>Ga0075163_10010565_pt1 | contig 12070 bp, 8 predicted proteins | sample JI1023141ADNA_FD_71478 | JGI IMG/M metagenome (GOLD analysis project Ga0075163, IMG submission 71478) | Wastewater effluent complex algal communities from Wisconsin, to seasonally profile nutrient transformation and Carbon sequestration -... | ecosystem: Engineered > WWTP > Effluent > Algae...
CACCAGCATGAATTGAATTGTGAGCCGAATGTTCCGATAAATATTGCGCCCCTCCTCAACTGCGCGGACGATGCTAGAAAAATTATCGTCTGCCAGCACCAGATCAGAAGCCTCCTTTGCAACATCCGTGCCTTGCTTGCCCATAGCGATACCAATATCAGCAATTTTAAGCGCTGGAGCGTCATTTACTCCGTCTCCAGTCATAGCAACCACTTCATTGCTATTTTGTTGTAGTGCCCGCACCAAACGAAGTTTATGCTCAGGGTGCATACGTGCATAAATATTTATTTTCTTTACTAATTTTACTAAAGCTTCGTTAGAAAGATGTTCTATGTCGGAACCTGTCATCACTTGATTGCTATTTGGAATTCCGAGTAACTTGCCTATACAAGAAGCTGTTAGAACATGATCACCAGTAATCATCTTAACACTGATGCCTCCCTGTAGGCAGGCGGCGATGGCTTCACGTGCTTCTTCGCGTGGATTGTCCATAATACCGAACAGACCAATAAGGCTCTGTCCTTCCTTTATATCCTCATCTGAAAGCTCTACCTGTTTTTCTGACGCATGGCTGTGCGCTACAGCGAGCACCCGTTTTCCCTGTTTTGCAAGCTCTCTTACTTTTTTTTGCCAATAACCTTTCTGCAGCTCTACATGGCTGCCATCGCTTTGCTGCTGACTACTGCACATAGAAAGTACTTTTTCTGGTGCACCCTTGATATAAATTAGGCTACCTCCATCTGAATCGTGATGCAGTGTGGCCATATAACTTGCCTCTGCAGAAAATGGAATGACATCTGTTCGCGGAAATTTCTTCTGAAAACGCTCTCGCTCACAACCAACTTTCTGTGCAAAGGCAAGGAGCGCACCTTCGGTAGGATCACCATTTATCTCCCATACACCTTTTCTCAGACTGATGGTGGCATCATTGTTAAGAACAGCAGCACAACCCATTTCATTTACTATAGGGTGTTCTGCTAACTCAATTTCTTGATTATTAAATAAGACTTCCCCTTCCGGCGAATATCCGACTCCGGTGACGGAGAAGGATTTTTCAGCGGTAACAATATCGGTAATCGCTAATTCGTTACGCGTTAACGTTCCGGTCTTATCAGTACAAATGACTGTGACGCTGCCAAGAGATTCTATTATTGGAAGATGACGAACAATAGCTTTGCGCTTGGCCATAGCACGGGCTCCAAGTGCCATAGTAATATTAATAACAGCAGGCAAGCCCTCCGGAATAGCCGACACAGCAATACCTATCATCGCCATAAACATTTCTTCTAGAGAAAAATGGCGGATGTAAACCCCAAAGAAAAATAGACTTACTGATATTATTAAGAAAATGATGGCAATAATATATGATAAGCGCGTTAGCTTAATAGTTAGCGCCGTCCGAGGCGCCTCCCCCTCCTCAATCATAGTGCTAATACGGCCAATTTCGGTCTGTGCCGCAGTTGCCACTACAATGCCTTTGCCCTGACCAGCAGTAATTAATGTGCCACAATACACCATGCAGCTGCGAGAGCTCAGAGTTGTTTCACGACCTACAGATGCCGTAGATTTTTCTACATCCAGTGATTCCCCAGTTAGAGTAGCCTCTTGAGCACGTATACTGTGCGACTCTATAAGGCGTATATCTGCGGGAACTTTATCACCCGTAGCTAGGATCACTATATCACCTGGGACTAACAGCGCTGCGTCAGTAATATCCACCTTTCCATCCCGTAAAACCCTTGCGTGCGGCGAGAGTAGATTGCGAATAGCTGCAATAGCTGATTCGGCCTTCTGCTCCTGAATAAATCCAATAAGAGCATTAATCAAAATTACCGCTACAATAACAGCCGCATCCAGCCAGTGCTGCATCACTGATGTAATGAGAGCGGAAGCAAGCAGGATATAGATAAGTATATTCTTGAATTGCGCCAAGAACAGTTTGAGTAAAGAATGATTTTTCTTAGAAACGACTACATTTTTTCCACGTGATTTTAAGCGATATTCGACTTCAAGTGATGAGAGGCCATCACTTGGTGTGCTGAGCTGAGCTCGTGTCTGGTCAATAGAAAGAGTGTGCCACAGAATAACAGGTACTGCCATAGCCTGACATAGATACGATGCCTGAGAAGTGTAATCCTAATTAACATTGCAGAAAATAACTCATTCTCCTTGATCACAGTCAAATCCGCCACACGCTTCCCTGACTAAACATTTAAAAAAGGAGAATAATCATGCCCATTAAATCTATTCTTTGCGTTTTTGGCGGTGAGCAATATGAACTCAATGCTGTAAATACAGCTATGAGTTTGGCATTATCCTATGGGGCGCAGCTTCGAGTTCTTCATATCTCCGCCGAACCAGCCCACTATGTGGGATTGTACGGTGAAGGTATTATAGCGAGCAGTGAACTTATTGCCATTTTCGAGAAAGAAAACGAAGAACGTCTTTTAAATGCAAAGACGCATGTTTCAGCTATAGCCTCTAAATACCATCTCCCACTTAATGTAGAAGACGCACCAACTCATCATGCTTCTGTTAACTTTTTGCATCTGAAAGGCATGGTGAGTACTGCTGTCACAGATGAAGGTCGGCTTAGTGATTTAATTATATTGGCTAAAAGCCAAGATATGATAGGTTTTCCGAATGATTTCGGCTTTATCACTCCGGCCTTATTTAATACAGGAAGGCCCGTTCTTTTGCTGCCAACAACCGGGGATTTGCCCTGGCGAGGTCAAACAATTGGCTTGGCATGGAATGAAAGTATGGAAGCATCACGCATTCTTTTGAGTTCTATGTCCTTATTAAATCGGGCTGAAAAAGTCTATGTATTTCTTGCTTATCGCACCAACAAAGAAAAACCAAAAGCTGCTGAACCCAAATTAATCCAATATCTTAAAATGCACGATATTGCCGCAGAAATTATCACTGTAGGCCAAGGACACCATAGCGCCGCGGAAGCAATATTGACAAAAGCAAAAGAGCTAAAAGTCGATCTCTTAGCAATGGGAGCTTATGGCCATAGTGTTTTTCGTGAAACGATTTTAGGCGGATTTACAGAATATATGCTCCATCATGCCGATATCCCCTTAATTTTGGCGCATTAGTACTTAAAATTCAAAGCGCCATATGCATGTATGGAGCACTTCACTTTGGAAAGAATCTCAATACAGATCCCTGGTCCAATATTTATGTTATTTTAAAGAATAGAAGCCCTGCACAATTTGCCTTTTAAGGTGAGCAGGGCTTCTATTGGAACTAGTCAAAATCAGAGGTGACAGTAAGTTTATCAACAACTTTTGTGACTCCAGGAGCGGACCAAACTGCATTCTCAATTAGTCCTCTCTCAAAATAGTTGTCTACATTTCCGCTCAACGTAACGGTGCCATCCAATGCGGCGATATTAACGTTATTAGCTTCAATACTGGCATGACGATGCAGAGCTTTCGCAATCTCGCTCTTAATATTTGGTACACTTGCCCGCTTACGGATATTGATATTGTTGAGTACCATTCGAACACCCTTCAGGGTTTCCACTTGCTTTTGAGCCGAATCCCGTTGGTATTGCCAATCGACATTTCCTGTTAAAGTGACAAAGCCGCTCCGAACTTCTGCTTTGATATCATCTGCTGGAATTTGCGTACTCCATTCAAAGCTCCGCGAAATTTCTTCAGCTATATCCTTATCCGTTCCTTGCATTTGAGAAGGCAATTTGACTTCAATTTCATCGGCAACTGCTCTTACGCCTTTAATCAGCTTAGCAGCCTTACTTGCCGCAGTTTTCTGAGCATAACTCGGAACAGTACCTGTTAGAGTAACCGCTCCATCCTTAACAATTACACCGATATCAGTTTCGCGAATTTGTGAATTCCACTTTAGCTCATCTAGAATATCTTTCTTAAGATCACTGTCTGATTGATGGGTGATCATGATAATTCTCCTTAATTAGGTTTCAGGTTTGATTAGTTGGGCTGTCGTCGTAGAATAATTGCGGTGCAGCCGATGCTCATTATGTATGTATCTGTGCTAGTGAATTTTCAACCTGCGCATTCCTTCAGTCACTGCTGCTTTTTTTGGTAGCTCTACAGTCAGTACACCATTGTTAAAATGGGCTTCGGCTTTTTCTGCATCTGCAGTTTCCGGTAACTGAATCGTGCGACTAAAGGCGCCGTAAGAGCACTCTTGTACGACGCTATTTTCATTCTCAGTGCCGTGCTTCTCTTTTTTCTCACCGCTTATTGTTAGATAGTTTTCATTGATTGAAACCTCTACATCTTTTTGCTCCAAACCAGGAAGCTCAGTGCAAATTTTAAATGCCTTACCGTTTTCAATAATATCAGTTTCTGGCTGAGGCACATTAAATGCCGCTAATGGCTGCAACACGTTAAAAGCTGTCGGAGGCCACAAAGCATTATTGATTTTGAGCAAACCCCAAAATTTCGGTGCATTTAAAATATCAGACCATATTTTATTATAATACTTTTGTAGAGGTGCAAATAAGTTTTGGTCATACGTAATCGGAACAGGACTTGAATTTGGAGCAGTTTGCGTTTGAACATTTTTAACAACGGCTGGATTGGCCATGGTTTTTCTCCTCACAATAAAGATATGAGCCACAGTTGTCCGTGAGCTGTTATCAGAAATCATGTTTGTGAGTGAAAGAGTTTGATTGAAATCAAACTCACGTGCCCTGACGCAAAAATCTGGGACTCCTGCGGGATTCAAACCTGTATTCTTCCAATAAAAGGCTCAGTAGAATGACTTAACTGTAGTTAATAAATCTTACTTAGCCATGTCTAGGCTACAAAATAACTTGATTTTATTAGTAGAATTTATCGGATAAATTCCTAATAACGAGAATATTCATACTTATGTGACAAACTGAAAGCTTATCCTTATTATAAAGGCAGTAAGTCCCAAGACCCTAGGCTAATCACTATCAGCAATGCGATAGCCCACCCCTGGTTCAGTAACAAGGATAACAGGATCATCCGGATTGTCCTCAATTTTTTGTCGCAAATGCCCAATGTATACCCGGAGGTACTGTGTATCTTCGATATGAGCAACTCCCCACACAGCGGTCAGTATCTGTTTATGGGTAACAACCTTCCCCGCGTACCGAGCGAGAAATGTCAAAAGCTCAAATTCTTTAGGGCTTAGCTTTAATTCTTCCCCAGCCTTGGTTACACGATGCCGAAGGTTATCAACTGTAAGATCCCCTACGTTAAGTAAGGGCTTCTCATTCTGGCTTTGCATACGGCGGCGAAGCGCCGTGCGAATTCGCGCCATAAGCTCACCGACACCAAAAGGTTTATTGATAAAATCGTCTGCACCTAGATCAAGCGCATCAATCTTTTCTATTTCGCGGTCGCGGGCAGAAAGGACGATTATGGGGACATCAGACCACTCACGGACTCGCTCAATAACTTCTTTTCCGTCACCATCCGGCAGGCCAAGATCAAGCACAATAACATCGGGCGATTCCACAGCAATACGTTTCATCGCTTCTGCTACAGTGCCGGCCGCAAGAATGTCATAATTATTGGCTTCAAGCGCAGGTTTCAGAAACCGGAGAATGGCCGGTTCGTCATCAACAATGAAGACTCGGATTTTCGAGCTCATAAGGGCACAGGAGTATGAGGAAATATAAGCGTAAAAGTAGTTCCATGGTCAGAATCTACAGAGCTTTGGACCGTGATTGAGCCACCATGCGCCTCCATAATTCCTTTAGCAATAGTTAGGCCAAGGCCCGTACCATCCGCTTTTTCTATATGAATATTTTTTCCCCGACCTCTAACAAACTTCTCAAAGATATAGGGAAGAGATTCAGAGGGAATCCCTGGACCATTATCGCTGATGCAAAGTGTAATTTGCTGATTAGACACATTCGCTTCAACAAAGATCTTTGTTTCAGGAAGTGTATGAATAACGCCGTTATTAATGATATTGCCAATAGCTTGTTCAATAAGTGCTGCATCGCCCTGAATGAGGGGTAAATCACGCGGCAATTTAACGGTTATCTCCTGGTGGGCGCCACGGCGGCGTATGTTACTCACAACTCGCTCAATAATTTCTTTCAAATCTATCCATTCCCATCGCAATTCTAAGGCGCCAGCATCAATTCTCGTTACGGCAAGAAGATTTCGCACCATTTGATCAAGACCTTCTGCTTCAAACTTAATCTGATTCAGCAAATCTTTACGGTCTTGGTTTTTCAGTTTATCACCATATTCTAATACGCTGGTAACTGACCCCATAATTGATGCCAGAGGTGTCCGGAAGTCATGAGAAATTGATGCAAGAAGAGTGTTTCGAACGCGTTCAGTCTCAGCGGTTGTTTTGACCTGCACCATTTCCTGTGTAAGCATGCTTCGCTCTAATGCTACAGCCGTTTGCTCGGCGAATGTATCAAGCAAAGTTTGAGTTTCAGCATCCAGCGATGGCCCTTGTTCCGCTATCCCAATAACACCCACTTGATTACGCGGTGTTCGAAGTGGTATAAAATACCACCGCACGGCAGGAAGTGTTGATGTATTAAAGCCTGCAGGCTCACCATGAATGTAAGACCAGCGTGCGGCGCTCATACTAGCGGCATCTAATGTGTCCTCAGGCGGCCACGCCGCCTTTAACGCTAGATCACCATCTTCTCCAAGAAGGATAATAGTTTGCCGATTAAGGCTCGCATAGATATCTGCAGCCGCTATCTCCGTGACATCCATAACTGTTGTTAAAGTAGACAACCGACGGGTAAACTCATAAAGGCGACGCATGGCACGAATTCGGTCAACCCCTGTACGGGCTTGATGACGCACGCGACCTGCTAAGGCTGAAATCATGACCGCCACAAGCAAGAAAATGACGAGGGCGAACAACTCATGCGGCTCACTTACAGTGAAGGTATAGATCGGTTCGATAAAAAAGAAATTATAAGCCAAGAATGAAAGAACTGAAGTAATAACCGCAGGCCAAACTCCATAAGTAACGGCAGAAAATAAGACCGCCATTAGAAAAATCAAAGAAAGGTTGGGAAGAGGCGTAAAACTTGTCAGGATTTTGCCGAGGCCGACACTGCAAAATACCGCAAAAGCTGACCACAGTGACGGAATGAGATATTCTGAAGGTCGCCAAGAAGGTGCCCAAGCCACACGGTCTGCTCTTGGTAACGCCTTTGCCTCGTTTGTGACAAGATGAATAGGGATATCTCGGACGCGCCGTATGAGTTCGTGAGGTAAAGACCGGCGAAATATTTCATGCCACAGCCCGTCTGGAGAGCGGCCAATGACAATTTGAGTAACGTTCTCGAATTTAGCAACCCGAAGAATCTCCTTAGAAAAATCGTTGGAAATAAGACTTCTTATTTCTGCGCCCAAACTTTCGGCCAAGTTTAGAGCATCATCGATACACTTGCGTTCTGCCGTGCTCCACGCTCGGTCAGGTCGTTCTATAGTAACAGCCAACCAGGGTGCATCCATGAGATCGGAAAGTCGCTTAGCAGCACGGACAATCTTCGGTGAAATAGCGTCTGGACCTACACATGCTAGAATACGCTCACCAGCGGCCCAAGGACCTTCGATAGCATTTGCCTGCATCTTCTCAACAAGTGCCGAGTCCACTCTTTCCGCCGCACGCCTTAGCGCCAGCTCCCGCAATGCCGTAAGATTCTGTGGCTTAAAAAAACCTTCGGTTGCTCGCGCCGCTGTATCGTGAACGTAAATCTTCCCTTGCGCGAGCCGCTTTAACAATTCATCTGGCGGTAAATCAACGAGAACAATTTCATCTGCTTCGTCGAATATGAGATCCGGGACTGTTTCGCGAACTTGTACATGAGTTATTTTTTGAATAACATCGTTGAGACTTTCAAGATGCTGAACATTCAACGTTGTCCATACATCGATCTTTGCATTAAGCAATTCTTTGATATCTTGCCACCGCTTGGGGTGGCGGCTTCCCGGAATATTGGTATGAGCAAGCTCATCAACTAATAGCAAGCCCGGTCGCCTGCCCAAGGCCGCATCAATATCGAATTCTTCGAGCATACGATTACTGTAAACCATAGGCCTGCGGGGAATTATCTCAAACCCCTTCAAGATCCCTTCGGTTTCTTGCCGGCCATGTGTCTCTATCAGGCCAATGACAACGTCACGACCCGAAGCTTTTTCTGCTTGGGCCGCTAACAACATAGCGTAGGTCTTTCCCACCCCAGGCGCCGCGCCCAAGAATACCTTTAGCTTCCCTCGCTGTTCTTTATTGGCGAGAGTAAGAAGGGCGTCTGGTGAGGTTTTTTGCACCGTATCTGCAGGCATAAGCCTGTCTTACGGCTGAAGGCTGTCGAGAGCAATATTTAGTTTAAGAACGTTAATATGTGGCTCGCCGATAATACCAAGCCAGCGACCCTCACTATATATCATGACTAATTCCCGGACTTTCTCATCCGCAATACCGCGCGCTTTTGCTACAAATGGTATCTGCCATTGAGCATAGGTCAGGCTAATGTCAGGATCGAGTCCACTTGCCGAGGTTGTCACAGCATCAGCCGGAATTGTGGTCATGCCTAATCTTTCTTTTAGGTGCAGACTATCGTTTTTTACACGATCTAAAAGTTTTTGCGAAAGAGGACCCAAATTTGATCCAGAGGAGGCACCAGCGTCGTAGGGGGTCGCTGTCGCAGACAGCCGTGGATGAAAATACTTCTCAGACGAAAAAGATTGGCCAATTAATTCTGATCCAATGACCACCCCGTCTTTGGTAATTAAGCTTCCATTGGCTGAATTTCTCAGGGCGATCTGAGTTATGCCAGTTAGGGATAGTGGGTACACTATTCCTAATAAGATTATAAAAGTAGTGAGTAGAACAAGTGTCGGACGAAGATGCGTCATCATAAGATCACCTCTTAAGCCATACCAAGCGCGGCGACAATAAGATCGACAAGTTTTATCCCTATGAATGGCGCAATAATGCCCCCTACTCCATAAATCAAAAGATTCCGTCGAAGCAAGGCAGCGGCTCCTACGGCTTGATAAGTAATTCCTCGTAAAGCCAATGGAATGAGACCAATAATGATCAAGGCATTAAAAATAACCGCCGAAAGTATAGCGCTGTTTGGAGTCGAGAGGTGCATAATGTTTAGCGCTTGCAGGTCAGGATAAGTAACAACAAAAAGAGCTGGAATGATGGCAAAGTACTTAGCAACATCATTGGCAATCGAGAAAGTAGTTAATGATCCTCTGGTCATTAACATTTGCTTACCGATTTTTACCACTTCGATTAACTTGGTGGGATCAGAGTCCAGATCAACCATATTTCCGGCTTCACGGGCAGCCTGGGTGCCTGTTTGCATGGCCATACCAACATCCGCTTGCGCAAGCGCCGGAGCATCGTTCGTTCCATCACCACACATGGCAATTAAGCGGCCTTGAGTTTGTTCGGCCCGGATATAACGAAGTTTATCTTCAGGTGTCGCTTCTGCGATAAAATCGTCCACACCCGCTTCTGAAGCTATTGCCGCAGCAGTGATGGGATTGTCTCCCGTCACCATTACCGTGCGAATGCCCATGCGGCGTAGTTCGGCAAAACGAACTTTGATATCCTTCTTTACAACATCTTTAAGATGAATAATGCCGAGTAACCTATATCCATCAGTTAATCCGAGCGGTGTTCCTCCGGACCGCGCTATACGATCGGCGGCCACACGAAACTCGGGAGGTTCAATAAAATCATTCCCCACGCGGTCGCGGGTAAATTTGACGACGGCATCCAATGCTCCTTTACGCAGGAAGCGCTTTCCGTCATCCAAGCCGGAAATTCGCGTGCTTGCCGAAAAGGGTATGAACCGCGCGCCTTCATCTTGGATGGCCTTGATGCCATATTTTTCTTGAACAAGGGCCACAATTGATCGCCCTTCCGCCGTTTCATCAGCGAGGCTAGCCAACAAAGCCGTTTCTGCCACATGCCGTTCAGAAACGCCGGGTACAGATATAATTTCCGTCGCCTGTCTATTTCCGAAAGTAATCGTCCCTGTTTTGTCCAAAAGCAGCGTGTCAACGTCGCCCGCGGCCTCTACGGCGCGGCCAGAGGTGGCAATGACATTGAAACGGATCAAGCGATCCATTCCAGCTATACCGATGGCCGAAAGTAATCCCCCAATCGTGGTGGGAATAAGCGTAACCAGAAGCGCAACAAGGACTGTTACGGATAGGATCGTCCCAGAATAGCCAGCAATCCCCCATAGCGTTACAACTGTAATTAAAAAAATTAAAGTCATTCCCGATAGCAGAATTGATAAAGCCAATTCATTGGGGGTTTTTTGCCTCTTCGCTCCTTCGACAAGAGCAATCATACGATCGATAAATGACGAGCCTGATGTTGCTGTCACTCTAACCTTGATATGATCAGAAACGACTTTTGTTCCTCCAGTTACGGCAGAGCGATCTCCGCCAGCTTCGCGGATGACAGGGGCAGATTCTCCCGTAACAGCCGACTCATTCACCATAGCGATTCCTTCAACTATTTCGCCATCAGCTGGAATAAGATCATCTGTTTCGACCAGGGTTACATCACCAAGCTGCAGCTCTGTCGCAGAGATATGTTGAAGAGAGTTAGAGGGAGAGATCCGCTTGGCCATAAGATTGGTTCTCATCCCACGAAGCGCCGCTGCCTGCGCCTTTCCACGGCCCTCTGCAACAGCTTCGGCAAAATTTGCAAAGAGAACAGTAAACCAAAGCCATGCGGCAATCTGACCGGAAAATAGAGGGTTTCCTATATGCGTAAACAATTCCCGGATAAAAAGGACAGAAACTAAAGCCGCCACAACCTCTGTAACAAAGATGACAGGGTTTCGTATCAGTCTGCGCGGATCAAGCTTGATGAAAGCGTCACGCGCTGCAACCGCAATAATCTGCGGATCAAAAAGAGCGGTTGCAGATAATTTAACGGTCATATTAATCTCCTAAAAACTCTTGCCGTTCAGCATCAGAAAATGCTCAACGATAGGGCCCAGCGCCAAGGCAGGAAAGAACTCCAGCCCAGCCACAATGAGAATGACCCCGATCAGAAGTGCTCCGAACATTATGCCATGGGTAGGAAATGTGCCGGCAGAAGCTGGAACTTTGGTTTTTGCTACCAGTGATCCGGCTATCGCCATTACGGGGACAATAAAGCCGAACCGACCCAGCAACATCGCTAAGCCAAGGGTAGTATTATACCAAGGAGTGTTGGCATTAAGCCCGGCAAAAGCGGAACCATTATTGCCGGTTGCCGAGCTATAAGCATACAGAATTTCACTAAGTCCATGAGGTCCCGCGTTATTAAGGCTCGCAAGTGCTGAGGGAAGCATGGCTGCCACTGCCGTGAAACCAAGGATAGAAAGAGGCAAAATAATAATAGCCAATATGGCTAGCTTGATTTCGCGCGCTTCGATTTTCTTCCCCAGATATTCCGGGGTACGTCCCACCATTAGCCCGGCAATAAAGACTGTGATGACGGCGAAGATCAACATGCCATAAAGCCCCGAGCCGACCCCACCAGGAAGTATCTCACCCAGCTGAATGAGGACCATTGGAACTAATCCTCCTACTGGGGTAAAGGAATCATGCATGGCATTGACAGCGCCACAGGAAAGGCCAGTCGTGACTGCCGCATAAAGCGCGGACATCGCGACGCCAAAGCGCATCTCTTTGCCTTCCAGATTCCCGGCAGAACTCTCAAGTCCTAGACTATTTAAAAGAGGATTTCCTGAAGCCTCCGCCCAATAAATAATCCCCGTAGCCGTGATCAATAACGCGAACATGGCGGCAAGCAAAACACGGCCCTGCCGAGGGTCTTTAACCATGCGGCCGAACGCAAATGGCAAGGCGGTTGCAATAATCAACATTGCCCAAATCGATAAGACATTACTTATTGCGCTGGGGTTTTCAAACGGATGAGCAGCGTTTGCATTAAAGAAACCTCCGCCATTCGTGCCCAATTGCTTGATCGCTTCTTGCGATGCAACCGGACCAATGGCCATGACTTGCTTGGCGCCTTCAAGCGTGGTTGCTTCAATAAAAGATGAAAGTGTTTGTGGAACGCCCATAGC
>Ga0075163_10010566_pt1 | contig 12070 bp, 13 predicted proteins | sample JI1023141ADNA_FD_71478 | JGI IMG/M metagenome (GOLD analysis project Ga0075163, IMG submission 71478) | Wastewater effluent complex algal communities from Wisconsin, to seasonally profile nutrient transformation and Carbon sequestration -... | ecosystem: Engineered > WWTP > Effluent > Algae...
CGCCGTGGGAGCGATCGTCGCGATCTCGCTCGGCACCGTCATCGCGTTGTATGCGACCGGGAAGCTGAAGATCCCCGGCGGCACGACCACGGGAACGGTCGTCACGACCGGCACGACGACGAGGCCTCCGACGACGGGTACCACGGCGACGCCGGAGGCGACTGGAACCCCGACCACCGCCGCAGTCACGATCGATTCGGGTGCACCGGCGATCGACGCGGGCGCGACAGCGGTGGATGCGGGCTTCGACGCCGGCTTCGACGCCGGCTTCGATGCGGGCGTCGCCGTCGTCGTCCCGCCGGACGCGCCGCCGGTCCCGGTCCCGGTCGCCGACCCGGGCGATCTCTCGGGCATCACACCCGATTCTCGGCTCCCTTCGAGCAACGCGCGGGCAAGCGATATCCTCGTCGAGGACGCGCTGCGTCTGATCGAGGCCGGCCGTCTCGACGCCGCCAACGTCGCTCTCGAGCGTGCGGTCGAACGCGACCGGATCAACCCGCAGGCGTACGAAGCGGTCGCCAAGTACCGGATCGCGCGTCGCGACTTCACCGCCGCCATCGAATCCGCGACCCACGCGACCGAGCTGCGGCCGCGCGACTCCCGCTATCTCGTCGTCCTCGGCGACGCCCTGCTCGGCAGTGGCAATCGGTCGGGGGCTCTCGAAGCCTGGCGCCACGCGGTCGCGATCGACCGCAACCGCGACGCCCGCGAGCGGCTCGACGCGAACCCCTGAGTCTCGAGGGCGAACGGGCCAGCGGCCCTTGCGCGTCCGTGCGTCTTCTGTAAAAATGACCATAGTCAGTTTTTTAGAAGGAGCCGACCATGGCCGCCGTCCACTACGATCCGTCTTCGACCGTCTTCGAGGCCCGACGCGCGTACTTCGAGTCGAATTCCTTCGGACCGAACGGCGGCTACGACGAGGCCTGGGTCGACTTCAAGATCGGACCGATCCCGCTTCCGTTCCCGAACACGGCGGCGCGCATCGCCGCGGTGAAGGTTCATGACCTGCACCACATCGCGACCGGGTACGCGACTGATCTCGCGGGGGAGATGGAGATCGCGGCCTGGGAGATCGGCGCGGGCTGCGGCCGATTCGTCGCGGCCTGGGTGCTCAACCTGAGTGGCCTCGCCTTCGGCACGCTCGTCTGGCCGCGCCGGGTCTTCAAGGCGTTCGTCCGCGGTCGACGGAGCACGAGCCTCTACGGCCGTTCGCTCGACGAGCTCCTCCAGGGAACCGTCGGTGATATCCGCCGGTCGACGTCGTCAGACGACGCGAACGACGCGTTCACGCTCGCGGATGTAGGCCTGTTCGCCATGACGTGGATCGTCGGTTCGGCCGTCGGGCTCGTGTTCTTCGGGCTCGCCCTGCCTCTGATGCCGTTCGGTATCCTCGCGCTCGGTGTGCTGAAGCCGAAGGCGAGCGTCTGAACCGCGCCCGATCTTTGCGATCCGCGCGGGCGGTCTGATAACGTCGCGTCTCCCACGATGTCGGACGCACCGAGCACCGCACTCGACGAGTCGAGCACGATCGAGCAGGCGCTCGCCCGAATCCGCCTCTTCAAAGGCATCCGTCCCGCCGGCCTCCGGCGAATCGCCGCGATCGCCGCCGAAGAACAGTTCCGACTCGGCCACGTCATCTTCCGCGAGGGCGAGGTCGGCAACGCCCTCTACCTGATCCTCGAGGGCAAGGTGCGGATCTCGCGCGAGGTCAGCGGGATGGGCGAAGAAGCGCTCGCCGTGCTGAGCGCGGGCGACGCGTTCGGCGAGATGGCGCTCATCGACGAGACACCTCGCAGCGCCGACGCTCGCGTCCACGAGCGCTGCCGCGTGCTCGTCATCTCCAAGGAAGCGCTGGAGGACCTGCTCTTCCTCCACAAGGATCTCGCGTACGAGATCCTCTGGAACTTCGTGCGCATCCTCTCGGCCCGTCTGCGAGAGACGAACGACAAGATGACGTTCCTCTCGGTCACCGGGAAGTTCTGAGAAGCGCTTCGAGGTCGACGTCGCGAGGCGCGATCGGACGATGCGCGTATGCGTCGTGGAGCTCGGCGAGCGATCGGGGCGCCGCGTCGTCGGCGAGTCCGAGCGAGTAGCCGAGCGCTCCGAGCATCCGTTCGCGATCGATCCCCGCGTCGCGGTAGTCCAGGATCGCGCGCGCTCCGGTGCGCTTGGCGAGCCTGTCGCCGTCGGGCCCTCGCACGAGCGGCACGTGGAGGTAGTCGGGGACGGGACGTCCGAGCGCACGCAGGAGCGCGATCTGCTTCGGTGTGGACGCGAGGAGATCGTCACCACGCACGACGTCGGTGACGCCGATCGCGTCGTCGTCCACGACGACCGCGAGCTGGTATGCGAAGACCCCATCCGCTCTGCGGATTACGAAGTCCCCGGCGCCGAGACCTTCGACGCGACCGTGGAGGAGATCCTCGAACGCGGGCGGCTCGTCGAGTCGGAAGCGGATCGCCTCGGGGCGTCCGGGATGCGAGGGACGTTCACGGCAGGTGCCCGGGTAGATCGGTCCCTCCTCGCCATGGGGCGCGCTCGCGAGCGCGTCGATCTCCTTGCGCGAGCACGTGCACCGGAACGTGAACGGCGCGAGCCTCTCGAGCGCCGCTTCGTAGGCGTCTCCGCGGTCGCGTTGGTACGTCGGTCCCTCGTCGAACGAGAAGCCGAGGAACTCGTGCGCGCGGAGGATCGCGTCCGCCGCGCCGGGCCGGACCCGTGGTGCGTCGAGGTCCTCGATCCGCATCGCGATCGTCGCGCCGATCTTCGACGCGTGCAGGACCACCACGAGATGGGTCCGCGCATGACCGAGGTGCAACGGGCCGGTCGGAGAGGGCGCGAATCGCGTCTTTTTCCTCGGCGCCGGAGTCATCGCGAGCTGCAGCTTGCGCATGCGCCTCGGTCGGGGTCAATCTCGCGCGACGATGCGTGGCGCGACCGATGTATGCGGCTGTTTCCCGACGGGACGGCACTATCCCGGGATCGCCGACAGGCTCTCGAAGTCCCTCGACGAGGTCGTGGGGCTCGCGGCCGGATTCGCGCCGACCTCGCCGTGGGTGGATCATCCGATCGTCGTCATCGACTTCGAGACCACCGGCGTCGATTCGACGGTGGATCGTGTGATCGAGATCGGCCTCGTCGGCTTCCGTCGCGGCGAGGTCGAGTTCCGTGAGGCGCTGCTCGTGCAGCCGGGCATCCCCATCCCCGAGGACAGCCGCGCGATCCACGGGATCACCGACGAGGAGCTCGAAGGCGCGCCTCCGTTCGCGGAGATCGTCGGTCGCGTCAAGGAGCTCCTCGAGGGCCATCTCCCGGTCGCCTACAACGCGAGCTTCGATCGCGGCTTCCTGATGCAGGAGATGCGTCGCGCCGGCGCGCTCGGGGGTCCCTTGCCGCCTGCGCTCACCGAGGGCGTCGAGTGGATCGACCCCCTCGTCTGGGCGCGTGAGATCCTCAAGGACCAGAAGAGCAAGCGCCTCGGCGACGTCGCGGTCACTCTCGGCGTACCGCTCGAACGCGCGCACCGTGCGGCGGGCGACGCGGAGGCGACCGGCCGCGTGCTCTACGCGCTCGCGAAGCAGATGCCCGCTGCCTACGGCGAGCTCGTCCGCGTCCAGGGGCGCTACGCCGCGTTCCAGGACGCCGAGCGCTCGCGCTTCCGCAAGACCTGAGCGTGGCCCGTGAGTCCCCGGGGCTCGGCTCGACGCGCCCCGTGGTGGACGCTACACGGCGGCCCGTGAAGCTCACACGCGGACGACTCCTCGGCGCATCGCTCGGCACGACGCTCGTCGTCGCGATCGTCCCGGCGATCGTCCTCGCGCTCCAGGGAGTCGACGTCAACGGCCGCGAAGGTCGCGCGGTGTTCGTGTTCCAGTCGTTCGCGCCGCTCCTCGGGGCGCTCGTCGGCGAGGCCGTGATCCGCCGCGCCGACGTCGCGAAGCGCCTCGGAATGGTGTTCGAGCCGAGCCGCCTCTGGCTCGTCGCCTGGTGGCTACCGATCCTCGGCGTGATCTTCGGCGTCGTGGCGACCTGGGCATTCGGGGTCGATCCGATCCTCACGCTCGACGACCTCGTCCGCGCGAAGCGCGCGCTCGTGCCCGTGGTCGATCGCGTCGCCTTCGATCGCACGCCTCCGACGCAGCCGCCGTATCTGCTCCTCGCGATGGCGCTCCCTGGCTCGGTGCTGAATCTGTTCCCGGCGCTCGCGCTCGAGATCGGCCTGCGCGGCTTCTTCTATCGCGAGCTCCCCGGCGGCTTCTTCGCGCGATCGTTCTCGATCGGGCTCCTCCACGCCGCGGTCGTCGCGCCGCTCACGATGCTCGGCTGGGGCTTCGAAGAGAGCGCGCTCGTCGCGGTGCCGCTCGTGGTCCTGCGCACCGGCCTCTACGCGCTCGTCGCGGTCTACGTCCGCGCGCGCACCGGTTCGGTGTACGCGGTGGCGCTCTTCTCGGCGACGTACCTGGCGCTCTCCCGGCCGGCGATCGATCTCACGCTCTCCGCGCCGACCTGGCTGAGGCCACTCGACGGCCTCGCAGGTTCGCTCGGCCTCGCCGCGCTCTTCGCCGCGTGCGCCTGGCACGACCGGTACGTCGCGAAGCAGAAGCTCATCTTTGCACCGGAGCGTGCAAGCGCTGCACGGGCGAGCGCTGAAGTGGGCTCCACTTCCGAGGAAGTGCGCTCCGGCCCGAACTGACCTTTCCGTGTTCCGCGTTCGACCCGATAGTGAATCAGCATTCACGAAACGCAGGAGCGTCCGCATGGAACCCGAACGAATGCTCGAGCTCTGTAAGAAGGGCCAGTGGAAGATCGACACGGATCTCGACTGGAGCGTCTCGCCGCGTCGCATGACGCGAGACGAGGAAATCGGCATCGTCCAATACTTCACGGACATGTCCGGCATCGAGCGACTCGCCGGTGCTCTCTTCGAAGAGCAACGCAAGCGCGCGACCGATCCGACGATGAAGAAGATCTTCGCGACCTTCGTCGCGGACGAGGAACGTCACGCGCAGGTCGCCGAGCGACTCGCGCGCTACTACGACGTGAATCGTTTCCAGACGTACGCGCTCAGTCCCTCGTTCGTCGCGTTCCGGCCGCACTTCATCGCAGCGGTGAAGTACCTGTCGGCCGAGGTCGCGAACGCGTACATCACCGGAGGCGAGCTGATCCTGGACGTCGCGTTGCTGCGGTCGATCAACGACTACGTCCACGACACGATGAGCGCGCGCGCGATGGAGCTCATCAACCGCGACGAGTCGCGGCACATCGCGGTCGACTTCCACATGACCGAGTACTACGCGTCGCCGGCGTACCAGGAGTGGCTCGACAAGCAGCCGAAGCAGTCGCTGCGAGAGCAAGCGCGCGCGGCATGGGCTTTCGCGAACGTCCTCTACTACGCGCGTCCGTTCTTCGAGGACGTGTTCTTCGCGCCGATGACGAAGGTGGACCCGAGCGGGAAGCGTCTGCGCGAGGCGCTCAAGCGCATCCAGCTCCTAGGCATGCGTCCCGACGTCTCGAAGCGGCCGCTCGTCCGCTTCTTCACCGTCGTGCAGACGATCGCGCTCCATCCGAAGCTCGGTCCCGTCCTCGGCGACGTGATGGGCCGGATCGCCGGCGTGCCGCCCGAGCTGATGCAGAACCTCGTCACCGACGAGGACATCGCGTTCGTGCGTCGCGCGACGATGGACGAGCTCGCCGAGGACGCTCTCCACGCCAAGGAACTGAACTGAACTGAACCGACGCCCGCGCGCGACGCTCGCTCGGAGCCCGCTTCGATCGAGCCTCGCGCGCGTCACGTTGGCGTCACCTTCATGCGTGCTACGTCGGTGTCTCCGAAGGAGCGCTGGGGCATGGCACTCGACGTCAACGCGGTCGGCAAGACGACGTCACCGCGAAAGTTCTCGTACGACACCAAGGACGTGATCCTCTACGCGCTCGGCGTGGGCGCGACGCGCGACGACGAGCTCGCGTACCTCTACGAGAAGCACGGCCCGAAGGTCCTGCCGACCTTCGCCGTGATCCCTTCGTTCGGCGTCACCGAGGAGCTCTTCGGCCTCGCAGGGGGCAACTACGAGGGCATCGTCCACCTCCGCCAGGATCTCCGTCTCCACGCCGCGCTGCCGCCGGAGGGGACGCTCACGACCACCGGCTCGATCGTCGGGGTCTACGACATGAAGCGGTTCGCGCAGGCGACGTTCCGAACGGAGACCTCGTCCGAGGACGGCACCCTGCTCGCGACCAACGACTGGTCGATCCTCTTCCGGTTCGACGGAGGGTTCGGCGGACCGAAGCCACCGGGCGAAGCGCGCAACAAGGTGCCCGAGGGCGACCCGACGTTCCGATTCGAGCAGCCGATTCCCCGGGAGCAGGCGCTGCTCTATCGTCTCTCGGGCGACATGAATCCGCTCCACGCGGATCCCGAGATCGCGCGCACGGTCGGCTTCGACGCGCCGATCCTCCACGGCCTCGCGACGTTCGGCTACGTCGGACGCGCCGTCCTGCGTCACCTCGCCGGCGGCGACGTCTCACGTCTACGCGCGCTCGGCGGGCAGTTCCGAAAGCCGGTCACGCCCGGCGAGGGACTGATCGTCACCGGATACCCGACGGAGAAGGACGGAACCTTCGTCGTCCGAGCCGCGACCGACACGAAGCCCGACGAGTTCGTGTTCACGAACGCGTACGCGGAAATCGCTCCGGTCTGATCGCGACGGCGGAACGTCTACCGAGGTCCTCCCGCGACCTCGGACGGAGACGTGCGTCCGCCGACTTCCGAGGAAACGACATCGAATCCGAGATTCGATGAAACAGTGTGCGTGCCCTTGTTTCTTTTCGGACACGGCCCCACACGCTTCCGCGACGCGTCGGTGCTCGTCGAAGGTTCTCGAGCAGCCGGCGTCTCCGTGGTCGCGCGCCTGCGGGCGAAGTGCCCGGACGTCGCGAACGAAGCTTCCAGAGGAGATCCGAATCATGATCCGCGCCCACGTTCAGTCTCTCGTCATCGCATCCTTGCTCCTGTTCGGCTCCGCCGGCTTCGTCCACGCGCAGGAGTCCGAAGCGTCGGAGGAATCGGCCGAGTCCGCGGGGCTCGACAGCGGTGGCCAAGCGCTCGGCATGAACGGCGGCACCTGGTCGGCGGCCCTCCACCTCGGCTTCGGGAGCGACACCAACGGCGGCATCGGGTTCAATCCGTTCGGAGACGGCTTCGGTCCGTACGGCGGGATGATCGGCGTGAACCTCGCCTACACGTTCAACGGCGCACCGATCTTCATCGCGGCCGAAGGCGACTTCTACATCGGCGAGAAAGTCTCGGGCACGCGCTATCAGTTCCTCCAGGGCACCGGATGGATCGGCTACAACGGGAACTTCGGTCGACGCTTCGTTCTTCGTCCCTCGATCGGCGGCGGGCTCGACGGGCTCCGTCAGAGCGGCAACAACAAGGACTTCTCGATCGGCCTCATGGGCGGGATCGACCTCCGCTGGATGGTCTTCTGCACCGATCGCTTCTTCATCGATGGCGGCGGACGCCTCACGTACGACCTCTCGCGCCACAACGACGGCGATCGGATCGTCGGTCTCACCGGGTACTTCGGTCTCGGCTACGCGTTCTGATCGCGCTCAGCGCGATGCGCGGCCTGCGACGCGGCCGGAGCTCCTGAAATCGCTCGCCGAGACGCCGTACCATTTGCGGAACGAACGCGAGAACGAGCTCAAGTCGGCGAAGCCGAGCCGATACGACACCTCGGTGAAGCTGAGATCGGGCTCGAGCACGTAGCGCTCGGCGAGCTTTCGTCGCGTGTCGTCGACGAGCTTCTGCCAGGTCACGTGCTCGGCCTTGAGCCGGCGCTGGAGGCTCCGCGGCGTCGTACGGAACGCCGTCGCCGCCTTGTCGATCGTCGGCTCGCCGCTCGCGAGGTGGCGCTCGAGCCAGCCGACCAGCTCTTGCGACACGGTCGCGCGCTCACGTCGGTCGAGGCGTGCGTCGAGGGTGCGCGCGATCACGTCGGCCATCTCGACGTCGCTGCCCGCCAGGACCTCGTGGCTCGTGTCGCTCGGGTACTCGATCCGGAACGAGTCGCCGATCTCGACCGCGCAGTCGAAGTATTTCGCGGCGACGACGCGACAGGATTCGTCGACGTCGCGGAGGAAGATCTTCGTCGGTCTCGTCCCACGGAGTCGCATCCGCACGAAGTCGCGGACGACCGCGATGGTGAGCAGCATCGCCTGCGGATGCGGGACGAAGCCCTCGCGACCGACGATCGTGAGGCTCGCGACGCCGTCGCGATCGCGGTAGACGACCTCGACCACGTCCGTGATCAGCGTCGAGTAGCGCGCGCACAGCGTGAAGACGTCGCCGAGCCGACCTCCGGCGACGAACATGGCCGCGAGCGGCCCGAACGATTCGTAGTCGGTGAAGCGCGCGAGCGAGAGTCCGATCGAGGGATCGTCGACGAGCGCGATCAACGCCTCGAGCATCGCGACGCCTTCGTGTGCGCTGATCCGGCTCTCGCCTTCGAGGATCGCGCGCCGCGTGATTCCGAATCGGCCGAAGAACTCGTCCGCGTCGAGGCCGCGATCCGCGAGGAGACGCACGATCGGCCGCGCGAAGAACACGGAGATGGTACCCGAGGGAGAGATCGGCATGCTGACGTGCCTCGGCGCGCGATGGGCGTATCAGCGTCGCCCCGGCCGTCGACAATAGGGTCATCTTACGTCAGCGGACGACCGTCCGGAATCGTCTACGTAGCGAATCACGCTCCGAGAAGCTGACGCCGACGTCTGATCTCGATCACGCTCAGGCGACGCCGAGGCTCTCGGCGACCGCCTTGATCGCGGACGTCTCGTGCGGCGAGAGACGCGCGTCGGCGAGCGCCGCGGAGAGTAGGTGATCGAGGACCACCTTTCGCTCCTCGAGCGGGCGCGAACGCAAGAGGCTCTCGGCCTCGTCCATGCCGCGCAGGTCGAGCACGCGAGCCTTCTCGTCGTCGGTGAGCCCGAGCGACGCCATCGTCTCGGCGAGGAACTCGCGTTCGGTCGCGGTCATCATGCCGTCGGCGGTCAACACCTTCGCCACGAGCAGACAGCTCGCCTCGTGCTCTCGCATCGGTTTCCCCTCCGGAATTCGGTCGAGCCGAGACCCTACCACGCCCCCAGAGGCGAGATGCATGCTGGGAGTGCACGGCGCGGCGGAAGACACCATATTCGCGACCATGGGTACGCGCTTTCGCGCTGTCCGCTGGAGGACTCGATGAAGAAGTTGGCGAAGGAGATCTGGATCGTCGGCGCGAAGCGCACAGCCTTCGGCGCGATGGTCGGGGCGTTCAAAGACCGCTCCGCGGTCGAGCTCGGGGTCGACGCGAGTCGCGCGGCGATCGCACAGAGCGGGATCGAGCCGAAGGAATTCGATCACGTGATCCTCGGCAACGTCCAGCAGACCGCGGTCGACGCGATCTTCGCGGCGCGGCACATCGGGCTCAAGTGCGGCATCCCGATCGAGACGCCGGCGCTGATCGTGAATCGCCTCTGCGGTTCGGGCTTCCAGGCGGTCATCTCCGCCGCGGAGCAGATCGTGCTCGGCGATGCGAAGGCCGTGCTCGCCGTCGGCGCCGAGAACATGACGCAGGCGCCGCACGTGCTCTACGGCCTCCGCGAGGGCGCGAAGTACGCGAAGCCGCCCAAGCTCCTCGACTCGCTCGCCGAGGGACTCGTCGACAGCTTCTGCAACGCGCCGATGGCCGTCACCGCCGAGAACCTCGCGACGAAATACGGCATCACCCGCGAGCAGTGCGACGCGTTCGCGCTCCGCTCGCAGCAGCGTTGGGGCGCGGCGCAGGAGGCCGGCCGCTTCCGCGACGAGATCGTCCCGGTCGAGGTCGCACAGGGCAAGAAGTCGATCGTCGTCGACAAGGACGAGCATCCGCGTCCTCAGTCGACGCCGGAGATCCTCGCGAAGCTGCCCGCGATCTTCAAGAAGGACGGCGTCGTCACGGCCGCCAACGCGAGTGGTATCTGCGACGGTGCAGGCGCGATCGTCCTCGTCGACGCGGAGTGGGGAAAGGCCCGCGGCCTGAAGCCCCTCGCACGTCTCCTGCAGTGGGGCATCAGCGGCGTCGAACCGTCGATCATGGGCATCGGTCCCGCGCCGGCGATCCGCAGCGCGCTCGATCGCGCGGGCGTGTCGTTCGCCTCGGTCGATCTCTTCGACGTGAACGAGGCGTTCGCGGCGCAATGGCTCGCGGTGCAGAAGGAGCTCGAGCTCCCGGACGAGACCTCGAACGTGAACGGCGGCGCGATCGCGCTCGGCCATCCGCTCGGCGCGTCGGGCTCGCGGATCACGGCGAACCTCATCTACACGATGAAGGCGTCGAACAAGTCGATCTCGGTCGGCTCCGCCTGTATCGGTGGCGGACAGGGCATCGCGATCGTTCTCGAGAACCTCTGACGCGAGTCGCCGGTGCCGAGGCGCTCACTCCATCGGAGTGAGCGTCTTGAAGAACTGGTTGAGTCCCCAGACGTCGATCGGCCGCAAGCTCGAGAACTGCACGCCGAATCCGTCCCCACGGATCCAGCGCACGGTCCCGGCGCAGGTGGAATCGCCCTTCATGCCAGGGAGACGGAAGCGCACTTCGACGTTCGCGCCGAACGGCGGATGATCGTCGCCGGTGAGATGCATTCCGCCGAGGCTGAGGTTGTCCGTTTTCGCGGACAGCTCCGATCCCTCGTGGAGTACGGTCACGTCCAGCACGCAGTGATATCGTTCGTGTACCCGACGACCCGTCACGCTGGACGCTCCCTGAGAGGAAGGCAGGTTCTACCGTGGTGACCACCGACGTCAAGACCGATGCGACGGTCTCGCGCGCAGGACTCCGACTCGTTGCATGTGCGATTTTCGCCGCGTGTCTCTCCGTCGTGCTGATGATCCCTACACCGGTCGCACCACGAGAGTTGCCGACGCTCGTCGTCACGCACGCGCACGACGCGGCGCAGCTCGCGCATCTTCGTGAATTCGCGGCACGCGCGCCGTCGAGCGAATCCGCTCGCGCACTCGAGGCGGCCGTCGCGCACGCGGGTCGGCGCGAGGTGCACCACGTCGCATCGGACTCCGAGCTGGCGAACGAGGACATCGAGATCGCATCCCGACGCGACGCGGTGATCACCCACGACGGACGAACTGCGATCACCGCGCTGCGCTCGAAGGCCGTCCTCGCGTTCGTCGATGCGTTCGAGGTGGACGTCGCCCCGGATCGCGAGACCGCGCCGATCTTCGGATCGTTCCATGCGGCGCTCGCGCGATGGGGCGTCGTGCGCGACGCGAGGCTCGTCGCCCCGGCGTTGGTCGTGCGCGTCCTCTACGCGGCGCGCTGGAACGTCATCGTCCGACTTCCCCCGACGAGTGGCTTCGGTCGCGCCGAGCGTCGCGCGTACTTCGGATGGTTGCTCCTCCACGCACCCGGACTCTCGCGCGACGCGCGTCGCGATGCCGTGTTCGCGTTCGGCGAGACGACGGACGTCCGAGAAGCGAGCGAAGCGATCGCGGTGCTCGAGTTCGCCGAGGACGACTTCCTCGCGGCCTCGACGACGTTCGCCGGCCTCGCTCGCACGCGTGGGGATCTCCGGCTCCGCAACGCGGCGCTCGCGGCGAATCAGCTCGCGAGGTGAGAGTCGGGCGAGGCGTGTACGGCGCGGACGGACGTGTCGTCTCCGCTACCGCGAATCGCCCCGCGTCGCCGCGAGCCGGCGGTGCGTTACACTGGATGGCCGAGGCCGCTCGACAGCGCACCTCACCCCCCGTACCCTGCGCCAGCCCTCGACCCCCGAGGGCGCGGAGTCGTCGATGCGGAAGCTCAGCTTGCGGCGGACGCTTTTCATCCTGCCGAATTTCCTGACGCTGATGAGCGTTCTCTCCGGCTTCAACGCCGTGCTCATCTGTACGGGCGAGCCGACGGATCGTGACTTCTACCGCGCGGCGCTCCTCGTGATGCTCGCGGCGTTCTTCGACGCGATCGACGGCCGGGTCGCTCGGCTCACCAAGACCCAGAGCGCCCTCGGCGTGCAGCTCGACAGCCTCGCCGACGTC
>Ga0075163_10010570_pt1 | contig 12069 bp, 3 predicted proteins | sample JI1023141ADNA_FD_71478 | JGI IMG/M metagenome (GOLD analysis project Ga0075163, IMG submission 71478) | Wastewater effluent complex algal communities from Wisconsin, to seasonally profile nutrient transformation and Carbon sequestration -... | ecosystem: Engineered > WWTP > Effluent > Algae...
ACGCGGTTGATTCCGCCTGACCGGCTGGCTGAGGAGAACGAGATCATGAGTCGCATCCGGCGGGGTGAACGCGTGGCGCCGATGGAGACCGTGCGTCTAGCCAAAGGCGGGCGGCGGATCGATATGTCGGTCGCGATTTCCCCCATCTGCCAGGCGGACGGCAAAATCACGGGAGCGTCGAAAGTGGCGCGCGACATCACCGCCCAGAAGCTGGCGGAAAACCGGGTGCGCGTATCGGAGATTCGCTACCGCCGGATGTTCGAGGCGGCGCACGACGGTGTGCTCCTCCTCGATCCCGCGACGTGTAAAATCACGGACGCCAATCCGTTCATGACAAAATTGCTGGGGTATCCGCGCGAGCAGTTGATCGGGAAGGAGCTGTTCGAAATCGGTCTGCTCAAGGATGAGACCGCGAGCCAGGAAATGTTCCAGAAGCTGACGCAGAAGCACGAGGTCCGCTACGAGGATCTGCCCCTCGAAAATCGAGATGGCCGGCATCAGGAAGTCGAAGTGGTGGCCAATCTCTACCAGGAGAACGGCCACGCCGTCATCCAGTGCAATATCCGAGACATCACGGCGCGGAAGCTGGCCGAGGATGCACTGCGCCACAGCGAGGAACGCTACCGCAGCCTGTTCGATTCCATCGACGAAGGATTTTGTGTCATCGAGCTGCTGTTCGACCGGAAAGAGCGGCCGATCGACTATCGCTTTTTGGAGGTGAATCCGGCGTTCGAAAAACAGACGGGCATTCGCGGCGGACTGGGCAAACGGATGCGGGAGATCGTCGATAAAATCGAACCGTATTGGCTTAAAACGTATGGTCAGGTGGTCGCGACGGGCACGCCGTTCCGCGGTTCGAATGAAATGAAAGCGCTGGACCGGTGGTTCGATGTCTACGCCTTCCAGCTCGGCGGACGGCAAAGCCGGAATGTGGCGGTGCTGTTCAGCGATATTACCGAACGTAAAAAGGTCGAACAGGTCCTGCGCGAGACGCGGGCCCAGGTGGCCACTTACGCCGGCAAACTGGAGAAGCTCGTGACGGTGCGGACCGCGCAATTGACTGCGACCAACCGGCGGTTGAACGCGTCGGTCGATTCCAACCGCCGGGGCAAGGAAGAGTATCGCGCCCTCTTTCTGGCGTCGGAGGAAATGCAGAAGAAATTTCGTCAACTCACGAGGCAAGTGCTCACGGCGCAGGAGGACGAGCGGCGCCATATCAGCCGGGAGTTGCACGATGTCGTCGTGCAGACGTTGGTGGGAATCAACGTGGAACTCGCCGCCCTCGGCCTCGTCGCGGGGGCCGCCGCACCGCCGCTGAAGGCGAAGATCGGGCAGACGCAGCGGCTCGTGGAAAAATCCGTGCACGCCGTGCACCAGTTCGCGCGCGAACTGCGCCCGCCGGTGCTGGACGATCTCGGGCTCGTGCCGGCGCTGCAGGCCTTCATGAAGACCATCGCCGCCCGCCAGAACATGAAGCTGCATCTGACGGCTTTCGCCGGAGTCGAAGCGCTGGACAGCGACCGGCGCACGGTGCTCTACCGGGTGGCGCAGGAAGCGCTCACGAATGTCGTGCGCCACGCGGAAGCGAGTCGCGTGGACGTGCACATTGCGGAAATCTCCGGAGCCGTGCGCATGGAGGTGCGCGACAACGGAAAATCGTTCGACGTGGCACGGGCACTTTCTGCGAAGACCAACAAACGGCTGGGGCTGCTCGGCATGCGCGAGCGCGTCGAGATGCTGGGTGGCGCGGTGACGATCGAATCGGTTTCCGGGCGCGGCTCGACGGTGCGCGCCGAGCTGCCGTTTCAAAAAGAAACGGGCCCCTGAGCGCCGCGAAAAAAATACGGTGTGGCACGCGCTTGGCGATGCGCAGGTGGGGGCGCGGGTGGGCGTGCGATGGGCGCGTCCGTAGCCCAAAGGGGCGATCTTCGACAGCCCGAGGCAACGCCCCGGCTGTCGAGGGCCAAGGAGTTTATCGCCCTGAAGGGGCGAGACGCGGAGGAGAATGTCGCCCCTGCAGGGCTCACATATTTGGGTGAATCTCGTTCCCAAGGCGGTGCCTTGGGCTATCAAATTTTCGCCCCTTTGGGGCTCCCGGCGTCTGATATGGGACCGGCGGCCCGACGTCAGGTCGCGAGTGAGCGGCGGCGCCAGAGGGCGAAGCCGAGGGCGCCGAGGCCGGCGAGTGCGGCGTAGGTGCCGGGCTCGGGGATGGCGGAGGTGCCGAGGGACAAGTTGTCGAGCGTCATGCGGAAAGCCACGACGCCGCCGGTGCCGCCGCCGATGGTCCAGCCGGTGATGGCCGAGGGATTCACGTTGCCCCACGAGGAAATTGGAATTTGCACGGTGGTCATCGCGCCGCTCGTGAAGGAAAACGTCGAGACGGAGAAGACGGCCGCGTCGGGGCCGCCGTCCTCGAAACCAATGACGAAAAAGGGCGCGAGGTTGCCCGGGTCGAGTTGGGCGACGACCGTGATAAAGGTCATCGCACTGGCATCGATCGTGGCGCTCGCGGTGCCCCAGCCGTTGTCGTTGAGCGCGGTGTTGCCAACGGTCATGGTGGTGCCGTTAAAGAGGACGTTGTTGGCATTCGCCCACGTGGTGCCGGAGATCACGGCGGTGCTGCCGCCGCCGGAAAAATTATCCAACACGATCACTTGGGCAGGGAGGGCGAGGGATGCGCCCAACGAGAGCAGGGCAACAGCGAGAAACCGGGTCATCCCATGATGGTAGCGGTCGCGGGCCGATGTGCGTATGGGGTAGTCACCTACTCGCCGCGATTACGGGGCGAGCGTGTAGGGCAGGACAAGCGGGAGGAGGGCGGCGGCCGCGGACGGAGCTGCGGTGAGGCGGTGAATCATGACGGGACGGCCCGCCGGGAGAGTGAACGTGTTGCGGTTCGCCTGAGACGCATCGCCCTCGCGCTGCCAGCGCGCGCCGGTGGTGTCGTAGTAGTAGGTTTGCCAGGACACGCCATTCCACGCGCGCACGAGATCGGCGGTCGCAGCGGCGGTGGCGTAGTTTGCGCCGCTCTGCCAGCCGGTCGCGCGCGTGTGGAGCGCGAGGGCGCCGAGTGTGGTGTCGACGGGGAGGCCGAGGCTGAGAAGCGTGACGCCGGGGCGGAGGTGCCAGTAGGCGGGCGCGAGGTCGGGGACACGTCCGGTGACGTAGAGTTTGAGCTCGGTGGAGGCGTTGCGCGTGAACATGAGGCCGCGGTCGGGACGCAGCAGCAACGTGTCGCGCGTCGGGCTGGCGGTGGAGTCGCTGTCGCGCTGCCAGCGGTTGTTGGCGGCGTGGCGGTAGTAGGTGAGCCAAGACACACCGTTCCAAATTTGGACGCTGTCGGCAGTGGCGGGACTTGGGCCGCTCTGTAGCGAGGCGGGGTTGAACAGGGTGCCGAGCGTATCGGCGAGGATGAGTTCAAATACGTCACCGAGGGCGCCAGCGTTGAGGCCAGTCGCGGTGAGCGCGGTGCCGTCGTTGGAGAGAAAGACGCGGGTGGCGGTGTTGGCGGTGGCGGCGACGGGCAGAACGCGGCCGGCGAGGGTGCCGGTGCGGAAGCGAACGAAGTAGGGATTCGCCGCGGTGCTGAGGGCGGCGGGCGTCCAGCCGGCGGAGGTGACATCGAGGAAGTTGGCACCCACGGCGGCGACGCGGGCGATCATCGCGCCGGTGCCGACCGAAGCGTGGAGGAGCGGGACGGCGAGCGCGCGGGTTTGGCCGGAGGGGATGGTGAAGGTTATGCCGCCGAGCGGAGGCGTGCACGCGGTGTCGAGTCCGAGGCGGACGATTTTGAGGCGGAAGAAAAGGTTGGTCGCAGAGGCGAGGGGAGTGCGGGCGCGCCAAGTCGCAAGGCCGGCGGCGGTAGAGACGAGTTCGTGGGTGACGCCGGTGGTGGTCCAGGTGGAAAGATTGGTGGACGTTTCGACGGTGTAGGTGAGGTCGGGGAGAGTGGTGGGCCGCGTGTAGGTGAAAATCCAATTCGGCGCTGAGGCGCTAAGCTCGGGCAGGCCGAGGACGACGTTTTCGCGCGGCTCGAGGGCGAGCGCGTATTTGACGAGGTTGGACAGACCATCGAGGCCGAAGACGGCGTTGGGGCCGGTGCGGAAGAGGTCGGCGAGCTCGGGAGCGGTAAATTTCGCAAACACCCACGAGGCAAAATTCGGTGAGACGGTAAACGTGCGCTCCACGGGTGTGGCGGGGAAGACGTCGGTGTTGCCGACTTGTAAGGCTCGCACGACCACGGTGCCCGGGCCGGTCAGGTAGAGCGAGCTGCCGGTGAGGGTGGCGGGACCGGAGACGACGGTGAAAGCCACGAGGAGGCCGGAGCTGGACGTCGCGAAGAGCGGGATCACGTCGGCGGTGAAGGCGGAGTCGGCGGGGCCGGTGAAGGTGATGAGTTGGGGCGCAAGAGTGACGGTGAGGGCGGTGGTGGCGGTCGCGCTGTTGTAGGTGGTGGGGTCGGTGGGCGTGAAGGTGACGGCGAGTGTTTGGGCGGGGCCGGCGCCCAGCACGGTGCCGGCGAGCGGAGTGTAGGAGAAGGTGCCGGGGATGGTGGCGGTGGCGTTGAGTTGAGTCGCGGAGAGGGCGGTGCCGTAGGTGATCGCGGCGGGGGTGGGCCAGGTGAGCGCGGGCGTGATTTTGACGTAGGAGAGCGTGACGGATCCACTCGTGACGGAGCCGACGGAGTTGGTGACGACGACGTTGTAGGTCACGGCGTCGGGAATGGTGACGGCGGGAATCGTGAACGACGCGGCGGTGGCGCCGGAGAGCGGGACGCCGGCTTTGCGCCATTGGTAGGTGGGCGCGGGCGTGCCGGTGGCGACGACGGAGAAGGTGGCGGGCTGGCCGAGCGGGACGGAGCGGTTGACGGGTTGGGTTCCGATGACGGGGAGCGCGCGGGCGTCGCGGAGGGCGACGGTGTGGGCGGCGCCGGCGGCGAGACGGAGGACGTTGCCGAGGCCGATGGGCGCATTGGTTTGCGTGAGGGAATTGTCGCCCCACGCGATCACAGTGCTGTCGGTTTTTTGGGCGGCGGAATGCGAGCCGCCGGCGGCGAGGGCGATGAGCGGGCTGAGCGTGGTGGGTGCGACGGTTTGGCCGTAACCATTCCAGCCCCACGCGACGGTGGTGCCGTCGGTGCGGAGGGCGAGCGTGTGGTAGTCGCCGGCAGCGAGCGCGGTGACGCCGGTGAGGGTGGGTGGCACGCTGGTTTGGCCGGAGCCGTTGTAACCCCACGCGACGACGGTGCCATCGGCGCGGAGGGCGGCGGAGTGGGCGGCGCCGGCGGCGAGGGCGACGACCGAGCTGAGTCCGGCGGGCACGGTGGTTTGGCCGGAGGTGTTGTCGCCCCATGCGATGATCGTGCCGTCGGATTTCAGGGCGATGGAGTGGGTGCCGCCGGCGGCGACGGCGATGACGGTGGCGAGACCGGCGGGCACGGTGGCCTGGCCGAAGGTGTTGGCGCCCCAGGCGATGACGGTGCCGTCAGCGCGGAGTGCGAGGGAGTGCGCGGCGCCGGCGGCGAGGGCTACGACAGCAGTGAGGTTGGCGGGGACGATGGATTGACCGAAGGTGTTCGCGCCCCACGCGACGACGGTGCCGTCGGCGCGGAGGGCGAGGGTGTGGGCGGCGCCGGCGGACACGGACACGGCGTCGGTGAGGGTGGGGGGCGGAGTGGATTGACCGGCGGCGTTGTCACCCCAGGCGAGGAGCTGCGTGGGGCTGACGGCGACGTTGACGAAGGCGGCGGCGCTGAGGGTGGCGCCGGCGGCATTGGTAACGACGGCCTGGTAGATGCCATTGTCGCGGACGGGCGTGACGGCGGTGAGCGTGAAGGTGGCGAGCGTCGCGCCGGCGATGGGGAGGCCGTTGCGTCTCCACTGGTAGGTGAGGGGAGCGGTGCCGGTGGCGGCGACGGTGAACGTGAGGTTGGCGCCGATGAGGGCGGTGGGCGTTTGCGGGTGGAGAGAGAAAGTAGGTGCGCCGACGGCGGAGTTAACCGTGAGCGTGGCAGAGGCGGAGGGCGTGGAGCCGACGGAGTTGGAAACGAGGACGGCGTAGGCGCCGGCGGTGGTGGCTTGGGCGTTGGTGAGCGTGAGCGTTGCGGCGGTCGCGGCGGGGAGGGCGGAGCCGTGTTTGGACCACTGATACGAGAGCGGGGCAGTGCCGGTGGCGACGACGGAGAACGTGGCAATCGCACCGATGGTGGTGATTTGAGGCGACGGTTGTGTGGTGATCGTCGGTGCGGCGGGAGGCTCGACAGCGGTCGTGACGCCGGCGGTGTCCCACGTGGCGCGACCATCGACGAGGACGAAGGCCATGCCAGTGACGGTGCTGCCTTCGAGGGCGACGGCGCTCGCGGGCACGCCGAGGCGGACCCACTGGCCGAGGGGCGGGAGCGGACCCAGGTAGCGGCGGCCGGGGGAATTGTTGAGGCCCCACGTGATGGTGTTGGCGCCCCAGTAGGCGCGGTGCTCGGCGGAGGTGTCGGTCCACGTGAGCATGACCTCGGTGGGCGGGTTGAGGGGATCGAGGTAGACCCACGCGAAGAGTTCGTCGCCGATGCCGACATGCACGGTGGCGGTGGCGTTTTCGAAGAGGTGGCCGTGGATGCCGGCGACGAGCGTGGAGCGGTGGGCGAGTTGGCCGGAGGGCGTGGCGGGAATGGGGGCGAGCCAGGTCCACGCGTCGCCGCCGAAGGCGCTGGGCGTCGCGCCGGTGGGCACGGTGCCAGCGACCCAGTTAACGACGGTGCTGTTGGCGTTGAAGGACGTGGAGGCGAAGAGGCGGCGTCCGTCGGGCAAGGTGACTTCGACCTCGACCCATTGCGCGCCGTTGTTTTTCGGTGCGATCGTGTAGGTGGGACCGAAGGCGGGCTCCTGGTCGCGCGCTTCCCAGACGATGCGGGCGCCGGTGAGATCGAAGCCGGGGGCTTGCACGCTGAGGGTGGTGGGGACGTTGAGGACGGCGACGGCGCTGGGCGCGGTGATGGTCGCGGTGCCGGAGCGCCACGGCTGGGACTGCGTGGTGGTCAACGTGGCGAGCGCGCTGACGGCGAGGAGGCTGCGGGCTTGGTTTACGCCGATGTATTCGGTGGTGACGTTAAACGTGTCGGCCCAGCGATCATAAAATGGATACGGCGCGGTGACGGGGCCGTCGGACGGGAAAACGAGTTCGCGCAGCTCGGTGCCGTAAGGCGTGAGAAAATCGAAGGTGGTCTGGATGTTGCCGAGCGGAATGCCGGAGGGGGGGAGCACGCGGCGGTCGTTGAGGGCGTATTGGCTGACGGTCTCGCGCTGGCGCTTTTGGCCGAGGCCGGTGAGGTAGGCGACGTTCACGGGGTTCGTGCCGCCCTCGTAGTTCAGGTTGCCGACGAGGGCGTCGAGGTAGGCTGACTTGGGCGTGATCTGGTGGGCGACGGCCATGTCGGAGGCCTGGTCGAGGGAGAAATACCAGCCGGCGGACTGCACGCGTTTCGTCTCTTCGGGGAAACTGGTGGCGTAGGCGTTTTGGGACGACCAGCGGAGCGCGTCGTCACCGGCGGCGACGATCTGCGCCTCGCATTTCGCGAGGTAGGCGGCGTCGAGCTGGCCGGCGGAGAGGCGACCGGTGCGGGCGGCGAAGGCGTAGCTGCGGATGGCGTTGCCCCAGCCCTCGGACATGCGCCACCAGCCCCAGCGGAACGTGAGCGAATCGCTGGGATCGGGGAACCACTCGAAGAGCTTTTGGCGATACTGCGCCTCGCCGGTGGCGACGAAGAGTTCGCAGGCGGCCCAGGCGAGCTCGTCGTCGTGCATGTAGTTGTCGCCGTAGAAAGTGATTTTCTGATACGCGCCGTCTTTGCCGCGGGCGGCGATGGCGTTAAGGAGAAACTGCCAGCCGAGTTTCGCCTTTTTCAGATAGAGCGCGGCGACGGCGGGGTAGGCGGCTTTGAAGCGGGGTGAGGAGGCCGTCTGGGCGAGGGCGGCCACGGCGGCGGCGGTGGCGACGGTGTTCTTCGGCCAGACGACCTGGGCGTCGCCGGCGTCGGGGAGCACGTTGGACTCATACTCGCGGTTGCGGGGGTAGACGATGAAGTAGAAGCCGCCGTCGGCGTCCTGGAGTTTCGCGAGGTAGTCGGCCTCGCGTTTTGCTTCCTGCAAGATGTCGCTGAGGCCGTCGCCGCTTTCGGGGAGGCCGAGGTTGTCGAGTGCGCCGGCGCCGGGAATCGCATCGGCGGTGAAGACGAGGAGGTGGGTGAGCGCGGCGCTGTTGGTGGTGTATTTGCTGTAGTCGCCGGCATCGTGGTGACCGCCGGAGACATCGACGGTGCCCTGCATGACGAACGGGTAAAGTTGCGCTGCCTCGCCGTTGAGCTGCGGGGCGGTGTGGCGGGGGTTGGTGGCGAAGTCGCCGTTTTTGCCGGAGATCGTGGACCACGTGAACGTGTAGTTGCCCTGGGGCGACGGGACGGCGGCGGGAGCGAGGTGACAGGCGGCGTGCGTGTGGCGCGTGAAGGGCAGGGCGTTGTCGGCGCCGCAGCGCTGGTGGTAGAGGCCGAGGGCGTAGGTGCGGAGGAAACTCATCGCGACACCCTCGTGGATCGCGAAAGGGAGCGAGGCGCCGAGGCCGGGGACGACGAGTTGGTAGCGGCCGGGTGTGGTGAAGGCGCTGAAGTCGGCGGCAAGCACGCGTTGATAGGGCGTCGGTGTGTAAACGTAGCCGACGTCGGGGCGCAGCGTGAGCGCACCGGTGTGGACGACGGTGCTGGTGCCGGCGGTGACGAGCGTGAAGCCGACGGAGGCGGAGACGTTGAGTTCGCCGAGATCACCGAGGTAGGCGCCGATCATGGCGCGTTTCGGGAGTCCGGGGACGTAGCCCTCCTGGTTCACGTGAATCGCGGGGCCATAACGGAGCGGGGCGGCGGTGGCGGAGTAAGTGTGCGTCGCGGGCCAGAGCGAGGCGCCGGGGTTTGTAACCGTGACGACTTGGTCAGGCGCGACGGCGACGGCGAGTTGGAGGTAGAGACTGTTTTCGATGCGCAGATCGCGGGTGAGAACGGGCGCGTAGAGCGGACGGCGCTTGAAGCCGACGGCAGTGACGGTGGCGGGGACGCTATCGACCGTGACGGCGAATTGCGCGGGCGTGGGGGCGGAGAACGTGCCGTTGGCATCGACGAAGTCCCAATTATCGACCGGCGCGGCGATGGACGGCTTGGAGTTGAGGCGTTTCAACTCGAGCGTGGTAGGCGCCAGGATGTGGAGCGTGTGATCGCCGACGAGCGGAAGCGTGAGATTGAGGTAGGCGAGCTCACTGGCGGTCGCAGCGACGAGCGAGAGCGCGGCAACCAGGGCGGCGAGCAAGGCGCGGCACGGACGGTGCAAAAGCGTCCCGGCGAACACGCTGGCGGGACGGAACAGAATTTTCACGGAGGGGAGTTGAAGGAGGGAGCGGAGTCGGCTTGGAACCGGAATTCGGCGTTCGGTTGCATGGAATGTGGCGAGCAGTGGGGCGTCGGGGTTCGGAAGTCCACCGCCGTGAGCGGTAAAAGCCGGTAAATGCCGCAAGCCGCCCCGGCGGATCCGAAACGCGGATACGATGCAGCTACTCGCTTCACCCCATAGCGGCGCGGAAGCCGCCAAGGTAGTGTCTCGCCACTACGACCGCTCCGTCTGCGTTTCCGCGGTCGAATTTCGGTCAGGCCGTTTACTCCAGCATCACAATCCTATGAAACTCCGCACCATCCTTACGTCGGCCCTGGCGGCCTGCGCTGTCCTGGCCGGCGCCCAGCTCCGCGCCGCCACACCTGCCATCACGAATTTTCCGCTTTCGGCCGCCGCCACAGTCGGAGCGTCGTTTAGTTTTCAAGTGAAAGCCTCGGATGCGCCCACGAGTTACGCGGCGACCGGCCTACCAGTCGGGTTGGCCATCAACGCCTCAAGCGGTGTGATTACGGGCACGCCGGTCGCATCCGGGATTTCGATCGCGAACCTCAGTGCCACGAACAGCACTGGGACAGGTCGCTCAAAATTTACGATCACGGTCGCGGGCCAGAATCTTGCGCCGATCGTCGCGAGTCCCATCGCCGTCTTTGTGAGTGGCACTGTCGGCACGCCGTTTACGCCGTATCGAATCGCGGCGACGGGACTGCCGACGACGATCACGGCGGTGAATCTGCCGCCGGGCCTGATTTTCGATGGCGCGACAGGAATTATCACGGGCACGCCGACCAAATCGGACATCTGGTTCGTAGCGCTTACGGCCACCAACTCGGTTGGACCGGGCACCGCTACGCTGATGATTGTCATTGTTCCAGCGGTCTCCGCGCCGGTGTTTACGAGTGCGGCCACGGCGCCGGGCACCGTCGGCAGCGCGTCGGCCACCTACACGCTCGCGGCCACGGGCCAGCCCACGAACTTTACCGCGTCGGGTCTGCCGGCCGGTCTGAATTTTAACGCGGGCAACGGCACCATCACCGGCACGCCGACGACGGCCGGGATCACGAAGGTCGCGCTCACCGCCACGAACGAACTCGGCACGGGCAACGCAACGTTGACGATCACGGTCGCGGCGGCGGGGACGGCGCCGGTGTTTTCCAGTTTGACCGACTTGACCGGCACGGCCGGCACGCCGTTTGCCACGTTCGCCGTCGCCGCCACCGGTTCGCCGACGAGCTACAGCGCCTCGGGACTTCCGACCGGTTTGTCTTTCAACACGACCACCGGCGCCATCACGGGCACGCCCACCGTGGCGCGCACGTCGGTCGTCACCCTCGGCGCCACCAATGGCGCGGGCACGAGCAGCGGTTTGCTGACGATCATCATCGAACCCGCGACCCTGGCTCCGATCATCACGAGCCAGACGAACGCGGCGGGCACGGTCGGTGTGTCGCTCTCCTATCTCACCACGGCGACGGGCGTGCCCACGAGTTATCGCACGGCCGGACTGCCCGCCGGATTGAGTCTCAACACCGTCACCGGTGCGATCACCGGCACGCCGACGACGGCGGGCACGACGGTTGTGACGCTCTCGGCCACCAACAGCGTGGGCACCGACACGGCGTTTCTCACCCTGACAGTCGCGGCGCCCGGTCTCATTCCGACGATCACCAGTCCCAGCACGACGAATACGTCGGGCAAGATCGGCGTCCCGTTTGTCACGTATTTGATCGAGGCCACCGGCGTCCCCACCGACTACAACGCCACTAATCTTCCTCCCGGCCTGAGTGTTAACCGGGTAAGCGGCGCCATCACGGGCACTCCCACCGAAGTCGGCGCGTGGTTTGTCGCGCTCACGGCCACGAACGCCCGCGGCGCCGGCACAGCGACCTTGTTAATCGTGATTTCCGCCGAAGGCCCCGCGGTCGTCGTGCCGACCATCACGAGCGCAGCGACCGCTGCCGGAACGCCGGGCAACGATTTTGCGACCTACCTCATCACCGCGACAGGTTCGCCGACCGGCTACAGCGCCAGCGGATTGCCCACTGGCCTGACGCTGAATGCCACGACCGGGACTATCGCCGGCGTCCCGGCGGCTACGGGCACATCCGTCGTCACGATCGGAGCCACCAATAGCGCGGGCACGGGCACGGCGACGTTGACGATCACGATCTCCACGGCTGCCTCCAGCCGTATCACGAATTTCTCGGCGCGCGCCATCTCCGGGCCCGGCGACCAGACGCTGATCGTGGGCTTCGTGGTGGCGGGGAATAACAAAAATCTCCTCGTGCGGGCCATCGGCCCGACATTGACGACCTATGGCATCGTGAACGCTCTCGCGGATCCGATGCTTACCGTCTATGGCGGCGACGGCGTGGCGCTGATCGCCAATGACAACTGGCAGACCGCCGCGAACGGGCAGGACCAAAGTGCCGTCGTCACGGCAACGGCAGCCCGGGTGGGCGCGTTTGCACTTCCGAACGGCAGTCGGGACGCGGCGGTGCAGATCACGCTCAACAACGGCGCCCACACGGCGAGCATGGTCCGCCCGAACAGCACGACGGGCGTCGCGCTCACGGAAATCTACGACACTGACAACTCGGCCGCCGCGCGCCTCATCAATGTCTCGGCCCGGATGAACGTTACCACC
>Ga0075163_10010571_pt1 | contig 12067 bp, 8 predicted proteins | sample JI1023141ADNA_FD_71478 | JGI IMG/M metagenome (GOLD analysis project Ga0075163, IMG submission 71478) | Wastewater effluent complex algal communities from Wisconsin, to seasonally profile nutrient transformation and Carbon sequestration -... | ecosystem: Engineered > WWTP > Effluent > Algae...
TGGAACGCAAACCATCGTGCGCACAGGGCGCACGCCGTTGGTCGTGAGCTTTACCCTTGATCCTTCGACCGCGAATCTCACGGGAACGATCAGCAGCGCAGGCGAGATCGCAGCCGTGGATGCCTCACGAAACTCATGGACCACGCCGCTGCCCGCTCCAGCCGGACTTTACAACAACGCGCTCGAGCTGCCGTTGGAGAACGTGGGCGATTCGAGCAAGCCGCAGGGCGCTGGCTGGACGCAATTGACCGTGGCTGCTCTCGGCACGGTGACGATCAGCGGACGACTCGCCGATGGCACCGCGTTTACGGGAACAAGCATTATGGGATCGGATCGTCGCGTGCCCTTGTTCCAACTGCTTTACACCAATCATGGAAGCCTGCGTGGCTGGCAGGTCATCGGAGTAGATGAGTGGGTGTCCAGTGATGATCTCACTTGGGTGAAAACCAGTCCGATCTCCGCCGCTGACAAGACCTATGCCAGTGGCTACGCGATTGCTCTTAACACCAGTGGTGCGAAGTATGTGAAGCCCACCACCGTGCAGCCCATCGTGCTGGCGCTGCCTGATTTGGCGGACAACGCCATGGTGCAGTTCAGCGGAGCCGAAATCGAGACTGCTGCGAAGTATGCTGATCTCGCCCAGGTCTTCCGTGTTTCCAAGACCAACATCGCGACCTTCCGCACTGCGACGACTGGCAACCCGTGTGCTGTGAAGATGACCTTCGTGCCCACGACGGGCTTGTTCTCCGGCAGCTTCACCTTGAGCGACCCCGGAACTCTCAAGCCCATCGTTCGAATCGTCAGCTACTATGGTGTGCTGCTCAGCCATCGTCGTGAAGGCGTCGGCTGCTTCGTCTTGCCAGGGCTTGCCACAGGCAGTGCGATTCAGTCGGGCTTGGTCAGCTTGATGCCGACGGGGTTGTAGAATGCTCGCCCGACAGGTGGGCGCTTCGTGGAGATGGAGTTTCTCAGTGTTTGATTCGTGATCTCAGGGCACAAAAAAGCCCGCTGGAGAACCCATGCTCCAGCGGGCAAAGTCGGGAGACAACGATCAATTAGAATGCACGAATGCCATTGAGAATGCTGTGCACACCATTGATGCCGCTGCTGGTATCCCAGATCGTATCAACGGCGTTGTCACGCTTGGCGCGCTCGGTTGCGACGTTGGAACGTTGAACAACTTGCTGCTTCTCATACTGCTTGAACTCAGCATCAGAAACGAGGCCGTCACGATTGTAGTCAGCGACGGTGGAGTTCTGGAATGATGAACACTGAGTCAGGATAGCCGAGGCAGCCACGGCAACGAGGAGACGTAGGGAGTGCTTGATCATGATGTTATTTCGGAGGTGTTGTGATGTTGTGGGTGGGAAAGGAATCAATACCAGCGGCGACCGTGGCCATAGTAGTAGCCGCCGTAGGTGTTGTCGGGCACATGGGGCGCATCCGTGACGGGTGTCATGCGCTCGACGCGTTCAACGTTCGAAGTGGGGACTGGGGGGTAGGCGTTGCAGGCGGAGAGCGTGACAACGGCGGAGACAGCGAGCAGGGTGAGACGAAGGATATTCACAACTTTTCGACTAAGGTTTAATTGAACGCCAATTTCGTAGCAGGACGATCTTGCGAGGTCAACGCCAAAAGGCATCGGACTCTATCGGGTTGTGTCAGGGCATTCAATCAATGAGTGCATTCGCCGCCAATGGTGGTTAAATCGCGGCTCTCGTTTTCATGGCCAAGACTCCCTCCGCCTTTTCACAGCAACTTCAGCGCGCTGGACATTTCCTTGTCTATGCGGCCTTTCGAGCGTTTGAGCTGGTGCTCAAGGTGCTGCCACTCACCCTGGTGGCGCGTGTGGGCAGTGGCTTTGGGATGATTGCCTGGATGCTGGGAGGCAGTTACCGGAAGCTGGCCCTGAACAATGTGCGAATCGCTTTCGGACGCGAGCTGCCAGAAGATCAGTTGAAGGCCATCGTGCGGAGACACTTTGCCTCTCTGGGAGCCAACATGTTTTGTGGGTTGAAGCTCCCGCTCATGGGCGAGCAAGAGGTGCTCAAGTGTGTGTCGGTCGAGAACGCCCACATCCCGGCCGCCGTGGCAGCCGAGGGCAAGCCGATGCTTTACGCGGTGATGCATCTGAGCTGCTGGGAATTGCTCACGCAGATTCCGTCTGTCGTGTCGATGGGCCGTCGGCCATCGAGTATCTATCAGCCGCTGGCCAATCCATTCCTGGATGCCCATGTGCGGCGGAATCGCGAGAAGCTCGGCTACATTTTGTTCGATCGCAGCGCGGGCTTCAGCGAGCCGATGCGGCATCTGCGAGAGAACCAGGGCACGCTCGGAGTGCTGGTGGATCAACATGCGGGCGACAAGGGTGTGTGGTGCCCGTTCTTTGATCGACTAGCCTCGACGACCTCATTGCCTGCGCTCATGGCGTTGCGTTGCGACACGCCGCTGGTGCCCATCGGAGTGTATGATGATGGGCCGGGCCGCTGGAGAATCGTTTTCCATCCTCCCGTCATCAGTCGTGAAGAAACGCCGACCGCTGAGGGCGTCACGGCTGAACTCAATCTCGCGGTGGAGCGTGTGGTGCGCATGGCTCCACACAATTGGTTCTGGGTGCACAATCGCTGGAAGACGCCGAAGCCTGAGTTCCTGCTCGCGAACTACCGTCGTGGCATCACGTTGCCCGTGGGGTATGAGGTGGACCGCTTGCAGAAATTTGAGCTGCTGCTGCGCTCGCCGAACTGGCTGGGCGATGCCTGCATGGCCTTTCCTGCGGTGCGCGCCTTGCGCCATGGACGACCCGATCTTCGCCTGACGGTCTTCACGCCGTCGAAGCTCGCGCAACTTTGGCAGTCGCTCGGGATTATTGACGACCTCATCATGAAGGACGGCAAGGAAGGCGTCTTCACGCTGGCGAGACGAATCAAGGAGCGGGCGCGATTTGATGCGGCGATTCTGTTCACCAATTCGACGCGCAGCACGCTTGAGTTTTGGCTGGCTGACATACCTCGCCTCGTCGGATTCAAAGGGTCGCTGCGCTCGACGTTGATGCACCAGATCACACCGGAGCAGAAGCCGGGCACGCCGCCCGAGCATCAGGCGCACAAGTATCTGCGACTCGCCCGGCATTGCGGTGCGAAGATCGATGATCCCACCCTGTTTGCACCAGGTGCCCCGGTGGTCTCCCAAGATGGAAAGATCCGCGTGGGTATCTGTGCGGGAGCTGAGTATGGGCAGGCCAAGCGCTGGCCGATGGAGCGCTTCGCGGAGGTGGCCAATGCCTTGCCCCATCTGGGCTGGGTGCTCTTCGGTGCTCCGGGTGAAGCTGCGATGGGCGAGCAGTTGTCTGCGATGCTCAAGATGTCTCACCTCAATCTGGTGGGCAAAACCTCGCTCGACGACCTCATCCATTGCCTGCGCGAGTGTGCCTTGCTGGTGACGAATGACACGGGCACCATGCATCTTGCGGCAGCTCTTGGGGTGCCCACGGTTTCCATCTTTGGCAGCACCGAGCCGATCTTGACGGGTCCTCTGGGCGTGCGACACACGATTGTCCGCCATCATGTGGCGTGCAGCCCTTGCTTCAAACGCGAATGCCCGTTCGGCCACTACGAGTGCATGACCGGCATTGCACCAGCGCATGTGGTGCAGGCCATTCAGGCGCGGCTCGCAAGTCGAGAATAGTTCAGCGAGTGCTTGATCGTGCAGCTTCTGAAAGCGTAGCTTTGCGGGCTCATGCCGGTCTCCCCATCGTCCCTCGAAATCTCCTTGTTCAGCGCTGTGCTGAATGCGGCGTTGATCTTGTCGGTGACCTACGTGGCGGGCTCCACCGTGCTTCGCGCGGAGCCTCGCCAGCGGCGCTCCCTGGCTGATGTGGCGTTGATTTTCGTGGCGGGGACTCTGACTTTGATCGGCTTGTATAGCACCTTGATGTTGCGGCGGTTCAACGTTCACAGCTTGTTTCCATTGCTGCTGATCGGCTGGAGTATGTGGCAAGGCATGGAGAAGAAGCCGGAGGGAGAGACCTGCTCGATGTCATTCACACGCCGTGAAGGATGGCCGCTGCTGGCCGTGTTCTGCCTTGCGATGGTCTTTGCCTACTATGAGCACGGCTGGGGCATGGGGCGTGGCGGTGTGGTGCTGCCGTGGTCCGACCTCGGCTACTTCGGGCTCCTGGCTCAGGAGTTGCCTCAGGCCAAGGTGGCCAGTCAGTGGGCCGCCGTGTTCTCATCATTCACTCGGGAAGCCGGTGCGCACGCGGATGCGTGGTATCACTGGGGACCGATGTGGATGGCGGCGTTCGCGGCGCGCTTCAGTGGGGCGAGTGCGATGAACGCGATGATTTACATCGTGATTCCCATGCTGGCGTTCGTGATGTCAGTCACCTTTGGAGCCATCATCCAACGTGTGACCCAGTGGGCCAACGCCCGCTGTTTGCTGCTCGGTTTTGCGGCTTTGATTGCCGTGGCGATGCCTGCTCGTGCCATGCAGGTGCCGTTGGCCAACTGGTTTGGCATCGGCATGGGCGGTCCGCATTCGCACCTCGGTTATGGCATGATGTTCTCCTACATGCTGGAAGGGTTATTCGTCGCTGGAGCCGTTGTGGCGTGGATGAATCGAAGGACGGCGCTGGCGCTCGTGATCTTGTTTTGTGCAGGGATCAGCACGCCGCACACCGTGGCGGGCATCTGTTTGGCTGCTGGCGGCTGGGGCATCGTGTCGCTGGTGAGACGTGAGTGGGGTGATCTCGGCGGGGCGTCGGTGATGATCGCGGTGCTGGGAGGAGCGTGGCTGGTCTGTCATGTGGGCTTTGGTGTGTCTCTGCCGAAGATGGATGACTCTCCGATGCTCGTGACCGGTGCCGCAGCGATGGGGAAGGCGGCGATGCTGTTGCTGCGTGACTGGGTGGTAGGCGTGGTGCTGGCAGGCGTGTTGCTCCCTGGTTTGTGGTTCCTTGTTCGGTCAGAAGATCGACAATATCGAGCCCTCGGCTGGATGGCGGTCGGTGGCATGATGGCATCGTATGCGGCCTATCACTTCCTGATGCCCACGGGGGACCGAGGGCACTTCACGACTTACGTTCATCTGGTGGTGGGGAATCTCGCAGGCTTTGTCGGCCTTTGTGCGCTCTGCGCTCACGGCACAGGATGGTTGAAGGCGATTTCCAGCCGCTTGCTCGTGGCGATGGTGCTGATGGGCATTTACGATTCGGTGCATGATCACCGGGCTGAGTGGAAGCACACCAAGGGCTACACGACGTCCGACTTGCAGAAGCTCAAGGACATTGTGCAAGGCCAGCCACTGGGCTACTTCGCGGTGCTCGACCGCCAGTGGTGGATCAGTTACAATGCGCCACTGGGTGCAGTGCTGGAGTCGCCCATTCTTCGGCTCAACAGCGTGTATTCCCGAGATCACCTTCACGAATTCGCCAGCTTCTACGGATCGGGTGCGCCTTACGTGCTCGTTCCGAAACAAGCGGGCGAGGAGGACTTGCAGTGGTCGCTTCGACTGGCTCGAAAACTGGGTATTCGCTACCTGCTCGAAACAGATCGTGATCCGCTGCCGGAAGCTCTGCGACCACAAGTGAAGCTCGTGATCAAAGCGGGCGTGCTGAGCTTGTTCGAATTGCCCGCCACTGCCTCGAAATGAAAAAGCCGCTGCCACCATTGAAGGCGACAGCGGCTTGGAGCATTCGATGACTTTAGTGCGCGGCGAGGTAGCTGGACACACCCTCAGCGGTGGCCTTCATCGCGGTCTTGCCTGCGGCCCAGTTCGCTGGGCAGACTTCGCCATGCTTCTCGAAGTGCTGTAGCGCATCTACCATGCGGATGGCTTCGTCCACATTGCGGCCGAGCGGCAGGTCATTCACCACCTGATGACGGACGATGCCTTCCTTGTCGATCAGGAACAGGCCACGGAAGGAGACGCCAGCATCGGAGAGGACATCGTAGTCCTTCGCGATGGTGCGATGGAGATCCGAAACGATGGGGTAGGTCACGCCTTCGATGCCGCCCTTGTTCTTGGGCGTCGTGAGCCAGGCAAAGTGGCTGAACTTGCTGTCCACGGAGCAGCCGATCACCTCGACGCCGCGCTTGTGGAACTCGCCCAGCTTTTCCTGGAAGGCGTGCAATTCTGTGGGGCACACGAAGGTGAAGTCCAGCGGATAGAAGAACAGCACGACGGGGCTCTTGCCCTTGTAGCTGGAAAGCTGGATTTCGGTGAATTCGAGGCCTTTGACGGCATCGGCTTTGAAGTCAGGGGCGGGTTTACCAACGAGAACGCTCATGTTTGGAGTGGGGTAGAGTTGAAGGAGGCGGGCTTTAAGCGAACGATGACCATTCGTCAAATCGCCGCGTGGGTGGCAAACGTCTCGTAAAGCAGGAAGGCAGCCAAAGGCTCAAACTGTGCAAATTCTGCGAGGAGGGAAACGCGACGGTTCCGGCACGGATGTAGCTGCCATTTGACACCATTTGCGGCGCGGCGTATGCCTGCCATTCACTCAACTCAAAACTACTCAAAGAACATGGTCAAAATCGGCATCAATGGTTTCGGGCGCATCGGACGCCTCGTGTTTCGTGCAATCTGTGATCAAGGCTTGCTCGGCAAGGAGATCCAAGTCGTCGCCGTGAACGACCTCGTTCCTGCTGACAATCTCGCCTACCTCGTCAAATACGACTCCACTCAGGGCAAGGCGAAGGAAGAAGTCTATTCCAAGAAGAGCAGCCCCGATCTCGCCGAGGACGACATCCTTGTGGTCGATGGTCATGAGATCAAGTGCCTCGCCGTTCGTGCGGGTCCTGCCGCCCTTCCTTGGAAGGAACTCGGCGTGGACATCGTCATTGAATCCACCGGTCTCTTCACCGAGCGCAGCAAGGCCCAGGGCCACATCGACGCTGGCGCGAAGAAGGTCATCATCTCCGCCCCTGGTAAGGAAGAGGACATCACCATCGTCATGGGCGTGAACCATGAGAAGTATGATGCCAGCAAGCATCACGTCATCTCGAACGCTTCCTGCACCACGAACTGCCTCGCCCCGGTGGTGCACGTTCTCCTGAAGGAAGGTTTCGGCGTCGCCGAAGGCCTCATGACCACCATCCACAGCTACACCGCCACGCAGAAGACCGTGGACGGTCCGAGCGCGAAGGATTGGAAGGGTGGCCGCAGCGCCGCGATCAACATCATTCCGAGCAGCACCGGTGCCGCCAAGGCAGTGGGCCTCGCGATTCCTGAAGTGAAGGGCAAGCTCACAGGCATGTCCTTCCGCGTGCCGACTCCGACCGTCTCTGTGGTGGACCTCACCGTGAAGACCGAGAAGGAAACCAGCTACGCTGAAATCTCCGCTGCCATGAAGAAGGCCAGCGAAACCTATCTCAAGGGCATCCTTGGCTGGACCAAGGACGAAGTGGTCAGCACCGACTTCATCCACGATCAAAGCAGCTCCGTCTTCGACGCCGGTTCCGGCATCGAGCTGAACAACAAGTTCTTCAAGCTCGTCAGCTGGTATGACAACGAGTGGGGCTACAGCAACCGCGTGGTCGATCTCGTGAAGTATATCGTTGGCAAGGGTCTCTAAGACTCGCCATTGAGCAACGTTTGAAGGCCGGGTTTCGCAAGGAGCCCGGCCTTTTTGTTGGTTGGCTTCGTTTCTCTTGTCTGCTCGATCAGTGCTCGCGTGAGCGATGACGATGAAGCAATTGCTCACCCATCACTGTGAGGGATCGCCCGCGTGGTCCTCGATGCATGGCACCGATGTGCTGGAGGTAAGGCTCGATGTGAATGGTGATTTCTTCGTCTGGCATCGGAAGCAAATGCTGCAATGCCGGGAGCCCTTTGGGGCCTGACTCAAGAGCCTGGAGGTAGAGGTAGTCGCGATCAGCAAGGCCGTGCTCATCGACGTGCCACTGGGATCTCGCCAAACGCAGAAGGCTTTCTCGATTCAAAGGCATGGCGGTCGCGCTGGCGCGATGGCGATCACGCAGCTCGCTGGCGAACAACTGCGCGCGCAGCGGATTGCAGCGCCCCATGCTGGCGATTTGCAGGGTCAGAGGCTCAGGTAAGGTCAGCTTCGACTGCTCAAACATGGCAGCGACCATGCTGGCGATGTCGTGCTGGCGATAGGGCTCTAGTTCGATCCGACGAAAACCAGCGAGCAATGACTCGGGCACCTTCATCGGCTCGGCACTCGCCGCGATGATGATCGAGCTGGAAAAATCGGCCTCCACTTCGGGTGTGAGCACGCGGCGCTCCGGCGTCGTGATGAGGGATTGCCAGACGGATGCACGGCGGCGGAGGCCATGCACATCGTCGAGGAAAATGACGAGCGGCGGATAGCGCAGCATCGGGTGCCCGGCACTGTCTGTGGTTCGTTCGGTAACGAGGCCTGCGGCTTCCAGGCATTCATCCGCCGCGTGAATGAGGTCCTCGCCATGCACCAGGCTTGCACTTTGCACCTCGACCAGAGGACGGCCTGCGGCCACGGCGAAGCAGCGAGCCAGGGTAGTTTTTCCATGCCCCACTGGCCCGGTGATCATCAGGCAGGAAGGTGTTCGCAAAGGGCGGCCTGAGCGGACAAGGGCAGCCTGTTGCATCAATCGCTTCACCGCAGGTTCGTTGCCTATGAAGCGACGGAACGCAGTCTCAACCTCGACCGGAATTCGCGATGGTGCAGCGGCTTCATTGCTGAAGAAGATGACCTGCGCCTGGTTGCACGTCACGTTCTTGGCCTTCTCGATCAAGGCCATGAACAGCAGCGTCTGCACAATGCGGAGTTCGGCGAGTTCAGGTTCGCCAAGACGGTATTCGATGGCTTCGGTGACTCCCCGTGTGGAACGCAGCAGCATGGGCTCCGGCTTGCCGCTGATCTTCAGCTTTACCGGGCCGCGCAGGAAGGTGGCCGTCAGATCGCGCTCGGTATCAAGGAAGAACTGAGCGGGATCAGACTCGTCGCTCACGGACTCGGCGACCTGTCTGACCCAGAGCTTGGCGCATTCCACCAGGGTATCGGCGAGGTCAAGGTGCTCGGGATCATTGATCAAATCGCGGTCGCGCAGCCAGTCGAGCAGGCACCGGGAAAAGAAGTCAGTCCACAGGATGGAGAACCGTTCCTGAGCATCAGGTGCGGAAGCTGCGGCACGGAAAGTATGGGACGCTTCGTGACGGAAGAACTGATGCGCAGCGCTCAGCATATCGTGCAACTGGACGCCCGTCCGCCGGGGCAGATCATTGCACCGGAGCTTGAGATGACTGAGGGCAGGGGCGAGGTGTTGTTTCCAGCGTGGTTGCTGTGCGGCGATCACTTCGATGGCCTGTGCCATGGTGAGGTGCATCGGCGCGGTGATGTCGATGTCATTCGTTGCTGAACGCCTCCGTGCACCATACTCGAAAAGAGCGTCGAGAATCAAAGGCTCGAGCGCGTGCCGCAACTCGGTAGTGATGGCGAAACGTGTCAGCTCCATCTCAGTGCATGGGCTCGTGCCAGAGCACGATTTGAGGAGTGTGGCCAGCGTCTGACGGATCGAGAGGATGCAGCATGGCAAACTCGGCAAGCGGGGACAGACGCAGGCTGTAGCGAAGCGATTCGATGGAGCAGTGGCAGCCCAGTTCCTCTAGTCTCCGGTGCAGGCGGCGCACCTCCATCCAGCGCTCCATCTTGAGCAGCACTTGCACGGTCTCGATCGCGTGCTGGGAAATTTTTTCAACCGGAGCCACGGGGCCTGACTTCTTCTGCGGCGTGGCTAGCAAGGTGGCTGGCAATGCGACGGCTGTAGCGACTCCGCCTTCGCCCTCGGTGCTCTGTGCGACTCGCGCGGGCAGTGGAGTGCGTGAGGTGGTGCTGCGCGACGGCGCTGGCGGCTTGCCTGCCAGGGCGGACTGCACCGACTGCCAGACGCGGAGGGAACGCAGCCTGCCATTCTCGCGCAGGGCGGTCATCATGCTGTCGCGTGTAGCAGGTGGTTCGGTGAGCAGTTGCTCGTAATTGCCCTCGCGTAGGGAGGCAAGCACGGTTCCCAGGGCCATTAGCATGGCGGCCTCGCTGGTGGGGACTTGGTGGAAGTGATTCCGAATCTTGAACTGCCGGAACAACTCGAGCGCCACCGGACCTGAGATGGGCGAGGAGGCACTGCGGATCAGCAGCGTGGAGCCCGCTTCGCTTTGCAGCGATTCGAGCAGGCTGACGAAGGCACGCCTAGCCATGTCGGTGGAAATCACACGCGCCCGCTGGCCATTGGATTGCAGAATGTAATCGGTGCCAGCGAAGGTGCCGCTCTGCTCGCGCAGGGGGCCGGAGGTCACCGTTAGTGAGGGTTCGCCGAGAACCTCCACGAGTTCGCGCACGCGCTCGCCCAGTTCCAGTCCGCCGACTTGCGCAGCATCATGGCGGGCTTCGTCGGCGGCTTCATCCAGCAGAGCATCCACTTTGTCAGCGAGCGGCACACGATTCGTTTCGCCACCACCGAGGACGGCGCTGGCGAATCGCTCGGAGCACGCCGCGAGCAAATGGCGTGCATACACCGCACCGCCGTGGGTGAGGAATTTCAGGTCGGCGTCGCTGATCGGATGGAGGGGCGATTCAACGCCATCCGCGTCGCGCTGGCGATGCAGAGTGGGGGAGGCGAGGCGACGACGGATCAGCACTTCTTTGTCCGCTGCCACGATCGGTGTGACGTCGATCACAGGGAGCGTGGATTGGTCAGGGTGGTGCAGGCTGGGAATGCCAACACGGCCCCGCATGGCCTGATTGATGTTCTGCTCCCAGAAGCGGAAGCGTTCGCCGACGAGGCCGATGAAGACGGCCCAGTTCTCGCTCTGATCGATGAGGGCAAAGAGCATCCGCTGGAACTCGTCGAGCTGATCCGTGGAGGTCACCAGATCAAGCTGGTCGAGCACGAGCACGAAGGGACGATGGGCCATGCCTGCGAGCTTCCCCAACAAATGAATCACCGGACCGTGCAGCTCAGTGCCCATGGGTTCGGGTTCCCCGAGGAATTTGAGATCGGCCTCCGTGAGGTAATGCGTTCCTGCTAGCCATTGGCCCGCGAGGTTCTCCTTGTCATCGCGCAAGACATTGAGCAGGCAGCGCAGCACTCCGCGAGCGACCATGGGATGCTCTGCCTCAAGCAGCAGCATGGCATCATGCAGCAGGGCCTTCTGATCATCGAGCGAGATCTCGGACCAGGCTTCGTGCAGTTGCTCAATGGCGAGCGAGCCTTGCTCGATCACCGGACGCAGCAAGGCATAGGCGAGGAGTCGAAGCTGGCTGTAGGAAGCATCGGATCCAGAGGAGGTGCGGGCCTTGTGCCGCAGGCTGGTCACGATCTTTTGCAAAAGGAAAGCCTCCAGCGTGGCAGGCTGGAGAGGAGGATTGGGCGCGTAGGCGTAGAGGATTGAGTCGCCCATCTCGCGACGCAGACGGGCAAACAGGTGCGACTTGCCCGAGCCTCCGACACCTCGAACGAAGCGCACCTGAGTGCGGCCATTGGCCCTCACCATTTCGACGGTCGAGCGAAGCTGCGCCGTTTGGGCCGCATGAATCTCGGGCACATCCATCCAGGCTCGCGTGCCCCAAAGCTCCGCCTCGCCGACGCTGAGATCGACAAAGGGATTGAGTGGCAGATACGCTTCAAGTGAGGCCATCAGAAGAGCGCAAGTTTAACCACGCGAGCGGAACGCGTCCATCCAGGAGTTGTGATGGCTGTGCGTGCGAATGAACAGTGAAGGCGTTACGTGACCTTGGGCTTCGCTTTGATCTTCAGGAAGAATGGCAGGCCTTCGCCAGGGAAGATCTCGCGAATCTTGCTCTCCAGGAAGCGCAGGTAGCTGTCTTGAAGGCGGAACACACGATTTGCGGAGAGCACGAAGTGCGGCACCGGGATGGGCTTGTCAGTCGTGTTGTTGACCTGGGTTGCGTAGAGCAGTTTGAAGGTATTGGGGCCTGCTCCCAGCGGGCCAGGTGTGTTGTCGATGGCGTGATGGAGGACGCGGTTGAGTTGTCCGGTGCCCACGCGGCGCTGGGCTCCAGCGCGCACGCGTTCGATGCATGACGTGAGCTTCTCCAGGTTGTCCCGGT
>Ga0075163_10010574_pt1 | contig 12067 bp, 10 predicted proteins | sample JI1023141ADNA_FD_71478 | JGI IMG/M metagenome (GOLD analysis project Ga0075163, IMG submission 71478) | Wastewater effluent complex algal communities from Wisconsin, to seasonally profile nutrient transformation and Carbon sequestration -... | ecosystem: Engineered > WWTP > Effluent > Algae...
ACCAATAAAGACGAAGTGTTTGTTGGTGAAGGCTTCACTACCACGTTATCATTTTTGGTGGCTGATAATAACCGGGCACCCATGCAGTTTCATGAGTTGGGTAAACAACTGGCTGACATACTGAAGAAACTGCGTCCGGCCAATTGCTGGGAAGAAAATTTTAACATTGAAAATATTGAAGGTGAGCATATCGAGATTCAGGGAAAAGGGTATACCCAATACAAAATCTACCAGGCAACGTTCTATCCACTCAATACACAGCCGGTTGAGTTTCCCAGCGTGGGTCTTGAAATGATCAAATTTAAAGTGGCGAAGAATCCTTCTTTTTTTGGTCAAAACCGGCAAGAGGATTTCAAGAAGTTTTATTCCAAAGCCAAAACAGTTAAGGTGAACGAATTGCCTCCACACCCTTTACGGGATGCTGTAGCGGTTGGCGATTATCAGTTGGATGAAAAAATTGGCTCAACGGATTTGCAAACCGGACAAAGTGTGTCCTATGAGTTTAGGGTCTTTGGCGAAGGAAATATTTCTTCCGTTGAAAAGCCTACCTTACCAAAGGATAATGTATTTGATTTTTATGAACCCAATGTGAGGCAAAATATTAACCGGGAATCAAACCGGGTGGCAGGTACCAAGTCATTCAATTATTTCATGATTCCAAAAGAACCCGGCACATTTAAATTAGGGGATTACTTTCAGTGGGTATTCTTTAATCCAACAACTAAAAAATATGATACCCTTCGCTCACAATATACTGTTCAGGTGAAAGGGGAAAGTCAGAAAAACCAATTTATTGAAAGTACTGATCTGGGGTCTTTCTATGATCGGATCGATGCTACTGACAACACCTTACGCAAGGCTCAAAATTACGATTGGATGAAAGTTGGTTTTAATATCTTTATTGTGGTGATGCTAGCCGCTTCGGCTTATCTTGTTTTCAGGAAATAACTAAACGAACGAAAAATTGATTTTCTTCATCTTGAAATCTTATGAATACTGTGTCAGCCTGAGGCACTCGAAGGCTACTTTGATTATTCGAGTCAGTTTTCGAGAGCCTGCCAATGACAGAGCGGTCAGACCGCTCCTTGCGAGTATATCCAGCGGTCAGACCGCTTTACTTCCTTATGTCATTACAGGCCAACGGCTATGATTCTTTTTTAATAATTTTTAATGAACTCTTACGGTACACTTTTTAGAATCAGCACGTTTGGCGAATCACACGGTCCTGCTATTGGCGTAATTATCGATGGCTGCCCTGCCGGATTGGCAATTGATGAAACTTTCATTCAATCAGAATTGAATCGCAGAAAGCCAGGACAATCAAAAATCACTACGCAACGCAAAGAAGATGATACCTTCAAAATACTTTCCGGAGTGTTCGAAGGCCAATCGACAGGAACTCCGATTGCCATCGTAATTGAAAATCAAGACCAGCGCAGCAAAGACTATTCGCACATTCAAAATACATTTCGTCCTTCCCATGCCGACTATACGTACGAAGCCAAATATGGAGTTCGCGACTATCGGGGTGGTGGAAGAAGTTCTGCACGCGAAACCGCTGCAAGGGTTGCAGCCGGAGCAATCGCAAAATTGCTATTAAAAAAATCAGGGGTTGAAATAAATGCTTTTGTGTCGCAAGTGGGGGAATTGAAATCACCACATTACCTACAACTTGATCTTACCAAAACCGAAGACAACATCGTGCGGTGTCCCGATCCGGCTACAGCCGAAAAAATGATTGCCCTCATCGACCAGGTTCGTTTGGAGCGCGACACCATTGGCGGTGTGGTTACTTGTGTTGTAAAAAATACAGCGGTAGGTTTAGGAGAGCCTGTGTTTGATAAACTACATGCCGAGCTTGGCAAAGCCATGCTTAGCATCAATGCTGTAAAAGGTTTTGAGTATGGAAGCGGTTTTGAGGGAGTAACATTGCGCGGCTCACAGCACAATGATGAGTTTGTAAATGAGGCCGGAAAGATCAGAACAAAATCTAATCACTCAGGGGGTGTGCAGGGTGGTATCAGCAACGGAGAAGACATTTACTTTAATGTAGCGTTCAAACCGGTGGCAACGATTATGCAAGATCAAAATACGGTTGATAAAGAAGGGAACGAAGCTGTTGTATCGGGCAAAGGCAGACACGATCCATGTGTGGTGCCAAGAGCCGTGCCTATTGTTGAAGCTATGGCTGCCCTGGTGATCGCTGATTTTTACCTGCGGGCTAAGACCAGTAAACTATAAGATTACCCCTCGACATCTGTATAGTTTGGACTAAACTGATTATTCGCTATACTTACCTTTCAGGAAACGTAAACCTATTTTGAACATGGAGTTATCCAATACGCCTCAGAAAAAGAGTAAACTTACCTTATATATTATCATCGCTTTGTTTGCGGGTATCGCGATGGGTTTTGTTCTGAATAAAAGCTACATAAGTAAAGAAAATCAATCCATTGCCGCTTTACAGATAACCATTGATGAAGTAACGGAATCTATTGCTGCCACGACCGATAGCGTTACTCACGCACAATTGATTGAAAAGAAAAAAGCCCTGAGCAAAGAACAAAATAACCTACTCAATGAACGTGACGAAAAAGTAGAACCCTTTTCTATTCTGGCTGATATTTTTCTGCGCCTGATTAAAATGATTGTTGCCCCCCTCGTGCTCACTACCCTGATTGTGGGCGTAGCCAAGCTTGGCGATATCAGTTCGGTGGGCCGGATTGGAGGTAAAACACTCTTATGGTTTATCGCTGCCTCGCTTACCAGTTTATTGTTAGGTATGATTCTGGTTAATTTATTCAAACCTGGTATTGCTATGGATCTGCCCTTACCAGACCTTGGTGAGGATACGGGCATCGCACATGTTGGATTAACATTGAAAGGATTTTTATATCACGTTTTTCCGACCAGCTTGATTGATGCCATGGCGAAAAATGAAATTCTTCAAATCGTTGTGTTCTCTTTATTTTTTGGGGTTGCTACCGCTTCCCTTGGTGAACAGGGCAAGATTGTTATCACCTTTTTGGATGCCGTAGCACATGTAATCCTGAAACTAACCGGATATGTGATGGGTCTTGCACCGGTAGCTGTGTTTGGAGCTATGGCAGCGATCATCGCAAAGCAAGGATTAGGCATATTAACTACCTACTCTATTTTCATTGGTGAATTTTATTTAGGATTACTGCTGCTCTGGGTGATTCTCGGGCTGGCAGGTTCTGTTGTAATTGGAAAACGAATCGTTGGACTTCTTAAAACTGTAAGAGAGCCAATCATACTCGCGTTCAGTACTTCCAGTAGTGAAGCTGCGTTTCCTAAAACTATGGAGTTGCTTCAGAAATTCGGCTGTAAAGACAAGATTGTAAGTTTCGTGTTGCCATTAGGCTATTCTTTCAATCTTGATGGAAGTATGATGTACATGACTTTTGCTTCTTTATTCATTGCGCAATCGTATGGCATTGATTTACCTATTGCCACGCAAATTTCAATGTTGCTTGTTCTTATGCTTACCAGCAAAGGGATAGCGGGCGTTCCCCGCGCTTCCCTTGTGGTTATTGCCGGCACACTTGCCACCTTTGATATTCCGGAGGCTGGTCTTGCCTTATTATTAGGTATTGATCCTCTATTGGATATGGGCCGAAGTGCTACTAACGTGGTAGGAAACAGTATTGCAACCGCTGTTGTAAGCAAGTGGGAAAATGCGTTGGGGGAACCAGAAAGCTTATAGTCCAGGCAGCGAACTTTAAATCCTTAATTTTGTTACTAAGCAAACTATAAAACTATGTTGAAAGCGGCTCCTAAAAACATTCATATATACCTGGAATCCAATCCAAACCCAAACTCGCTCAAGTTTGTGGTAAACGAAGTTTTAATTCCGGAAGGGATGAGTTTTGACTTCCCTACCCCAGCTGAAGCGGAAGAAGCGCCTCTTGCTCAGGAGCTATTCATGTATCCGTTTGTTGACCGGGTATTTTACATGAGTAACTTTGTTACAGTAACAAAAAAAGAAGATGTTGAGTGGATTGAAATTCAGGAGACTCTAAAAAATCATATCAAAACTTTTCTGGAGTCCGGAAAATTAATTCTTGATATGAAGGCTTCGGCAGTCCCCGAACAGGAAGAAACAGAAACTGTAAAAAAGATAAAGACCATTCTTGACGAATACATTCGCCCGGCCGTAGAGCAAGATGGTGGTGCAATTACCTTCCACTCCTATCACGATAAAAAAGTAACGGTAGCCCTGCAGGGATCTTGCAGTGGTTGTCCTTCTTCAACAGTAACATTAAAGGCTGGTATCGAGAATCTCTTCAAGAGAATGATGCCTGAAGAAGTTCAGGAAGTGGACGCTTTGGGATAATTATAGAGCGTAAAGTAGAAAGCTCAAAGCTTAAAGCAGGATCTTGTCCATTCGCCTTACGCTTTGAGCTTTTACTTCTATCCTTATGCTCCCTTCAAATATTTATCAACAAATTTCAGAATCTCTTCCGAAGCTTTAATGTTGTTTTCCTTTTTAACAAACCCATGACCTTCGTCCGGAAAGATTACGTACTCAACTGGCACTCCGTTTTTTCTGGCATTGGCAACAATCTCATCGGATTCTATCTGTAACACACGCGGATCGTTGCTTCCCTGCAATACAATAAATGGCTTAGTAATCTTATCCGTATGAAAGAGTGGCGATTTATTATAAAGTGCTACAGAGTCAGTCGTAAACGGATCTCCCAACTCCACATATAGTCCCTTTCTTCCTGCTTCCCACCAGGGTGGGATGCTCTTCAGGGTACGAATCCAGTTCGTAACGCCAAATAAGTTTACTCCTACTTTAAATTCCTCAGGAGTAAAGGCGAGTGCGGCCATGGTCATATAACCGCCATAGCTTCCGCCCATGATGCCCACCTTGTCCATATCAATGTAAGGCAATGTGGCCAGAAATTTTTTCGACTCAACGCAATCGCGCAAATCCTCATCACCATGTTTGCGATCATCTGCAGCAAAAAATGTTTTTCCATAACCTGAACTCCCCCGATTATTAACCGCCAGGATTGCATAACCATGATTTACTAAATGCTGAATAATGGGTGAATAATTCAAGCGTGTTTGTCCACCCGGGCCACCATGAATAAACAGCATCGCTGGCACTTTTTCACCCGCCTTTAATCCTTTGGGTTTATAGAGCAACGAAGGTATCTCCATACCATCAAAAGATTTAAACCGGATTACTTCACCCGCTACCAGGTCATTTGGATCAATTTCTTTTGACATGGTATTGGTCAACTGTTTAACTTCTTTCGTTTCGAAATTGTAAAGAAATAAATTACTAGGCGATTTGGAGCTGCTTACATAAAACGACATCAGCTTTTCACTATCCGAAATGTTAACGCCCGTAATATCTCCTTCGGGCAACCCTTCAACTTTAAGTAGCTTACCGCCATCCGACTCATCATATATTTTAATTTGGGTGCGGGCATCATTATTAATTGCAACCACCCGGTACTTACCATTGCGAGACAGGTTAGCATACATAATATCCCAGGGCGCTTCTTCTAATTTAGTTTTAGCTTTTGAGGCGATATCATAGCTAGCCAGATACATAAACTCACTTCCTTCGTTGGTAAGGTAAATCAACTTAGTACCGTCCAGACTAAAATACTGGGGGTTAAATTGAACATCCCCCTCATGGGCCGAAAGCAACTCGGTTTTACCCGATTGTGTATCCAAAAGATACATGTTCGAGTTATTGGTGGTGATTTCTTCTGTCAAGGCAATGTAGCGATCATCGTTTGAGATAGAAGCCGGGTCTAAACCCTTTTCATTTTTATACACTACCGTGCTTGGGTAGACTTTATCTTCTGATGTGCTTTCGATCTGTACTGAATGCAAATCGAAATAACGCTTATCGCGACTGTTCGAGGCATAGTACATCAACTTCTGATTATAGCTCCAACCATAAAACTGAGCTTTAGCCGTGGAGTCCTGAATCAAATCAATTACATCGCCATTGGATAACACATAGAGATGAGTAATTTCATTACCCCCTTTGTCGCTACCGTAAAGAATACGATTGTCTTTTGGGAAATAGCTATATCCAAAAATAGCATTATCGGCAGATTTTGTCATGGCGGTTTGCTGACCCGATTTGAGATCAATTTCCACGGCATTGAAAATCCCGGTCTCTTTGCTGCTGATTAATAATTTAGACTCATCTGGTGAAAAGGCACCTCCGTTAATCTGCACTATATCCATGAACTGGGTCATGGAATATAACTTTGGCGGAGTTTCTGATTCTTTGGTTGCACATGAAGCAAGCTCTGCCAACAATAGCATGCACCATGCAATTTTTTGTTTATTCATATTATAGGATTGTTTGTTTAGAAAGATACGGTCATTATTTCAGAAAACACAATCTATCGGGAATCAACAATTTGTATCTTTAACCTATGAGACTGTTTTATGTTGTTGCCCTATTCTTTTCCATTGGAAACTATACAATGGCCCAATCAGTAAAGGTGATGAGTTACAACATCCGTTTGGATACGGAAGCTGATGGCGTAAACCGGTGGAAAAACAGATCCAACAAAGTCGTTGCTCTCATTAAAAAATACAATCCTGATTTATTTGGAGTACAAGAAGCGCTGCACAATCAAATGATGGATTTACAAAACAATCTACCCGAATATGCTTTTGTTGGCGTGGGTCGCGATGATGGAAAAGAAAAAGGTGAATACTCAGCTATCTTTTATAAGAAAGATAAGTTTGAGGTACTGAAACAAAATACGTTCTGGCTTTCAGAAACGCCCGAAGTGCCGGGAAGTAAAAGTTGGGATGCGGCCATTACCCGGGTAGCAACATGGGTATTGCTAAAAGATAAATCTTCAGGTAAATCGTTTACCTACTTTAACACTCACTTCGATCATATCGGAAAAGAAGCAAGAGCGAAAAGTGCTGCTCTAATCAAAAAACAAATAGTTGAGCTATCAGTTAATGATAACCTCCCGATACTTATTTCAGGTGATTTCAATTCAGAGCCATCAGAAATTCCCTATCAAACAATGATTTTATCGGATACGATGCCAGTATTTGATTCGCGTCCTGCTAAAGATACAACTGGTACATTTTGTGGATTTGAAGTGGGCAAAATGCCATGCCGCACCATTGATTACATCTTTCATTCCAGCCATTGGAAAGCAAAGAAGTATAAAGTAATCCAAGATCATGATGGTAAGTATTACCCCTCCGATCACCTGCCGGTGCTTGTTACTCTCTCCCTTAAATAATTATTTTTTATTGGCCAGGTAAACTCCACCTAAGATAGCAGCCATACCTAAAAAATGGCCAGGTAATAATTTCTCACCATCGATCACGCCCCACATTACTGCAACAATAGGCATAATGTACGTTACTGAACTGGCAAACAGTGGAGTCGAAATTCTTACTAACTTCATAAATAAAAGATTGGCTACGGCTGTACTCATCAGCGCAAGCAACACAACAAAACCAAATGCTTTCCACGCACCTGGCACGGTGGTCAGTGTTGTTGTGAAATCGGTAAATAAAAAAAGATAAGCCGCACCTAAAGGACCAATGAATAACAATGATACGCTGGTGATTGCGACTGACCCCAGATCATGAATTTTAAACTTTACCCAATTAAGATTGGCTCCATATAACGCACAGGCAGCAACAATCAAAAGTGCATACATATTAAAACCAGTGATCGACCCACCTGATCTTGACAATGCCAGGAGAATCGTACCGGTAAATGAAATGATTATACCGAGGATGGCAAATCCCCGAAAGCGTTGCGTAAAGAAAAGCGCGCCAATAATCATAGTCCACAAGGGAGATAACGTATTGAGGATGCCGGCCAGCGAACTATTTAGTTGTGTTTGTGCCCAGGCAAAAAGAAAGGCCGGAATAAATATTCCCATTAACCCGGAAACTAAAATCTTAAAATGATCACCCTGTTTTAACTCTTTCAATTTTGGGAATGCCAGGGGCAATAGAAAAAGTGATGCTGCTGTTACACGAAGAGCGCCCACTACATCCGGAGCAAAAACTTTCAGCCCTTGCTTGATCAAAATGAATGACGTTCCCCAGATGAGGGATAAAATAAGCAACAAGAAAATAGATGTGAAATTTTTGCTTTGAGGCATACCAGAAATTGCAGGCTTACCTGAACGTAAGCAGGGCCAAAGAACGATAATCCAATAGGGAATTCAAATCCGCTTTCTTGCTAATTTGCTCAGGCACCCACAGTAACGCCACTAAAGTTTTCAATGACCTCGTTCAAAATCAAGTTTACCTCCTCGTAGGTAGGTGCTTCCACCAACCGGGTGCGAAAGGGTTTGAAATCCGGAGTGCCTTTAAAATAATTGGTATAATGTCTGCGCATCTCAAATATGCCAAGTTTATCCCCCTTCCAGCGAATGGAAAAATCCAGGTGCTTGCGTGTAGTCTCAACACGTTGTGCCATATCAGGTGCAGGAAGTATTTCTCCGGTTTTGAGGTAATTCTTAATCTCATTAAACACCCAGGGCGAACCGATTGCAGCGCGGCCAATCATAACACCATCAACACCGTATCTATTTTTATAGTCGAGGGCTTTTTGAGGTGAATCAATGTCTCCATTGCCAAAGATCGGAATATGCATTCGTGGATTTTCTTTGATCTTTCCAATCAATGTCCAATCAGCAGCGCCCTTATACATCTGTACGCGTGTGCGACCGTGAATGGTTAAGGCTTTTATACCAATGTCCTGAAGTCGTTCGGCTACCTCCACCACATTTTTAGTTGAGTCATCCCAGCCGAGACGGGTTTTAACTGTAACCGGCAAATGAGTTGCTTTCACAATCTCTTCCGTCATCTTCACCATCTTGGGGATGTCCTGCAACAAGGCCGCACCTGCCCCGCGACAAGCGACTGCTTTAACCGGACAACCATAGTTAATGTCAATCAAATCAGGATTTACTTCGGTGGCAATCTCAGCCGACTGTACCATGTTACCGATATCTCCTCCAAACAACTGAATGCCTATTGGGCGCTCATATTCGAATATATCGAGCTTCTGCCTGCTTTTGGCAGCATCACGAATTAAACCCTCGGAAGAAATAAATTCAGTGTACATGAGATCGGCTCCACCCTCTTTGCACACGGCACGAAAAGGCGGATCACTCACATCTTCCATGGGTGCCAATAAGAGCGGAAACTCGCCCAGTTTAATGTTACCGATCTGTACCAGTTTGATATTTTGGTTAAAACTCCGTTGTTTGCGACCACAAAAATAACCCTTTTGTTTGAGATGTCTGAATTGACGGGGATTTCCCAGCGGCACCCATTAACATCCCTCATATTTATTTTGCTGACTACAATACTTGGTTTCATGGTAATCGGCCCTTTGCTGGGTTTCTTTATTGCCATGCCATTTTATGATGGGAGTATTTTTGACTTAGTTGAAAAAATTGCGAACCCTACCCTATATCCTGAGATTCGTCTTCCCCTGGTAATCATTCAGGGCAGTGCCACCTTAATCGGTTTAATTCTTATTCCTTTTCTGTATTTGTTCTCGATAGAAAGAGTTAACCCGATAGATTGGGTAAAATCAAAACCAACTTCTATTTTGATGATGCTGGTAACTGGGTTTATTGTATTGGCCTTCATGGCTGGCAATTCAGTACTTATTGAATGGAATGCGAATTTTATATTTCCAGAATTTTTAAAAGACTTTGGCGCATGGGCCCGCGAACGCGAAAATCTTGGTGAAGAACTTACCCGGTTCTTTACCACATTTGATTCTTTTGGTGATTTTTTGCTGGGTGCGTTTGTAATCGCTCTGCTGCCAGCCATTGGCGAAGAACTTGTGTTTCGCGGTATGCTACAACCTGAACTTTTTAGGGCTACCGGAAACCATCATACAGCCATTTGGATCACGGCCATTATCTTCAGCGCTTTTCACATGCAGTTCTTTGGCTTTGTGCCGCGCATAGTATTAGGCGCCTTATTCGGATATCTATATCTATGGTCAGGTAATATACTTATACCAATGTTTGCTCACTTTGTAAACAATGGATTTTCTGTATTAATGATCTATCTCTACCAGAAAGGCACCGTAACCATTGATATGGACTCCCCCGAGGCCGCTCCATGGCCAGTAGTAATTGGGTTCACTACAGTATTCATAGCGCTGCTTTATTATTTCAAAAAATTCTATCAAAACCAAAACGAGGCTTTGTCGTGACCGCACTAACCAAATTCAGCAACCTTACACAACGACTTATCACAGCCTTGTTTGGTGCGGCAGCCATTATATTCGGCATTATGTTTAGTGAGTGGACTTACTTCATTGTGTTTTTAATCATCTGCCTTTTTTCACTCATTGAGTTTTATAAACTATCAGGTTTGGATGGCATGTTGCCACAAAAAACGTTTGGTACAATTTGCGGAGTATTAATCTTTTGCCTGTCATTCTTTATTGAGCGCGGTGACATTTCTTATCGCTATTACTTTTTAATTTTCCCGGTAGTCTCCTGTGTGTACATGATCAAACTTTATAAAAAATTTGAGCGCAAACCGTTTACCAATATTGCCTACACGTTTCTCGGGATTTTTTACATCGCAGTTCCCTTTGCGTTGCTCAACATTGCCACCTTCGAAAATCAGGTGTACGATTACCAGATCATTTTTGGGTGCCTTTTCATTTTATGGGCCAGCGATACAGGGGCATATTTTGCGGGTACATTGTTTGGCAAACGAAAATTGTTTGAACGCATCTCTCCAAAAAAATCGTGGGAAGGTTTTGTCGGGGGCGCCATGCTGGCATTTCTTTTTGCCTATGGCCTTCCTTATTTCTTTAGTTCAATCGGTCACACACCATCCATTAAATCCTGGCAATGGCTTGTTATTGGCTTGATCATCATTGTTGGGGGTACTTTTGGCGACCTCGTAGAATCTCTTTTGAAGCGAAGCATTGAAATCAAGGACTCGGGCACAAGCCTCCCTGGCCATGGAGGTTTTCTTGATCGATTTGATGGATTATATATTTCAGCGCCCTTTATAGTAGCGTTTCTGGAGATATTTTAATGCAAAAAGACTCCGATACTTCATTTCACTTAATCTTGTTTTTTTTATTGAGGTACACTGAGATAGACAATCCATAGTTAATAATGCGCCTCTCCATATGATGGACTGGTGGCTTAAAATACAACTTGTAAAAACACTCAACCGCAAACCGGTTGTGCCTAAGGCCTAAAGCTAAATAACCCCCATAATTAAAACTGTCTTCTTTGGAAAGGAAATTAAAACTTGCCTGAGTAAATTCTCCGTTAACAAAATTTTCACTTGTCTCAATATAACGAATCATATAATCAAGATGTGGACCAAGGCCGGCAAACAGATTCATCCTTTTTAATGGAATGTTATACTTGATTGTATAGCTTATTGACAGAAAATGGAATCTGCTCTCAATAGAAACAATATTATTGATAGAGTTTGCATAGTCATAATCATAGTGCCTGAAAGAACCACAACTTGAAAAGCCAAAAGCAGCCCTTCCGGATACATTTTTAAACCTACTAATCTTTTCCTTAAAAACTTCCGCTGAAAATGCTGGAACGAACCTTTCCTCAATTACCAAATTACCTGACCAAAAAGGGGCGCCCGGATATGCCTCACCTACTCCGGAGCGTAAATGTCCTTTAGAGAAAGAAGGTAATAAACTTAATCCCCATTCAGAAGTTTGAGCAAACGTTATCCCTGAAAGAAAAACAATATTAAGAATTAAGGCAAATCGCACTGGGTCGAATTAACTCCTGTTGCCAAAAAATATCTGGTTGCACCTGGATCAAATGCTAAAATTCCAGGACCATTGCAATTAACTGTTGAACTTACACATGGTCCTGTGTTATAATTGGTCAAATATAAAACATCAAAAGTGTGCCAGTTACCACCTATTGCAAAGAAATTATTATTCCGCCAGGAAACACTAAATATCTTAACAGAATAATCACAGTTAAGGTGGTTTAGAACATACGTTGCTGTTAATGTAAACTGAGAAGTCTTAAAATTTTGCCAT
>Ga0075163_10010575_pt1 | contig 12067 bp, 6 predicted proteins | sample JI1023141ADNA_FD_71478 | JGI IMG/M metagenome (GOLD analysis project Ga0075163, IMG submission 71478) | Wastewater effluent complex algal communities from Wisconsin, to seasonally profile nutrient transformation and Carbon sequestration -... | ecosystem: Engineered > WWTP > Effluent > Algae...
CGCGACGAAGGCTTGCAGCAAAATGCGCTGGATACCGGAGCCTATCTCACTGCCCAGTTGCACGAACTGGCGCGCCAGTATCCGCTCATCGGCGACGTGCGGGGGGAGGGTCTTTTCCTCGGATTCGAACTGGTGAAAAACCCGGAAACACTCGAACCCGCAGCAGCCCAAACGGCCTACCTCGCCAACCGGATGCGCGAACTGGGCATCCTGATGAGCACCGACGGGCCTTTTCACAACGTATTGAAAATCAAGCCGCCGATGGTATTCGGACGACGCGAGGCCGATTTTTTGACGGAAATGCTGGACCGGGTGTTGCAGGAGGATTTTATGCGGTATCCATAACTTGTGAGGCCGGCTATCTATTTTTGCGCTGCAAGAACTTGACATGATTTTGAACCGACTGCTGCGATTTTATCCGCTACTGGTTGTCGCCAGTTTGATCCTCCTCGCATATTTATTGCCATTCAATGGGCTTTACGGCCAGGACGCGCACGAATACCTGCGCCTGAGTCGGGTATTTTTTGCGCGGATGAGCGGGGAAGCGGCGGCGGCGGCCGGTGTCGGGCAGTCCGAACTGGCGGGCGGCTACCCTGTGGCAGGCGCTGTGTTGCAGTGGCTCATTCCCGATGCCGTGCTGGCTTTGCAACTCGTATCGTGGCTGTCGGCAGGTGCGGGAATCTGGCTGTTTGGCCGGCTGCTGGTTTTGTGGGCGCCGGGTACCAGCCCGGGGTCGAGAGTTTCCTTTGCGGTACTGATGCTGGCGCTGTCGCCCTATTTTGTCCGGGCGGGTTTGAGTGTGATGTCCGATGCCCTGGGGCTGCTGCTGTTTTTGGCGGCTTTGTTCCACGGGCTGGCGGTGCTGGAGTGGGGGCGCAATAAAAATGCCGTTTGGGCCGCAGCGTTCGCCGGGCTGGCCATCATCACCCGGCTGACGACAGCGGCGTTTTTGATTCCGTTTGCCGGGGCAATTGTGTTGCACCTGTGGCGTGAACGGCAATTCAAGTGGATCGCCGCTGCCGGTTTGGCGGGTTTGGCGGCGGTTTTGCCCCACTTTTATTTCGGCGTGATGGGCGGCGCGGCGCAAAATGTGTTGAGCCATTCGACCTTGCAGGACTGGTCCTTGAGCAGTTTTTTCAAAACGAGCTTTACCAACACCAACGGAACGCTGCATTTTTTTCTGCCGAACCTGCTTTACGTCTTTGCGCCGCTGGCGCATCCGGGTTTTTGTCTGCCGGTGTCGATGCTGTTTTTTTTGTTCCGGAGGACGGACTTTCACCATCCTTCGCAGCGGGTTTTGCTGTTTTGCCTGGCGGTTTTTCTGCTTTTTATCGCGGGTTTGCCTTGCCAGAACATGCGCTACCTGCTGCCTGCCTACACCATCCTGCTATTGTTCCTGTTCCCGGCCTGGGACCGATTTTTCTCCTACGGTTTCTATTTTTTGAAAAAACTGACCTGGATCATCATCATTGCCATACTGGCTGTACAAGTGGTGTGCAGCGCCGGCATACTGGCGCATCCGCTGTCGCGCAACCGCCTCGAAACGGCCGTTGTGAAGGACATGGAGGGTCTGGTGCCGCCGGGCGCCCTGCTGTATTCGTTTGATTTTGATGCAGCGTTGCGGACGTATTTGCCCGGTGTGCAGGTGGAAAGTTTGTGGGAACAGCGGGTGGCCGATTTTCCGACGGACAGTTATATTCTTTTCAATGCGCCCGCTTTGCGCGAGCAATGGCAGGGACAAAATCCCATGCTCAACTGGGATTTTGCAAAAGACAACTACGAGTTGCATGCGCTGAGGGCGCTGCCCGGAGGCTGGGTTTTGTACAAGGTGGCAGGCCGGCAATAAAAAAAAGAGAGGGCGCCCCAAAAGGTTGGTGCGGGTTTATGAAAGTTTATCGGGTTGATATGTTGATCCGGAAAGGCCATAAATTCGGCCATTTTCCCGTCAAAACATCAATCTTTATAAACCCTCATCCACTTTAATCAACCTTTTGGGACACCCTCTCTACTGTCCCGGTTTTACTGGAACGAGTATTCCTTCGTATTTACGTTGAACGTAACGGTGTAGGTGCCGGCGGTCACCGGGATGTTGTCACCTCCTGCCGTACCGGTACCATTGGGGAAGGTATTCGCGCCCCAGTTGTATTTCCAGTCGTCGTTGACGCGGAATTTGGCGCCGCCGCCAACCAGTGTCAGGTTGAGGGTGACGACGCCGACTGCTGCGTCTTCTGTCATGTTGGTGTCGTCGCTCCAGCCGCCTGGTGTGGCGTCGCCGATGATACCGATGGAAGCCGGTGTGAAGCTGTATTCACCCGTGATCGAGTTGAAACTGACCAGGTAAATGCCCTTCGTGACCGGAATATCGGATCCACCCTGGGTGCCCGTGCCGGAGGGGAAGTTAGCGCTGCCCCAGTTCACATCCCATGCGTTGTTGGCGCGGAATTTCACAAAACCGTTGTCGAGACCGATCACGAGGTTGAACGTGCCGTCGCCATTGCTCCACATGTCGGTATCGTCGTTCCAGCCACCCGGAGTGGCGTTGCCGATGATGCCCACATCGTTGAATCCGGCAGCCACTTCAAATTTGTAGGTCAGATTGACGCGGTCGAAGGTGATGTTGTACGTGCCTGCGGTCACTGCGATGTCCGGTCCGCCCTGTACGGCTGCGCCGTCGGGGAAGGTGCTGCCGCCCCAGTTGGTATCCCAGCTGTGGTTGGCGCGGAATTTCACAAAGCCGTCGGTCAGCGTCATTTTGATTTTGAAAATGCCGTTGCCTTCAGGCGTCAGTTCCGTGTCGTCGTTCCAGCCGGTCGGGGTAGCCGAGCCGATGATGCCGATGGTCGGGTATTTGACAAACTGGAAGGAATAGACGCGGGTCTTGTCGTTGAAGGTGGCTTTGTAGTAAGCCTCGCCTTCGGGAGCGTTGAAGGTGATGTTGTTGCCGAACAATTCCGCTTTGCCGTCGCCTTCGTTGTCACCCCAGTTTTGGCCCATGAAATTCGGACCTTCGGAGAATTTGAACAACTGGCCGGGTTTCAACTGGATTTCATTCAACACCCAGGTGTTGTTGTCCACCAGGTTGAATTTGAAGGCGTCGCCCTGGAAGTTGTTGAACGTGCCGAGCAGGTACAACGAAGCTGCGTTGCTGGCATAAGTGACTGCCGGAGTGAAACTGTAGGCGCCGCTGGGGAATTCAAAACGAACTTTCCAGACGCCGGCGGTAACCGGAATGTTCGGTCCGTTCTGGGTGCCTACTCCCGAAGGGAAGGTGCCTGCGCCCCAGTTCACGTCCCAGGCGTTGTCGGCGCGGAATTTTACTTCACCTGCAGCAAGTGTAATCACGAGTTCGTACACACCCGGGCTGGTTTCTTCCATGTCGGTGTCGCTGTCCCAGCCTGTCGGGGTAGCCGAACCGATGATGCCGATGTTGGGTTTGATACCAATCTCGAAGTCGGTGGTGCGCGTCAGGGTTTTGCCCTTGGTATCGGTAACTTCAATGATGAGTTTGTAGGTGCCGAGCGGCAGGGTTGCAGCGTTGAAATCGGCGCCCGACATGGCCATCGAATCAGCGGTACCGGTGAGCGTTACCGTTTTGGAGGCAAGTTCGGTGCCGGCGGCGTCGGTCAGTTTGACGGTCGTGGAAGCCAGGGTGGATACACTGCCGGAAATGAATTTTACGACAACGTCGAAATTGGCGCCGGAAGCAACCACACTGCCGTCGGACGGCGTAACGCTGTAGATGCCCGGCGGGAAATCGGTGAGTGCGGCGGTGTCGATTTCGTCTTTTTTGCAGGCGAACAGCAGCGCAACTATACCGAGCAGCAGGAGTGAAGGTTTGAATATTTTTTTCATGTCAATGATGTTGAATTTTTTAGACACTGGACTTTTTTGCCCGAATTTTTGACATTTACAGGCGTTTCAGTTCAAGGTCAGGTTAAAATCAGAAGTATCCCGGGTTTTGAACCAGTTTCGGGTTCGCCAGAATTTCTCCTGCGGGAATGGGGTAGAGTTCGAGGAATTTTTCGGTGACCTTGCCTTCCGGAACGCCGCCTTTGTGCGGCCAGATGCCGTTCTCGGTGAAATGGTTGAAGCGAATCAGGTCGGTGCGGCGGTGGCCTTCCCAGTAGAGTTCGCGGGCCCGTTCGTTGAGCATGAAGTCAAGCGACAAATCACCGGCGGTAATATCGCCCGAGTTGTTGTTGTAGGCGCGTGCGCGCAGGGCATTGATGTAGTTGACGGCCGTGCCCTGGTCGCCACCCGTGCCGCCGCGCACCACTGCTTCGGCGTACATCAGGTAGGCGTCGGCGAGGCGGAACATCGGGAAGTCGGTGTCGGTGTGCGTCAGGTCGGAACCTGCATCACCCAGCGAACTTACGTTGGTAAATTTCGGCACCGCATATCCTTCACTGAAGTTGGAAATACCGTTGGTGCTGATGTCCTTGCTTTGTCCGTCGGTGTAGAAGATGGCGCGTTCGTCCACGGCGCCGGTGGCATCGGGGAACAAATCGACCAGTGCGCTGGTGGTACGCAGGCCAAACCAGCCCGAGTTGACACCATATACTTTGGCTGCTTCGTCTTTCAGGTCCGTTCCGTCGGAGTCTTTTTTGTTGTCCACCATTTTGCCACCCAATGCGGCGTGCACGAGGTAGGTGGTGCCGCCCCAGGTCTGGGTGTTCAGCCCGTCAAATGGAATGGCAAAAATGATCTCTCTCGAATTGTTGTTGTCGGACATGAACAGCTGGCGGTAGTTGTCCTCCAGGGCATACACGTCCGAATCGATCACTTTTTTGCAAGCCGTGATGCAATCCGTGTTGCGTTCCGTTCCCGTATACACTTCAGCGTTCAGGTAGATTTTGGCTTGCAGCATCCAGGCGGCAGCCTGGTCGGCGCGGCCGTATTCGTTCGTGCCCGGAGCCAACAGGTCGCCCTCGATGTCTTTCAGTTCGCTGTCGATGAAGTTGAACACCGTTCTGCGATCGGCCTGTTCGGGCGAGGAGGAGCCGATGGGCGAATCCTCGGTGTAGAACGGAATGCTGCCGTAGAAATCGATGCCATGCCAGAGGCTGAGCGCCCGCAGAAAACGGGCTTCGGCGCGGTAGATCTTGATGGCGTCGCGGGTCACCTGGCTCACATTGCGTTCGTCCAGTTTGGCGTCGGTCGTTTCGCGGAGAAACTCGTTGGCCTGCGAAATCTGGAAGAAAATGCGATAGTACACCGCGCGGTTGAACTGGTTGGCGGTGGTCCATTTTTGGTTGTGGAAATCCTGGATGCCTTCGTCACCCCAGCCAATCACGGCTTCGTCGGTGGCGAGTTCCTGCAATTGCCACCACTGGCGCAGGTAGTTGGAAAAGCCCTCGTCGAGGCTGGTGATGTCCGAGTTGCCTGCCGGGCCTTGCTGGCCCGTGACGGCGATACCCGCATAAATTTTGGCCATGAAAGAACGATACGACGACTCATCCTTGAACAGGGTAGAGGCTGTCGTCGTGCTTTGCGGCTCCAGGTCAAGGTCGGTGCAGGACCCCGCGACCAGCATGAAAACAATCAATGGATATTTAAATAATGCTTTCATATTGAGTGTGTTGTTTTTTCAAATTTAAAAATGGAGGCCATGAAATGTTGTCCGGTATTAGAGAAAATTGCAAAACAGGTTTGAATTAACTTGGTTGATGCCCTTTATGACTTTTTCATGCCCTTTAATGACATCGTTACAGTCCAACGCTGACGCCGAATACCCAGCCTTTGGAGCGCGGGTAGGGGTTGTTGTCGATACCATTGGTGACTTCACCCGTGGTGCGCGGGCGGAAAGATGCCTCGGGATCGATGCCGGAGTATTTCGTGAACAGCAGCGGGTTGGTCGTGGTGACGTACACGCGCAGGCTCGAACGTCCCGGCATGCGCGGGAAGGTGTAGCCCAGGGTGGCGTTGTCCACACGCAGGAACGAACCGTCTTCTACGTAATAGTCTGAGAAGTACTGCGGACCCTGGAAGCCGGTTACCAGGCCCGAGGTGTGCATGTTGTTCAGGAAAATGTCGCCGCGTTCGTTCACTACGTTGAAATAGCCGCCGGTTGAGGCGTTGTTGTTGTACACGTAGTTGCCCACTGCGCCGCGCATGGTGAACGAGAAGTCAAAACCCTTGTAGTTCAGTTGCGAAGTGATGCCGAGGATGATATCGGGAGCGGGTTTTTCAAACGGACGTTTGTCCAGGTCGCTCACGTTGCCGTCGCCGTTCAGGTCTTCATACATGTCCGCGAGGTTGACCGCGCCGTCATCGTTGTGGTCTATACCATCCACGAGGGGTTTGCCGGAGGCGTCGAGTTTGTGCTGGAACACATAGAATGCGTTCACTGCCTGGCCGACTTGCAGGATTTGGATGTTGTTGCCCACGCCGCCGGAAATGCCGCCGGTGAGTACGCCCTGCTTGCTGATGCGGTCAATGGCCAATACCTTGTTTTTGTTGGCAGCCATGTTGAAGCCCACGTTCCAGGAGAATTTCGGCTTTTTGATGACGCCGAGTTCGAGCGAGAGTTCGAGACCCTTGTTTTCCAGTTCGCCGATGTTGGTCAGGATGCGGTCGGTCAGGTTGGTACCTGCCGGGATGTTGACCGTGAAGAGCAGGTCGTTGGTTTTTTTCACGTAGTATTCGATCGTACCGCTCAGGCGGCCGTTCCAGAATCCGAAATCGAGGCCGAAGTTGGAGGAAGAGGTTTCTTCCCATTTCAGGCCGGCATCGTAGCCGTTCGGGCGAACGGTGCTGACGAACACCGGTTCGCCGTTGTTGTAACCGAACTGGTAGCGCGCTTTGGCGTCGCTGTATGTGTAAGTCGGGATGTAGCCGTAGTCAGGAATGGTCTGGTTGCCCGTGACACCCCATCCGAAACGCAGTTTCAGGTCGGAGAAGATGTTTTTCAGGCCACCTGCCCAGTTTTCTTCCAGAACGCGCCAGCCCACAGCCACGGAGGGGAAAATACCCCAGCGGTTGTCGGGACCAAAACGCGAAGAACCGTCGCGGCGCAACGTGGCAGTCAGCAGGTAGCGGTCGAACAGGGAGTAGTTGAGCCTGCCGTAGAAAGAAATCAGGCGGTTTTCGACCACAAAGTTGCTGGCTGTAAAGTTGCCTGCCGGGCTGGTGCTGTTGAATCCGAAGGCGTCGGTGGAGAGGTTGTAAGCCCGGAAGGAGGGGTATTCTTCGTTGAAATTCTGCCAGGAATAACCGCCTACGAGTTCGAGGCGATGCGCTTCACCGAATTCTTTTTTGTAGGTCAGGTAGGCCTCCAGCAATTGGCTGGCCCGCGAGGGGTCTTCCACGAAGAGTTCGCCATTGAAGTTGGTCACCTGCGTGTTGGAATAGGTGGTCGGCACAAAGCGGCGTTTTTTGCCGTTGAGCACGTCGAAACCGAGGTTCACTTTTGCGCTCAGGCCATTGATGAAACCGTCGAATTTGTATTCTGCTTCGATGTTGCCAAGGTTGCGGAAACTGCGGCCCTCGTCCTTGATTTGCGAGAAAGTGGACACGGGGTTGCGGGGCGCCAGGCCCACGCCGTATTCCCAGAATCCGGCAAAATCGCGGTTGTTTTCGTCATAAACGGGCTGGGTCGGATCAAAAAACCACGCTGCACCGATCTGACCCTGGTCAAAAAGGTCCTTGGTGAATGCGCCGCGCAAATTGACGTTGATGTTCAGTTTGTCGGCGAGCATGGAGTGGTTGTAGTTCAGGCCGATGCTGGTGCGCTCGGTTTCGGAGCCGCGCAACACGCCTTCCAGTTTCTGGTAGCCCACAGAAGCGCGGTAGCCGATGGTTTCGGAGCCGCCCGTGAATGCCAGGGCGTGGTTCTGACCCATGCCGGTTTGGGTGATTTCGTCGAACCAGTTGGTTTTGGAAGTTCCCAGTTTTTCGAGGCGGTTGGGTGCGATGTACGTAACCACGTTGCGGAATTCATCGGCGCTGAGCACCGGCGGATTTTCCGTGAAAGAGTTGCTCGAAAAATAACCGTCGTAAGTGAGGCGGCCGGGGCTGCCTTTTTTACCTTTTTTGGTCGTGATAATGATAACGCCGTTGGCGCCGCGCGAACCGTAGATGGCCGCCGCGGAAGCGTCCTTCAATACCGTGTAGGATTCGATCTCGCTGGGATTCAGGAAGTTGAGCGGGTTTCTGCCGCTGGCAACACCTTCGTTGTCGATCGGAATACCGTCGATCACGAACAGGGGGTCGTTGCTGGCGCTGACGGAGGTGCCGCCGCGGATGCGGATGGAAATGCCGCCGCCCGGTTCGCCGCCGTTCGAACTGATCTGTACCCCGGCGATTTTACCGGCGATCAGTTGTTCGGGCGAAACGATGGCGCCGCCGTTGAAATCCTCGCTGGTCACGGCGTTCACCGATCCGGTGGCGTCTTCTTTTTTGACACTGCCGTAACCAATCACCAGCACTTCCTGCAAGGCAGCGCCAGGTGACAGTTTTACGTCCATGACATCAAGAGCGCCGATGGCAAGCGTTTGCTCGGTGTAACCTGTGTAGGAAATGCGCAATTCGGTACTACCCTCCGGCAGGCGAAGGGAATAGCGGCCATCGTAGTCGGTGACAGCACCTGCTGTTGTACCTTTTACCATAACGCTGGCGCCGATGAGCGGCTCACCGTTTTCGACGTCCGTCACCCTGCCGCTCAGTTGTCGCTGTCCGAAGAGCGAACCTCCGACCAGGAGCAAACTCCATGCAAGGGTGAGAAAAAACTTTTTGTGATAGTGCTTCATACGTACAAAATAAAAGTTGGTGAAAGTTGGATAAAGTGTTTGTAACAATATGCACCCGTAACACCAGAGGCGGTCATATTGCAAAAGGCAAAGAAATAAAAATACCCTCAATTCCTAAGGGTGAATTTTACAATAAGGAAATTTTAGACACAGACTAAAATAGCGCATCCCGGGCGGATGCCTGCTGTGGTTCTACTGCGGCGCAGGAAGGCGCCAAACAGTGTTTTGTTTTTGAAAATCGAATGCAGTGCGAACTTCCGGATCAATCGGCAAAACGCACGGTTTTACCATTCCCAGCCTTCAAGTCCTTCGAGCGGCTTGGGTTTGACCGATTTTTTGGTTTCGATGCGTTGTTTCTGGCGCTCCAGGACGAGGCGGGCCAGCCCCCAATTGGCAGGCTCGGGCGCATCCGGGCGCATCACCGGGTGTATTTTTTCTTCCAGCACATCGAGGCGGTACAACATGCTCATGAGATACTCGGGGCGTCGCTCGAGCATTTCGGCAATGCGGTCGGCCAGCACGGCCAGCAATTCCGCTTCGGAATCGGGCGCTGATTCCAGTTCGAAGGGGCCGCGGATCATCGCGGACGCCTCATGCAGGGTGTCGTCGGTCATACAGTTTCTCTCCGCCGTTCTTTCGCTATTCTGATGTTGCGGGCGGCAAATTCTTCTCTCAGGGCTTCGTGCATAAAGTCGGCGGTCTGGATGTAATCTTTGCCCAGGGTCCACCACGCTATTTCGGCCTTGATGTCGTCGCGGCTCAAGCCGGTAAGTACCACCTCGGTATCGCGGTCTTCGAGGCGCCAGGGGCAGCGTGTTGCGGCCGCTTCGGCGGCTTCGCGCACGGTTTTCATGTCGCTGTCGCTTTCGAGCAGGATGGCCACTTCGGTCTGGACGGGCACCTCCATTTCGATGTTTTCGATTGGCCCCTCGGTCATTTTCCCGTTCGGAATGATGATTTTTTTGCCGTGGTCGTTTTTCAGCACGGTGTTAAAAATCTGGATTTCGGCCACCACACCCGTGCGGCCGTCCACGGTAATCAGGTCGCCCACGCGGTAGGGCTTGAACAACAGGATCAGAACGCCGCTGGCAAAGTTACCCAAACTTCCCTGCAATGCCAGGCCCACCGAAAATGCAACGGCCGAAAAAACGGCGATGAAGGAAGTAGTCTCGATGCCGACCGTATTGGCCACCATAAAGATAAGGATCACTTTCAAACCCGTATCCGACAGCGAGGTAAAAAACGGGCGCAGGCTTTCATCCACTTTGCGGCGGCGCAGGAAGGCGTCGAAGCCACGGGTAAGGCGCCGGATAATCCACAAGCCAATAAAGAATATGAGAAGGGCCGCCAGAAACTTGGGCCCGAATCGCCAGGCGAAATCGATCAGTTGGTCGAGGTACGTTTTTCCTTCCATTTGCGTTTCTGATACCTTTAAGGTCGCGCGTCAAAGTGTTTTTGAAATTGAAAAGTCGGCGGAATGGCCCTGAAATTTGTCATTTTGCCGAAAACGCGGCAAAGGTTGGCAAATAGCCCGATTTGAAATGCGAATTTTGCCGCAAAATTAAACCATTCAATCCTTACCCGGCGGTTCGGCTTTGGAATTCAACCCCCGACCATCCACCGGCCACCATCAAACCATCTTATTTTGACACATCAACAAATCAGACTACTACAAATGCGAAGTCTTATTACCGCGGTGATTTTCGCCGCTTTCACGCTCTACCTGGGCTGTACGCCGAAAACCGGCAATTCCACCACCGCCACACCCACTCAACCCGCCCCGCCCGCTACCTGGGATACCATGTCCAAACCTGTCATGGGCGATGACGAGGCCGAAGAACCCGTCGAGTATTCCATCATGGACGAAGCCGACGTGACCCCGGAATCGGCGCAATTGTCCGATACACTGGCGCCTTACAATCCTTCCCACACTTTCGAACACGACCTGATTCATACCAAAATCGAAATCTCGTTCGACTGGGCAAAAAAACGCGCCAACGGCAAGGCCACCCTCACCCTGCGCCCCTGGTTCTACGCCACCGACCGGGTGACCCTCGACGCCAAAAACTTTGACATCCTCTCGGTGAGCTACGACGGCAAAACCGAACCCTTGAAATACGATTACGACAAGGAAAAACTGACCGTTCATCTCGGCAAAACCTACACGCGCAACGATGAATTCAAACTCACCATTGCCTACACCGCCAAACCCGACGAACGCGAATCCTTCGGCGGCAGCGCAGCCATCACCAGCGACAAGGGCCTTTATTTCATCAATGCCGACGGCGCCGACAAGGAAAAACCCATGCAGATATGGACACAGGGCGAGACCGAAAGCAACTCGTTCTGGTTTCCCACGGTCGACAAACCCAACGAACGCTGCACCCAGGAAATGTACATCACCGTGGAGGACAAGTACAAAACCCTGTCCAACGGCGTACTCGTGTCGTCCAAAAAGAATGCAGACGGCACCCGCACCGATTACTGGAAAATGGACAAACCCCACGCGCCCTACCTGTTTATGATGGCCATCGGCGAATACGCAGTGGTGAAAGACAAATGGCGCAACATCCCCGTGGAATACTACGTGGAGCCCAAATTTGAAGCCTACGCCCGCGATATCTACCCCTACACCACCGAAATGCTGGAGTTTTTCTCCACCAAACTCGGCTATGCTTATCCCTGGTCGAAGTTTTCGCAAGTCATTGTGCGCGACTACGTCAGCGGAGCCATGGAAAACACAACCTCGGTCATTTTCGGCGAGTTCATGCAAAAAAACAAACGCGAACTGCTCGACGACCACCTGACCAACGAAAAAGTGGTGGCCCACGAAATGTTCCACCACTGGTTTGGCGACCTGGTCACCACTGAAAGCTGGTCCAACCTCACCCTGAACGAAGGTTTCGCCAACTATTCCGAATACCTCTGGCTCGAACACAAATACGGCCGCGACGAAGCCGATTTCCACGAAATGCAGGAGCAGCAGGGTTATGTGTTCTCTGCGGCCGGCGGCGGCCACCCGCTCATCCATTTCGGCTTCGGCAACCGCGAGGATATGTTTGACGCGCACTCCTACAACAAGGGCGGCGCTATTCTGCACATGCTGCGCGACCAGGTCGGCGACGACGCCTTTTTCAGCGCACTCGCCCGCTACCTCAAGAAAAATGAATACACTGATGTGGAGGCCCACGAATTGCGCCTGGCGTTTGAAGACGTGACCGGCCAGGACCTCAACTGGTTTTTCAACCAGTGGTTTTTCAACGCCGGCCACCCCAACCTCGACATCACTTACGACTGGGACGAAGACGCCAAAAAAGCCA
>Ga0075163_10010576_pt1 | contig 12066 bp, 9 predicted proteins | sample JI1023141ADNA_FD_71478 | JGI IMG/M metagenome (GOLD analysis project Ga0075163, IMG submission 71478) | Wastewater effluent complex algal communities from Wisconsin, to seasonally profile nutrient transformation and Carbon sequestration -... | ecosystem: Engineered > WWTP > Effluent > Algae...
CCACCTGCGCGCGCTGTCCGGTGAGCACCTCGTAGAGCACGAGGCCCAGCGAGTAGATGTCGGACGGCGTGCCGACGAGCTCGCCGGTGACCTGCTCGGGACTGGCGTAGTCGGGCGTCCACGCCAGCGCGCCCAGCGTCTGCGCCGGCGCGTCGCCGGTGTCGAGCAGCTTGGCCACGCCGAAGTCGAGCAGCTTCGGCGTGCCGTCGACGGTGACGAGGATGTTGGTGGGCTTCAGGTCGCGATGCACCACCAGGCGCTGATGCGCGTACTGCAGCGCCGCGCACAGCTTCTGCACCAGCGCCAGCCGCGCCGCCAGCGGCACCGCCTGCGACGCCACGTGGTTCGTGATCGGCACGCCTTCCACGAACTCCATCACCAGGTACGGCACGTCGCCTTCGGTGCCGGCGTCGAGGAAGCGGGCGATGTGCGGATGCTCGAGCGACGACAGGATCTGCCGTTCGAGGCGGAAGCGCGCGTCGGCGGCGGCGCCCACCCGGGCCAGCGGCGCCACCTTGATGGCGACGCGGCGATGGAACTCGTCGTCGCTGACGCCCTCGTAGACCACGCCCATGCCGCCGCGTCCGATCTCGCGGGTGACGCGGAACGCGCCGAAGCGCGCCGGCAGGGCGGCGACCGGCGCGGTGAGGGCATCGGCGGCGGCATCGACCACGCCGCGCAGCTTCGCGCCGTCGCCGGCGTGCGCGAGCATGCCCTCGACGGTGGCGGCCAGCTCGGCATCAGCGGCGGCGGTCTCGCGCAGCACGCGCGTGCGCTCTTCGGCCGACGCGTCGACGAGGGCCGAGAACAGCGCCTCGATGCGGGTCCATCGATCGGCGGTGAGGGGGTCCACGGGTGCCAGTAGTCTACGGCCCCGGCGGCCTGGCCGTGACGGATTCCGGGCCGGTTCGCGCTCGTGATCATGTCAGGGGAGGTCGAGGCGATGCGCACGATGATTCAGACCGCACCCGCCGGGGTGTTCGCGGGGATGGTGCTGTTGATGGTGGGCATGGCCGCGGTGGCCGTGCTGGCTGGCCTGAAGGCGCGGCGCCAGGCCCGCGTGGTGGGCGGCACGCCCATCTCGCCGATTGGCATGGCGGCCGGCGGCTACCGTCACGTGGAGGGCACCGCGGAGGCCATCGACGGGCAGACCGTGGTGGCACCGCTCACCGGGTCGGAGTGCGTGTGGTACTCGGCCACGGTCGAGGAATGGACCCGCGCCGGCGGCGCCACCGCCCGCCGGGCCGACTGGCAGACGGTGCGGTCGGTGACCAGCTCGGCGCCGCTGCTGGTGCGAGACTCCACCGGCGCCTGCTCGGTGCGGGTGTTCAGCGCCGAGATCACGCCGCGCGACAAGAGCCGCTGGACCGGCGATTCCCTCGAGCCCACGGACCGCAATCCACCTCGGCTGGGTCCGCAGGAGTCCGGGCCGATGGTGCAGGTGTCGGGCACGCCGACCAGCCGCTTCCGCTACACCGAGACCCGCATCTACGCCGGCGATCCGATCACGGTGGCGGGGGTGTTCCATCCCAACCGCGACGCCGCGCCGGACCTCGACACCCTGCCGCCCGATCCCGCGATCGCGCCCGACTGGACGCCCGACGACAGCGACGACGCGGTCGACGCCGCCGACGCCGCCGCGACGCCGCCACCGACGACGGGCTCGCACGGACGCATCGCCCGCAACGACTGGGAAGCCGCCGACATCGAACGCCACGACACCCTCACCGCGCTGGCGGCGCGCCAGGCCTGCGGCGAGATGGACGCGGGCGGCCGCGGCGAGCCGCTCGTCATCGCCGCCATGAGCGGCGCGACGCACGCCTACATGAACGAGATGGGGTCACAGGCGGCCTTCATGGTGGCGCTGGTGCCGCTCGGTGTCGCCGCCCTGATGCTGCTGGTCCGCTGGGGATAGTCATGCACACACGCACACACCGTCGATCGATCGCGCTCGTCGTCGCCGCGGCCTTCATCGCGGCGTGGGCCGGCGTGGCGCGGCCGCGCGCCGATGGCCTGCGCTACGAGCATCGCGTGGTCGTGGCCACGAGCGCCCTCGACTTCGACATGAACATCGCGCCGAGCCTCGAGCGGCAGGTGAACGCGCTGGCCGCCCGCGGATTCGCGCTCACCGCCTTCGTCGGCGGCGAGGGGCCGCTGCTCGACACCGCGCTCGGCCGGCAGCCGTATTCGTCGGGCCGCGTCGATCATGCGGGCATCGTGGCGGTGGTCATGGCCCGGCCGATCGCGGCGCCGGCGGTGGCGCGGTCGTACCGGCTGCTGCACGTGCGCGATCGTGAAGCGGTGGCGCAGGCCATCGCGCCGCTCGGCGCCGACGGCTTCCGGCTGGGCGTCTCGGCGCACGACGGCGACGTGGTGCACGTGGCCTTCGAGCGCACCGACGGAGCCGCCGCGGTGGAGTTCCGCGAGTTCCGCAATCGCGGACGGCGAAGCTGGATGGATCAGCTGCTCGCCGACGCCGACGCGCGATCCCGCATGACCAAGGTGCTGCCGATCGCGCTCGGCGCCGGCATCGTCGAGCTGGGCGCGCCGGCAGCCACACCAGGCGACGTGCTGTGGCTGAGCCGGCCCGCCTACAAGTTCGGCGAGCTCAGCACGCGCGTGCGCGAGCTGGCGGCCACCGGCTACGGCGTGTCGCTGGTGCGGCGGCGCGGCATCTCCGACATCGACGTGCTGATGGTGAAACCGGCCGGCGCCACGGCGTCCACCACCGCGGTCATCGATCTCGACGACGGCCCGTGGGGCGGGCCCTGCTCGCGTGGCCGCATCGACGGCGCGGCGGTGGGTCCCGACGGCGACGTCTACTGCGCGGCGGACCGCGGCGGCGCGTCGCCGGCCAGCAACCGCGGCCTGGATCTCACCATGCGGCCGCAGCCCACGGCCGGTGGCGCCATGTTCTTCCGCGGCCTCACCTGCGATCTGCAGGCACGCCTGGCGTCGGCACGGCCGGCCTCGGCGCGCATCGCCTTCGCCCTGCAGCTCGAGCGCGAGATCGCCCGCGCCGTCGCCCCGGGCTTCCACGTGACGCGCGCCCTGGCGGCCACCGACAGCCAGGGCCAGGCCCGCATCGTGGCGTTCACCACTGACGCGCCGCTGGCGATGCCGGCCGGCGCCCCCGCGGATCGCAGCGAGGCGCCGCCGCTCGTGGCCGACCTCGACACCGTGGGCGACGATCTCGCGTGGCAGCGCGAGGTCGAGGTGAACAAGGCGCTCGCCGGCCGCACGCTGCAGGGCGGGCCCTACTGGGTCGAGCTGAGCGGCCGGGCCGCGCGCAGTACCGCCCTGGTCCTCGGCTGCGCGCCCACGCGCCTGGCGCGTGAGACGGCCGAGTCGGCGGCTCGCGGGGCGCTGATCGGCCAGGGACTCGCGGGCTATCGCCTCGACAACCGCGTCGTCATCGAGCGGTGAGCTACTTCGCGATCGGCAGGTGGAAGGTGACGTCCCACGTGTAGCGGCCCGCCGGTCCGGGCGCGCCGCCCTTGAGCCGCATGAACACCGGCTCGCCGGGTTTCGCGGTGGTGGTGATGGCCTCGAGGCCGCAGCCCTTGGCGTTGGTGTTGGTGCCCATCGGCCCGCCCTTCGGGAAGGTGACGTTCACGTAGCAGTAGTCGACGGCGGCGAGGTCGCGGCCGGCGTCCTTGAACATCACGTAGACGTCGATGATCGACGGATCGTCGCTGAAGTCGCCGGTGCGCGCCGCCGCAAGCAGCCCGGGCTTCGGCGCGTGATCGAAGAGGGCCACGCGCACCTGCCCCTGTTCCGCGGCCCACCACGCCAGGCCGCGCGTGACCTTCACCGTCTGGCCCTGGTAGGTGCCGCTGCCCGTTACGGTGTTCAGTGGCACGGGCGGCGCCGACGCCGCGGCGCTCGCGGCCGGCGCGGCCACCGGCGCGGTGGACGCGGCCATGGTGGTCGGTGGCGCGGTGAAGCCGAGGCCGAACGGCAGCCGCAGCGCGTAGCCCGGGCCCTTGCCCTCGATCAGGCCGGCGATGCCGCCCGGCGTCTTCAGCATCCCGCCGACCGAGATCACGTGGCACTCGGCGGCCTTGCCCTTCACCTCGAACGCGGTGCGGAAGCCGCGGCCGCTGATGCGGCACTGCCGCAACTGCTCGACCATGCCCGAGGTGGATCCAGGCGTGTAGTCGAGGTCGACCACCGCCGCCGGGCCGACGGACGCCAGCACCGGCTCCCACGAGGCCGCCTGCCGTGCCGCGGCCTCGAGCGCGGCGGCCGGCGGCGTCGTCGGAAACAGCATCGAGACGTGGCTGTCGTTGCCGCTCAGGATGACCAGCGGCGCGCTGAACGTGGCGGTCTGGCCGTTCACGGTGAGCGTGGGGGCGGGCCCTTGCGCGGCCGCAAGGGTGCCCGAGGCAAGCAGCAGCAGGATCGTGGCAGGGACGTGGCGCATGGGGTCCTCCGGGTCATTCGTACTAGCGAGCGCGCGTGCGGCGGTCGATCATGGGCTGACCCGGCCGTCCGCGGCCTTACGCTTTCCGTGGTGAGCCTCGCGATGCCCATGCACCGTCCGTCTGCCTCCAACCGCCGTCGCCCTGCCGTTACGGCCGTGCTGGTGGCCGCCGTCGCGCTGCCGGCGGTGCTGCTCACCGCGCAGCCGCGCATCCCGGTGCCGTTCGTGCCGCCGGCCCGCACCGAGAAAGTGGCCGACGCACCGCGCACGGCCACCACGGGGCCCGGCTGGGGCCAGAAGTTCTCGACCGAGAACACGCGGCCCCGGGCGACCATCGCCAATCCCTTCATGGACCTGCAGCGGCCGTTCTTCGCGAAGGCCGAGAGCCTGCAGTGCGCGGCGGACGGACGCGTGATCGTGAGCGGCCGCGCCGGCTTCGACAAGGAGGCGCGTCCGCTCGCCACCGGCTTCTGGCAGATCGCGCCCGATGGCCAGGTGACGCCGCTGGCGGTCCGCAACTACGCGCAGGTGGGCGGGCCCGCGTGCAACGCGCCGTTCGCGCAGTCGAGCGCGGCGCCGACGTCGTTCTCGATCGCGTCCGACGGCCGCCTGCTGTTCGCCGGGGCCGGCGCGATTCGCGCCGTGACGGGCGACGGCCTGGTCACCCGCGTCGCCGGCGCGCCTGGTGAATGCACCGGGGCCTCCGGCACCACGGGCCTGACCGACGGCATGGCCGATGCCGCGCGTTTCAAGGACGCCAGCGCGCCGGTGGAAGACACCGAGGGCAACCTGTGGGTGGCCGATCAGGGCGGCTGCGCGCTGCGCCGCGTGGCGAAGACCGGCGAGGTGACGACCGTGCTCGGGCCCGACGCGCTCTGCAACGACGCGAAGCCGGCGGAGGATCAGCCGCTGCTGCAGGAGCTGGCGTGGGACGCCGTGAACCACGAGCTGGTGGCGGCCGGCTCGCGCACGGTGGCGCGGCCGGTGCACGACCTCTACACGCTGGTGTTCCGCATCGCGCCCGACGGCACCACGAAGCGCGTGCTGTTCGGGAAGAAGGCTACGAGGGTGAGCCCGGCGAAGCATCACCTCGACGGCGTGCGCGCCATGACGGTCGACGCGAAGGGCCGCATCCTGCTGGTGAGTCAGCTGATGATCTTCGAGCAGCGCGGCTTCGACATACTGCAGTTGATGCGCGTCGACGAACCGAACGCCACCGTGGTGATGCTGTCGGGCACGAAGATCCCGCGCGGCACGTGGCTGCCGGAGTATCCGTTCGACGGCCCGCTCGACACCGCCTATTTCGAGTTCACGCGGGATCTGTGCGCGATGCCCGACGGCACGATCTACGTGAACGACGACATGCTGATCCGCCGGATCGATCCGAAGGGCGTCGTCACCACCTGGGCGTTCTAGTCGACGGCCGGGGGAATGTCGGCTCGGTCGACGCCGCGCCCTACGGCAGCGGCGCCGCCGGCGCCTTCCCGGTGCGGATGCCCTCGATCATGTCGCGCACGCGCGGGTCGTCGCGCACGCCGTCCCACAGCGGATCGGCCATCAGGTAGGCCACCACAGGCACGCGCGCGTCGTAGGCCTTCTGCAGCCACTGCGCGGCGGTGTCGCGGTCGTTGAGCGCCCAGTAGACCTGGGCGATGCCGTCGGGACCGACCCACGCCGCCTGCTTCACCGGATCCGACAACCGCGTCAGCAGGCGTCGCGCGCCGACCTCGTCGCCATTGAAGGCGCGGCTCATCGCCAGGTCGGCGAGGGCGTTGGGCGTCTCGCCGGCGAGCTGCGCCGCCCGTTCGAACTCGGGCAGCGCCTGCGCGTGCTTGCCGGCCAGGGTCAGCGTGAGGCCGAGCAGCCGGCGCGCCTGCAGGTACCCCGGATCGAGCTCCAGCGTCTTGCGGAGCTGCGCCTCGGCCTTGTCGTAGTCCTTGGCCATGTAGAAGACGCGGCCGAGCGTGGTGTTGGCGGCGAGATCCAGCGGCAGCAGGGCCAGCGCGGCGCGCGCCTCGGCCTCCGACTCCACCTGCATTCCCATCGCCGCGTAGCAGTCGGCGAACCACTGCCGCACCGCGGCATTGGTGGGCGCGAGATCGCGGGCCCGCTCGAAGTGCCACACGGCGATCTTCCAGTCCCAGTCGAAGAGCATCGTCGTGCGGCCCAGCGCCGCGTGCGCCGCCGCGTTGTCGGTGTCGAGCGTGAGCGCGCGATTCGACGCCTCACGGGCCGCCGGCATCGAGTGCTTCGGATCGGCGAGGCCGTCCATCGCCAGCAGGTTCTGGACGTCGGCCAGCGCCACGTAGGCGGCGCCGAAGCGGGCGTCTTCCTTCAGCGCGTGCTCGAAGTGCGTGAGGCTGGCGCGCAGGCTCTCGGCGGATCGGCGCGACGCGGCGATGCGTCCCCGCTCGAAGGCATCGACGGCGGCGGCGTTGGTCGACATGGCCGGCGCGGCCGCCGACGGCAGCGCGCGCGTTGCCGTGGGGGCGTCGGCGTTGATGCGCGAGGCCATCGACGCGTACGACGCCAGCACGGCCAGCACCAGGCCGATGCCGGCGATCGGCACCCAGCTCAGAAGTGACGCCGCGCGCGAAGGCGCGGGCGGTTCGGGTGGTGCCGCGACGGCATGGGCGTGGGCGGTGTGGGGCGCCGCGTGGGCAGGGGCGTGAGCCGGCGCGGGTGGCGCGGGCGCGCCGGTGACCGCCGTGGGCGCGGAGGCCGCGGCCGCCACCTCCACCGGGGCGATGAAGCGATAGCCGCGCTTGGGCAGCGTCTCGATGAAGCGCGGGCTCTCGGCGGTGTCGCCGAGCGCGTCGCGCAGCTTGGTGACGGCCTTGTTGAGGCTCTGGTCGAAATCGACGGTGACGCCGTCGGGCCACAGCCGGCGATGCAGCGCCTCGCGCGTCACCACCTGCCCGGGCTGCTCGAGCAGCACCACCAGCAGATCGAACGGCTGCTGCTGCAGCTTCACCAGCCGGCCCTGCCGGCGCAGTTCACCCGACGCGAGGTCGGCTTCGAAGATCCCGAAACGCACCACGGAGCCCGATGGCATCGACACCCGCCGAGTGTAGCGCGGGGATCCCGCGCCGTGCCCGGGAGGGCGTTCGATTTCGCGGGTCAGGCGTCTGGCTAAACCACTGACGGGATGGGAGTTCTCAGGGAAGGCATGGACCCGCCACGGGTCCGCCTCCGGTCAGCACCGCCGGCGGGAACCGCCGCGTCCAGACCACACATCACGCCCACGGCGTCAGCGACGCCCGGGCCTTCCTGGAGGACATCCATGACACGTTCCATCCTCAAAGCCGCGGCGGTCGCCGCCGTGGTCGCGGCCCCGCTGGCCGTCTTCACCGCCAGCCACCGCGAGGCGCCGATCACCGCCCTCGACCGTCCCGCCGACATCACCGACTGGTACTCGTTCGTGAGCTACGACGACCCGTCGAAGCTGACCATGGTGATGTCGGTCGACCCGCTGCTCGAGCCGGGCAACGGCCCGAACTACTTCCCCTTCGATCCCGAACTGCTCTACGAGATGAAGGTCGACAACAACCACGACGCGGTGCCCGACGTCACGTTGCAGTTCCGCTTCCAGACCGAGCAGCGCAACCCCGGCGTGTTCACCGGCTTCGTCGGCGGCCTGCTGGGCATCCCGCAGATCACGGCGCTGGATGGTCCCGGATCGGAAGGGCTGGGCCTGCGCCAGTCGTACACGGTGACGGCGATCCGCGACGGCAAGACCTTCGACCTCACCGGCGGCCGCAAGTTCTACACGGTGCCGTCGAACGTCGGGCCGCGCACCATGCCGAACTACCAGGCGCTCTACAACCAGGGCATCTACGACATCGGCTACGGCATCCGCTCGTTCGCCGGCACCACCGACGATCCGTTCTACATCGATCTCGGCGCCGCCTTCGACTCGCTGAACTTCCGCGCCGCCGCCGGTGGCGGCGTGCTCTCGCCCACCGACGACGCCAACAACAGCGTGAACGTGGCGCCGGACGAAGTGTCGGGCTACAACGTGAACACGATCGCCATCGAGATCCCGATCGCGCTGCTCACGAAGGACCTGCAGCGGCACCCGAACACCGATCCGCTGGCCGTGCTCGGCACCTACGCCACCACCTCGCGGCAGCAGATCACCGTGCGGCGCACGCCGCGCGAAGGCGCCGGCAACGCCACGCAGGGCCCGTGGCGCCAGGTGCAGCGCATGGGCAACCCGCTCATCAACGAGCTCATCATCGGCACCGGCTCGAAGGATCGCTTCAGCATGGACGATCCCACCAACGACGCGCAGTTCGCGTCGTTCTTCGCGCGGCCGCTGCTGGCCGACATCTTCAAGTCGATCGGCGTGCCGGTGCCGGCGGGCGATCGTCTCGACCTCGCGCCGCTCGTCTTCTACACGGGTCCCACCGTGCCGGCGGGCACGCCGCGCGGTCCGGTGGCCGATCTGCTGCGCGTCAACACCGGCATCCCGCCGACGCCGGCCGCGCAGCAGCAGCGCCTCGGCCTGCTGACGCTGCTCGACAGCGACCCGAACAACAACGACGCCGCCGGCTTCCCGAACGGCCGCCGTCCCGACGACGACGTGCTCGACATCGCCGGACGCGCGGTGGCCGGCATCCTCGTGAATCCCACCACCTACGGCACGCGCATCGGCGACGGCGTCAACGTGAACGACAAGCCGAAGCAGGCCACGTTCCCGTTCGTGCCGCCGGCGCAGGACGGCCGCAGCAGCCGTCACGTCGATCCCACCGAGTCAGGCTGCACCGGCGTCTGCCCGCCGATGTAGGACGCGCCAGGCGATCAGTTCCTTCACCCGGGGCCTGGCCCGGGCCGGGTCCCTCCACCACCTATCGTGGGGGCGGCCTGGGCCGAGCCCCATTTTCGTACGAGGTTTTCGACATGACGACGATCAGAACCGCGGTGGCCGCGCTGGGGATGCTGGCGCTGGGCGCGACGCTCTCGGCGCAGCCGCTGCGTCCCAACGCGCTCGTGGCCGGAGCCGGCTCGCCGGCCGAACGCAAGATCGCGCTGGCGAAGGAGAAGCTGGCGCGCGATCCGAAACATCTGCAGGCGCGCAACGACTGGGCGCTGGCGCTCACACAGCGCGCGCGAGAGACATCGGATCCCGCCTTCTACGTGCAGGCCGACGAGGTGGTGACCGGCACGCTGGCGATGAAGCCCGACGACTTCGAGGCGCAGAAGGTGCGCGCCTGGGTGCTGCTGGGGCAGCATCGCTTCGCCGAAGCGCGCGAGCTGGCCACCACGCTGAACACGCGGGTGCCCGACGACCTGATGGTCTACGGCATGCTCACCGATGCGAACATCGAGCTGGGGCGCTACGACGACGCGGAGAAGTCGGCGCAGTGGATGCTCGACCTGCGTCCCGGCAACATCCCGGCGCTGACGCGCGCGGCGTACCTGCGCGAGCTCTTCGGCGACATCGAGGGGGCGATCGAGCTGATGCAGTCGGCCGTGAACCGCATGCCGTTCCAGGAGAACGAGGATCGCGCCTGGGTGCTCACCCAGATCGGGCATCTGGAGTACGTGCGGGGACGCTACGACGCCGCCGAGGCCTCGCTGACGAACGCGCTGGCGCTCTTCCCCGAGTATCACTACGCGCTCGGCGGACTCGCCGACGTGCGCACGGCACAGAAGCGCTATCGCGAGGCCGCGGAGTTGCAGCAGCGGCGCTACGCCGTGGCGGCGCATCCAGAGAACCTGTTCGAGCTGGCCGAGTCGCAGGCGCGGGCGGGCATGAAGGCCGCGGCGGCGACCAGCTACGCGGCGTTCGAGCGCGGCGCCCGCGCCGAGATGCTGAAGGACGACAACTCGAACCGCGAGCTCATCGCCTACTACGCCGGCGCCGGGAAGAAGCCCGCCGAGGCGCTGCGCGTGGCCGAAGGCGAGATGGCGAAGCGGCACGACGTCTACACGCGCGAGGCGTATGCGTGGGCGCTCTTCCGGAACGGACGCCGCGATGACGCGAAGCGCGAGATCGCGGCGGCGCTGGCGGTGGGCGTGAAGCACCCGCGCGTGCTGGAGCGGGCGGCGGTGATTCGCGGCGACGCGAAGCGCGCGGCGAAGACGGCGGCCGACGCGCGCTGACCGGCGCGGGCGTCGCCGGGCCGCGTGGCCTGGCGAGCGGTCCACGGACACGCACGCGCCGTTACACTAGCGGCGCGTGTTCCTTTCGTACTTCCGGCTCGGCGTCGAGCACATCGTGCCGCTCGGCGCCGACCACGCGCTGTTCGTCGCCGGGCTGTTCCTGTCGGCCGCGACGCTGCGGGCGCTGGCGTGGCAAGTCAGCGCGTTCACCGTGGCGCACGCGCTGACGCTGGCGCTCGTGGCCACGGGCGCCGTGCAGGCGCGCGCGTCGGTGGTCGAGCCGCTGATCGCGCTGTCGATCGTCGCCGTGGCCATCGAGAACATCGTGGCGCGCCGCTTCCACTGGCGGCGCCCGCTGCTGGTGTTCGCGTTCGGACTGCTGCACGGGCTGGGCTTCGGCGGCGCGCTGGCGGCGCTGGGCCTGCCCGCGGACGATCTGGTGGTGGGGCTGCTCGGCTTCAACCTGGGCGTGGAAGCCGGCCAGCTGATCGTGATCGCCGCGCTGTTCGCGCTGCTCGGCTGGTGCCGTCAGGCCCCGTGGTACCGCGCGCGCGTCGTGGTGCCGGCGTCCATGGCGATTGCCGCGATCGGCGCGTTCTGGGCGATGCAGCGACTGTGACTAGAACGGCTTAAAGCCGTCGCCGGAGCGGAAGTCGAGGGCGCGGCGGCCGCGGGCGTCGTTCACGTGCAGCATGTTGACCTGCTCGCTGAACAGATCCTGGAACAGCGCGTCGCGCACGGTGAGGCCGGCGGTCGAGTCGACGCCCTTCGCCTCCACGTAGACCCACGTCACATCGACCTTGTTCTCGAGACCCACCCACGCCAGCGGCACCGCGCTGCCGTCGGCGCGCTTGAGCACCAGCGTCTGCTGCACGTAGGCGAACACCGCCTTGTCGAAGCCGGCCTGGCCGTGCTTCAGCGGCGTGCCGCGCTTGGCCACCGCGGCTTCGAGGTCGTCGGCGAACAGCCGCAGCGTGAACTCGAGCGACTTCTCGGCGGCGTTGTGGTCGGCCACCGTGAGGCTCATGTAGAACTTGTGCGCCGACACGATCGCCGGCAGCGCGAGGGCGAGCGTCAGCACGATCGCGGCGCGGCGCACGTCGTTCCCCGTTCCCTGCTTCCTGTTCCCCGCCCTACCGTCCCTGCGGCCGCGGCGGCGCGTCGTTCGTGCCCTTCTTCTCGAGCTGCTGCATGGGGTTCGGCGCCGCCTGCTGCTGTTGCTTGAACAGCTGAAAGCGCGTCATCACCGGCTTGCGCGGGAAGAAGTTGTTCGACAGATCGGCGTCGGCCGTCTCGAGCTTCGGATCGAGCGTGAACTGGCTCACCACCTTGTCGGTGACCACCAGCTTCGACACGTGCTTGTAGTTGCGGCGCCAGATCTCGGCGGGGATGCGGATCTCTTCCGACGTGCCGTCCACGTAGTCGGCCTTCAGGATGATCGGCATCACCAGCCCGCCGACGTTCGTGAAGTCCATCAGGTAGAAGTTCTTGTTGGCGCCGAGCAGCGCCTTCTCCTTGTCGGTGAGGCCCGA
>Ga0075163_10010578_pt1 | contig 12066 bp, 8 predicted proteins | sample JI1023141ADNA_FD_71478 | JGI IMG/M metagenome (GOLD analysis project Ga0075163, IMG submission 71478) | Wastewater effluent complex algal communities from Wisconsin, to seasonally profile nutrient transformation and Carbon sequestration -... | ecosystem: Engineered > WWTP > Effluent > Algae...
GCCGAGGTGCGCAGCCCGTGTCGCTTGTCGCCGCCCAACACGAAGCCGGCGTTGATCGCGTCGATCAGACGATCGGCCAGATGCATCGGTGTGCCCTCGCTCGCTTCGAAGCTGCGCGCGACGGCTTCGAGCACCTGTGGGCCGACGAGGATGTTGCCCTGCGTGACATAATTCTTGCCCGCGCGATGCCCCGCCCACTGGTTGGGCTGCGTTCCTGTATGCTGCGCACTTCGGCCATCGATCGCGATGACGGCCACCTGACGTTGTTGAAAGCCGCTGTCAGCCGCGAGCAATCGCTTGAGGGCTGCGTCGGGCCCTTCGCCCTTGGCGAGTGCATCGAGCAGTTCGTTGCCGTACTCGGTGCGCGTGCTCGCCTGCGTCGCCACGGCGCCAACGCCTTTGCGCACCCACGGTACGCCGTTCCCGACGCAGGGGACGCGCGTCGTCACCGCCACGCCCACTTCACCGGTGCGAGGATCGATCGCGGCGATCGAGAACGTGTGGAAGACCAGCGAATCGCGCCAGGCGTAAGGTTCCTGGGCGGCAGCGGAACGGGCGGACAACAGCGAAAGCACGAGCGTGCCAGCGGCGGCGAAAGCGAGACGAACACGCATGGAATGCTCAGCGTACAGGTTGGCAAGAAATGCGGGGCGCGATGCGACAACTTGCCGCTGAGGTTCGAAGCGCGTCAACCGCGCGCGGACGGGTGGTTCGTTGTTGCAACGTCCTCTCGCGTGACGTGCCCGCCGTCCATCACCAGGTCGGCGCCGTATGCCCCGCCAGGCGTCTGAAAGCCTGGCGGCGCCTGGCCTGACAACACGCGGCGCACCACCGACAGCGCGCACAGGACGGTCCACTCGACCCCCGCCTCGGGACCATGCAGGCGCGCCGTGACTGTGCGACCGGCGTCGTCGCTGACTTCACCCCACACGTGCGTTACGGTTTGCGCGCGCCGAGCCGGCGTGGGGCCGGGTCTCACCGTGCGATGCAGCAATCGACGCACCCACGACACGGCGAACAGTGGACGCACCGTCTCGAGCAGCCGCAGTTGTCGGCGCACACCCGCCGGCAGGACGGTGTAGTCCTCGATATTCGGGATGCCGGTGCTGTACCACGCGGTGAAGACGTCACCCCACGTGAGTTGTGTGACGGTCACCGGCCCGGCGCCAAAATCCACGAGACGCGTCTTGAGCGGTCCGAGCAGTGGCTCAAAGCGACCGTGGCGACGCATGCGATGGCCATACGGCAGCAGTTCGATGACCGTCCGTTGTGTACCGGGCGGGAGTCCGCTCGGGCCGACACTCTGAAAGGCCAATACAAGACGGGTCGCGGATGGCAGCCGGGTCTTGAGATACACGGCGAGGCAATCGGTGGGCACCACATCAAATCCCACGCCCGGCATGAGCATCACGCCGCGTGATCGCGCGTCCTCGTCGCGTGCCGCGATGGCCTCGAACACAGGAAACTCGCCCGTGATGTCGAGGTAGTGCGCGCCCGCGCGCAGGCAGGCGTCCACCATCGGCCGTGACGTGCGGAGAAACGGACCGGCACAGTGGAGCACCACCGTCACCCCGTCCAGCGCGTGGTCGAGCGCATCGGGACTATCCAGCGAGACGGCACGCCACTCGAGACCAAGCGAGTCGCCCAGCGCTTTCAGCGTCGCCGAGTTCCGGCCGGCGAGGATCGGCTTGAGTCCCGCCGCCGATGCCGCACGGGCCATCGCCTCACCGACGTAGCCGGTGGCACCATAGAGAAGCAGTGACATGAGGGCGGTTACGGCGCGGGTGTGGTGTACCGAAAGTCGCAGTGACTTCCGCCGGCCATCAGGGTCTGCGTGCGGCGAAGCTCGACAGAAGGGTTGAAGCCCTCGATGAGCGCGCCATCACGATTGCATGACAAAATCGCGCCCAGCTCCGGGATCCCCAGCTCCCGATACATCTCGGCGTACCGGCAGCGCGTCACGTCGAACGAGAGCGTTGCATCACTCACTTCATGCAAGCTGAGTGTGAGCGCTTCATCGGCGGTCCACTTGTCCAGCGTGTTGTGCAGAACGGGCAGTGAGCGCCCACCGTGCGTACGCGCCAGTTCGTCTCCCTGCGCCCGCGCGATGCCGCTGATGACGTCACGCGCGATGGCATGCACACGCTCGGTTCCGAACTCGGCTGCCATCGCCTGAAGCAACGGCGCGACGATACGCGCTTCAATCAGTCGTCGACGGAGCACACCGATCGTGTTGAGCTCCGCATCGGTCGGTAGAGTCATGGGTGCACCTCGGGGATCGGGATGGACGTTTCATTCGGGGGTGGTTCACTCGCGACCGCGCCGCGCGACCGCGCCGCGCTACCGTGTTTGCACGCTCGCGCGCCAGGTCACCGGCCACCAGTCGTCGCTCACCCCGCGACACTCGTAATACTCTCGTCGCTCGATCAGCAGGAAGCGTGCGCCATCCCAGCCCCACTCGCTGAAGCTGCCACAGTCGCCCAGACCACGGCCTTTTGAGAACGCGCCGAAGCGTCCGGTGCTGGCGTCGTAGCCGCCGTTCACCAGGTAGCTGTCGTCCTTGCGCGCTTTCGCGGCGGGATGATCGAGAAACAGGGCGGCACGCGCGGCTTGCACATTGCGATCGGTGACCACGTACCAGCGGCTCCAGTAGTTGTAGGCACCACGGGAGCAGTGCAGTCCCACCAACGCTTGCTTGGCTGTCAGCGGTTCGACGGTGTCGAACGTCGCGGCGTCATCGGCATCACAATCGCGGCCGAGTTGCGCGCCGAGTCGGCGCCGAAGCCGTGCGGCGAGTGTGGCGTTGGCGGCGTTGTCGCCCCCACCACGATAGGGCACCACGCGAACCGTGGGCAACGACGGTGCGGCGGGAATGGTGGTGGGTGAACGAGAGCCGGGACGCGCGAGGGCCGTCACTGTGCCGATGCGCTGTTGGGTTTCATCGATCGCGAGGAGCGCGGCGCGCAATCCACGCAGTGACGAGACCGCGATAGTGTCGCCGGTGGCGCCAAGTATGACCAGGTCGCTCGCCGTTTTGGCCGCGTCGAGGAGACGTTGCGCCACGGGGTGGGGCAGCGGGAGCAGACGATAGTCTCCCTCAGTGCTGTCGGCGGTGCGGCGAGTGGAAGCCGACACCGAGAGGAGTGTGTCCACTCGACTCCGGCGCGTTGGGCCGAAGGTGATCACACGAAACGCCAACGTCCGTTGCGCTGCGGTTTCGGTATACCAGCCGATGGTCGTGCGCAGCGAGTCGTTCGCACCACCACCGCGTGCAAGATGCACGAACGCACCCATGCCGTCATCCTGCTGCGTGCCGAGCGCTGTACAGGCTCGCGCTGCGTCGCAGCCCACAGCCCAGTTGTTGAAGGTGCGCAGCCCGACAGTCTGCGCTGACATCGCTGACAACGGAACAATGACCGCGACGGACAGCGCGCCCAGAGTCAGGCGCGCTGTCCGTACAAAACCGCGAAACGTGCGTGGCGAATTCATACGGCGTGAATAGTGCGAGCAGCACGTGACGCGCGCTCAGCGCACGCAGCGCACCGAGCGTGCCGCTGTGAAGAACGTATCGATGCCTGCGCTGAGTCCCGAGGAAAAGTCTATGGCGTACCCTTTGTCGGGAATGTTCGCGAGCGCCGAGGACGACCAGAACGCGTTCGCGGGGCGAGAGGTGAAGAGCGGCGAGATGTAGATCGTGGCCTCGGCGGGATCGACGATGCTCATGAGTTCCTTGCCACTCGGCAGCCGCCAGTCCGAGTTGCCGTCGAGGACAAGCGACTCGCAGTATGTGAGCGCGTTCGGCCACGTAAGCGCGGTGGGTGCGGTGCCACTTTGCCACACGAGTCCCGTCCGATTGTCCGTGACACTGCCACCGTTGACGACCAGCGTTCCTGTGAACGTGGCACCACGTACACACCGGGCAATCCTATCGGTCGCCGCGGTCTTCGACACCAGGGTGGTCACTGGATAGTTGGTGAACATCGCTAAGGCCTGCGACGTGTTACCTGCGCGCTCCGTGCTGGTCCAATAACTCGAGTTGGACGGAATGCCCGGGAAGGCGGTCGATGTGAACGCCGGTCCGACTCTCCCGAAGTCGGCGATGCTGACGAGTTCGAGGTAGGTTGGCAGGCGCCAGTCATCGAACCCGTCCACGACCAGGTTGCTGCAGTACGTCAGCGCCGTGGCGTGGTCGAAGCCGGCGATCGATGGACTCCGTTCCCAGAACAGGCCGGTAATCGGATCCTGCACGCGCCCACCGACCACGGCGTAGTTGGGCACGTTGATCGCGTAGAATCCGTCATGGCCGACGATACCGCCCGGACAGGTCACGGCGGCCGCACCATCGGTGCAAAACCGCGTGCCCGAGTCAGGCCACCGTGCGGCGATCGTCGTGAACTGCGCAGTCACGGTCGCTGCCTGGTTCATCGTCACGACGCAGGTGCCGGTGCCCGTGCAGCCGGCGCCGGTCCACCCGCCAAACGTCGACGTCGCATTCGCTGCGGCCGTGAGCGTCACGACGGTGGCCGCGTTGTAGGCTTCGGTGCAATCGCTGCCGCAATTGATGCCCGCTGGCGTCGAGGTCACCGTGCCGCTGCCGGTGCCGGACAGCGTCACGGTGAGGGTATGGGTGATGATCGCGAAGGTCGCCGTCACGGCAGTCGCGGCGTTCATCGTCACCGTGCAGGTACCGGTGCCGGTGCAGCCTCCGCCAGTCCACCCGGTGAACGTCGATGTCGCATTCGGTGCGGCGGTCAACGTGACGACCGTTCCGTTGGCGATGTTTTCGGAGCAGTCCGTGCCGCAGGTGATGCCGGCGGGAGCGGATGTCACGGTGCCGCTGCCCGTGCCCGCCAGCGTCACCGTGAGCGCCCGGAGGATGAGATCAAATTGCGCACCTGCCGACGCGGCGCTCGTGCCTGCGGGGACCGTGCATGTCGCGGACGTTCCTGAGCACGCGCCGGACCAACTGACAAACTGCGAGTTGGCGTCGGGCGTTGCCGTCAACGTGATCGCTGCGGTCGTCGCAAACGTGGCCGTGCATGTAGTGCCACAGGATAGACCCGCTGGTGACGAGGCGATGGTGCCGCTCCCGCTGCCGCTGCGGGTCACGGCGACCGTACGCGTCGTCGGTCCCGGATCAACCGAGTCGCCGCCGCCTCCACATCCTGACAGCAACAGCACGACAGCACAGGCACGAACGGAGCGAGCGAGCATGATTCCTCTGGGAGGGAGTGTGTTGACGCCGACGTGTGTCGACGTGTCCTGACGTGTGCTGACGTGAACTACTTCGGCTGACCGCCCTTCTTCACCTGCGCGACCCCTTCCGCCATCCAGGCGGGTGCCGGCGCGCCCATCAGGTGATGATCGAAGAACTGTTTCATCCGTGTTGAGAAGTCCTTCTGGTTGTCGCGGTTGGTGAGGTTGTGCGCTTCACCCGGATACGACAGCAGAATCACCTCTTTGCCGTTCTGCCGCGCGGCGTTGAAGAACTGCAGGCCTTCCACGTAGTCCACCGCGCCATCTTCGATGCCATGCAGAATCATCAGGGGCGTCTTGATGTTGCGCACATGAAAGATCGGTGACTGCGCTTCGTAGAGATCATGCGAATTCCACGGCGTCACGTTGGCGCCCATGCGCACCTGGCCGACGGTCGTGATGCCTTGCTGCACCGTGCCCGAACTCTTGTACAGCTCGTTGTAGAAGCTCACGAGGTTGGTCGGCGGTGCACCGGTAACCACCGCCGCGAACATGTCGGTCTGCGTCACGATGTACGACGACTGATAGCCGCTCCAGCTATGCCCGTGCAACCCGATGCGTTTGGGATCGGCGTACCCCAACGCAATCACCTTTTTGACCGCGGCGGTCATACAATCGACCGCTGACGTGCCAGGTTTGCCAATCTCGTACACGATGTCCGGCTGGAACACGAGGTAGCCGTTGCTGGCATAGGTGGCCAACTGCACGCTGTTGTTGTACGCGGGGATCGAGAACACGTGGTGTGTGTTTGACATGATCTCGTAAAACTCCACCACCATGGGATAGCGCTTGCCGGGCTGGTAGTCGGGCGGCAACATCAGCGTGCCCTGCAGCTTCTTGCCCTTGGAGGTGGTGTAGTCGACCAACACCTTCCGGCTCGCCCACGCATACTCGGACAGAAACGGATTGGCGTCGGTGATCTTCTTGGGCGACGCAAACGTGGTGCTGCTCACCCAGTAGTCGGGGAACTCGGCGAAGTCCTGCTGCGTGTACAGAATACGATTGGTGCTGTCCGCCTTCAGCACGCCACCAATGTTCTTGTCAGCCCACACCACCGGCGTGGGCGCACTACCGACGCGAACCGACCAGAAGCCAGACTTCTTGGTGCGATCGCCGTAGGCCGAGAGGGTGAGCGGCTGGCCCAAGTCAATGCCTTCCTCTTCCGCTGCGCCACCACGGCCGCCGGCCGGTGCGCTCCACCGCACCACGCGAAACTGCACCGCCTGCGCCCGCCCGACGCCCTGCGTCAGGTTAGAGGCACGTCCGCCGTCAAGCGGAACCTGCCACACATCGTACTTGTCATACAGCAGCACGCTCTTGCCGTCCTTCGACCAGCCGCCAAGGCCCCAGATCGGCTTTTCATACGCGTGATCGTCATCGTCGTTGACGTAGCTTTTGCCGGGAACGGGCGACGCGTCAAGCAGCACCGACGTGCCCGTTTGCAGGTTGTACGCGCGCACCTGCTTGTTCTTGAGATGCAGGAACCAGCGCGAGTCGGGTGAGGTGCCATACGTGCGCGACAGACTCTGGTCGATCAACGTCCGCTTGCCACTCGCTGCGTCGACCGCGTAGTAGTCAGCCCGGCTTGCGCCCCACGTGACTTCGCCCCGATACGTCGCGTCATCTCGCCCAATTCCCACCTCGGCATTGGCGGCCATCGTCACGGTCCGCATGCTGTCGCTGCCGAGGCGTACGAACTTGCCCGATTCGAGATAGACCACGCCGGGGAGTGTCGCACGGCGCGCCTGCGCCACCTGCACGATCTGCTGCGACTGTGGCTGTGCGTCCTTCCAGTGCCACACGTCGACGTTGGCTTTGGTCGAGTCGGCGGCGGCGATTTCCGGTTCCTGTTCCTTGACGCCCACAAACACTTTCGATCCGTCTTTGCTGAAGCGGGGTGCCGTGTATTCGCTCAGCACCATACCTGCGGGGAACGCGCTCGACTTGACTGGATCGAACACCATCGCTGCCGTGGTACTTGCACCAGGGCGGTTCCACACCAGCAGCATGTTCGACTTCTGCTTCATGTCCTTCACCTTGTCGCCACGCAGCACGGCCAACTGCGCACCTGCAGCGCTCCACACGAGCTGATCGTAGTCTGCTGACTGCGCATCGAGCTGTCGTGTGTCGCCGGTCGCGGGATTCAGCAGGTAGACGCCATTCCCCAGCCGTTCGCTGGCATCGACGGTGTACGCCAACACCGAACCGGCGTCGTCGAACTCGAACTGATTGACGGAGCCGATGAGACGGTTGACTCCGGCGCTGAGGTCCCGAACCAGCAGGTCCGCACCGTTGTGCTTGGCGTCGGCCTGTGCCTTGTTGAGGCGAACGGCCAGCCACTTCGATCCAGCGGCAAACTTCCACGAGCTGGCGTTCGGAAAGACGGTCTTCTCTCCGGTGGCGACATTGAGGAGCTCGAGATGGCCGGGAACTACCGCGGCTGGTGCGGCGCCACGTCCGACCGGAGGCGCACCGCCGGCGCGCCCTCCGCGACCCGCGGTCCGGTCGGGAGGATTGACGAAGTAAGCGATCCACCGGGAGTCATTGGAGAACTGCGGCGCGTTCCCGCCGCCACCACGTCCGCCGGCACCACCGGCTCGACCAGCGCCGCCTCCCGCCGTGCCGAGCGACGCGGAGTACGTCTTGTCCGTGTCCAGGGCTTTCACGTGCAAGGTGGGCTCACCCTCATTGGGTGTGTACGTAAACGTGGCCCACTTGCCGTCACTCGAAATGGCCGCCGAGTTGATGCGATTCCAGCGACCGTAGTCTTGGAGGGTGAGCGCCTTGCGGGCCGCTCCATTGGGCGAGGTGCTTGCCGGGCTGCTCGTCGACGCGGTCGCGGGTGTGCCAGGTGTGCGCGCCTGTGCGGAAGCATCCGACGACGGGATCGCGGCCATCACCAGCGTGAGCAGGGGGCCAGCGGCGAGGCGGGCACGTACGCGAGTCGGCATCATTGGCGGTGTACGGTTGGGGTCGGTGGGGTGACCCCAGAATGTGGCACGAGATCGACCAACCGGCCATGCGCGGCCATGCGCGGTTCCGGCCATGTCATGAATGCACTCGCCTCCGCCTACCGGGGAGACGGCATCCCACGGACTGACGGTAGCCGAGGTGGCGTATCGCGATGGCATGGCGGATGTGATGCGGTGCGTCGGCTGCGCACGATATCCCGATGCGTCATGTGCGCGATATGCTGATGCGTCATGTGCGCGATATGCTGATGCGTCATGTGCACGATATACCGATGCATCAACTGCACTGCACTACATGCATGTGCATCACGCATGTGTGCACTTTCAGTGGTGTACGTCATCCCTTCGCACACGTCAAGGAAAACCCTATGGTGCGCGCATCCGTTGCGCCGACTATGGGCGTGCCCAACCCGGCCGTACGATTGTTGTTGCGTTTCGGCCACCTCGCGTGCGGGTCCAGCACGAGTGTAGGAGCACATGGTGAACACCTATGGCGGATGATCCAAACAGAGTCTGGCCGTCCGGTTTGACGACGCAGGAAGCGGAAGAAGTGCAGACGGCGCTGGTCAACGGCACGCGCATATTCGGAGCCATCGCGCTTATTGCGCACATCTTTGCGTTTATCAAGACACCCTGGCTGCACTAGAGGATATCTCTCATGAATCAAGGAAGAATGTGGCGGGTGGTGAAGCCATCTGTCGGTGTCCCGCTGTTTCTCGGGTCCGTCGCGGTCGTGGCGTTGCTCGTGCATGCGGCCGTGTTGTTCAACACGGATTGGTTTCCGGCATTCCTGAACGGCGGAAAGCCGGCGGCGACGGCAGTCGCGCCGACGACCGCACCCGCAGTGGCCGCAGAGACTCCGCCAGTTACACCGGCGGCTCCAGCGGCGACCACGCCACCAACGCCGTAAGGCGCGGGGCGGCGATTCGTTCGATGTGTGGCGGGGTCGGAGCCGTCGTGTTCCGGCCCCGTCGCGTACGCGGTGGTCAACGTACGACGGATTGACTGGGCCGCGTTGACCGACGGCAATGACACACGGAACAGCATGTCAACCTCACATAGTCGAAGACTGACGGCGTCGCTCGCCAATCTGGCGCCGCGGTTTCTCCCGTTTGCGGACGCGGCCACGCCGGACCTGCCGCTCGCGCGATTGCTGCGCCTGTCACTCTTTCAAGTCTCTGTGGGGATGGCGACGGTGCTGCTGGTCGGGACACTGAATCGTGTGATGATCGTGGAGCTCGGCGTTCCCAGCTCCATCGTTGCCGTCATGATTGCGCTACCGCTCCTCGTGGCGCCGTTTCGTGCGCTCATTGGATTTCGCTCCGATACACATCGCTCCGCGCTGGGATGGCGTCGTGTACCGTTCATGTGGTACGGCTCGCTGCTGCAGTTTGGCGGGCTTGCCATCATGCCGTTTGTCCTCCTGGTACTGGCCGGCAACAATGCCATCGCGACGCCGCCCATCGTTGGACAACTCGGCGCAGGATTGGCGTTCCTGCTTGTAGGCGCTGGATTGCACACCACCCAGACTGCCGGTCTGGCGCTCGCCACCGATCTGGCTCCGGGTGACACACAACCACGCGTCGTTGGACTCATGTATGTGATGCTGCTAGTGGGAATGATCGTCAGCGCGCTCGCCTTTGGCGCGCTGCTCTCACCGTACTCGCACGAACGTCTGGTGCGCGTGACGCAAGGGGCTGCTGTCATCACGCTGGCGCTCAACGTCGTCTCGATGTGGAAGCAGGAGGCACGCGACCGCACGCGGCTTGCGGATTCGTCGACGGACCCCACGTTCGCTGAATCGTGGCGCGCCTTCTCCAATGGAGACCACGCCGTACGCCGGTTGGTGGCCACGGGACTTGGCACCATGGCGTTCAGTATGCAGGATGTCCTGCTGGAGCCGTACGGTGGACAGGTGCTGGCGCTGTCGGTTTCGTCGACCACGTTGCTCACGGCCTCGCTGTCGTTTGGCGGACTGGCCGGGTTTCTGCTCGCGTCGCGCGTGCTCAGCCGCGGGGGTGATGCCTTCCGCATGGCCAGTATGGGGGCGTTGATCGGCATCCCCGGATTTGGTCTGGTCATTGCCGCGGCGCCGCTCCACCTCACGGCGCTCTTCTTCCTCGGCACCCTGTGCATCGGATTCGGCGGAGGGCTATTGGGACACGGCACGCTGACCGCGACCATGAACAGCGCGCCAGAGCAGCAGCGTGGATTGGCGCTTGGCGCATGGGGGGCCGTGCAGGCGTCCGCCGTGGGACTCGCCGTTGCGCTTGGCGGGGTCGTGCGTGACTTCATCGCCGGTGCGAACGTCCCGTCGCTCATTTCCGGCAAGCCGGTAGCCACCGGGTATCTGGTCGTGTACGGAATAGAGATCGCGCTGTTGTGCATCACGACCGTTGCGATGATGCCGCTGTTGAGCAGAGTACGGGGGCGACGTGCGGTCGCTGCGTGAATGGCTCAAGCAGCTGCTTCCCAGCGTTCTGCCCAAGGATCCAGAATCAGCGATCAATGGCGCGTTTCTGTATGACCGCATCCGCACGCTGCTGCCTGCACGCTATGCCGAGGCATCGGTGCGCCATCATTTCTCCGTCATGGCGTCAGAAGGCGGGATGCCGATCGCCAAGATCAAGCACGGCCACGGTTACTATCTGCGGCCGGCCGTCGACAGTGGGGCGCCGGAGCAGGCGCCGATCGGCGACGTCGACTACGGCGCCCATCAGGTCGAAACTGGCGGCGGGGATCTGGCACGCACGCATCGGCGTGACCGAAACGACTACGCGGTGTTTCGCGCGCTGTTGCTGCGGGTAGCGGAGTCACAACATCGCATGCCGATCTTCGTGCGTCGTTCGCTGCGAATGCCGCGCAAGATAACGGCCGAGGCGTGGGTCATCCCTGATGTCGTGTTGGTGGAGTGGGGCGGCTCGTCGCCAGGCGGCGGCCCGACGTGCATCACGAGTGTGCAGTTGCACGTGACCGTGACCCGTGAAGACTATCGTGAGGCCTTCTTTCGCTGCGTGAGTAACTCGAGCTGGGCGCATCAGGCACAACTGGCGATCGCAACGACGGTCGCGGACTCCGACGTGGCGCAGCGCCTGGCGCGCCTTGGCGACAGCTATGGTGTTGCCATCACTACGTTCGGCATCGACACGGCGCAACTGCGCCATCTGCCCAGCGCAGAGGAAATCGCTACCCTCGCGGGCCATGACGTCGAAGCACTCGAGCAGCATCTCCAACCGAGTATGCTCTCGTCCGGCCGCACGCGAGAGCAGATCGATATGGCCCATCTGCACGCACTTGCGGAGGAGTGTGCGCAATGCGGTGAGCTGCTCGAGTGGATGGCGACGCACCCGGACGCGCGGGTGTCCGCGCGCCCCGCCCGCCATGAGCACAGGATTGGCGAACTGCACAGCCCTTGAGAGGGCGCGCGCGCCTTCCTGGACGCGCCGCTCTACGCTATCCGTCCTGCCGCGTGCCGTGCCAAATTCCCAAAGGTCCGGCAGCGGGCGTTCAGCGTCCGTGCCCAACACCGTGTTGGGCGGACATGCCATGGAGAATGATTCGACAGGCTGTCGTTCTCCTCCACGCTTCAGGGGGGGCAGCGATGATGACAGGGATGGCAAGAACGACACGCGCGCGCGTTGCGCGCATGTGCCTGCTGGCGTCGCTGCTGGCGTCGCTGCTGGCGTCGCTGCTCGCGTCGCCGCTGTCTGCTCAGCGGCAGGCCGTAGACCTGCTGATGACCAACGCGCGCGTGATCGATGTCGAATCAGGAGACATTGTCGGCGGCCAGGCGATCGCCATGCGCGGTGACACGATCCTCGCCATCCTGCCGATGTCC
>Ga0075163_10010580_pt1 | contig 12066 bp, 13 predicted proteins | sample JI1023141ADNA_FD_71478 | JGI IMG/M metagenome (GOLD analysis project Ga0075163, IMG submission 71478) | Wastewater effluent complex algal communities from Wisconsin, to seasonally profile nutrient transformation and Carbon sequestration -... | ecosystem: Engineered > WWTP > Effluent > Algae...
ATACACGCGTTTTGTGGATGGCGAGGAGAGTTTAAGCGTTGGAGAAGTGTTGGAAATAGAAAAGGGAAGGATCGTTGCCTCTCGAGTTTATCATGGATAGATCTTAATTTCTCCCGCAGATATCGCGGATTTGCGCTGATTTTCTGAGGTGATCTGCGCTAATCTGCGATATCTGCGGGAAACTTATCTTATATTTGCCCTATGCGTATTGATATTATAAGTGTTGTTCCCGAATTAATGACGAGTGCTTTTAGCCACTCTATTTTAAAGCGTGCTGCTGCAAAAGGATTGGTGGAAGTAAATCTTATTAATTTGCGAGACTATGCTGTAGATAAACATAACAGTGTAGATGATTATGCATTTGGCGGTGGAGCAGGAATGGTGTTGATGATAGAGCCAATTGACGCATGCTTGAAAGATCTAAAAAGCAAACGCGATTACGATGAGGTAATTTATATGAGTCCCGATGGACAAATACTTGATCAACCGTTAAGCAATCAATTATCGCTTAAAAAGAATATCATTATTTTATGTGGACATTATAAAGGTGTTGATGAACGTATTCGTCAACATTTAATTACTCGTGAAATTAGCATAGGAAATTATGTATTGAGTGGTGGAGAATTAGCCGCTGCGGTTTTAAGTGATAGCGTGATACGTTTGTTACCGGGAGTTTTGAATGACGAAACTTCTGCCTTAAGTGATTCGTTTCAGGATGGATTGATTGCTCCGCCGGTTTATACACGGCCACAAGAATACAACGGTTGGGGCGTTCCGGATATTTTATTAAGCGGACATACTGCCAATATAGATAAATGGCGCCACGAAGAAAGTGTGAAGCGTACTAAGGAAAGAAGGCCTGATTTGTTGAAGTAGAGATCAAAAGATGACGTCGGAGTATTCTGATGTTTTTTGAAAAATGGCTTTTGCAAAAGGGCAAAGTGGCATTATTTTTATATGTTTTTCTCTTGCAAATTCAACGGCCCTTTGAACGAGTAATTTTCCGGCGCTTTTGCCTTTTAACTTGTCACTTACTTGAGTATGATCAATAATGATTTTATCGGCACCGCTCCAAACATAGGTCATTTCAGCCTCAGTCTTGCCGTCTAACTCAATGTAAAATCGGCCTTTACCCCCATTATCATTTTGTATAATTTCCAATTACTTTTCGAATTGTATTTGCGTTGGCATATTCTTCAAAAACTATCCAGTTGTTTGATTGGCATCTTCTGTTTTAGGCTGAAAATTGAATTTGAATTCAGAAACTTTCTCAAGGTCTTCTCCAACTTCTAACATATCCTCATCTTCAATTTCATAGATCCAATTGATCTTAGCTTTACTTTTGAAATTAGTAGTGATGGTTTGTATCAATTCTAAAAGGATCTTTATGCTTGAGGTGTTAACGTAATTAAGATCAACGGTTAAACTTACTTCTCCTTTATGGCTAGTTTTAAATTCTCCTATCCAAGCTAGTATTGGCTCAAAAAAACCTTTAGGATCTTCAGGAAAGCAATTACCAAGAATACTAAGTTCGCCATTTGAATTAAAATCGATCTGTGGCGCGCGTTTTTTATAGGGGATCACTAAATTTTCCATAGTTATTGAATTAAGTTTTTTTTTTCAGGTTCAAGGTAGATAAATATGATCAATTATGCAATATTTTTTGTGCTTTGAGATCAACACTTAAATTGCTTATTTTGATATGTCTCTCGACCTTAAAACGCTGATTACCTCATTCAGCTCATATCCTTTTGTATTTACCAATAATAAATAGTGATACATTAGATCAGCTGCTTCGTTCAAGAATAGTTCTTTATTATTGTCTTTAGCTTCAATTACTAATTCCACAGCTTCTTCACCAACTTTTTGAGCTATTTTATTTATTCCTTTTTTCAAGAGGAGATTTGTGTAAGAGCCTTCTACCGGATTTTTTATACGGTCTTTTATTATTCCCTCCAATTCAAATAGGAAATTAACGGGTGAATTTCGTTCATTAAAGCAAGTATCAGCGCCGGTGTGGCAAACTGGTCCTTGCGGAATTACCTTAATTAAAAGTGTATCATCATCACAATCCTTCAAAATTTCGATCACATTCAAGAAGTTTCCACTCTCTTCGCCTTTTGTCCATAAGCGCTTTTTGCTACGACTAAAAAATGTAACTTGTTTTAAGGTTCTTGTTTTAGTTAATGCTTCTTCATTCATAAAACCTAGCATCAATACTTTGTTTGTGTTGGCATCTTGAATTACTGCAGGAACAAGTCCGTCGCTGTATTTTGAAAAATCTAAGTTCATAGTCTTATTTTTATGTTTTTACTTTTTAATTCTTTTTTAAGATCATCAATGTGAATCTCGTTATAATGAAAAACACTGGCCGCCAAAGCAGCATCGGCTTTTCCAATTGTAAACACGTCCTCAAAATGTTTGATGGTGCCGGCGCCACCGCTGGCGATCACAGGAACATTCACGTTTTCGGAAATGAGTTTAATGATATCATTTGAAAAACCATCTTTTGTGCCATCGCTATCCATGGAGGTTAGTAAAATTTCTCCTGCTCCGAGTGCAACAGTTTCTTTTGCCCAATTCAAAGCTGTTTTTTCAGTCTTTATTCTTCCCCCATTTAAATACACATGCCATTCGGCATCTTCAAATTTTACATCAATTCCTACAACGACACATTGGCTTCCGAATCTGTGTGCCATTTCGTAAATAAGTTGAGGGTTTTTAAAAGCGGCAGTATTGATGGCTACTTTGTCGGCACCAGCTTTTAAAAGGGCGGAAACATCTTCCAATGAAGAAACGCCACCACCCACGGTAAAAGGAATATTTATTTTTGACGCGATCTTGGTTACTAATTCTGAAAGTGTTTTGCGCTTATCGTTAGTTGCTGTAATATCTAAAAACACCAATTCATCAGCGCCTTCTTTGCAATAACGCACGGCTAATTCAATAGCATCACCGGCATCGCGAAGATCTTCGAAGTGGACACCCTTTACGGTTCTGCCATCTTTAATGTCTAAACATGGTATGATCCTTTTACACAGCATCTTTTATAAACTCTTTTAATTCGTTTGTTGTTATGTTGCCTTCATAAAGTGCTTTACCTATAATCACACCATTGCAACCAATTTCTTTTAATTCTATCACATCTTTCATTTTTGAAACTCCACCACTTGCCGTAAACTTAAGATCGGGAAATTCGCCGATTATCTTTTTGTAAAGTTCAAGAGATGGCCCTTCTAACATTCCATCTTTACTTACATCTGTACAAAAGGTTTGTGTTAAGCCATTTTCGGTGGTTCTTTTATAGAGGTCAAAAACAGTTAAGTTAGTTTCTTCTAACCATCCAGAGATCGTTACCTTTTCGCCCTTTACATCGGCTCCTAGAAAAATTTTGTATGAGCCATATTTTTTTATCCAATTATAAAATAGTTCCGGATCTTTTACCGCAATACTTCCAATGGTTGCCATATCGGCACCCGCATTAAAAACAGATTGAATGGTTTCATTAGTTTTTATCCCTCCTCCAAAATCAATTTTTAATTCGGTTTGATTCGCAATTTTGTCGAGCACTTTAAAATTTACTACTTCCCCTTTTTTTGCACCGTCGAGATCAACCAAATGCAAACGTGAAATGCCTATCGCCTCAAATTGTTTGGCAACTTCTAATGGGTCTTGGTTGTAAATAGTTTTTTTGTTATAATCTCCTTGTGAAAGACGCACACATTTTCCATCAATGATGTCGATAGCGGGAATTAGTTCGAACTTTTTCATAGATCGATAAAGTTTTTTAGGATCTGTTCGCCAACACTTCCTGATTTTTCAGGATGAAATTGTGTGCCGTAGAAATTGTCTTTGTTCAGAGCAGAGCTGTATTTTAAAATATAATCTGTTGTGGCAATTGTATTCTCTCCTGATTCAGCATAGTAACCGTGAACAAAATATACGAATGAATCTTCTTTTATACCTTTGAATAGTGGCGATCTTAGATCAAAAATATTATTCCATCCTATCTGTGGTACTTTTAATTCTTTGGAACCAAAATGTTTTACTTTTTTATTGAAAATACCGAGGCATTCTGTTTCGCCTTCTTCGGAATATTCGCACATTAATTGCATGCCAAGGCAAATTCCTAAAACAGGTTGTTTAAGTTCTTTAATCAATTTATCAATTTTGTGTTCTTTTAAGTAATTCATCGCCGAACTTGCTTCTCCAACACCAGGGAACAGCACTTTATCAGCAGATCTTATTTTTTCAGGATCGTCAGTAATGGTTACGTCAATTCCAATTCGCTTAAAGGCAAAATCTACCGACGTAATATTCCCAGCATTATATTTTACAACCACTAAATTCATAAAACCCCTTTCGTGCTTGGTAATTCATTATTATTCACATCTCGTTTCAAAGCAAATTTTATGGCCTTGGCAAATGCTTTAAAAATTGCTTCTATTTTGTGGTGCTCATTTTCCCCTTCGGCTTTGATGTTTAAATTACACTTGGCGGCATCACTAAACGATTTAAAAAAGTGAAAGAACATTTCCGTTGGCATATCCCCAACTTTTTCACGTTTAAATTCAGCTTCCCATTCTATCCAATTGCGTCCGCCAAAGTCGATCGCAACTTGTGCCAAACAATCGTCCATGGGTAAACAAAAACCATAACGTTCTATCCCTCGCTTATCTCCAATAGCTTTTGCGAAAGCTTCTCCTAAGGCAATTCCTGTATCTTCAATAGTGTGGTGCTCGTCAATATGCAGATCGCCTTTGCAATCTATTATAAGATCTATGTTTCCGTGTTTAGCAATTTGTTCCAACATGTGATCGAAGAAGTTCAATCCAGTTGAAATTTTGGAGCGACCGCTTCCATCCAAATTCAATTTGATGTCGATCTTAGTTTCTTTAGTATTGCGGTCGTGTTGAACAAATCTATATGAACTTGTAAGGTAATTGTAAATGTCCTTCCAGTTGTCGGTTAAATAGGATACTTCATTTTCGTTAATGGCATCATAATTTTTAAGTGCAATGCAACCTGTTCCAAGATTCTGAGCGAGTTTTACGTCTGTTAGTCTATCGCCAATAACATAAGAATTCTTTAGATCGTAATTCCCATTCAAGTATTTGGTAAGCATTCCGATGTTTGGTTTGCGCGTTGGTTTGTTTTCTTTCTCAAAACTTCTGTCAATACAAACTTCCGAAAATTTGACACCTTCATTTTCAAAACTCTGAATAATAAAATTTTGTACGGGCCAAAAGGTATCTTCCGGAAATGATGTAGTTCCTAAGCCATCTTGATTTGTGACCATTACCAATTCGTAGTTTAATTCACGGGCAATTTTTCCAAGGTAAGTAAACACACCGGGTAAAAATTTCAACACGCTAAAACTATCTATCTGCCATGTTTTTGGTGGTTCCCAAATAAGAGTTCCATCGCGATCTATAAATAATACTTTTTTCATTTGTATGCGTTTAATAGGGATAATAAATTTTTGTTCTCTTCTTTGGTTCCAATAGTAATTCGCAAACAGCCTTCGCATAATTCAACGCTACTTCTATCGCGCACAATTACTTTTTTGGAAACAAGATAATTATAAATATTTTGCGGATCGTTTGTTTTTACTAAAATAAAGTTCGCATCGCTAGGATAAACTTTTTGTACAAACGAATTATTTTGCAATTCAATAATTAGTTTATCTCTTTCTTCAACAATTTCCTTGATCCAATTATTGATCTGATCAATATTATTAAGGGCCTCGATCGCTAACTTTTGCGAAACCGCATTTATATTGTAAGGTGGTTTTATTTTATTGAAAATATCAATGATAGGTTCAGAAGCAAAGGCCATTCCAATTCGCAAACCTGCCAAGCCCCAAGCTTTTGAAAGCGTTTGAAGGATCACTAAGTTGGGATAATTCAATAGCTCGGGAATTAAACTTCTGTACTTTGCAAAGTTTATATAGGCTTCATCTACTACAACAATTCCCGAAAAGTTATCCAACACCGTTTTTATGTCATCCCACTTTACACCATTACCTGTTGGATTGTTGGGGCAGCAGAAAAAAATTAGTTTTGTGTTTTTGTCGATCGCTTTTAAAATTCCAGCTACGTTCAATTGAAAAGTTTCGGGCAATAACGGAACCTTTAAAATATTCACATCATTAATTCCCGCCGAAACTTCGTACATACCGTAAGTGGGCGGACAAATGATCGTGTTATCTTTTCCGGGTTCACAAAACGCGCGAAAAAGAATATCAATGGCTTCATCGCTACCATTTCCCAAAAAGATATTTTGAATGGGCAATCCTTTGATCTTGCTCAATTTATCTTTTACATCCAATTGCATAGGGTCAGGATAGCGATTATAACTTTCCTTTAATGGTGAGCCAAACGAATTTTCGTTCGCGTCAAGAAACACTCCTTCCTTTCCTTTAAATTCATCACGTGCGGATGAATACCGCTTTAAGGTTTTAATATTTCTCCGTAGTATTGTATCTAAATTAAATTCCATATTATTTTAAACGTATTGTTACTGCATTTTTGTGCGCATCTAATCCTTCGGCTTCTGCCATAAGTTCGATTGTATTTCCAATGTTCTCTAATCCTTGTTTGCTTAAGTTCTGAAAGGTGATTTTCTTCACAAAACTATCCAAAGAAACTCCACTGTAGGCTTTAGCATAGCCATTGGTTGGCAACGTGTGATTTGTGCCGGAAGCATAATCACCGGCACTTTCGCAAGAGTAATTGCCCAGGAATACAGACCCTGCGTTGATCACTTTTTCCGAGAGCTCTTGATTATTCTTACAAGCTATGATCAAATGTTCAGGCGCATACTCATTTATAAGATCCATTCCTTGCTCTAAAGAATTCACCAAAATAGCCTTACTGTTCTTTAATGCTTTTTGAGCAATGGCAGAGCGACTTAATTGTTTTATCTGAATTTCTAATTCTTTTAACGTACTATCAATTAGCGTTTGCGAAGTACTTACCAAAATTACCTGACTATCTTCTCCATGTTCTGCTTGCGACAAAAGATCAGCGGCAATAAATGTTGCTAGCCCAGATTCGTCGGCAATGATCGCCACTTCCGAAGGACCGGCGGGCATATCAATAGCAATTCCTTCTTTATTTACCAATTGTTTAGCGCAGGTTACGAATTGATTTCCTGGGCCAAAAATTTTATAAACCTTTGGAATAGTTTGTGTACCGAATGCCATAGCGCCAATAGCTTGCACGCCTCCGATCTTGAAAACAGTTTTAATGCCACACAGTTTGGCTGCAAATAAAATGGCAGCGTTTACTTTTCCTTCCGAATTACAAGGCGTGCACAAAATAATTTCTTTACAACCAGCAATGGCGGCCGGAACACCAAGCATTAGAACAGTAGAGAAGAGAGGAGCAGATCCACCAGGAATGTATAATCCAACTTTTTCTATTCCAACACTTTTTCTCCAGCACGTAACGCCGGGCATTGTTTCCACAATTTTTATATCTTCTTTTTGCGAGCTATGAAATTTTTCAATGTTTGCTTTAGCTTGTATAATGGCCGCTTTTAATTCAGCGCTAACTTCATTTTCGGACGAATCAATTTCCTCTGCATTAATTTTAAATGAATTCAAAGCAATTTTGTCAAATTGTATGGTATACCTTTTTACAGCGCTATCACCATTTGATCTAATGTCATTAAGAATGGCAGAAACATTACTTTCTAATTCTTTCAGATCGATCGTAGGTCTTTTTAAAACACTTTCCCAACTTTCTCTCTCCGGATTATTTATTTCTTCCATCATACGATCATTTTTTCTATTGGTACAACTAAAATTCCTTGCGCGCCATTATCTTTTAATTTTTCAATGATATCCCAAAATTGGTCTTCTTTTACAACGGAGTGAACAGAGCTCCATCCTTTTTCTTCCAGAGGCAATATGGTAGGGCTTTTCATTCCAGGTAAAATATCGCAAATAGCTTTTAGATTTTTGTTAGGCGCGTTTAATAATATATACTTATTGCTTTTGGCACTCCTCAAAGCTTTTATTCTAAATAGTAATTTGTTCAACAATTCTTTTTTGGCCTTGCTTAAATTTTTGTTGGAAACCAAAACTGCTTCTGATCTTAAAACAACTTCTACTTCTTTTAAGCCATTACTTAAAAGCGTACTTCCCGAACTCACAAGATCACAAATGGCATCGGCCAATCCAATTCCGGGAGCAATTTCAACACTGCCACTTATTTCGTGGATCTCGGCTTTTACTTTTTTACTTTTTAGGTACTTGGATAGTATGGAAGAGTAGGAGGTAGCGATCCTCAATTTATTGAGATCTTTTATAGACTTAAATTTTTTATCTCTGGGGATCGCAATACTCAAACGGCATTTCCCAAAACCTAGTTTGTCTACTGTTTTTACATTTCTGTTCTTTTCGAGTAAAACATTTTCTCCAACAATTCCAATATCAGCAACGCCATCTTCTACATATTCCGGAATATCATCATCTCTAAGAAAGAACACTTCTAAAGGAAAGTTAGTAGCTTCTGCTTTTAGTTTATTCAGTCCATTGCTAATGTCAATTCCACAATCTTTTAATAAACGAATAGAATCTTCGCTTAATCGTCCTGATTTTTGTATGGCTATTTTTAGGTTCATGATCTTTTTGGTTCAAATGGTTTTATAATTAGTCTTAGTGATTGATCGGATGTGAAGTATTTCCACACCCAATTAGTGAATACAATAAATTTATTTTTAACACCTAGTATAAGCATTAAATGCAAGAACATCCAGAATAACCAGGCAAAAAATCCTTGAAAACTGAATTTAGGAAGATCAACCACGGCCATGTTTTTACCAACGGTTGCCATAGAGCCTTTGTTAGTATATTCAAATTCTGTCATAGGTTTATTATTCTTTTCTTTCATAAGATTTTTGAAAAGATGAGTTGCCTGATCGTTTGCTACTGTGGCAACTTGAGGTTGACCATTAGGATATTTCGGGCTTATCATGTAAGCAATATCTCCCAATGCAAAAATGGAGTCATATCCCTCTACTTGTGAAAAACGATTTACTTTGATCCTATTTCCACGAGTGATCACTTCAGGATTTAATCCTTCAATGGTATTTCCTTTAATTCCCGCTGCCCATATAACCGTTCGTGTTGGAATTGTATTTCCATTATTAAATTTCACTTCTACACCATTGTAATCGGTCACTTGCGTGGAAGTAAAAACATTCACCCCCATTTTTTCTAAATATTCTTTTGATTTTTTGGACGAGATCTCACTCATTGTGCCAAGTGTTTTGTCGCCGGCCTCCACTAAGTAGATATTCATTTTTTTAAAATCAAGTTCTGGATAATCTTTTGGTAAAATTGTTTTTCGCATTTCTGCCAATGCACCTGATACTTCAACACCTGTGGGACCACCGCCTACAATAACGATATTTAAGTATTCTTGTTTCTTCGCTGAAGGTACATTTAAAGCTTTTTCAAAATTACCCAAAATAAAATTTCGTAAATAAAGTGCTTCACCAACCGACTTCATCGGAATTGCATTATTTTGAATGTTTTGGTTCCCAAAAAAATTAGTGCTACAACCTGTGGCAATTACTAAACGATCAAAAGTATATGTGTTGTTAGCGGTAACCAATGTTTTGTTTTTGGTGTCGATGGCAGTTACTTCTTCATTACGAATATGAAAATTCTTTTTGCTTTGGAATAACTTTCTCAACGGAAAGGAAATGGAAGAAGGTTCAAGGCCGCTCGTAGCAACCTGATAAAACAGCGGCTGAAATTGGAAGAAATTATTCTTATCGAATAACCATACTTCAAAATCATTACCGCTAAGTTGACCTGCTAGTTTAATTCCGGCAAATCCACCACCTATTATTGCTATTTTTTTCATGTTCAATTTGTTTCAAATAAAAAAGGCTTACCTACCGGTAAGCCTTTTGCATATAGTTAATACACTATCATTACGACCTACCGTTCAATAGAAAATAATGATGATGTAATTGATTTTTCATATAACAAATGTAAGGGTTTTATTTATATCCACAAATTATTATTCTATCAGCAGATCAGCCGCCACTGGTAGAATGGCTTTCTCCCAGAGGGCATATTCTTTAGCCGAAGGGTGCAAACCGTCGGCTGCAATGAGCTCAGTTTTGCCTTTCATGGCTTGGGTCATTAAAAAGATGTCTACAAGCACTATTTTCCTTTTTACAGCTTCTGACTTTATAATATCATTAAATTCTATGATCCCTTTTGTGATGTTTCTCCCGCCTCCATACAAACTTCCCTGAGGGGTTACACCAAAATCAGGAATGGTGATCAAAATAATACGTTTCTTGCCTATCTTCTTCTCTACGTGATCAATGATATAATTCAAGTTTTCATGAAACTCTTCGGTAGAAACTTCCCTCACCCAGTCATTCACTCCAATTAAAATGGTAGCAAAATTGCAATCTGATTTATCAAACTTTGGCAATTCTATGTCAATGAGATTTTGAGTTGTATATCCATTTTTTGAAGGGTTAAACAACAGCTCTGTCTTAATGTTTTTTTCATTTAGGTGTTTTGTTAGAATGCTTGGCCATGATTCAGCTTCAGTTGCCCCTGTGCTAATGGTGTATGAATCGCCCAAAGGCACATATTTTATGGGTTCATTTGTAGGCATATTGCTCTTATTAAAGGAGGTAAATAGAGCTATGATAGTGAAGCATATGAACTTATACATAATAACAAAGTAAGGCATTAGAAATGTTAATTACCTGCAAGTGAAGGCTTTTTTCTCTATTTTTAATTTTACTAAACTTAAAAAACATATCTATGAAAAGAAACATTTACCTATTTACGATTTTTTTGATAATAGGGTTTGCAGGAAAAGCGCAAACTCAGTTTTGGTTAGAAGATTTTGGAACTAGTCTTTGTTCCTCTACTCAAGGCACAGTTTTTACTTCAACTAACGGGGCCTGGACGGGATCCATTACAGGAACTCATCAAACCTTAGCGAATGCATGGTGGGTTAGTTCTTTAGAAGCAGGTATGGGCGTAGGAAATTGTGGAGACGGTTGTTTATCAAATCCAACTTTAATGAATCGTACTATGCATATTTCAACTAATCCTGCATTTGGAGATGTTGGCGCGGCTTATCTTGCAGGAACGGGAGCGAATTCAAATATACGCGTGCAATCGCCAACAATTAATTGTAGCGGTAAATCAGGTATTGCTATGAACTTAAAATATATTATGTGGGGCGTTGTGAACCAAGATTTTTGTGAACTCATGTATTCGGCAGATAATGGGGTAACATGGTCAACTCTTGGTATTCCTCCTCAAACACCAACTGCTTCTTGCGCAGGACAAGGTTTATGGTCTGCTCATTCAGTTAATTTACCGGCATCGGCAAATAACAATGCCACTGTGAAAGTTGGTTTTAGATGGCAAAATATTAATGCAACAGGCGCCGACCCATCAGTAGCAATTGATGATATTGCATTAACTTATATCTCAGCATCATCACCTTCTTTAACCCCAACCTTCTCTTTGCAAGCAACTATTTGTAGAGGTGATTCAACTCAAGTAACCGCAAATACCGGAACAAATGTGGCAAGTGGTTATACATGGAGTGCTGTTCCAGCAGGACCAATCTTTTCGGCTCCAAATGCTTCGGTTACTTATATTAAATTTAATACAGCAGGAAACTATACAATAACTTTAACTGCAACTTCAGGAACAATGACGGGTTCAGTGAGTCATTCAATCGTTGTAAACCCAACGCCAACAATTTCGGCATCTTCTTCTACTAATGCAATTTGTAATGGTAATTCGGCAGTGCTTACAGCTTCAGGTGGTATAAATTATACTTGGACACCTGGAAATATGACCACAAATCCGGTTACGGTTTCTCCAACTATAACTACAAATTTTATGGTAACCGGTACAAATACATTTGGTTGTAAAGGCTTCGGATTTGTGAATATTACCGTTATTCCAAAACCAACTATTGGTGTAAGTTCAAGTACTATGAATGTGTGCATAGGATCTTCGGCTACACTCACTGCAACCGGTGCTTCATCGTATTCGTG
>Ga0075163_10010582_pt1 | contig 12065 bp, 15 predicted proteins | sample JI1023141ADNA_FD_71478 | JGI IMG/M metagenome (GOLD analysis project Ga0075163, IMG submission 71478) | Wastewater effluent complex algal communities from Wisconsin, to seasonally profile nutrient transformation and Carbon sequestration -... | ecosystem: Engineered > WWTP > Effluent > Algae...
GTCTTCACCCACAACGGCATCACTGACCCTGACCCTCAACTTCTGCAAGTTTCGCAGAAGTTCGAAGTGCTTGGCGCACACCAAGGCGGAGTGCGATCGTTCGACTTGAGCCCCGAAGACGCGTCTGCCCTATCCCAACTGCTGAGCCGCGAGGGCGACTACGCGACCGCTCAGATGCGAGTTCGGTACGAACTGGCGTGGAGCAATGGATTCACGCTTTATGTCCAACCACAGGCCGTCAAGGCAACATGAGCCACACGGAAGAGACACTTGTCTCCGGCCGTGTGGCTCTTCCCTTTTATATACAAACGGTTTGAACATCCTTCACGGAGCGGAGCAGAATCTTGACGAGACCAGTATACATTGTATATTGGTCTTGTCTGTTCAAACTTCAACGTTCTTCGGAGAAACCATAGTGGACAATCAAACAAACCGTCGATTGAGGGATATGGTCAACATATCTCTGAACGAGCTGAAGATGTTGACGCTACTTTCAAGAAACCCAGATGGTCTGTTTGGCTCGCAATTTGTCCATCTATCTAACGGTTTCCTAACACGAGGTAGCATCTATACCGGGCTTGCAAGACTGCAGGAAAAAGGATTCATTGGTCACGACGTCGTCGAGGCCTCACCCAGCTTTGAACTTGACCGACCTCTGTACAAGATCAACGAAGCAGGTGTAAAACTCCTGGCAACATTTGCAGAGGAGTTTGGTTGCTCTTGGAGAAAGTAGTTAGAGATCTGCACTCTAAGCCAAGTTAATCAGCACCTTGTACAACACTGAACGATCGACAACCCGCTCATAGACTCCGCGTCTATATGAGCGGTTTCTGTTTTTATACTAAAAAAATTCAAACATCATCCCAGTGGTTGACTTCCCTATCGCTTAGTTGTTAACTACCCCCATACTCAGTATGGTCTGAGATGATACGTTCATTGGTGAACCTCAAGGAGAAAGACATGGCAATGGACAAGAAAAACCATGATTTCGGTAAGCATTTTGTACACCCCATCTTTCAATCATGGAACGAGATACTTTCACAGAGATGCGCGCACATCTACGTGAAGGGTGGTCAGTTTTATACCGAGCACACTGTGCACGGAGACTCAGTCGGATACGTAACTAATGAAGTCACGACTTTGGCCCAAAGTTTCAAACCGTCGGTGTGGGCGTTAGAACTAGCCTGCGGAAGTCCTCACTGGAGTATCGTCTTTGCTCCAAAAGACTTTGATATCCGCAAGTTCCATCAAGATCTTTCTCTCTTGTTCTTCTTGGGGACAATGGCAAAGCTCGTAAACAGAAGGGACTTTCTGAAGGACTGGAATGAACCAGCCGAACTCCTCTCGCCCGGAATGGCTTGGGGAGAAGCTCAGGGCTGGTGGCACAAGGACCAGAACGTCATGGTCGCCTGTTTGGCCCGAGATGGTGCACAGGACTTGTGGAACTACCTGTCTCGAACGTTTTCAATTTCTGATGGGGAGACAGTCGAAATCCGTAACCTTTCAGTTTTTGACAGCGGACTACTGAAGGCCATGGAATTACTGGGATCCAATATTCAGCAATATCCTCGCAATTAGACAAACCGTAGCTAATGTGAGAGTACTGGCCCAACAGCCGCACAAAGGTGCGCTCGTTGGGCCTTTGTTTTTATACACCACAGGTTCGAACATCCTTCACGGAACGGAGCAAATCAAAAAAATTTTGCAGGTGTTTTTGTTTACGTTTTAGAGCATCTGTCTGTGTAAAGTTACGTAATATTTTTCCACCGCTCGAGTCGAGGAATTGATCGGGTGGCTAACCACGCTATAAATCTGTTCATTCCTGATTTCTTCATTTGCTCAATACAAAACTTCTGCATTTTTTCGGGAGTGTCAATTTCCGGCAGACTCAGAAATTCACCGTCCTGGTAGCACATTGAACAGTATTTAGGACTGATTGAACCGTCTCGTTCCGTTCCACCACCCTTAGTATCTTTCTTGAGCGGAAAGCCACAGCTTTGGCAAAATTTATATGTAGGCATACAGGAGTAATTATGTTGTTACTAATACACCTAGTATATAACTTTTGTTTCTATCTAGACGAGTCTCGTCTTCATTCACCACCATGTTGACTTACTTCTTACATAGTTGTTAACTACCCCCATACTCAGGATGGTCTGAGTATTCAATGCCGACACGGCAAAAGGAGTTGTTGATGCCAACCATTACTGATGTGCAAGCAGAAATGCGTGAGGCTATAGACTGCCTCCCGCTCACCGTTCAAGAAGTACTGAACATGTTTAGACTAGATCCTGATCTTGACTCAGGTGACAACAAGGTATGCCTGAGTTTCTTGTGGCCACATCTGAACACGGAGATGCACACGTTCCTTTGCTGGGCCGTTGAGCTTGGTGACGATCGGGTAAATGACTTGCCCAACATGGATTTCCCTGGAATCAATCCGTTTGCAACTCTCCTTCCGTACTACAAGCTTGACTACGAAGCAGGGGAAGATCAGTAGGCGCAACAATGTGTCCTGATGACCTACACCAACCCGACCGAAACGCCCGCCACCATGGCCGTCGTCTTAGGCGGGTTGTTTCATTTATATACACCCACACAAATCCAAACCGATAGTTGACTTCCCTATCGCTTAGTTGTTAACTACCCCCATACTCAGGATGGTCTGAGTGAAACCGAGTTCTTTGTTGTTTAGCTCTGGCTTGGCAGATCCAAGTAAAACCCAAAGGAGAACGACTTGAGCAACTTCAAATTCCCGCCCGCAGTTACTGGTCTTGAGTGCCTTCATCAAGGAAAGGTGCGTGACACCTTCGCCATTCCTGGGCATCCCGATCTTCTGCTCACCGTGGCAACAGATCGTGTGAGCACCCACAACGTAGTTCACCACAGTGAAGTCCCGAAAAAGGGCTATGCGCTGACTGCACTGACAGTGTTCTGGATGAGTGAACATCTTCCCGGTGTCAAGACGCATCTGATTGCTTTCGGAAACGGAATCTTCAAGTACCTTCCGAAGGGCGACTACCCGGATGACCTTCTGCTTCGGGCGCTCGTTATTCGTCGCCTCAACATGATTCCGGTGGAGTTCATTTTCCGGAGCAGGATGGCAGGCAGTCTCTGGAAGGATTACTACCAGAAAGACCTTCCAAATCCTTACGGCCACAACCTGCCGTCTGGATTGCAACTGATGTCGCCCTTTGAGCATACGATCTTCACGCCGACAGACAAATCGGAGACTGATGACCCACTTCCTGCATCTGCAGTCATCTGGGAACATCATGAAGCTTACGAGCTTGCTCGCAGAGCCTATGAGATCGGACGCGAGTTTGCCAATGCATGCTGCATCGACATCATCGACGGTAAGTTTGAAGTTGGATTTGACTCACGAGGACAAGTGGTTCTCGCAGACGAATGTCTGACCCCGGACTCGTGTCGCTTTGTCAGAGGTCGCAGTCTCGTGGTCGGCGAAGATCCTCCCTGGCTCGATAAGCAATATCTTCGCGAAGAAGCGGAACGTATCTGGACCGGCGGAAAGAAGACACCAATCACCTTCAGCCCTTCCGTTCTGAGAGAGACCACAGTTCGGTACGAAGACATCGTCGACGAACTCACTGGAGCGTCACTCATGACGTTCCAAGCTACACGCTTTCGCTAGACCAATCGAAGTCTGGCCCAACCCGCCTGAAACGCCCGCCACCATGGCCGTCGTCTCAGGCGGGTTGTTTCTTTTAATACTAAAGTTGGCACTGACAGTTCAAACATCCTTCATGGAGCGGAGTAACAAAAATCAACCTAACTACATGCCTATTTAGCAGGATAGTTAGTGGTTGAAACTGATATACTGCACTGATGTATTATTTTGCACTTGCCGTTATTGTCTTATTAGGTATTTGGGCCGCAGGTAGCTATCTTGTAATTCGTAACATTGAAGAACCAAAATTTACTTTAATTGAAAGTAAAACAGGTTACGACATTCGAGAGTATGGATCTTATCTCACAGCTGAAACAGATGTAACGGGAAATTATAGCGACGCTACCAGCAAAGGCTTCAGGATAATTGCAGATTATATATTCGGAAACAATACTTCACGCTCTAGTATTGCCATGACTGCTCCGGTACTTGAAAGAACATCCTCAGAAAAGATTGCTATGACTGTCCCTGTTATAGACACTGAGATAGATGCTAGTACGCGGACTATCTCTTTTGTTTTGCCATCTGAGTACACACTAGAAACGCTACCGCTGCCGAATAATCCTCAGGTTAAGATTACGCAGGTTCCGCCTCGAAAAGTGGCCGCACTCACCTTTACGTGGTACCCGACTGCCAATAGAGTTGAAGAGAAAAAGAATGAACTGCTGTCTTTACTTGCGAAAGATGGTCTGGAAGTAGCTGGGGAGATTCAAGTTGCACGATACAATCCTCCGCTCTCGATGCCACTCATGCTGCGTAACGAAATCATTATTGCAGTTAAATAACCGCTAGTAAGTCGCAACCGTTTGACTTCCTTTCTACTTAGTTGTTAACTACCCCCATACTCAGTAGGTCCTGAGCGCTCTTTTGCCGAAAGGCACAACCAAGGAGAAGCCCCGTGAGCCAACAACCCTCTTATTGCCTCGATGTGTTCCTCGGGCGCAGTGCAGATATCGAGCATTACAGGCATGAACTCCTGTCCTTCCTTCAAGAGACACGCACGAGGTTCAGCATTACCACAGTTCAGCTCGGAAGAATGGGCGAGGAAAAAAGCTTGCGCATTCTGACACCGAATGCCGATGGGCTCTACAAGCACCTCTACGATAGTCTCGATACTGGCGACGACAACGACTACGAAGTTCACCACACGGAAATCGACGCACGTCGTTCCATGCGCTTCATGCCAGACTACGGCCACCCCATTGGCTACGAGGAGTTCGACATCAATGACTGGAAAGCCCCAGATGTGACGGATTTCAGCCAGGCACAGCAGCTGACGTCACGGGCAGTTACTGGAACACATCAGGACTTCGACGATTCTATCTACTGACCGCCACACCGGCGGAGGAAAGGACACCGTCCCAACTTCCCCATCACGGTGCGGCGGTTCTTTCTTTTTATACACCCAGCTCAAGCTTTTGCAGGCTGACCAAGCCGACAAGTAAGTCCAGCTGCGGTTTTCTGTTTATTAATAAAAAAGAACGCCTCGGAAAAATCCGAGGCGTTGCTCAAAGGAACAGGACCGAACAACTGCTCAGTTGTGCGGTTCGTGCGGGTACCAGCCCAGCAGGAAGAGGCTTGAGTACCCCACCACGTAGGCAACCGCGATGATCCACGCTTCCTTGAGGAAGGTTCCGGTCTTTCGCAATCCCGGATTGTCATTGGCCACAGCCACCCCCGCGCTAGAGCCGAACCACATCATCGATCCGCCGAAGCCGACGGCGTAGGCCAACCATCCCCAGTCGAACCCCCCTTGATCAAGCGCGAGCTTGGTCAGCGGGATGTTGTCGAAGATGGCCGAGACGAAGCCCAGCATTAGCACTGTCCATTCAGAAGGCTTCGGCAGTTTTTCGACCGGCATCAAGCTGGCCGAAAGAACCAGAGCGATCAGGAAGCAGGCATTGATGGCCGACCTCGGCACACTACTCCAGTGCGGCCTTCTCAGCCAGGTCGTGGTCAGAATGGCGACCCACAGTCCTGCCGCCGGGAAGCCCCACCAGACGTTGCCGGCAATTACCCCAATCAGCATCAGGACCACGACACCCACTCTCGTGTAGTCGACGTTGGCTCCGACGTGGTGGTGACTAGGGATCTCATTTTTCACGATCGGGTGATAGCGCTGCTGCGCAATCGACAGTGGAATCCCGAACGTGATCAGAGCCACCGCCGACGGCAGGAACGCGTGGGTGACATCCTTCCAGTCGACGCCAGCGATCCACATCATGGTCGTAGTGGTATCTCCCACCACACTTCCGGCGCCGCCGGCATTACTGGCGGCGACAATGGCGGCGAGATACCCTACCCGCACCTTGCCCTCGAAGACCACCTTGGCCAGAGAATCCCCGATGACTGCCGAAGCGATGTTGTCGAGAAAGATGGACAGGACGAAGATCAGGCAGAGCAAGAAAAATGGCCCGGCCCAGTTGTCCGGCAAAATCGCGGGTGCCTTCAAAGCCAACCGCGACTCCTGAAAGTGCTTGGCCATCAGCTCAAAGCCGACCAGGAGGCCGAGCAGGTTGAGCAAGAGCGGCGCCTCATGCGCGAAGTGTGTCAGAAGAGAGATCTCCCCGAACAACACCTTGTACATGACGATGACGAAGAGCCCCGTCAGCGCCACCTGCAAGTGACGACCATGGAAGAGCATGACTCCCAAAAGGGTGAGAGCAAAGAGAACGAACTCGAACGGGAAATGCATTCATGCCTCCGTGTGTGTTGAATGGATGTTAAGAAACGAAATGAACGTCTCCCTTCGGAAGAGATTCTCCTCCGTGAAGAGTGCAAATATACCACAAAAATTAAGTCTGTATATACATTAGACTTGACCTGCTATGACGAATTATACGGCAAACAAAATAACCCTGGCGGGTTATTTTGTTTACTTTATTTATAGCTACTATTTCTTGTTAATCAAATCGTCCTTTTTCTCTTCGGCTGCTTCCATATGATCCTCAGCCGCTTCAATATGTACCGCTGCCGCTTCGACATGTACTTCAGCCGCTTCGACATGAACGTCGACTACCTTTACCTGAGCATGTTCTACTTTCTCCTCTACCTTTTCGGCTTTAACTTCCGAGTCCTCAACTTGCTTGTTGACGACTAAATCCTTCTTGTCAGTATCGGTCATAATCAATATAAAACTAATCGAATAATCGGTTCTTCCCTAATTCTGGTACACCAACCCTGACCCGTGAGGACCATCCCATAGCCGTTCATCCTGACAATCAATTACAGGCGTAAATACATAAACCAAGACCTGGCCAAAAAACCGCCCTGATAAGGGGCGGTTTTTGTTTTTCGGTCAGTCTCCTTAGAGATTAGATACTAGTTCCGAAACGAGCGGTAAAGAGACGGATGAGGGTCTCGAGAAGTCGCTGGAGATCTGCGATACGAGCACGGAGCTCAGCATCACGTGAAGTGGTTGAGGTACCGTTGTTGCCTCCGACATTAGAGTTGTCATCGTCACAATCAGCTGAATTGCTAGCTATAGCGCGGTCAGCAGCACGACTCGCTCGATCCTCGATCTCTAGATCGAGAACTGCTTCTACATCATCAGCATCGAGGTTATATTGCTCGGCTACTTCGGCGATAATAGCAGCTGAAGTGGTGGCCTCGGTATCAAATACCTTCTTAGTGCCACTAGCTAGCTCTACCTTAACAATAGTTGTGTCAGTAAAGACATCGGCTTCGACTTCGAGACCATCAGTAGAATCATCGCGACAGACCTTCATATGGTCCTTCACACGATCTTTCACTCGGTCCTTGAGGTTGATACGCTCTCCTGCTCGACTGGCGCGATCCTCGATTTCAAAATCTAGAACTGCTAAGACTTCTTCCTCGGTAAGATTGAACTTATCAGCCACTACCGCTGCCACTTCTTCCTCAGTGTCAGCATCGGTTGAGAAACTAGTCTTGGTGCCACTAGCTAGTTCTACCTTAACAATAGTTGTGTCAGTAAAGACATCGGCTTCAACCTCGAGACTATCGTCACTAGTTGAGTCGTCGTCGTTTGAATCATCGTCACTGTCATCATTACTATCATCGTCACTATCGTCATCATCATCGTCATAACTAGATTCAGTTTGACTGTCGTCATCGCTTCCTCCTCTGGCGAAAACACTAGCTGGTTGAATAGCGGTTCCGAAGATAAGGGCGAGTAATAAAAATCCGATTGATACTTGCTTCATAAATATAATGTACAAATTACTAACTAACGGCACCTAGATGGTGACCTTCAACCATACAATGGTAGCATCAGGACCATTCGTTACAGGCCACTCATGCACCCCGTGCTCCCGGTTATAAAACATGTATAATCTAGGCATGTATTTGTCACTACCGGTTATTAACTTTGTCCTCGCCATAGGCGGCCTCGGCCTTACCCTCATTACCGTTATTCTCTTGGTCGACTATTTCTTCCACGGCGGTCGCTACTTTGGTGAAAAAATTCGTCCTTTCCTCTGGCCACTCATTGTGTCCACAACGGTCGGCTCGGTAGTTATTTCCCTTATTTATTCTGAATATTTTGGCTTTATTCCCTGTTCTCTCTGCTGGCTTCAACGTATTGCTATCTATCCACAAGCTCTCCTCGCACTCATCGCTTGGCGAAAGAAGGACAGTACTCACTTTCCACTCTATGGTATCGGTCTGTCCCTCTTTGGCCTCGTTGTCGCGAAGTATCAATATATTTACCAAATGCTCCCGGCCGAAACTCGTGAATCTGGCATTGCTCCTTGTCTAGTCGATGGTAGCGGGGCTGACTGTGCCGTCAAAGTGATCGACCTATTTGGCTTTGTTACCTTCCCCTTCCTGTCAGCCGTTACTTTTGCCTTCCTCATCACTCTGTATCTCTACCTGCGCCGCCCTCCAAGTTTCTAAAAATAGTAATTGATTGACACGCGGTATCCGTCATACTAGAGTGACACAGTACCAACCCCAAGGAGATAGTGATGGGAATTGTCGGTGCATCAGACCTGGTCGCCATGGCGACCGAAGCGGCCCACGTCAAGAACGTAAAGGACTGGACCATCTACTGGTCTACCCTCCCGATCGATGCAGCCAAGAACTACGTCGACGAGCACAGTGCCTGGTGGTGCAAAACCATCGCGGCCTGGGGACTGAATGACAAGCTGCTCGCTGCCCACGCCCGAGTCGCCGCCGGTGGCGACTAGGGCTTCAGCCCGCAGAGAGAAGACTTCGGTCTTCTCTCTGCGGGCTGTATTTATTAGCTAAGAAGTATCAAAATACCTTTTATAAGCAGATCCCCGGCTTACCCCGGGAAGTATTTCTTTATTCCCTTTTATGTCCACACCACTGGCCTCTGTGCGGTACAATACTGAGATATGAAACTATCTCGATTCCAGTCCGGCTTCACCGTCACTGAACTGATTGTTGTTATAGCTATTATTGGCTTTCTAGTGGTCGCTTCGGTTGGTTCATACGATGTCTACCGCACCGAGGCCCGTGATGCTCAGCGTATTGCCACTGTCGAACAGATACATCTGGCCCTCAAGCAATATGCGAACATCTACGGTGACGTGCCCAACTGCAACGATAGTGGCTACCCTGGCGGCTGCGACCTTTCATCGTTTGGTTCTTACGCCGGTGCCTCTGACACGACGCTCGACGGTCAATTTCTCGAAGTTCTGGTCGCCGCCGGCTACCTACCTGACAATATCGTTGATCCACTAAATGACGGCTCTCACTTTTATGCCTATGCCAACAACGGTGAATTTCCACCAACCAGTGGCAATGTCTACGATATTTTCATTGTTACCTTACTGGAAGACGATACTAACCCTATTTTAGACAATGATATCAATGAACTGCCAGGCGTCGAAAACGCCTATATCATCGCTGATAATATCTAGAGGTGTATACTTCAAAGATGGACTCTAAAAGAACAATCTGGATACTGATGATGGTCGGTGGTTTTATCGGTGGCTATATCCCAAGTCTCTGGGGGGCGCCTGGTTTCTCTTTCGCTTCAATTATTGGTAATGCAATGGGAGCGATACTTGGTATCTGGATTGGATTTAAGTTAACACGCTAATTTCAGTACACTATGAACAACAACACTCTACTCATCGCCATTATTGCTATTCTCGTAGGCGGTATCGCTGGCTATAGTATTGGTAGTCGTGATGGTGGAACTTTTGGACACATGATGATGGACAACGACCGTGACGAACGTGGTTCGTATGGACGCTATGACGAAGAGCAAACTGGAGACTACGGTCAGGTCGGCATGATGGATCACAGCATGCACATGGATATGATGGTCACGAATGAACGTGACTTCCTGGCCGGTATGATTCCTCATCATGAAGAAGCAGTCACAACCGCGAAAGAAGTCCTGGCTCGTGGTGCCACTACCCCCGAGATTAAAGCTTTAGCCGAGGGAATAATCACCTCCCAGGAGAAAGAAATTGCTGAGATGAAGACTTGGTACAAAGCCTGGTATGGCACAGACTATGTAGCGACAAATGACTATAAGCCGATGATGCGCGACCTCTCGAAACTAAGCGGTAAAAATCTTGATGGGGTCTTCCTCGAAGACATGATTATGCACCACATGGGTGCCATCATGATGGCCCAGAGTGTCGCTCCATATACTGAGCATGAGGAAATGAAGAATCTGACCAAAGCCATCGTCGACACCCAGAGTACTGAAATCGAAACGATGCGCACACTACAGAAGACCATCCGCTAAAACAAATGACCCTCATCCGAGGGTCATTTGTTTGCTCTCTCTGCCCTACCTGTCTATACTAGAAGATATGACTGTCTCACGCCGCAGATATTACTGGTCGGTTGGATTACTGGTCGTGATAATACTCTCACTTTCTAGTCTCCTGGTTCGACTGTACTTGGATAACAAAGCTAACACCAGAGAAGAAGAAACACCTACTGAGAAAACCGAGCGGTCGTTCCTAGAAGCTGAGGAAGTCGTCGTTATCCCTCCCCACGATGAGGTGACTGAAGAAGTCATATTACCGATTGAAAAAACACTCTTTGAATATATTGAAGTCACACAGGGGTGCGAGGCCCACTTTGAAGGTGAATGTCTCTTGGTCCGTAGTGGTCCTGGCACCGACTATCCGGTCGTCTCACGACTTCGTAACGGTGTAGTACTTAAGGTAGGTGGTCAAGTCGAACATGAAGGTCTAGTCTGGTACAAGGTCGTCTTCGACGAGTGGCTTCGTTATCCAGAACGAGTTACTGAAGACTGGTTCATTGCCGCACCGTATGTGGAGATTCTATACGACGAGGGTGACAAGACTGTTTGGGACAGCACCTACAGCTCCAGCACCCTCAAGAAAATTGTTGTTGACCGGAGTGAGCAAAAACTCTACGCCTATGAAGATGACTTACTGTATATGGAAACGGCCATCTCAACCGGCCTAGAACTTACTCCCACTCCACGCGGCACGTTCACTATTTTCAAGAAGACGCCCAGTCGCTATATGCAAGGACCACTGCCTGGCCTCAAAGATCAACAGTATTACGACCTGCCCGGCGTACCCTGGAACCTCTACTTCACCCATGGCGGTGCGGTCATTCATGGCGCCTACTGGCACAACAGTTTCGGACACCAATATTCGCACGGCTGTGTAAACCTTCCGCCCGACATCGCCCAACAACTCTACACCTGGGCCGAACTTGGCACTAAAGTCATTGTCCAAGATTAGTAGAAAATGAAGATAAGCTTGTGTCAAGAGTATCTCTACCGGTACACTAGGAGAACTTTGACACATCGCAAAATTATTGGGGTAATGTTGTTCTTAAGCTTCGTGGGTCTAGCTACCCACAGCTCTGCTACCGCAGCCAGCCGAACATTACTCAGTCCTCAAGCACCCACTAAAGCCCGAACCCCGCGCTTTCCATTAGACACTCTCCCCCTCTTCACACCAGACACACAAGAGCGCTTGGCTCAAGCTGATGCTCGGCTGACAAAGCGCATCAGTTCACCACACCATCAACTACCGGTCCCTTTCTACTCACAGTTCTCAGACATTTCTTCACCAACCTGGCAAAAGGTCGGCTGTGGTATCGCCAGTCTTGCGATGCTTATTGACTATTATTCTGATGAATCGATTGTGGTCGACACTCTCCTTACGGCTGGTATCGAGAGTGGCGCCTATGCCGATAACGCTGGCTGGTCACATGCTGGACTCATCGCTTTGGCCGCTGACTATGGCCTAACTGGAGAAAGTAAAAGTCTTGCTCATCTCTCAAGCTCAGCCGCTTTTGCTGAACTAGAGAAAGTTATCAGCGAAGGTCCGGTCATGGTATCAGTCCATTACACCTTCGAACCAACGAACCCTATCCCCCATCTCGTAGTAGTCCACCGTGTCGCCGACGACAGAATCTACTACAA
>Ga0075163_10010583_pt1 | contig 12064 bp, 9 predicted proteins | sample JI1023141ADNA_FD_71478 | JGI IMG/M metagenome (GOLD analysis project Ga0075163, IMG submission 71478) | Wastewater effluent complex algal communities from Wisconsin, to seasonally profile nutrient transformation and Carbon sequestration -... | ecosystem: Engineered > WWTP > Effluent > Algae...
GGCACTCTCAATATGCAGGCCTAAAGAGCAAAGACGCCATCGCAGATCGTTTTCGCGAACTTACCGGTAAACGTCCCTTTGTCAATCCGGTAACACCCGACATTTCTATTGTCATTCACATCAGACAAAATATATTAACTGTTTTGCTCGACGCCAGTGGTAGTTCGCTCCACCAAAGGGGATACAGGGTCTATCCGGTAGAGGCTCCCCTGAATGAAGTATTGGCCGCCGGCATGATCTTGCTTTCCGGCTGGGACAAAAAAACACCTCTTTATGATCCTATGTGCGGCTCTGGTACTCTACTGATTGAAGCAGCCCATATAGCCGGAAATATACCCCCTCAGAGCCCGGATCGAAAATACTGTTTTCAAAACTGGCAATCTTACGACAAAGCTCTTTGGGCAGAAGTCCAGGAAGAAGCAAAATCTGCCATTCATCTCGACTCCATACCCGCTATTACCGGATCAGATAAGTCGTTGCGGTGTGTCAACGCTACTCAAACCAATGTTGCTGAGGCTACTCTTGATAAATACATACAAGTTCAGCGCAGCGATTTCTTTCAAACACCAGGGCAATCAGGCATCTTTATCATTACCAATCCTCCCTATGATACCCGTTTGAAAGAAGATGATATTTTACAGTTTTATTCACTCATTGGAGATACACTCAAAAAATCATATCCTGATACCACTGCATGGATTATAGGCGGTAATATAGATGCGCTCAAACGAGTAGGTTTAAAACCAAGTAAAAAAATATCACTCCTCAATGGTGATATTGAGTCGGGATTCTATAAATTTGAACTCTATGAAGGTAGCAGGAAAAATTCTGATCTTTAGTTTTTGTCTGGCACTGCCGCTCTTAACCTGGGCACAGTCAAAAGACCTTCAGCATTATTTTAAGCCCAGCCTCTTAAGCATAGACACACTTTTCACCAGGGTCATGAGATCCCAACAAAAGCCCATTTCGCTTCCTTTCTTTTGTGCAATGGAAGAAAAAATATATCAAAAAAGTGGAATCAATATGCGGCTAAGATTGGGGTCTGTGCAATATACTGACTATCTGGAGAAAAAAAACACCCTCTACCCCACCGGGCATTGAGCCGTTAAAAATCTATTCTAAATCGCAGATTTACTCTTCTGGAAGTAAGGTTGTTGTTGATGGCATATTGGGCATTGGTGATGGTCTTGATCCAGGTAACAGAAGCGGTATTGACCACCCCCATGATGTTGAATACCTCCAGACTCAGCCACGATGCCTTTGAAAAACTCAACAAGTGATGGGGTTTTTCCTTTCTTTTCTTTTCATCCCACAGCAATAATGAAAAACCAATATCAAGTCGCTGATAAACTTTGTACCTGAATACGTTTCTATATATAAGATTATCATCCTTGGTACCAAATGGAAGGCCGGTAGCAAAGGAATAGGAAATATTGGCCTTAAAATTTTTATTTGAAGGCAGATAATCCTGGAAAAATAAGTTGACAGTTGCCAATCGATCGGTGGGTCTGGGCACTGTGCTTACGGCTACAGCACTGGTGTCCTGAAAACGCAGATGCGTGACCCCTTCCAGTTTTTCACGTGCGGTCAGGAAGGAAACATTGATCCATGATTCTGCATCAGGCACAAATTCACCATTCACCCTGAGGTCGATCCCGGCAGCATAGCCTGATGCATTATTCTCACCTGAATAAGCAATGCGCACATTGTCTACATCATAAGAAACCAGGCGATCAAACTTTTTATAATACAACTCTGCTATGAGTCGAAAAGGTTTTTTACTGATTCTGGACCAAGGAAAATCCAGATCGAGGCCGGCTACAAAATGCTGCGCCCGTTGGGCCTTTAAGTCCGTATTGAGTTCTCCTACCGGATTTCTGAACTCCCGATATTGAGCTGCCTGCTGATAAATGCCCCACGCCAGCTTCCAGGAAAGGTTTCTGGGGTTGTGTGCCGGACGCCAGTGCAAACTTGCCCTTGGGCTTACAAGCCATTCATCACCAAGGCCCAAATGACTAACACGCACACCTGTATTGAGCTTAAAGGTCCCCTTGCCTACATTTCGCTCGTGACTGTTGTGCACATACATTTCAACCTTTTCATTTCGCAATCGATTGGCTGTTTCCAGAAATTGAGATAATACGATGGTCGAACCAGTGTACGGCAAGGAATAACCGGCAGAATCAATCCGTTCCCATTCATTCAGATCATCGTCATAAGATTCATGTTGGTACTTAAGGCCCGTTTCCAGGTAGTGACTGTTGCCTTTTTCTCCCAAATCAAAACCGGCTCTTATTTCTGTATTGTAGATTTCTGTATACAGATAGTTGCGGGCAAATCTATGTTGCGTACCCGTTCCCAGCACAGCCACCTCTTCGCCAAAATTATCGGCGCCTAAATTAGATTCTATTTGGGCCAATCGATAATATCCGAGTATATCAAAATTTTCCTGTTCAGCGCTGGAATATCGCGAAGCCATCCATTTAATAAAATAAGGTCGCTCGCGGGTTTCCGGTACAAAATTGAGCGACAAGCCAGCGAGGCCATGAATAAATTTATCTTTTTCAGCCCCTTCATAAGCAGTACTGAATCGAAGCGTATTGGTAATCAGGCCCAGCGTTGTACTCCTGGTGGCCGGAATAAAGTTGAAAATGGCGGCGTTGTAATTGGCCAAAAAACCCAGTTGAAGGTTTTGGCTTAACTGATAAGTAAGATAGGCCTGAACATCAGCAAAATCGGGCAAATACTCCCCTTTTACATCCAGAGAACCCAATAAGTATTTATTGGTTTTGTACCTCGCTCCGATGAGGTACCTCAACTTGTGATAAGCATTGGGGCCCAATCTCTTGCTGCCTTCCACATGAGCTGAAGCCCCGAGCAAGCTGCCAGAAAGGCTGCTTTTAAATGCATCCGGTCTTTTGTATCGTATGTCCAAAACACTCGACATCTTATTGCCATACCTGGCTTCATAACCACCGCTTGAAAAAGTAATGTCCCTTATAAGATCAATATTTGGAAAACTCAATCCTTCCTGTTGTCCGGCCCGGATCAATTGGGGTCTGAATACCTCAAAGTCATTGATGTAAACCATGTTTTCATCGTAGTTTCCCCCTCTTACATTGTATTGAGAGCTCAGCTCTCCCCCACTGCCTGAGTTGACCCCCAAAGCAATGGAAGGTAAGACCGCTTCAAAATTGCCGGAAGCAGTAGGTAAGATTTTGAATTCAGAAACAGACTCCCTGACCACACCTGCATCTTCAATTCTGGAGGCAGTAATGGTAATATCCAGGTCGCTTGACTGAGGTTGCAGGATGACAGTAAGATATCTTTTTGTGCCCATGGCCATTGCCGGGACCTTGTATTCAACAGCCTGATAACCCAATCGATAAAACTTAACCAGGAATCCCTCATTTTCTGTCAGATCAAGCGAAAAATTACCCAGAGAATCAGTGGTCGTTTGAAACTTCCCTCCTTCTGTAAAAACCTCAGCAAATTCGATGGGCAGCTCAGAGCTACCGTCTCTCACTACCCCAAAAAGAGTTGCCTGTGAAACCAGGTTTGAGGTTACTAAAAGAAAAAAAATAAAAGCTGAAAATTTGGACAAAGGAAAAATTTGTGTGATAGTTAAAACGTGCGTTGAGCCGAAATATTTTTGAGCCCGCTAATGACTGCTTTGGGGTTGGGGTCTTTAAAAACAGCATTTCCTGCCACCAGAACGTTGGCTCCTTTTTGCAGCAGACTTTCCGCATTGTGGAGGCCCACACCGCCATCTATTTCTATTAAAAGATCTACGTTCCTTTCATCTGCCATTTTTCTCAGGGTTTCTACCTTGTGCAAGACCCTGTAAATAAACTTCTGGCCCCCGAAACCGGGATTGACAGACATGAGGCAAACCAAATCAAGTTCCTCCAACACATCTTCAATGACCAAAACATTGGTATGCGGATTCAAAGCCACTCCTGCCTTCATGCCGGCAGCTTTAATGGCCTGAATCGTCCTATGCAGGTGTGTACAAGCCTCTGCATGTACTGTAAGGACACTGGCCCCACATTTTTTAAAATCTTCGATGTATCGATCAGGATCAACGATCATTAGATGGACATCGAGGGGTTTGGTGCAGAGACGAGACATGGTAGCTACCATATCCTGGCCGAAGCTGATATTGGGCACAAAATTGCCATCCATAACATCCACGTGTAGCCAATCAGCTTCAGATTCATTAACCATTTGAATTTCTTCAGCCAGTCTGGAAAAATCGGCAGCCAGCACCGAAGGAGCAATGATGGAATTTTGTAAAGCCACAGAATAAAATTTTGTACAAAGATAATACAATATTCAGGTTCAAAATAAACAATGCCTTGTTTTAGCTTGCGAGAAAAAAAATTGGGTGAAAAATAAAAAAAAGAGGCTCGGTTTAGCATTTTGAAAGCCATGTTGAAGAAAAATTCTTAGCTTTGCATCCCGTAATGAACACAACCAGTCGATGACAAAATACATCTTCGTTACGGGCGGCGTAACCTCCTCATTGGGAAAAGGCATCATAGCGGCATCCCTTGCCAAATTACTTCAAGCCAGAGGCTTTAGAGTAACCATCCAAAAATTCGATCCCTACATCAATATAGATCCGGGCACCTTAAATCCGTATGAACATGGCGAATGTTATGTTACCGATGACGGTGCGGAAACCGATTTGGATCTGGGCCATTACGAGCGTTTTTTAAATACGCCGACCTCCAGCGCCAATAATGTGACTACCGGTCGGATTTATCAGACCGTGATCAACAAAGAGCGGGCAGGTGACTACCTGGGTAAAACTGTTCAGGTGATTCCTCATATTACAGATGAGATCAAAAGAAGGATGCGATTACTGGATAGTGATGGCAGCCATGAACTTATTATCACTGAGATCGGCGGTACCGTTGGTGACATAGAAAGTTTGCCCTATCTGGAGGCGATCAGGCAGCTCAGAAGAGACCTGGGTGCTGACAATTCACTGGTGATCCACCTTACCCTCATACCCTACCTCAGTGCGGCTAAAGAGTTGAAAACCAAACCTACCCAGCACTCTGTGAAAGAACTGCTCCAGACAGGGATTCAACCTGATATCCTGGTCTGCCGTACAGAACATTCCCTGAGCAAAGAGATAAGAGAAAAGTTGGCCCTCTTTTGCAACGTGGAAAAAGAAGCGGTCATCGAAGCGATTGATGCACCAACGATATACGACGTGCCTATTTTGATGCTTAAAGAAAAACTCGATCGCATCGTTTTGAAGAGGCTCAACCTAAAACATAAAAACGAGCCCGATCTTACCGCCTGGAAAGAATTTTTAGGAAAATTAAAAAATCCTACCCGTGAGGTTGAAATTGCCCTCGTTGGCAAGTACAACGAACTTCCCGATGCCTATAAATCCATTTACGAATCCTTTATTCATGCGGGTGCCGTCAATGAATGCAAGGTGCGGATTACTCCTATCCACTCAGAAAAGTTAGAAGTGGAAAATGTTGTATCTACCCTACAAGGCTATGATGGCATCCTGGTTGCACCTGGATTTGGAGAGAGGGGTATTCAGGGTAAAATTGAAGCTGTCAGAATGGTTCGTGAAAAGAAAATTCCCTTTTTTGGCATCTGTCTAGGCATGCAGTGCGCTGCCGTTGAATTTGGCAAAAACGTGCTAAAGATCAAAGATGCCGCGTCTACAGAAGTTAATCCTAAAACCGGCAACCCTATTATCCACCTCATGCCCGACCAAATTGCCATTTCCAATAAAGGTGGTACCATGCGATTGGGCTCGTATAAGTGTAAATTGGCAAAAGGAAGTCTGGCACATAAAATATATGGAAAACAGATTGTTGAAGAAAGGCACCGCCACCGTTACGAATTCAACAATGACTATTTGGCGAAATTTGAAACGGCCGGCTTGGTCGCTTCGGGCATCAATCCTGAGACCGGTCTGGTAGAAATTGTGGAACTCACCCACCACCCTTATTTTGTGGGTGTACAATTTCACCCTGAGCTCAAAAGTACCGTTGAGAATCCACATCCATTGTTTGTTGCCTTTGTAAAAGCTGCCCTGGACTACCGCAAGCAGAAGAATAGCTGATATGCAAAAACTGCCTTCAGACGAATTAGGAAGACCCGATTTAGCCAGCCATAAAGACATTCCCAAATTGCCCGTAGTGGTGGTTTTGGACAATGTAAGGTCGGCCTTAAATGTAGGATCTTTTTTTCGTACCTGCGATGCTTTTGGCATCTCAGCCCTTTATTTGTGTGGTATAACCGCCATACCGCCACACAAAGAGATCCAAAAAACAGCGATTGGTGCAACCGAAAGTGTTGACTGGCGGTATTTTGAGCGAACCACAGCAGCCATCCAACAGTTGAACCATGAAGGTTATCGCGTTATTGGTATAGAACATACGGATCAATCCACTTCTTTGTCATCCCTTGATTTGTCTTTGGGCGAATCTTATGCACTTGTTTTTGGAAACGAAGTAGATGGCATTTCAGACGAAGTGATTCAACAATTGAATGAAGCTGTCGAAATTGAGCAATTTGGCACCAAACACTCCTTAAATGTGGCTGTTTGTGGTGGCATTGTCATCCATGAGGTATCCTGCGCCCTTCGCAAGTTGCGCTGAATTTTGGCAACTTAATCCACTATTAAACAAAACATTAACAACAGAGGTGTACATTACGCGTTTAAAAGCGGATGTGTATGGCACAAATTCAGTATTTTTGTTGAAAGACTACCGCCAAAGTTATGCATGACGCGTTAAGAGATAAGATTGAACAACTGTTTGAATACAGGGCATTTCATGAGCTTTACAGAATGAGTGGTGCAACAGCGGGCGAAATAAAAACCTTCCATGAACAATTGGTAGAATTGCAGGCCCGAATTTATGACCTGGATGCCTATCTGGAATCGGTTTGGGGTTTGAAAGAAAAAAAATTGGACGGGTACTGGAAAAAAATCTATCTGGCTTTAGAAAAGCTGGGCATACCACCTGATAGGCATGAAGAGTACAGCAGACAAATCCACAAATACCAAAAACATGAAACAGATTTGAGAGACAGGCTCTTGCCAACCCGGCTCTCCATGGAATATTTTTACTTTTATAAAAGTTGTGATGTCAAACTTCAACGGAGGTTGTTATTGGAACATTTCCCTGTTTTAAAACAATTGTTTACCCCGGCGGATTGGCGTTTTTTTGATTTAGTAACCGAAGTGAATGATGATGCAACGGATCTGGAAGAAGACCTGACAACCATCAATGGCAACCGGTTGTTGATATCCTTTTATACGGAAGGTATGACATCGACACAACAGAATTTTGAACACTTCTTACTGGAAACACAGCAAAAATCGAAGGTCAGATTTGGAAACAAAAACGTATCTACCTTTCACAAAAACATACATTTCCGAACCGTGGAACAGGTTAATGCCACCTTGGCTATAATCCAAAATCCACCCAAAGCAATTCTTCATAAACGAGAATTGCCATTACAAAACTTCTTAAATTTGGATATCAGGGCATGAACAAGAATGATTTAAGAATACTCAAAGAGGCCATTAATCGTGCGCCGGACAACATAGCATTGCGACTCTCGTATGCATTAAAACTTTTTAAGATCAAAGAATACGATGAAAGTGAAAAAAACTATCATCATGTATTAAAACTGGATCCTGAAAATATCAAGGCCAAGCAAGGCCTGATTGAACTTTATTTTGCCAAGGGCAATTATTCTGCTGTGATTGTTATTGCTGAGGAACTTTCTGCGCGCAATCTCACCAGCGAAAAAATATTAGAGCTCCAGGTCAAGTCATTGCTCAGACAAAATTCATTAAAAGAGGCTCAGGAGTTGTATAATAAGATTCTGGAGCGAAATCCTTTTTATTTTGACGAAGAACTTGATTCTGTACTCAATGATCAGGAAGAGTATTTTGATGACTCCAGAGAAGGAGAAGGAGGATTTGGAGACAAAGATGAGTTTGATCCGTTTGATGAATATTCTCCAATGGAAATGCCTGATTTCATTACCAACCCTGAACAAATGTTTCTGCCCAAGATCGAACCTGGTTTTGGTGCTATGATCGGGCAGGACTACCTAAAAAATGAACTTCAGGAAATGTACATCCACATGGATCTGGATGGTGAAACCCTTTCCAGATTTGGTATTGAGCCTTCCGGTTCAATTCTTCTGTATGGTCCTCCGGGCTGTGGAAAAACTTTTTCTATCAGTCTTCTTCCGTATGAGTTAGACATCGATGTAATTCCATTTGACTGGAACAGAATCAGCAATAATCAAAGCATTAGCCGGGAGTTTATTATTCCGTTTTATTTCAATATGGCCAGGCTCCACATGCCTGCCACCATTTTTATCGACCAGGTTGACCAATTACTGGGCAATGGAGCTGAGGATATTCAAAACACCTATTTGCACCAATTGCTCATTGAAGTGGATGCCATGTTTAGATATAACCAGAACATCATCCTGATTGCTGCTACCAATGCGATCTGGAATATCAATCCTGCATTGTTGCGGTATGGCCGTTTTAATTCATCCCTCTTTGTCTATCCTCCTGATGAAAATGACAGGCGTGCTTATATTCAGGGAAAAATTGAAAAATTTAATATAAAGGCTGGTAGCATGGATGAATGGATAGAAAAAACACATTTGTTTTCATTTTCTGATTTGGATCGATGGATCAACATTGGTATAAAGAAACACCTGGCTGCCCATTTTTACAAATCTGAGACCGCCATTCCCAACCTGACAAAAGCAGTGCTGGATCAAGCCTTAGGTCAATGCAAGCCAAGCACATTGTTTTGGTTTGACCGTGTGTTGAGCAGCAACAATGAAAGTTTTAAAATGACAGAGATGTACCAGGTGGTGCATGATTTTGTTGCCAAACAAAAATAAATGCACCATTCCGAATGCGATTAGGCACAAGCTACGGTCAGATTTTCAGATTGTCATTACCCATTATGTTGGGCAGTGCTGCTCAAAATATCATCGTCTTGTCTGACAATGTTTTTTTGTATCATTACGATCATCTTCAATTCGCAGCTGTAGGCGTTATCGGTGCCTTTTACCTGGTATTGGCCTCGATAGGTTATGGCTTCTCGAGAGGCGGTCAGATCTTTATTGCGCGTAAATATGGTGAAAAAGACATGAAAAGTCTGGGCATGTATTTCCAAGCCCTGGTTTTATTTGAAGCCGTATTGGCAGTCTTGATTTTTGGTTTTATCCATTTGTTTGGCTATGATTTTTTGAAGTTACTCATATCATCCACCGAAATTCTTGATTACTGTTATGAGTACCTCTATTACCGAAGTTATGGCGTATTTTTCAGCTATCTTGGGGTAGCCCTAATTGCTTTGTATACAGGTATTGCCCAACCTAAAATTATTTTGTTTGACACCCTCGTGCTCACAATATCAAATATTATTTTAAACTATGTTTTTGTATTTGGCAAGTGGGGGGCTCCTGCCATGGGCATAGGTGGTTCGGCCTTAGCCAGCACACTTTCAGAAGTCATAGCCTTTATCGTTTTTATCGCTTACATCGTTTACAAGCGCGCTTACAAAACCTATCATCTTCTTGATTTTACCTCCATCAATCTGAGAAGGATATACGAGTGTTTCAGTATCTCATTTCCCATCGTCATCCAATCTGCTTTAGGTTTAGGTTCCTACTTTCTGTTTTTTACATTTATTGAAAATAACAGTGCCAAAGACCTTGAAATTTCAAACCTGATCAGAAATATCTATCTGATCCTGTCAATTCCGGCATGGGGTTATTCGGCTGGAATCAATACCATGGTCAGCAATTTTATCGGCACCAAAAAAAGGCAAGCGGTATTTCCACTGATCCAGAAAACTGCCTGGCTCAGTTTTCTTACTACCTCTGCCATTACCCTACCCATTTTGCTCTTTCCGGAATTCTTTCTTTATCCCCTGTTTGGCAGTTCCGAAAATCAGCTGGTATCAGAAAGCAAGACCATTCTATGGATTCTCTTTCCTATCTTAGGCATCTTTAGTTTTGGATCCATTTTTATTAATGGACTTACAGGGACCGGACATACCAAAACTGCCTTGTGGATCCAGACCCTTTTCACCATTGTCTATACCATCTATAGTTTAATGGTAATCAAATTTTTAAAGTTAAACCTATACTTTGCCTGGTCAGCTGAAATTATTTACTGGCTTGGCATTATGATATTTGTAATCATATATTTAAAAACCAATAAGTGGCATGAGAAAAAATTCTGACAATGCTTGAAATAGGAAGATACAACACCCTTACCGTACTTCGAAAAGTGGATTTTGGTTATTACCTGGATGGCCTGGATTATGGTGACATCCTGATGCCAGCCAAGTATGCAGCAACTGAATTGGAAGCAGGCGATGAGGTGGATGTATTTATTTACCTCGACAGTTCCGAAAAACTCATTGCGACAACAGAAACACCAATTGCGCAGACTGGTGAGTTTGGCTTTTTAAAGGTTATGAAGGTAAATGAATTTGGCGCCTTCCTTGATTGGGGCATTACCAAACAGCTCTTTGTTCCCTTTGCAGAACAAAAGGTGAAGATGGAGGAAGGTAAGTCATATTTAACTTATATTTTCATTGATCCGGTTACTGAAAGAATTACTGGCAGTTCTAAAATCTTCAGATTTGTAGACCAGGTTCCCCCCTTGATTAAAGAAAATACCTTGTATGAAGGTATTGTTTGGCAGAAAACTGACCTGGGTTATAAAATCATCATCAATCACAATAACAGTGGCTTGCTCTTTCACAATGAAGTATACAAAGCCCTTCACCAGGGGGACAAAATAAACGTATATATTAAAAACATCCGTCCCGATGGTAAAATTGATCTGACCCTTACCAGCAATGCACTCGAAAAATCGGATGAAGTTTCTCAAATCATTCTCCAAAAACTTCGCGATAACAAAGGATTTTTACCCTTAGGGGATCATTCGGAACCTGAAATAATCATGAGTACCCTCAATATGAGTAAAAAGAACTTTAAAAAAGGGATTGGAAAACTTTATAAAGACAGATTGATCTCTATAGAAGACAATGGAATCTACCTCGTGGCAGAAGATTAATGATAAGTTCCATTTGTTTTTAGTAAAAATAGAAAAGGGGTTCAATTGAACCCCTTTTCATTATAGTTAAATAGGTGCTTATCTCAATACAGTCACATCACCCGAGAAGACTTCCAGATCACCTGATCCTTTGGCATCGTATTCAAGCTCAACTACCCAGGTGTATACACCCGGAACCACCTCTTTACCGTTGAAGGTACCATCCCAGCCGAAGGCAGGATCGTTGGCAGGGAAGTCGGCCCGTGAATACATCAGATTGCCCCATCTGTCATAGATCTTCATTTCGTTGATCCAGGCCACACTTGAGCTTTCTACGTAGAATGTTTTGTTTTCTCCAGGGTTGCCCGATTGCAGTATGTTGGAGAAGACTACATTTCTGGCCTTGAGCAGGTTGATGATTTTACAATCTTCGGCTTTACATCCATTTTGGTCCACTACCCTTGCACATACTGTGGTACTAACCTGTGGTGTCATGGTAAACTCAATACAGTTTTCTACCGGCTGGTCACAGATGATGCGAACTCCTGATGTATCTGTGGCTGTCCATTGAATGGTCTGTACTCCTCCCGGTATTTGACCGGTCAAAGAAAGAGGCACAGATTCTCCAAGCGTGATGGTAACATCATCTCCAAGGTTAATACTGAATGGACCAGGCTCGTTGATTTTCACCGGCTCGAGGAAGGTACAACCGCTGGCATCTTTTATCACCATGTTGTAGTTACCTCCGCTCAAATTGCTAAAGTTGGGCGATGCCTGGAAGGTGGCACCACCATCTTTTGAATATTGCAGTGGGGCTTTGCCTCCCGTTACACCAATAAAGCCAATTGCTCCATCTTTGGCGTTGAAACAAGATACGTCTTCAACATTGAGTTGTGCAGTTGGTTTGTTTGGATCTACCGTTATGATGACATCATCGGTAGCTGAACAACCTGTAATGGTATTGGTAAC
>Ga0075163_10010584_pt1 | contig 12063 bp, 9 predicted proteins | sample JI1023141ADNA_FD_71478 | JGI IMG/M metagenome (GOLD analysis project Ga0075163, IMG submission 71478) | Wastewater effluent complex algal communities from Wisconsin, to seasonally profile nutrient transformation and Carbon sequestration -... | ecosystem: Engineered > WWTP > Effluent > Algae...
GACAACAACTGCGACGGCCGCGTGGACGAGGGCTTCGACCTCGACAACGACTTCGTGGCGAGCTGCGCCGGTGACTGCAAGGACATGAACCCGGCCATCAACCCGACCCGTCGTGAAGTCTGCGGCAACAGCGAGGATGACAACTGCGACGGCCGCATCGACGAAGACACCGACAACGACGGCGACGGCGTCAGCACCTGCGCAGGTGACTGCAACGACTTCAACCCCACGGTGCACGGAGCGTCAGGCCCGACGCCAGCGGCGGCTGAGATCTGCGACGGCCAGGACAACAACTGCGACGGCCAGTACGACGAAGGGTGGGACGCAGACAGCGACGGCGTCGCGTCCTGCTTCAACGACTGCGACGACATGAACCCGAACGTCGGGCCGCAGACCTTCGAGGTGGCCAACAACACCATCGACGACGACTGTGATGGGCAGACCGACGAAGGCCAGGTCGACCGCGACATGGACGGCTTCCCGCCCGTGTGTGGCGACTGCAACGACTTCGACCCGCGCATCAACCCGCACGCGGCCGAGGTCTGCAATCGCGTCGACGACAACTGTGACTCGTACGTCGACTCGGCCGCCGGCCGCTTCAACCTCTGCTCGGTCTGCTTCGACGCCGATGGAGATGGTCAGACGAACTGCGACGGCGACTGCAACGACGCCGACCGCAGCATCTTCCGTGGCGCTCCCGAGATCTGCGACTTGAAGGACAACGACTGCGACCAGCAGGTCGACATCGACCCGAGCACCGGCCGGCGCGTCTGCACCATGACGATGGACGACGGCGGCTTCGACGCGGGCGTGGTGGTCGACGCTGGCGTCGACGCGGGCACCGGCGAACTCGACGGTGGGGGCATGGTCATCGACGACGACGCGGGCATTGGCGGCCCCACCTCGCCGGGCGTCGTGACGACGGGCTGTGGCTGCGGAGCGACCGACGGCTCGGCGCTGCTGGCCGCCCTCGCGCTCCTGCTCGTGGCTGCGTCACGCCGCTCGCCACGCCGCGTGGTGGCGGTGAAGGCAGGCAGCTTCCTCTCGCTCTCACTCGTCGCGCTGCTGCTCACCGGCTGCCCGTCGTCGCTCACGACGCCGATGTTCGGCACGGGCGGCGGGTCGGCGGGTGGCGGCGGCGACAACGACGGCGGCGACGGCGATGGGGGCCTCGCGGACGGCGGCTTCGACGCGGGCTTCATCGAGCCCGAGAACTGGCCGTGCCCCGGGTTGGCGCCGCTGACCCAGAACGTGAACCGCGTGCCCGGCACCATGAACCTCTTCGCCATCTCGTCGCGCTACCAGGTGGCGACGAACGCAGTGGCCCAGGCCCTCGTGTTCGACGACGGCGCCGAGCTCGCGGGCTTCGTGCTCCAGCGCGACGTGCCGAGCTCGGTGAACCCGCTCGACCCCGTCAGCCTCGAGACGGTGGCCAACCTCGAGGTCGACGCGCTCATTCAGCTCTCGGGCTCGCCGCTCGTGAGAGACCGGCTCGAGCGCTCTCGCCGCATCTTCGTCAACGGCGACCGCCCCTTGAGCGTGCTGCGAACGTTGTCGACCTCGCAGCTGCTCACCTTCGGGACGCCGACCAGCGCCTTCACGGTTCGGAACCGCCTGCTCTCGTCTCTGTCGGGGAAGGACCCGGGCATGCTCCCCATGGGCGCTGCCTCGACGCAGGACGACGAGCAGGTGGTGAACCTCTTCTTCCGCTTCGGCTCGGGCAAGCTCTTCATCGGCGTGGTCGTGTCGGCGTCGGCGAAGCTGCGCGACAACCTGGCGCCGATGAACGACTTCTCGAACGGCTCCCACCTCTCTGACGAGAGCGCGACCCTGGCCACGCGCTGCGAGAAGCGCACGACGCCGGCCCTCAAGACCGACTTCGTCTTCGTCGTCGACAACACCATCTCGATGGTCGAGGAGCAGAAGGCCCTTCAAGACGCCGCGCAGGGCCTCTTCGACGCCTTCCAGCGGGCGCAGCTCGACTTTCGGCTCGGCGTCATCACCACCGACAGTGACATTCTGCGCGGCGGCGGCTTCGTCACGACGCTGGACGACTTTCGCGCCGCGGCGCGGGTCGGCCTCGACGGCAACACCACCGAGCTCGGCATCGAGTTCGGCCTGCGAGCCATTCGTCGTGCGCGCATGGCGACGGCTCCCAACCTGACCCTGCGTGACCCGATGAGCACCGGCCTCGTCGTCATCTTCATGTCCGACGAAGACAACAAGTCGATTCGCCCCAACATGTTCGGCTCGTACATCACCGACTACCGCATGGAGAACGCGGTGGCCTTCAGCATCGTGGGCCCCAAGCCGACGGGCTGCATTCGCGTGGGGCGTGGAGAAGCGCAGCCGGGCGACCAGTACATCGACCTCGCGAACGCGACGGGTGGCAGCTCGGGCAGCATCTGCAACCCGAACCTCACCGAGGTCATCGAAGAGGTCGTCATCGGCGCACTCGGCGCGTCGAGCCGCACGCCCATGGAGCGCCGCCCCATCTCAGGCTCGCTCTCGGCCCGCACCACGATGCCGCTCGAGCGCAACCGCACCAACGGCTTCGACTACGAGCCGGCCGGCAACTCGTTGCTCTTCTTCGGCCAGGCGGCTCCGATGGTGGGCACGCCGTACGACGCCGCGTACCAGTTCTTCAATTACATCGACTGAAACGGGCTCACCGATGCTCTCGCTCCTCGTCTCCCTCTCCGTGCTCGGAGGGGCGCCGCGCGGCCTCGCCATGAAGGACCATGCCGACCTCGTCACACAGGTCGACACGCGGTTGCCGAAGTGGCTCGTGCTGGGTGGCGACCGAAAGGCGCTGCTCGCGAACAAGAAGGAAGTGGCGGCGTACATCGACTCGCTGGCCGTGGCGGCGGTCGACCGCAAACGAATGGCGGCCTCCGTGCTCGAGGAGCAGGCGCTTCCGTCAGGCGCGAAGGCGTTCGTGGCGGTGAAGGCGCTCGTTCGCGTGACCGAGACGATGACCACCGTGGGTTTCTTCGACGGTCAGGACAACCGGTGCTCGGCGAGCTTCGTCAGTACGACGGGAAAGCCGGGCGGGCGGCTGGTGCTGCTCGGCGGGCCTTTCGTCGACCAACGCACGCTCGAGTCAGAGCTCGAGACCGCGAAGACGCTCGAGGCGAAGGTCGAGCTCTTCGAGAAGAAGGAGGGTGCCTGGGGGCCGATGGCGATTCCTGCGCCGCCGGCTCCACCCGCACCGACCTGCACCGACGCCCTGAAGAAGGCCGCGAAGTCGGTCTACATCTCCGAGAAGTCGTACTTCGCCGAGACCGACACGTACTCGAACGACTTCGCCAAAGTGGGCATCGACGTGAAGTCGCTGGGCGCCAGCTCGGTGAGGGTCGACGTGAAGGGCGCGGCCGAGAAGGCCACCTTCACCGCCGAGGTTTCGATGCAGGGCGGGGTGGCGCGCGTCGATGACACCGGCGCCATCACCATCGTGAAGCCCTGCGCGCCCTGAAGCAGAGGCTCGAAGAGGTTTTTCCGCGGTCGAGTTGCATGGCTTCGGGCCGGGGAGTACTCCCCGCGCCCCGGGGAGAAAACATGACCATTCATTCACGATTCCTGTCGCTGCCGCTCGCGGTGTTCGCCGTCGCTTGCGGAGCGCCCGAGCCCACCTTCCAGGTTCGCGAGACGCTGCAGCAGCTCTACATCACGCACGCCGAGCCGGGCGCGAACCTCGAAATCTCCCGCAACGGCAAGCCGGTGACGACGGGTGTGGCCGACTCGCTGGGCTCGCTCGTGGTGCGTGGGCTCGAGCCGGGCGCCGGCTACGTGGTGAAGGTCGCGGGCGCAAAGGAGCAGACGAAGCCGCTCACGGTGAAGTCGCTCGAGCAGCTGCCTCCGAAGCCCGAGCTGTACACGGGCCAGAAGCTCGAGGCGGGCTTCAACTACCTGACGATGCGTGACGGCACGAAGCTGTCGGCGTGGGTGACGCTGCCGAAGGGGAAAGGGCCGTTCCCCACGGTGGTGAACTACTCGGGCTACGCGGCGTCGCGGCCGGGCGTGCCCATCAAGGACTTCGAGTTTCTCTGCGACGAGTTCCCCGTGGTGTGCGCGACGCCGCAAGACGCGTCGGCCCTGTTCGCCGGCATGATGGACTACGCGACGGTGAGCGTGAACATGCGCGGCACCGGATGCTCGGGCGGCGCGTACGACTACTTCGAGCAGCTGCAGTTGCTCGACGGCTACGACGTCGTCGAGACGGTCGCGGCGCAGAGCTGGGTGCAGCATCACCAGGTCGGCATGGTGGGCCTCTCGTACCCGGGCATCTCGCAGCTCTTCGTCGCGGCGCAGCGCCCGCCGGGCCTCGCCGCCATCGCGCCCATGTCGGTCATCGGCAGCACCACGACGACGTTGCTGCCGGGCGGCATCTTGAACGACGGCTTCGCCATCTCGTGGGTGAAGAACGTGCTCAGCAAGGCGGTGCCGTACGGCCAGGGCTGGGAGCAGGCGCGCGTCGACGGCGGTGACGAGACGTGCCGCGAGAACCAGCTGCTCCACGGGCAGCTCGTCGACAACGTGGCGCAGGCGCGGCTCATCGAGTTCCACGACCCGGCGCAGCACGACCGCTTCGACCCCGCGCTCTTCGTGAACCGCATCGAGGTGCCCACCTTCCTCACGGGCGCGTGGCACGACGAGCAGACGGGGCCGTACTTCTTCCTGCTCTTCGACAAGTTCACCGGCACCGACGCGGTTCGCTTCACCGCGCTCAACGGCGTGCACATCGACGGCTTCGCGCCCGAGGTGCTGGCCGAGTGGCACGCCTTCCTCGAGCTGTTCGTGGCGAAGCGCGTGCCGCGCGACCCGGCGACGTTCCGCAACTTCAGCCCGTTCGTCTTCGACCAGGTCTTCAAGTCGAGGCAGATGATGCCGCAGACGAAGTGGACGCAGTTCACCTCGCGCGACGAAGCGGTGGCCGCGTGGAAGGCCGAGCCGCGGCTCAACGTCATCTTCGAGAGCGGGGCGGGTGACGCGAGAGACCTCGGCGCTCCGAGGGGCACCTTCACGCACGGCTTCCGCCAGTGGCCGCCCGAGGGCCAGCAGGCGAAGACGCTCTACTTCCAACCGGACGGAACGCTCGGCGACGCGACGCCTTCGGCCATGAGCCTGCCGGCGCGGTTCCTCTACGACTCACTCGCAGGCCAGCGCGGCATTCTCGGCAAGGGCGGAGACGTCTGGGACAAACTGCCGAAGTACGAGTGGCGCGGCGCGATGCAGGACCACGCGGTCGTCTTCGAAGGCGGCACCGTCACGGCCGACACGGTGTTGCTCGGCACCGCGAGCGTCGACCTGTGGCTTCAGTCTCCCGTCGAGGGCGCTGACCTGCAGGTGACGCTGAGCGAGGTGCGCAGCGACGGAAAAGAGGTCTACCTGCAGTCGGGCTGGCTGCGCGCTGGCCACCGCAAACCAGGCCCGAACGCGACGGCGCTGTGGCCCGACCAGACGTACTCGCAGGAGAACTGGGCGCCGCTGCCGGTGAATCAGTGGGCCGAGGTTCGCATCGGCACCGCGGGGTTTGCGCACGTGCTTCGCGCGGGCTCGAAGGTTCGCGTCACCGTCGACACGCCGGGAGGCACACGCGCTGACTGGCGCTTCGCCATCAAGCCGCTGACGGGAGAGGTCGCCTACCTCGTGGGCACCGACGCCGCGCACGCCTCGAAGCTGGTGCTGCCGGTGGTGCAGAACGTGACGGTGCCTTCGATGCCGCCGCCCTGCCCGTCATTGCGTGGCCAGCCGTGCCGTGACGCACAGCCGCACGTGAACCTCACGGGCATGCCCCGCTGAACGTCAGCGCCCGTCCCACGCGTCTTCGGAAGGCAGCGCGAAGCGCTCGAGCGTGACCAGCCAGGCCGCGCCCTGGTGCTGAATGACGGTGAACGGCTTGCCCTTCTGCACGAGCCCCTCGGCGCGCTTCTTCTCGGCGCCAGGGAGCACGAGCGACACACAGTCTGGAGCGAGCGACTTCTTTCCCTGCTCCGGTGTGGGCCAGCCCGACGGCCAGCCCTTCTTCACGGGAGCGGCCGTGGTGTGGCACGCACGCAGGGCCAGCAGCTCGGGCTCATAGCGCTTCAGAGCCTGGTGGTTCCACGTCGAGAGCGTGTCGAGCGCCTTCTGCAACGATGGCGGCGCGGCGTTGCGATGGGTTGGCTCAGTGAGCGCTCCGAAGAAGCGCACCGTCTTTCGGACATCGCCTTTCCAGCGGGTGACGAGGTGCACGGGTGGATGCATCTCTCTCGTGCCCTCGAAGCTGTCCTTCAAAGAGAAGAACTCGCTGCCACCGCTGTCGAAGAGGGCCGCGCGTTCGGCGCCAGACAGCGTCACCGAGCGCACGTCGCCGTCGCCCGAGGTCACCACCACGAGACCATCGTCGTAGGCGACGAGGCGAGGCAGCGAGAACGTCTCTTCCCACGGCTTGCCGGACGGCGGGCGCACGTCGTGGTGTGAGACCCAGTAGGCGATGATGGGGCGGCGAGCTTCAGCGAAGGCGGAGCTGGCGAGCACGACGGCGAGCGCGAACATCTTCATCGCTCCAGTCTCCGACAGTTCGAGGCGGAGCGGCTCGTCTTCCGCCTGGCTGACGGAGCACCGGGCAGTCTGGGCGGCAACGAGAGTTCCTCCGTCACGCAGCGCGAGCGGAGACCCGACGACCTCACTTCTCCGGCGGGGCTGCTGCGAGCTCGAGCTGCACCTCGTTGGTGCGCATGAACCACGGCGTGTACGGCGCGTCGTAGCGGGCCCAGACCGGTTCGCCGACGCTCTCGAGTCCGGCGGCGGAGACGCCCTTCTTCAGCTTCGCGAGGTGCTCGTCGTAGTTCGCGGTGCTCCAGGTGCCGGAGTAGCGAATCACGGCGACCACCTTCCCCGGCATCGGCTTCAGCGTGACGCGCGCGTCGTTCGGGGTGGGGAGCGTCTCCATCGTGAAGGACGACGGCATCGAGAACTGCACGACCCACTTCGCGCCCTTCGCCTGCTGCGTGACGGGAGACGTCATCGCGATGCGCTCGCTCTGGGTGACGGGCGCGGTCATGGCGATCTTCGACGAGCTCTTGTTGCCGCCGAAGATGTAGCCCGCGAGGCGGCTGAAGGCCTGATTGCCGGCTTCTTCGCGGCTGGAGTCGACCTCGGTCTCGGCGACGACGTACGGAGCGTACCGGCGAACTTCGAAGCCGTCGTAGGCCTTCAGCACTTCGTACTTCGGTGACTCGGTCGCCATGGCCAGGGAGCTCCAGCTCGAGATGATCAGCGCGAGGGCAATTCGCATCGTGCTGGCTGGTAACGGGCCCGGGGCGCTGGTGCTCAGCTCTCGACGAGCGACTCACTCACCGGGCGCTGGCGGCGTGAACGATCGCGATGATGGCTCCGAGTGCCAGCACTCCCAGCCACGCCAGCCCCGTGTTCGGAACGTCGTCGGTGTCGATGGTCACACCGTCGGGGGCCAGCTCCTCGAGGCGGCTCGTCGCCTCCTCGGTCGAGAGCCCTTCTCTGGCCTGCGTGGCGAGGTACTTCGCCGCAGCGATGCGAGCGGCCTGCGTGCGCATGCGCCTGACGATGAGCAGCGGAATCGGCGCGGCTGCGAGAGACACGCCCACGCCGAGAGAGACACCAGCCCAGGCGTAGAGCCCGGCGGCGAGCAACCAGAGTGCTCCGACGCTCAGCGGGATGATCACCGGCAGAACATACGCTGGAGGCGAGCCTCGAGGCCGTTCACCGGCCGAGCAGACTCACCTCGGTCGAGTGGGGGCGCTCCGCACGGGCCTTGATGCCCTCGAGCATGCCGCGCTCCATCACCGCGACGCCGGGCTCGATGAGCTCCTGCCAGGTCTGCGCGACGCCGGTGCGATTGCGAACGAGCAGCCGTGTGCCACTGCCTTCGCGTCGAAGGTCGAAGGCCCACGTCGTCACGGGAGCTCCCTTCTCTTCGATGGCAATCACCCAAGCGCTCGGCGGCGTCACCTGCTTCACCACGTAGACCATCGGCGGACCGGTGCCTTCGGGGCACATGCGCACGATGTCGCCGGGCTTCGTCTGCCACTCCGCGACGAGACGTTCACCGTTCACCAGCGGGCAGCCCATCAGCTTCGTCTCGAGCCAGGCGTGACTGTAGAAGGCCGCGCGCCCAGCGCCCATCTGCGCGACCCACGGGAAGACGGCCTCGGGAGCCGCAGAAATGGAGATTCCTCGCGTCGTCTGTCGCTCGGGGTCGGGAATCAGCTCGTCACCAGCGAGTGGTTGCGAACACTCCGCTTTCGTCGCGCCCCATGACATCGCGACGTGCCTGACACCGAGCACCCAGGCGAGCGGAGGGAGCACGAGCAGCACCGCCAGCACCATTCCCAGTCCCTTCACGACTCGTTTCATGGCGCCAGGTCGCTGCATCTTTCTCGCCGGGCCGCGCTGCAGCGTGAGCACCCGAGACGTCGCAGAAACTGCATGACGTCGATCACGAGCGCGCGCGAACGAGCCGGCGCACGGCCTCGGTGAGCTCCGCTTCGTTCAGATGGGCGAACCCGAGCCGGAGCGCGTGCAGGCGACGGCCTGTCGGAGAGAACGCGCTGCCCGGAAAGAAGCGAACGCCGTGCTTCAAGGCGCGAGCAGCCCACGCGTCGACGTCGATGGAGCGCTCCACCGTCGCCCACAGCCCGAGCCCACCGCGCGGCACCTCGAACTGAAGGACGCCACCGAGCTCCTTCTGCAGCAGGTGCACCATCAGGTCGCGCCGCTCGAGGAACACGCGTCTGGCCTTGAGCGAGTGGCGCTGCACTTCACCGTCTTCGAGCATCTCGGCGAGCGCGCGCTCGAGCCCGGCGTCACCGGTGCGGTCGACCTGGCCACGAACGGCGAGCAGCGTGTCGCGCAGCTCCTTCGGCGCGACGACGAAGCCGGTGCGAAGCCCTGGCGCGAGCGCCTTCGACAACGTCCCCACGTAGACGACCACCCCAGCACGGTCCTGCGAGGCGAGGGGAAGCCCAGCCGGGCCTTCGAAGGTGAACTCGAAGTCGGTGTCGAGCTCGAGCAGCGGCACCCGGCGTCGGCGCGCGAGCTCGAGCAGCGCGAGTCGGCGTCGTGCTGAGAGCGTCACCGTCGTCGGGTCCTGCGTGTTCGGGGTGAGCAGCACCGCGCGCAGCGGGGTCTTGATGGTCGCGAGCTTCTCGACGTCGAGGCCCTCGTCATCGACGGGAATCGGGAGCGCGCGTACGCCGAGACAGGTGAACGCGTCCCGATAGGAGGGATAGCCGGGTGACTCGACGGCGATGGCGTCTCCCGGACGGGTGAGGGCGAGCGCGAGCAGGTGCATGGCGAGCTGACTGCCGCGGGTGATGACGACGTCATCTTCGGTGCAGCGAAGGCCGCGTCGGGCGCTGAGTTGTGCAGCGAGCGCGCGCCGAAGCCGTTCGTCGCCCGCGGGGTGACCGAAGCCCAGCAGCCGCCCCTTCGAGTGACGCAGTGAGCGGCGATACGCGCGGGCCAGCGCCGTCGCGTCGAACAGCCGTGGGTCGGGCAGGCCGGATGAGAAGTCGAGCACGCCCTTCGGCACCGCCTCGAACGCCCGAGAGGTGCCAGGCCAGGCCCGCACGCCGAAGCCGAGGCCTCGCGCGGCACCCGGTTCGACGTCGTGAGGAATGGGGAGCGTCGTCGTCACCCGCGTCGCGCGCCCGTGCCGCTTCTCGACCCAACCCTGCGCGGCGAGCTCATCGATGGCTGCGTTGACGGTGTTGCGATGCACGCCGAGGTCGGCTGCGAGCGTGCGGGTGCCTTCGAGGGCGGCGCCGGGCTTCAGCGCTCCCGACCGAATGACCGCCACCACCTGCTGCACGAGCTGCTGGGGCAGGGCGACGTGGGACCGCCGGTCGAGCGTGAACACCTGACTGGTCTATCGGAAATTCACGGACTGGTCCTGTTTCGGTAGACCAGTCGAAGGCACGGTGCGCGCATTCGAAGTCGCACTGGAGGTCGTATGTCGCGAATCGCCTGGCCGCTGCTCGTCGTGCTCGCCGCCTGTGGAACTCCGGTGGAGGACTCGGCCGCCACCATCTCCATCTCGCCCGAAGACACCGAGCAGACCGAGGTCACTGCCGAGCTCAAGCTCGCGAAGGAAGACCGCAGCGACACGGTCGACGTGATGTCGTGGAACGTCGAGTGGTTCGGCTCGGTGGAGGACGGGCCCACCGACGAAGCGCTCCAGCAGGCGAACGTCGCGAAGGTGCTGCAGCAGACGGCGCCCGACCTCGTCGGACTCGTCGAGGTGGTGTCGGAAGACGCGTTCGCCACGCTGATGACGAAGTTGCCGAACCATCGTGGGCTGCTCGTGACCGACCCATCGGTGACGCAGGGCCGGGACTTCTACTGGGCGAAGGAGCAGAAGGTCGCGCTCGTCTACCACCGGCGCTTCACCGTCGAGTCGGCGCGGGTGGTGTTGACCGAGACGCAGTCGTCGTTCGCAGGCCGGCCTCCGCTCGAGGTGAAGCTGCGCTTCGACGAGGACGGACAGCCGCGCACGCTCGTCGTGCTGGTGGCCCACTTCAAGGCGATGGCGAACCTCGATGGCTACACGCGCCGCACCGAGGCGGCCATCGCGCTCAAGCGCCTGCTCGACACCGAGTACGCGAGGCGCTGGGTGCTGGTGGTGGGCGACTTCAACGACGACCTCGACGTCTCGACGTACCGCCGCAGCGCCACGCCGTTCGCGCCGTTCCTCTCCGACTCCGGCTACCGCTTCACGACCGATGCGCTGACCAGAGCGAACATCTCGACGACGCTCACTTTCTCCTCGACCATCGACCACCACCTCGCGACGAACGAGCTGGCCGACCGGTTCCTCGAGGGCTCCGCCAAGGTGGTGAACGTGCCCGCGGTGTTCCCCGACGCAAAGACGACGACCAGCGACCATCTACCGGTGCTGACCCGCTACGACCTGCGCTGACTCACTTCGTCTTCGAGAGCTGCTTGAGGACCGCTTCGAGCCCGAGCGTCACGCGCGCGAGGCGGCCGAAGTCCATCGTGCCGGGCAGGTCGGTGGGCTCGTGGTAGTTCGGGTTTCGAAACGGCGCGGTGTCGGTGACCATCAACGCGCGGTAGCCGGCACGCCAGTACGGCCCATGATCTGACCAGTCGATGCCTTCGATGAAGGCCGGCACGCTCGAGCCCTCTGACGCGATGGTGGCGTGCTCGCGAAAGGTGCCGACCGCCTCGTGGGCGAGCTCACGCGAGTCGGTGTCGGCGACGAAGGCGATGAAGTGGCCTGTCGATGGGTAGAAGCCCGAGAACGGCCACGGGTAGTGCTGGGAGTCCTTCGCGTCGGTGAAGAAACCCATCGTCTCGAGCGAGAGCATGGCCTTCACGTCGTCGCCGCGCGCCTTCGCGTGCTTCGCCGAGACGTCGCTGCCCATCGCGTCGGTGCGGAAGTACGGCGGCTCTTCGTTGGTGAAGAAGACGAAGCGCACGGTGCGTGGCTGTGGGGTGTCGTGGAAGCGCCGCGCGAGCGCGAGGCCGACGGCGACCCCCGAGGCGTTGTCGTCAGCGCCCGGCGTGCCTTCGGCGGAGTCGTAGTGCGCGCCGATGACGACGAGCTCCTTCGGGGCCACGGTTCCGGGCAGCTCGGCGATGAGGTTTCGCACGGTGTGCCCGTTCACCTGAAACGGCTCGGGCGTCACCGAATAGCCTGCGTCGAGCAGCTCCCCTTCGACCCAGCTGGCCGCCGCTTCGAGCTGTTGCGGCGTTCGACCGAGGTTGCGTTCGCCGATGCCGACCGAGAGCGAGGTGACGTCGGCGCGCAGCGACTCCTGCAGCCCGAGCTCGTCAGACGAAAACGCCGGCGCAGGTCCCGCGAAGGAGCTGCCCGGCATCGTCGTCATGAGCTTGAGACAGGAGAGGGCGGAGCCGGCGATGAGCACCGCTCCGACCAGTGGAAGCAGACGCTTCAACGTCAGCGCCCGAACAGCTCCTTGTGGAGCGCGTCGACCGTCTTGCCCGAGCTCTCGTACAGCTCGGCGTCACGCAGGTGCATGAACGTCTTCGGGTCGACCTTCTTGTAGTCCTTACGAACCT
>Ga0075163_10010585_pt1 | contig 12063 bp, 12 predicted proteins | sample JI1023141ADNA_FD_71478 | JGI IMG/M metagenome (GOLD analysis project Ga0075163, IMG submission 71478) | Wastewater effluent complex algal communities from Wisconsin, to seasonally profile nutrient transformation and Carbon sequestration -... | ecosystem: Engineered > WWTP > Effluent > Algae...
GTCCTGCGCATAGAAGCCCAGGCGCCCGTCGATGTGCCGCGGCACGCGCTGCGGCAGCCCGGCGCCGGCCTGCCAGATCATCGGCAGCGCCGGGTGGCTGCGGCCGAGTGCGGCCCAGTCGGCCCAGGCGCGCTGCAAAAACTCGACGTAGTCCGGAGCATGCACCGCCAGGATCGGCGCCAGCCCTCGGTCGGGCGGCGCCTGCACGGTGCCCAGGGATGCCACCTCGAACTCGCGGCGCACGCGCTCGGCGCGGATCGGCAGTTCGAAACCTTCGAGGTAGCGGCCTTCGGTGAACTCGACGTTGCCGACGTGCTGCTGGTGGTGGGCGGTGTACCAGGCGTTCATGGGGATGGCATCGTACGCGGGGTCACCGCCGCGGGCGCCGCGGCGGCGCTGGCAGACAATGGTCGGCGCTGTCGAGGCGCGCAGCAACCCAGGAGCACCCCTCGCGATGAGCCCAGCCCAGACGATGCTCGTGACCGGCGGCGCCATCGGCATCGGCCGGGCCACTGCCTTCGTGTTCGCCCGCGCCGGCTACCAAGTGGTCGTCACCGACGTGCTCGAGACCGAAGGCCGGGCCACGGCCGCCGCCATCGTCGCCGAGGGGGGCATTGCCTCGTTCGCCGCGATGGACGTGCGCTCGAGCGAGCGCGTCGACGAGGTGGTGGCCGCGGTGATCGCCGAGCACGGGGCCCTCGACGCGCTGGTCCTCAACGCCGGCATCGCGCACAAGGTGCCGCTGGCGCAGCTGAGCGACGAGCGCTGGGACCACACGCTGGACATCGACCTGAAGGGCATGTTCCGCGTCGCCCGCGCCGCGCTGCCCGCGATGCGCGCGCGCCGCGCGGGCTCTGTGGTCTGCCTGACCTCGCTGATGGGCCTGGCCTGGGGCTGGAACGAACACGTGCACTACTCGGCCGCAAAGGCGGGCGTGATCGGTCTGATGCGCGGTCTGGCCGCCGAAGTCGCGGCCGACGGCGTGCGCGTGAACGCGGTCTCGCCGGGCTACGTGCGAACGGCACAGCTGCTGTCGGAAGAACATTCGCTGGGCCCAGCCGGTGTCGAACAGGCGGCCGGCCGCGTGCCGCTCGGGCGTGTCGGCGAGCCCGAGGATATCGCCGACGTGATCCTGTTCCTGGCTTCTGCGCAGGCCCGCTACGTGACCGGGCAGGTGATCGTGGCCGACGGCGGGCTGGCGATCAGCCCTCAATAGCACACCGACACTTTCGCAGCCCACGATGACCCCACCCGATCTGCCCCTCGACCGCGCCACCATCAACCTCGCCGCCGGGCGCATCGCCGGCGACGTGCGCCGCACGCCGCTGTGGCGGCTGCCCGGCCGGCAGCTCGGGCTCGACGTGGCCGAGGTCTGGCTCAAGCTCGAACACCTGCAGGTCGGCGGCAGCTTCAAGGCGCGCGGCATGTTCAACCGCATGCGTTGCCTGCCGGTGCCCGCGGCCGGCGTGGTGGTGGCCTCGGGCGGCAATGCCGGCATCGCGGTGGCCCATGCGGCGCGTGCGCTCGGCGCGCGTTGCGAGGTCTTCCTGCCCGAGGTCTCCAGCCCGGCCAAGCGCGCGGCGCTGGCGGCGCTCGGCGCGCACGTCAGCGTTCAGGGCGCCGTCTACGACGAGGCGCTGGCCGCCTGCCTGCAGCGCCAGGCGCAGACCGGCGCGCTGTTGATGCACGCCTACGACCAGCCCGAGGTGGTGGCCGGCGCCGGCACGCTGGCCGCCGAGATCGAGGCCGAGGCCGGGCTGCCCGACCGGGTGCTGGTCAGCGTCGGCGGGGGTGGCCTGATCGCCGGTGTGGCGGCGTGGTTCGACCAGCGCACGCGGGTCGAGGCGCTGGAGCCGGTGCTGGCGCCCACGCTGCACGCGGCGCGCGAACATGGCGAGCCGGTCGACGTGGCGGTGTCGGGCATCGCCGCCGATGCATTGGGCGCACGCCGAATCGGCCGCATCGCCTGGCAAGTGTCGCAGCGGCAGGTCGTGGCCAGCCACCTGATCGACGACGACGCGATCCGCGCAGCGCAGCGCCGCATCTGGCTCGACTTGCGGTTGGCGGTCGAGCCGGCGGCCGCGCTCGGTCTGGCGGCACTCTGGAGCGGCGTGGTCCGGCCGGCCGCGCACGAAAAGGTCGCCGTGATCCTGTGCGGCGCCAACCTGGACCCGGCGACGCTGGCCTGAGGAGCCGTCGCGCGGCTACGCGTTGAAGTTCAGCTTCAGCCCCGGCACCGGCCAGTCGTCGATCGCGATCAGCCTGCCGCTGCCCGACAGCGTGACGAACAGCGTGCGTTGGTCCGGCCCGCCGAAACACAGGTTGGTGGTGTACCGGTCTGGCAGCGGCACGTGGCTGCACAGCCGACCGTCGGGCGAGATCACGCTGATCCCGCCGTGCAGCAGCGTGGCGACCAGCACGTTGCCGAAGGCATCGACGGTCATCGAGTCGAAGCGCTGGTAGTGCCCGCCCGGCGCGGCGACGACCAGCCGCGCGCCCTGCGGCGACGGCCAGGGCAGCTTGTTCACCCGCCCCGGTCCGATGACCTCGAAGGCCCACAGCCGCGCCCCTTCGGTCTCGGCGTAGTACAGCGTGGCGCCATCGGGCGACAGCGCGATGCCGTTCGGTGTCATTGCCGGATGCGCCACGACGCTGGCGGTGCGGCCGTCGGTCAGCGCGTGAAAGACACCGCCACGGTCCATCTCGCGTTCGCGCGTCTTGCCCAGGTCGGTGAAGTAGAAGCCGCCGTCGGCGGCGAAGACGAGGTCGTTCGGGCCGCGCAGCGGGATGCCATCGACCTGCTCGTACAAGCGGTCGATGCGCCCGGTGTTCAGGTCCACGCGCTCGATGCGGCCGCCTGAATAGTCGTCGGCCTGCCCCACCGGCCGCAGGCAGTCGCCCGGCTGGCTCACGTAGCGGAAGCCGCCGTTGTTGCAGACGTAGACCGCGCCGTCGGGCCCGATCGCTGCGCCGTTCGGCCCGCCGCCGAGGTCGGCCACGACGGACACCCGACCGTCGGGCGTCACCCGGCTGAGCGTGCCACGGGCGATCTCCACCAGCAGCACCGAGCCGTCGGCCATCGCGATCGGGCCTTCGGGAAACAGCAGGCCGCTGGTGATCTCGCGGATCTTCATCGTCGTTCTCCTCGGGTCTTTCGGGTCGAAGGGTTCGTGGCCGCAGGCATCGCCGCGGTGCTGCCGCGCACCTTGAGTTCCACCGGCAACAGCGGCGGTGTGGCGGGCCGCTGGCCGGCGAGCTGCGCGATCAGGTGGCGCGCGGCGAGTTCGCCCATCGCCGGGATCGGCACGCGCACGGTCGTCAGCGGCGGGTGCAGGTAAGGCGCGAACTCGTTGTCGTTGAAGCTGGCCACCGACATCCGGCCGGGCACCGCGATGCCGGCCTGGTCCAGCGCCGCCAGGGCGCCGGCCGCCAGATAGTCATTGCCACAGACCACCGCGGTGACCGGCGTGCGCCGCGCCAGCACGGCCTGCATCGCCTCGAAGCCCTGTCGGAAGCCGTACTCGGTCTCGACCAGCGCTTCGGGCGGCAGCGCCAGCCCGCGCCGCGCCACCGCGGCCAGCACGCCGCCGAAGCGCCGCCGGGCACGCTCGTTGTCCGCGGTGCGGCCGCCGATGAAGCCGAGCTGCCGGTGGCCGAGGTCGGCCAGATGGTCGACCACCAGGGCCGCAGCCTCGCGCTCGTCGAAACCGATGCACGGGCCCTGCTCGCTGTGCTGCGCCCACATCAGCACGAAGGGCATGCGGTGCGCCGCCAGCAGCGCGAACACCGGTGCCGGCTGCTCGGCGCCGAGCAGTGCGACGGCGTCGACGCCGCGCTCGAGCAAAGAGCGCAGCAGCGCCGGGTCGTGCGCCCGTGCGGCGTCGGGCGCCGACAGCAGCAGGTTGTAGCCCTCGGCGGCCAGCGCCGTCTCGAGCGCCTGCACGAGCGTGGGGAACGACGAGCCGCCGAAGCGCGGCACCAGTGCGCCGACCGTGTGCGTGCGGCGCATCGCCAGCGCGCGCGCCGCACCGTTGGCCACGTAGCCCAGGCGGTCGGCGGCGGCCAGCACCCTGGTGCGCGTGGCCTCGCTGATCATCTCCGGCCGCGACAGCACGCGCGACACGGTGCCCGGCGAGACGCCCGCCAGCGCGGCGACGTCGGCCAGCGAGGTCGGGCCGGCGCGGCCGGGGGCGGCTGAGGCGGGGGGACGCGAAGGCGGGCGGGGCATCGGCAAGGGTGGCTTCGGCACCAAAGCTGCAATCGCTTGCATGATAATCCGCCCGATGCGGGCCGGGTCGGCCGGTGACGGAGTTCGTGCATGGCCAACAAGTTCTTCGGCGTGGTGGTGCCCTTCCTCAACCTCGTCGGCGTGCGCGGCGAGAGCTTCGAGCCGGGCCAGACCACGGTGGCGCTCGACCCCCGGCCCGAGCTCACCAATCATTTCGGCGGCGTGCACGGCGGTGCGCTGGCGACGATGCTCGACGTCGCGATGGCTTCGGCCGCACGCAGCCTGCACCCCGAGGAAGGCGCCGTCACCGTGAGCATGACGATGAACTTCCTGCGCAGCGGCGAAGGCCGGCTCACCGCCGCCGGCCGAGTGCGCCAGGCCGGCCGATCGCTGGTCTTCTGCGAGGCCGAGGTGCACGACGAAGCCGGGCATCTGGTGGCCACCTCCAGCGGCACCTTCAAGGTCCGACGCAAGCAGGCCGCCGCCGACGCCTGAGCGTCGGCCCGCACCGAGGGTTCCCCCGCAGTCCGGCGCGTTGACAGCGCCGGGCCCGCCCCCTAGAGTTTCATGCAAGCGCTTGCACTCACCGGTTCTGCGGTGGAAGGGCCTGCGCCAGCCCCCTGTGGAGACCGCCCGTGACCGTCACCAAGAACGCCCTCGTCAAGACGCTGCTCGAATGCGGCGCCACCCACGCCTTCACGCTGCCCGGCCTGGGCATCACCTGGACGCTGGACGAGTTCTACGAGGTGCGCGACCGTTTCCGTGTGGTGCTCACGCGCAGCGAGCAGACCGCCTCGGTGATGGCGCAGACCTACGGCAAGCTGACCGGCCGGCCCGGCGTGTTCATGGGCCAGGGGCCGTTCGCCAGCACCACCGGCGCCTTCGGCATCCTCGAAGCGCGTTTCGCCGGCTCGCCGATGGTGGTGCTGACCGACACCTCGTGCTACGACGGCTTCGGCATGTACGGCGTCTACCAGACCATGACCGGCGACTACGGTGCCGCCGACGTGCGCACCGTGCTCGGCACGATGACCAAGTACTGCGGCTACGCCACCGAGCCGCACGAGGCGGTGTACGGCCTGCAGCTGGCCTTCAAGCATGCGCAGCTGCCGCGCATGGGCCCGGCGGCGCTGGTGATGAAGACCCCCATCATCCGCCGCGAGATGCCCGAGCAGACGCGCGTGAAGCTGTACCCGTCCGAGGGCTACCTGAGGCACACGCCGGCGCGTCCGGATGCCGCGGGCGTGGCCGCGCTCGCCGAGATCGTCGCGTCGGCGCGCTGCCCGCTGATCGTCGCCGGTCAGGGCACGCAGACCGAAGGCACCCGGGCGCTGCTCGACGAGGTGTCACGCCGCGCCGGCATCGCGGTGGCCACCAGCTACAACGGCAAGGGCGTGGTCGACGAGACCGGCCCGGTGGCCGTGGGCATGCTGGGCACCTGGGGCAGCAAGAGCGCCAACCGCATGATGGCCCGCGCCGACGTGCTGCTGGTGCTGGGCGCCAGCCTCGGGCCCGACTACCTGCGTTTCCGCGACGAAGGCATGATCGACCCGAACCGGCAGCGCATCGTGCATGTCGACGTCGACCCGCGCCACGCCGGCTGGGTGGTGCCGGTGGAACTGGCGATCACCGGCGACGTCGGCGACGTGCTGCAGATGCTGCAGGCGCACGACCTCGGCGAAGCGCAGCGAGACCGGCGTGTCGCGGCCATCGCCGCGAACAACGCCGAGCATGGCTTCGGCGTGCTGCCCGGGGTCGTCACAGCCGACGGCATGCTGCACTACGCCGACATCGTGCGAGTGCTCGACCACACGCTGACGCCGAACGACATGCTGGTGCTCGACGCCGGCAACAACCGCATCTGGGTCACCAGCATGCTGCGCCTGCGCACCCCCGGGCAACTGGTGGTGCCGGGCGGCATCGGCGGCATGGGCTGGGGGCTGCCGGCAGCGGCTGCGACCAAGCTCGTGTACCCGGAACGCCACGCCATCTGCCTGATCGGCGACGGCGGCGCCGCGATGACACTGAGCACGCTGGCCACCTGCGTGCAGGAACAGTTGCCGATCACCGTGATCGTCGCCAACAACCAGGGCCTGGGCATGGTGCGCGACAACATGAAGGGGCGGCGCATCGCCGTCGACTTCTCGCCGATGGACTTCGCCAAGCTCGCCGAAGGCATGGGTTGTGTCGGCATCCGCGTGAACCGGGCCGATGCACTGGGCGACGCCATCGCCGCGGCGCGCGAGGCCACGCGCCAGGGCCGCACGACGGTGATCGACGTGGCCATCGATCCCGCCGCCAGCCACGTGCCGGTCTCCGACTACTGAACCTGACCATGCGCCCGATCGCCCTCGTCACCGGCGGCGCCAGCAACATCGGCTGGGCCTGCGTGCGCCGGCTCGCGGCCGACCACGACGTGGTCATCGGCGACCTGAAAGCCCCCGCGGAGCCGATGCCCGAGGGTGTGCGCTACCTCCCGGTCGACATCACCGATGCTGCGGCCTGCCAGCGACTGATGGCCGAGGCCGGTGGCGAACAAGGACTGGCGGTGCTGGTGCACTCGGCCGCGATCACCGCGCCGGCGCGGCCGATCGAACAGATCCCGGCCGACGAATGGCGGCGGCTGATCGACGTCAACCTCACCGGCGCCTTCCTCGTCGCGCAGGCGGCCCTTCCGCAACTGCGCCGCGCGCGCGGCTGTGCGGTGATGATCTCGTCGCGCGCCGGCCGCACCGGATATGCCGCGCTGAACGCGTCGGCCAGCGGTACCAAGGCGCACTACGCGGCGTCGAAGGCGGCGCTGCTGTCGCTGGTCAAGTCGCTGGCGATCGAACTCGCGCCGGATGGCGTGCGGGTCAACGCGGTGGTGCCCGGCTCGATCGAGGGCGCGATGATCCCGCGCGAACGCTGGCCCGAACTCGCCGCGCGCATCCCGCTGGGCCGGCTGGGCACGCCCGACGAAGTGGCCGACGCCGTGCGCTGGCTGTGTTCCCCCGAAGCCCGCTACGTCACCGGCCACGCGCTGGACGTCAACGGCGGCACCTGGATGAGCTGACCCGACCCGCAACCCCACGAAGGAGACATCGATGAAGTTCGACCGCACCCTGCTCGCCGCCGCCACGGTGCTGCTGGCCACGACCTTCGGCGCGCAGGCGCAGGAGGTGCGCGTGGCGCGCCAGTACGGCATCGCCTACATCCCGCTGATGATCATGCAGGACCAGCAGCTGATCGAGAAGCACGCTGCGCGCCTGGGCGTGCCGGGCGTGAAGGTCACCTGGCAGCAATTCACCGGCGGCGCGGTGATGAACGACGCACTGCTCTCGGGCAACCTCGATTTCGCCGTCGTCGGCCCGCCGCCGTTCCTGACCATGTGGGCGCGCACGCAGGGCACGCAGAACCAGGTGCTGGGCATCGGCGCACTGAATTCGATGCCGATGTACCTGATGACCCGCAACCCGGCCGTCAAGTCGATCAAGGACTTCGGCGAGAAGGACCGCATCGTCGTCAGCGGGGTGAAGGTCTCGACGCAGGCCGTCGTGCTGCAGATGGCCGCCGCCAAGGAGTGGGGCCTGAAGGACCATGACCGGCTCGACAAGCTGACAGTGGCGATGCCGCTGTCCGACAGCATGGCGCTGATGCTCTCCGGCAAGGGCGAGGTGTCGGGCGACTTCACGGTGCCGCCGTTCTCGTTCCGCGAGATGAAGGCCGGCATGAAGCCGGTGATCGACACCTTCTCGGTGCTCGGCGGACCGAGCTCGACCAACGTGATCTACGCGACCAAGAAGTACGCCGATGCCAACCCGAAGATGGTGCAGGCCTTCGGCGCCGCGCTGCGCGAAGCGCAGGAGGCCATCGGCAAGGACAAGGCCACCGCCGCCGCCACCTACCTGAAGCTCTCGGGCGACAAGGAGACAGTGGAGAACGTCGTCGAGATGCTGAACGACCCGAAGGTCGAATTCAGCACCACGCCCAAGGGCATCATGGCCTTCGCCGACTTCATGCACTCCACCGGCGCGATCAAGGCCAAGCCGGCGTCGTGGAAGGACGCCTTCATCCCCGAGCTGCATTCGGCGCCTGGCAACTGACTCCCGCGCATGGCCGCCACGCTGCTCGAGGTCGACCGCGTCACGCTGCGCTACGCCGGCGAGCGCGGCGCCGTGGTCACCGCCACCGAGCGCGTGAGCTTCTCGGTGGCCGACGGCGAACGGCTGGTACTGCTGGGGCCGTCGGGCTGCGGCAAGTCATCGCTGCTGAAGGCCATCGGCGGCTACCTGGCGCCGGCCGAAGGCGAGATCCGGCTGCGCGGCCGACGGATCAGCGAGCCTGGTCCCGACCGCATGATGGTCTTCCAGGAGTTCGACCAGCTGCTGCCGTGGAAGACCGTGCGGGGCAACGTGATGTTTGCGCTGCAGTCGTCAGGCCGCGCCGATGCCACAGCGGCTCGCACGCGCGCCGACCAGGCCATCGCCAAGGTGCGGCTGGACCGCTTTGCCGACGCCTTTCCGCACACGCTGTCCGGCGGCATGAAGCAGCGTGTGGCCATCGCGCGCGGCATGGCGATGGAGCCCGACATCCTGCTGATGGACGAACCCTTCGCGGCGCTCGACGCGATGACGCGCACGGCGATGCAGGACGAACTGCTGCAGCTGTGGCAGGACACGAAGTTCACGGTGATCTTCGTCACGCACTCGATCCAGGAGGCCATCCGCATCGGCAGCCGCATCCTGCTGCTGTCACCGCACCCCGGGCGCCTGAAGGCCGAGGTGGCCAGCGACGGGCAGGACCGTGTGCTGGCCAACGGCCTGCGCCTGTCGGAAGACATCCACCAGAGCCTGTTCGCCGGTGCGGCGACCACGGCGGAAGGTTGAGGCGATGGACGGCGCCGCGCTCAAACCCTGGCAGCAGCCGATGGTCCGCAAGGCCCTGCTGCTGGCGCTCATCGGCCTGGCCTGGGAGCTTTACGGCCGGGCGCTGAACAACGACCTGCTGTTCCCCACGCTGCTGCAGACGCTGAAGAGCCTGTATGAAGCGGTGGTCAGCGGCGTGCTGCCGCAACGCGCGGTCAATTCGCTGAGCGTGCTGCTGCAGGGCTACCTGCTCGGCACCGCGGGCGCGCTGCTGCTGGCGGCGCTGGCCGCCACCACGCGGCTCGGCGCCGACCTGCTGGACATGCTCACCGCCGTCTTCAACCCGCTGCCGGCGATCGCACTGCTGCCGCTGGCGCTGATGTGGTTCGGCCTCGGCAACGGCAGCCTGGTGTTCGTGCTGGTGCATTCGGTGATGTGGCCGATGGCGCTGAACACGCACACCGGCTTCCGCTCGGTGTCGCCCACGCTGCGCATGGTCGGGCGCAACGTCGGCCTGCGCGGGCTGCGCTACACCGCCGCGATCCTGATTCCCGCGGCCTTCCCCAGCATCCTCGCCGGCCTGAAGATCGGCTGGGCCTTCGCCTGGCGCACGCTGATCGCCGCCGAGCTGGTGTTCGGCGTCAGCTCCGGCTCGGGCGGCCTGGGCTGGTTCATCTACGAACGCAAGAACCAGCTCGACACCGGTGCCGTGTTCGCCGGCCTGCTGACGGTCATCCTGATCGGACTGGTGGTCGAAGGCGTGCTGTTCCGCTGGGTCGAGAACCGCACCGTGCGCCGCTGGGGCATGCAGACCCATTGAAACGAGACCCGACATGAGCCAGGACCTGCACGCCAACGCCCCGCCGCCCGAAGTGCGCGAGGCCGACCCCGCGCGCGGCTGCCGCCGCCTGAACGGGCGTGTCGCGCTGTTGACCGCCGCCGCGCGCGGCATCGGCTTCGCGTCAGCCGTGCGCCTGGCCGCCGAGGGCGCCGAGGTGTGGATCACCGACCGCGACGAAGCCGCGCTGGCCGCCGCCCGCGTCGCCGCCCAGGCCGCCGGCCAGCGGCTGCAGACGCAGGTGATGGACTCGGCCGATGCCGAGGACGTGGCCGCCGTCATCGCCGCCATCGGCGCCAGCGCCGGCCACATCCACATCCTGGTCAACAACGCCGGCGGCTCGCTGCACACACCCTACCGCTTCATGGACGAGAGCGACGCACACTGGGCGCAGGTGATGAACCTGAACGTGATGGGCGCAGTGTGGGCCAGCCGCGCAGTGCTGCCGGGCATGGCGGCGCAGCGCTTCGGCCGCATCGTCAATTTCGGCTCCAAGGCCGGGCGCTTCGGCAGCCTGATCGCCGGGCCAAACTACGCCGCCGCGAAAGGCGCGATCGCTGCGCTGACGCGGCAGATGGCGCAGGAATTCGGGCCGCAGGGCGTCACCGTCAACTGCATCTGCCCCGGCGTGGTGATGACCGAGCGCACGCGCGGCCTGTGGGCCGAGCGCCGCACGCCCGAGGAGCGCGAGCGCGTGCTGCAGGAGATCCCGCTGCGCCGCCACGCCGAAGTCGAAGACGTGGCCGCGGCCGTGGCCTTCTTCGCCAGCGATGATGCAGGCTTCATCACCGGCACCACGCTCGACCTCAACGGCGGCCAGGGCATGTCCTGAACCCGCCACACGATTCACACGACAAGACCTGGAGACCCCCGATGACCTTCACCCGCCGCACGCTCCTCACCCTGGCCATCGCCACCGGCCTCGCCGGTGTCGCGCAAGCGCAGGCCCCCGCCTGGCCGACCGCCGGCAAGCCGATCCGCATCGTCGTGCCCTTCCCGCCCGGCTCGGGCTCGGACGTCAATGCTCGCAACGTCGGCAAGCAGCTGCAGGACCTGCTCGGCGGCCACCCGGTGATCATCGACAACAAGCCCGGCGCCGGCACCTTCATCGGCGCGCAGGAAGTGGCGCGCGCACCCGCCGACGGCCACACGCTGCTGTACACCATCGTCATCACGCACACGCAGAATCCGCACCTCTACAGCAAGCTGCCCTACGACCCGTTCAAGGACTTCACGCCGCTGACCCAGGTGATGAAGTCGGCCACCGTGCTGATCGCGCACCCGTCGGCGCCGTTCAACACCGTCAAGGAGCTGGCCGCCTACGCCAAGGCCAACCCGGGCAAGCTGAACTTCGCGTCGTTCTCGGCCGGCTCCACCTCGCACCTGAACGGCGAGCTGCTGGCGCAGCGCACCGGCACGCAGATGGTCCACATCCCGTACAAGGGCACCGCCGACGCCTCCCGCGCGCTGGTCGCCGGCGAGGTGCAGATCTACTTCGACGGCACCTCCAGCGCGGTCGAGCTGATCAAGGGCGGCCGCGCCAAGGGCCTGGGCACGGCCACGCCCAAGCGTGTGCCGGTGCTGCCCGACATGCCGACCATCACCGAAGCGGGCGTCGCCGGCATCGACATCGTTGGCTGGCAGGGCCTGTTCGGCCCGGGCAACATGGACCCGGCGCTGGCCACACGCATCGCCGGCTTGCTTCAGAAGGCCGTGACCTCGCCGGAGATGCTCAAGGCCATCGCCGCGCAGGGCAACGAGCCGTCGGGCGCCTCGGGCGCCGAGTTCGCCGCGATCGTCAAGAGCGACCACGACCGCTGGGGCGAAGTGATCCGCGCCGCCAAAATCAAGCTGGACTGACACCGATGTTCGACACCACGATCCGCGGCGGCACCCTCGTCGACGGCAGCGGCCAGCCGCGTTTCACCGGCGACATCGGCATCGTCGGCGACCGCATCGCCGCGGTTGGCGGCAAGCTCTCGCCCGGCGTTCGCGACATCGACGCCTGCGGCGCGATCGTCACGCCGGGTTGGGTCGACGTGCACACGCACTACGACGGCCAGGCCACCTGGGACCCCTACCTGAGCCCCAGCACCGACCACGGCGTGACCAGCGTCGTGATGGGCAACTGCGGCGTTGGCTTCGCGCCG
>Ga0075163_10010586_pt1 | contig 12063 bp, 8 predicted proteins | sample JI1023141ADNA_FD_71478 | JGI IMG/M metagenome (GOLD analysis project Ga0075163, IMG submission 71478) | Wastewater effluent complex algal communities from Wisconsin, to seasonally profile nutrient transformation and Carbon sequestration -... | ecosystem: Engineered > WWTP > Effluent > Algae...
CGTGAGTTAGAGGCGTTCTCTAAATTCGGTTCCGACTTAGATGCTGCTACAAAATCAGTATTGGATAAAGGTGCACGTAACGTGGAAATTTTGAAACAAGCACAGTTTTCTCCGGCACGTGTAGAACAACAAATTGCAATTATTTACTGTGGAACAAAAGGTTTATTGCGTAACGTTCCTGTAAATAAAGTAAAAGAATTCGAAGCAGAATACATCGCATTCTTAGAAGCAAAACACAAAAATATCTTGAACGATTTAAAAGCAGGAAAATTCACTGACGAAATCACAAACGTGTTGGAAGCAGTAGCAAAAGATTTATCTGCAAACTATAAATAATTAATCAATTTGAAAATTTGAAAATGGGGCAATTGTCACATTTTCAAATTACCAAATTTTCAAATTAAAAGATGGCAAATTTAAAAGAGGTTCGTAACCGAATAGTATCTGTAAGTTCAACGCAACAAATCACAAGCGCTATGAAAATGGTGAGTGCGGCTAAGTTGCGTAGAGCACAAGATGCAATCACACAAATGCGCCCATATGCAAGTAAGTTGAAGGAAATTCTGGAAAACTTAAGCGCAAGTTTGGATAGCTCGGATGGAGCGTATTCAAAACAACGTCCGATAAAAAATGTATTGTTGGTGGTAATTACTTCTAACCGTGGGTTGTGCGGTGGATTTAATGCAAACGTGTTGAAAGCAGCGATGAAATTGGCACGCGAAGATTACAAAGGAAACAATGTAAGTGTATTGTGTATCGGTAAAAAGGCGGCAGATTATTTTAAAAAGACAGATTACGGAATCATTGGTTCGGACATGCCTCGTGGCTTAAACGAATTGTTTGATGAATTAACATTTGTAAATGTTGCTCCGGTTGCAGAAAAAATTATGCAAGTATTTGTGGATGGACAATTTGATAAAGTAGAATTAATCTACAATCAATTTAAAAACGCAGCAGTACAAATCCCTACAACTGAACAATATTTACCGGTTCAAGCACCTGCTGCTTCCGACAATAAAAAAGTTGGAGAGTATATTTTTGAGCCAAGTAAAGAATTTATCGTTGCAGATTTAATTCCTCGCTCTTTAAAAACACAATTGTTTAAAGCATTATTGGATTCACATGCGGCTGAACATGGAGCACGTATGACATCAATGCACAAAGCAACTGATAACGCAGGAGCATTGATTAAAGAATTGAAATTGACATACAACAAGGCTCGTCAAGCAGCGATCACAAACGAAATCTTAGAGATTGTTGGTGGAGCTGAAGCGTTGGCTGGTTAGTTAGATGTTGGATATTTGATAGTAGAAGACTCACAGAAATGTGGGTCTTTTTTTATTCCCATTTTTGTTTAAGACTTTAAGACTTGGTGTTGGCGGATGAGGTGGGGCAAGAGGGATGACGCGAATTAATGTTATTCTTTCAACTTCACCTTCACATCCACTTTTGCTGTATCGAGCAAACTGGCAGGATCCACTTCAATTTCTACTTTCACATCTTCCGCTTTCGGCATCATTGCAGCGACTTTGCTTTTATTCAATGCAGGAATCAACGTGGGGGCAATCTTCCCAACAGGGCGATAGAGCAACGATTCTTCCTTTGTTGTAAATGAAATCATGGGATAACTTTCTTCCACAGCATCAATCATAAAAATAACCACACTCATCATTAATGCAAATTTCAAGGCACCAAATACAGCACCGCCAATCTTGTTGACAGCACTGAGCGCAACTCCATCCACCATTTTCTGAATCATTTTTGCGACTAAAAAAACAAAAGCAATAATCACTAAAAAGGTAAGCGCAAACGCAATGATTGGTAAATAAGGTGATTTCCAGTCGAACCCTTCCGACAACTTTTGTGCAATGTAATCCGAAAACGTAATTCCACCCCAAACCCCCAAACTGAAGGCAACCAAGGTGGCGGCTTCAATCACTAGTCCCTTTGTAAAGCCTTTGTAAAGCCCCCAAACAAGCGGAATACAAAGTAAGATATCGATGTAATTCATAAAAATGATTTTTAAAAGATGACCAGAGCAAATTTTGAATGCAACTAAAATCAAAATTTAAACATCTCTATGCAAAGAAAGCGTGAAACACTTTTTGAAAACCCCTTAAAGGGTAAAACTTATTAAACAAACATTGTTCAATTACTCTCAAATACTACCCAAATGAAAAAATTTACACTTTCCTGCTTACTTGTTTTTTCAAGTGTAATAGCAGCCTTTGCAACTGGTCACGTTGCCACAGCTATCGGAACAAATCCTACGTGTAATGGCTCATGTGATGGTTCAGCTATCGCAATGGCATCTGGTGGTATTGGTCCTTATGGGTATACCTGGACAGGTCCTGCAAGTTATACAGCAACGGGGGCAAATATTTCAGGGTTATGTGCGGGAACGTACATTGTTACAGCCATTGATAGCAGTGACATGAGTACAGCCATCTATACACTAAATTTAACAGGACCTGCTGCGGTGCTTGTTTCAGTGAATTCCGCGACAACTTGTTTAGGTACAGGACCGGTAACACTATTTGCTACGGGTGCAACAACGTATGTTTGGAGCACCGGAGCAACAACAAATCCGATTATTGTTACACCTGCAACAACAACCTCTTATACCGTAACGGGAACAACTGCCGGATGTACAGCAACTGCTGTAGCAACCGTTACAGTAAATACTCCTCCGACAGTAACACTTTCTCCTTTTCCTGATGCATGTGGAACTTGCAGTGGATCAATTATGACTTCGGCAGTGGGAGCAATTACTTATTCTTGGGTGGGTCCCGGTTATACATCAACAATGATGAACGCTTTTGGATTATGCCCTGGTACATATACTTTAACAGCAACTGGCGTTGGAGGCTGTACAACATCAACATCAACATCTATAATACCATCTCTACCTATAGTGGCTACAGTATCTACTACTCCAGCTACTTGTGGGGCGTGTGATGGAACAGCAACGGCTTTTGCAACAGGAGGAATGCCTCCATATACATATTTATGGATGACAGGTGCAACAACAACAACTTTAACTGGCTTGTGTTCTGGAACATATACTGTTACGGTAGTTGATGGAAACGGATGTACTTCTACGGCTTTGGGAACGGTATCCAGTACGTCTTCTATCACAGCAATGACAAGTGCAACACCTACCGGTTGTGGGGTGTGTAATGGTAGTGCAAACGTAACGGCTACAGGAGGAACAGGAGGTTATTCGTATGATTGGGCACCAGGAGCACCAACAGGAGATGGAACAACAGGAATTTCAAATTTATGTTTAGGAAGTTATACCGTTACAGTAACGGATGGAGCAGGATGTTCCTCAACTGCTCTTGCAACCATAACGAATACAACACCCATTGTTGCAACGGCAGTAGCAACCCCTTCTGCTTGTGGAGTATGTAATGGTACGGTGAGTGTATTAGAATCTGGTGGTACTGCCCCATACGTATACGATTTAACAGGATTTCCTCAACAAACCAATGGAAACTTTTCAGGTGTTTGTCCGGGTACCTATATAGCAACCGTTACCGATGTGAATGGTTGTATTGGAATCTATACGATTGTTGTTAATTCTGTGAATTCAACAAGCTTTGCGGTTACCAACGTTACTCAAAACGAAACCGGATCAGGCTTAGGCAATGGATTTATTGACTTAACCGTTACAGGTTCCGCGCCTCCATATACCTTTTTGTGGAACAATGGTGCAACAACAGAAGACATTTATTCATTATCAGGAGGAATGTACAGCGTTACAATTACGGATAACAATGGCGAATGCGCCATGTATACATTTTTAATTTCAACGATTCCGGCTTACGGATTTATTACAGGATATGTATACAACGACATGAATACCAACTGTGTTTTTGATGCAGGAGATAGTCCTATCGCTGGATATTATGTTACAGTTACCAGCGGAACAGCAACATTTTATGGGTATACCAATGCTTCGGGATATTATTCTGTTTGGGTACCCAATGGAAGTTATACGGTTACACCAACAACATTAACAGATCTGGAAGCCGCTTGTACAGCAACTTATCCTGTAACTGTTACTTCAGGAAGCACGAGTTTAAACAATAATTTTGCATACACATTGCCTCCTATTTATGATGTTTGTATCACGACCTATAGTACAGGAATTGTTCCCGGATTTAATGGAGCCTATTACACAACGCTTCATAACTATGGAACTCAAACGGCAATTGGCGTGGCTTATATTGTGCTACCAAGTATCTTAAACTATGTGGCTTCATCACCTTTGGCAAGCAGTATTTCTGGAGATACCATTTTTTGGAATTACACCATCAATCCGTTTACTGCGCAATTCTTTTCTGTTACTTTTTATACCCCTCCAACTACTCCGCTTGGGACAGTAACAATGGCCCATGTGAATGCCACTGTAACCAATGGAACAGATATTAATCCTGGTTGTAATAACTATGTTTATACACGTTTTGTAACCGGTTCGTTCGATCCGAATGCAAAAACGGTTTCTCCATCGGGCTATGGCGCAACAGGGAATATCGGTTTAACGGAAACAGAATTTACCTATTTGGTTCAATTCCAAAATACAGGTTCTGGTCCTGCAGTCAATATCAATGTGACAGACACCATTTCTTCGATGTTGGATTTGTTGAGCTTTGAAATGCTTGAAGCAAGCCATTCTTATGTTGTTGAATTTTTACCGGACAATGTTATTCGTTGGAAATTCGATAACATTATGTTGCCGGATAGCACTAGCAATGAACCGGGAAGTCATGGACATGTTTTATTCAGAATGTCGAAAGCAGCAGCACCTGTATATGGTGAAGTCATTGAAAATAAAGTATTTATTTACTTCGACTTTAATGCACCTGTGATTACAAATACAGCTATCAATACATATACAATGCCGATGTCCGTTGAAGGGCAAATAAGTGAAAACGGTAACATTACGGTGTATCCAAATCCATTTACAGACAATGCCACGTTTGTTATTGAATCGGAAAAGGTGAATGAATTGTATTCATTTGAGTTAACAGACATATTGGGTAAAAAAGTGAAAGTGATGAGTGGAATTTCTCAAAAACAATTTGAAATTTCAAGAGCAGATTTACAAAACGGAATCTATTTCTATAAAATATTTACCTCTGAAAGTGTAGTTGGCATTGGGAAAGTGGTGATTAAGTAAACTTATTTCAAACAGATTGCTTCAACCGGTAGTTAGTTCTCTACTGGTTGAAGCAATTTTATTTTATCATTTACCCAACTTGAAAAATCAAAATTGTCTAACAAATTTTTTTCTAGATTGTCTGAAAAAATTTCAACAAAGGCAGCACTTAATTTCACCAACTGTTGCAATTCCTTTTGTTTGCCAACATCTTCTAGTTTTCGCATTGTAGCCAACAGAGCTGTTTCTGCACGGTATAATTTTTTCGTGGATTTTAAATAGCGAGTCGTATTTATAATGGCAAATGGAAGTGCTTCCCAATCTTTTGAATCATAATAAATAATAATTTGCAACATTCGTGCACAACAATAAATGTCTGAACGCACCTCTTTGTTTGGATTGTTGAGCAGCTTATTTACCCAACGCAACGATTCTTTGTACATTTTGTTTGCGTGCAATAAACGTGCAAAAGCAAAGCTGAATTGTAGTTCATGAACCGGACTAACATGTTTTTCTAATCGCTCTAATTCGCTTTGTATTTGAGGGATTAGGGCGATTCCTTTTGTATAGTCATCCGACTTTATATATACATCCAATTCTAAGGATGAGGTGATGGTGAATAATTTAGTTTGCCAATCGATGCTATTTTTTATGTGGAATGTTTTGGTAGATGCGCGCAATTTTTCAATTGCAATCAGGGCTTCATCGTATTTTTTAATTTTCGTTAGTCCAATTGCTAAGTTGTTCATCGAGATTAAATAAAACAATGGTTTTCTTTGAATCTGGTGAGGGTTTGTTTCTAATAGTGCGACAACTTTTTGTTGATACCCAATTGCTATTTCAATGTCACCTTTTAACGTTCGATAAGCCCCATGTAGTTGATAAAAGCTAAGTTTAGAGCGAAAGGTAGTGGCCTTTGCTTCGGATTGCAAAAGTGACGAAAGAGCAATTTTGTCGATGTCTCGCATTTGTTCTTTATCGCGATACATTCCTTCTGAGCGTAAATTGAAAAACAGATCGCTGGAAATCTTTTTGTATTCAATCGTGTTTTTATGAGCATTCAAACTATTTAATTCATTTTGATACAGTGTTATATGGTCGGGGAATGATTTGTTGTCTGCCATTACCTGACGGAGTTCGCCATACCAATTATAAACTTCCAGCAAAACAAAATGATTTTCATATTTCATTGCCGTTTTTTCAATTTGATTTAAAGTGCTTCTACACTGCTGATACAAGCCTTTTCGATATAAAATTTCTACATCGTTCAATTGATTTTTTATTTCAATTTCGATACTGCTTTCGGAATGGTAATTACGTAAACACTTTAGAATTGAGTGGTACAGATAGTTTTCAGCTACATGAATTTGATTTAAAACTGCTTCTCCTTTAAATTCTTTTTTAATAAGCGCTTCATTGTAAGTCCGCATGCGCTCGTAACAATCAAAGAGACGCGTAGAATTACTGTCCTCTCTGAATTCAGTGGATAGTTTGATATAGCGCTTCTCCGATCCGGAAAGTGATTTTATTAAATCAATTATAGATTGTTTTGAAATCATAAAATATTGAAAAGCAATTGATTGAATAAAAATACTATATATTTAGATAACTACAATCTGATTAATCTAAAATATGCGTTTTTTACGCTGTTTTATGCCATTATATATGACAATATATGAATATATACGTATTCTTAAAATGTTGAAATATAATTATATAGTAATTTTACAACCTTAAATAGAAACCTACAAATGAACAATTAAACAATTGCTTCGCTTGTAAGCAGCCATTTTCTTTGCTTCATCAAACCAACAAATCCAATTAAAAATGAAAGCAAGAAAAATTTTATTAATCATCTTTATGTTGATTTTTCTAATCATTGCAATTACAGAAAGCTCAAATGCACAATGCAATTGTGAAATTGCCTTGCCTCCCGGTCCCGGTGCAGTTGTTACGCTATCCCCAGCGGTGAGTATTGCAACAATTAATTCTACAATTGCAGCCGCAACGGGGCCAACAACAATTTATCTGGCAGATGGAACGTATAACATTCCAGCGGGAACGTATATTCTTGTTTCCAAGCCCGATATTACGATTCGTTCCTTATCTGGGAACAGAGACATGGTGATTATTAGCGGTACCGGAATGCAGTCGCAGAGTGGTGATTATCATGGAATACAAATAGCAAGAGGCAATTGTACCATTGCGGATATCACGATTAAAGACATTGATTGTCACCCGATCCAAATCAATTTCAACACCACATTTGATATCGACAATATACTGATTCATAATGTACATATTGTGGATGGCGGACAACAACTTATTAAAGTGAATGTAAGTGGTACAGGTATGTTTAGTGATAATGGTGTAATTCAATGTTCGTTGTTGGAATACACTACTTCCTTGCCCGCAGGATATTGGTATACCAACGGAATTGATTTGCAAGGGGGCAGTAATTGGGAGATTCGCGACAATACCATCAGAAGAATTAAAGCATCAATGGATCAATATACATCAGGCTTTTCTGCTGGTCCGGCTATTTTATGTTTTAAGCAATCATCAAATACATTAGTTGAACGCAATATGATTTTGGATTGTGATGAAGGAATTTTTTTTGGAAATTGGGGAGATGTTGGTCCATCCCATTCGGGTGGAATTATTAGAAACAATTTTATCCGAGGTGATAACTACACACGAGCAGGAATAGGTGTTTCCCGTTCTCCCAATGCTTTGATCTTAAACAACACCATCTATTCTCCCGGCTCAAATGCATATCAAAGTCAGTCGTTAACATCAATAGAAATTACTGGTTCGGAAGCAACGGGCTGTGTTATTCAAAACAACATGATGGATGAATACATGAATATTACAGGAGCTGCTCCAACACCATTACAGATTACTAATATTGTCTCTTCAGGTGCTGCGCATTATGTGAATCCAGGTGCAGTGCATCCGTTGTTTCCTGATTTGCATTTGATTTCCAGCTCTTCTGCAATAAATGCAGGAACATCTCATATTAATAGGGCTGAAGATTACGACTGCCAAACACCAACAGCAACAGTTGATATAGGAGCAGACGAATTTAGCATCACCACTAGCATTAACAACAATTCAAATACAATAGCCATGAATATATTTCCAAATCCAACAACGGATGAGTTGAACATCACCTATTCTTTAAATCAATCTCAAAATGTTTTGATAGAACTATTAAATGTTTTAGGTGAGAAAATTGTTCTGTTAAATCAAAAACAATATGCAGGAGAACGTAGCTTTAACTTGCATTTGAGTGAGTTTTCTTTAAATGCCGGAGTATATTTTGTGCGCATTTCTGTGGAAGGGAATACCTATGTTCGCAAAATTGTAAAGCAGTAAATGCTTCTCGGCTCCTTCTGAAGTGACTTATAGAATGTCATTTCAGGTGGAGTCGAGAAACCGAGGTTTAAATGGACTAAATGATTGCCTCCCAAAAGGCTTTTAATAGTAAGAAAATCAAAATAATTAAAAATAAATTTGGAAGATTAAAAATTTGCGTCATATATTTGCAACGCAATAAGAAACCATGAACAACAACTTTACATATACGTTAACTACTTCAAACAGCCCAATGATGTGCTGTATGATGTGTGCGTAATTATGGAAAGCCTGTTGTAACAACATATATTTTAAATCACATTTAAAAGGCTTTCCAGAAACGGGAAGCCTTTTTTGCATTCTCCCTCTCCTTTGGATAGGGTCGGGGTGAGGTAAACAAACAAAACAAAAGAACAAAATGACAATTTTCAATTTTCAATTTTTAATTTTCAATCTAACAATGTGTATGTGTTGTATGATGTATCTGCGAATGCGGAAGGCAACCATATTGCATTATTGTAAAAGATAAAAAAAGATAAAGCAAAATTTGAAAGCCCTTCCGCAGCAATGCAGAAGGGCTTTTTTTATTACCTCACCCTGCCCTCTCCTTGAAAAAGGAGAGGGTTCTAAAAAGAGGTAGTATAAACACACATTAAACCAATAAACAAGTGAACTAACATGCAAAGCTTTCAAACAGAAATAGAAAATCTCCCGAACAAATCGGGACAGGCTCTGGTAGAAAAGGATATAATTGAACTTGAACAAAAAATTCATGCCTTCCGAAATGGCACATTGAACGAAGAAAAATTTCGCTCTCTTCGTTTGGCACGTGGTGTTTACGGTCAACGTCAACAAGGTGTTCAGATGATTCGAATCAAATTGCCATTTGGTAAAGTAACCGGGAAACAATTGTTACGCATTGCGGATATATCGGATGAATATTCAAATGGTAATCTACATTTAACAACACGTCAGGATGTACAAATCCATTTTGTGAGTTTGGACAAAACCCCGGAATTGTGGGCGAAACTCGAACAAGATGATATCACCTTGCGTGAAGCCTGCGGGAATACTGTCCGCAACATCACCGCATCTGCAGTCGCAGGCATCGATCCGAAAGAACCATTTGATGTTTCTCCGTATGCTCAGGAAATGTTTAAATACTTTTTGAGAAAGCCATTCGGACAAGAGTTGGGCAGAAAATTAAAGTTCGCTTTTTCATCGAACGATGAAGATACTGCTTACACTTTTATGCACGATTTAGGGTTTATTCCAAAAGTGAAAATCATTGACGGGAAAATCACCAGAGGCTTTAAAGTGCTTGTTGGCGGAGGGTTGGGAGCGCAACCCTTTTTAGCGAAAACAGCATTTGAGTTTTTAGAAGAAGATCAAATCATTCCGTTTACGGAAGCATTGGTGCGTGTTTTCGACAGACATGGTGAACGCGCAAGTCGTCATAAAGCAAGGATTAAGTATTTGGTGAATAAAATTGGAATTGAAGAGGTGTTGCGAGTGGTGGCGGAAGAGCGTTTGGCATTGGGTTATTCAACCTTCCTAATTAATTACGATGCAGTGCCGGTGAAACAAAACACGTCAGCCGCATCTTTCACGACATTTAAAATAAGTGATAATAAAAAATATCAAGATTGGTTACTTAGTAATGTATTTGAGCAAAAGCAGCAAGGCTTTTATGGTGTGAACATTAAAATTCAGTTAGGTAATATCAGTTCACACACCGCACGCGAGTTCGTTAGTTTAGTTAATACCTATGCAGCAGACGACATACGCGTAACGGTAAATCAAGGTTTGTTGTTGAAATTTGTTTTAAAAGAAGCCTTGCCCGCTTTGTTCAAAGCATTGGATAAATTAGGATTAGCAGAACCGGGATTTGATAGCGTGGGCGACATTACTGCTTGTCCGGGTACCGACACCTGCAACTTGGGAATATCCAGCAGCACCGGAATCACCAAAGAGTTGGAAAGAGTGGTGAAAGAAGAGTTTCCGGAACTATTGTTTAACAATGATATTAAAATAAAAATCAGTGGTTGTATGAATTCCTGCGGGCAACATAGTTTGGCGCAAATCGGATTCCATGGAAGTTCATTTAAAAATGGAACCGCTGTGGTCCCGGCATTGCAACTGGTTTTGGGTGGTGGAATTGTTGGAAACGGAGAAGGAAGAATTTCAGAAAAGATCATTAAAGTGCCCAGCAAACGTGGCCCAGCAGTGCTAAGAACCCTTTTAAACGACTTTGAAAAAAATGCAGTGGAAGGAGAATACTTTAATAATTACTATGATAAACAAGGGAAAGATTATTTCTATCAATTATTAAAACCACATGCCGATAATAGCACCTTATTGCCAGAAGAATATCTGGATTGGGGGCATACAGAAGAATTCAAAACCGAAATCGGAGTGGGAGAATGTGCCGGAGTGATGATTGATTTGGTAGCCACGTTGATTTTTGAAGCAGAAGAAAAGTTGGATTGGGCGGAAACAGCATTGAATGAAGAATTGTATGCCGACAGTATTTATCACAGCTATGCAAGTATTATTAGCGGAGCCAAAGCATTGTTGTTAGACAAAAGTTTAAAAACAAATACACAAAACGATATTATCAATGATTTTGATAAACATTTTGTGGATGCCGGAGAAATTCAATTAACTGGGACTTTCAGAGCCTTTGTTTTACAGATAAACCAAAATGAGCCCACAAAGCAGTTTGCAGAGACGTATTTAAAAAACGCAAAAGAGTTTATTAAACAAGCAAGTGCATTGAGAGAACAAAATAGAATAGCATTATGAAAAAAGAATTTAAACATCATATAAAGCACGGGAGTTGTTGGTACGATAACTTTTTTAAGATCAGTACACGACAAATTCAGAACAGACAAATAATCACAAAATCCTCCAACGCAAAAAAGCTGGAGGGTGAAAAAAAACAAAAAGAAAATGAACTCACATAACAATAAAATCCCACAACTAACATTGGTAGGCGCAGGTCCTGGAGATGTTGACTTAATTACTGTTAAAGGCGTTGAAGCCATTGGCTCCGCTGATGTAATCTTATATGATGCATTGGTGAACCCCGAATTATTAAAATATGCACCTATTGGAACCTTGAAAATATTTGTTGGGAAACGAAACAACAATCACGCTTACACACAAGAACAAATCAATGCATTGATTATTGATTTAGCCTTTACGCATGGACATGTGGTTCGATTAAAAGGGGGCGACTCATTTGTATTTGGAAGAGGATATGAAGAGTTGGCGCATGCACGACTATTCAATATCGAAACAGCAGTAATCCCCGGAATCTCCAGCTCCATTGCTGTTCCTGAACTACAGGGAATTCCTGTGACCAACAGAGGAACAAGTGAAAGCTTTTGGGTGATTACCGGTACAAAGAGCAATGGACAACTTTCGGAGGATATAAAGTTGGCTGCGAAGTCGACAGCAACAGTCGTGATTTTGATGGGCTTAAGCAAACTCAAAGAAATAGCGGATGTGTTTATCAAAGAAGGGAAAAGTGATATGGC
>Ga0075163_10010587_pt1 | contig 12063 bp, 11 predicted proteins | sample JI1023141ADNA_FD_71478 | JGI IMG/M metagenome (GOLD analysis project Ga0075163, IMG submission 71478) | Wastewater effluent complex algal communities from Wisconsin, to seasonally profile nutrient transformation and Carbon sequestration -... | ecosystem: Engineered > WWTP > Effluent > Algae...
GCCGACGGAACGTGCGACACGGCCGAAGCGGGTATCCGCCTTGAGCCAGCGGCCGACGCCGTCGTCGAGAACGTCCTGAGCCTGAAGCTGGTTCGGCGCGGCGATCAGCAGATGAGCGTCGATCATCGGCAATCCGTCGGGCACGGACTGATGTTCGAACTGAGGCTTCGCTTCAGGAAGGAAGCCGATCACCTCGAACTGGAACGGATCGCCCGTCTGCGTCACCTTTTCGGTTCGGCCCTGTTTCCAGGGGAATGCACCGGGGTAAAGGTCCAGCTCATATTCCTGCATCGCCGTAAGCTTGCCGGAGCTGTCTTTTTCAGGAACCCGCACTCGGATGAGCGGTTTCTGCGAACGCATCAACTGGCGGGACGTCTCGCCCTCGGTCAGGCCGAGCTGGCCGTCGTCCGTGAACTTCTGACTGATCAGCGAGCCGATGATCAGCGTGAGGAGACCGAGGTGCGTGACCACGAAGCCTGTCTGCTGCCGCTTCCAGGGATAGCGAATCGTGGCCGCACACAGAATGTTGACGAACAGCAGCAGGTTGATGATGTAGAAAATCGGGCTGCGATAGACGTATTGCCTGGCGGCCTCGGTGCCGTACCAGGATTCGTAGAACGTCGCATAAGCCAGAATCACGGCCAGCGAAGACAGGCCGATGACGGCGAGCTTGAGTGACGCCAGAAAGCGATAGACGTCATAAAAGAAGCCGGGGCGTTCCTTGATCGGCACGCGGGCCGGGACACTCGCTTCAGGAGCGGGAGTCGGTTCTTTTATGGGTTTGGAAATCTTCTTGGATTTGGCCATTTTCGATCGTCGGTGACACGGCCGTACGTGACCGCGAGTTCGGAGAACTCTAGGGGCGGGTCATTCAGTACATCAATATTCTAAGCCGATCCGCAAGCCCAGACCACATGGAATCGCTCAGCATTTACGATCGACATCTTGCGGTCCAAGGTTAGCGATTGGCCTTAAGTTGCTTTCTTGTAATGCCTTGCGGATTTAGCGGAGTATTGTGGTTCATGCGGATGCAAGGTCAGAAATCCGATCGGTCAAATCGGTTTCTCCAGAAAAGGCGATAATCGTATCGGTAAAGGCTATTTTTCTATGAGTATATGGTTATACTGTGTCGGTCTCCTTTTCTGACCGGAATCGAAACCTGCGGAAATGTCGCCGAAACTGCCGTTCGTCGAGCGGTCTTCACCGGCATTTCGAGTGTTCGAAAGTAAGAGGAACTCGACATGAACAGACTGCGTATCACGACCGCGAGCTTGCTCTTTGGGGCCCTCGCTTTGAGTCTTCACTGGCTGCTTCCTGAAACTTTCGGGGGAGGTGCCGCCAGAAAGGCTCGCCCTGCCTCGCGTTTCGTCGTCAATACACCGGACGCGCATCAATCCGGCGGATTGATTTCAAGAGCGGGAAAGCCGAAAAAACCGACACCGACGCCGAAGCCGACTCCCGCGGTCGGATCGAAATACGTGATGATGGCGTACAATGACCTGGGCATGCACTGCATGAACCCGACATTCGGCGAATTCTGCCTGCTTCCGCCCTACAATACGGTACGTGCGACCGTCATTCAGCGCGGGGAAGAACCGAAAATCATCAGTTCCTCTTCATCGTTGAAGGTGAACTATTTCATTCCGGGAAACACCGTTTCCTCTATCAAAACCGACTTCTGGGATTATTCGCTGAAGCTCTTCGGCGTCAATCTGCCCGCGAATACCGGTCTCACCGGTAATGGTCTCACCGGCTTTATGGTGCCGCTGCGAGCCGAAAAGCAATGGGAAGCGACAGGTATTCCGGTGACCGACAGGATGGATCCGGTCAACGGCAACCCGCCCGAAATCAATCCTTTCCCGCTCGCCACCGTCGAACTGCGCGACGCGAAAACCAATGCCATTCAGGCCTGGACCAAAACGGTCGTTCCCGTCTCGACGGAAATGGCCTGCAACACCTGCCACAATACGCCGGGGATGACCGTCGAGTCGGATATTCTTTCCGATCATGATCGACTCCACGGAACCAACCTGATGAATTCCAAGCCGGTTCTGTGTGCGAGCTGTCACGCTGATCCCGCTCTCGGCGCGCCCGGGAAACCGGGCATTCCGAGCATGTCGCATGCCATGCACGGCGCGCATGCGCCACGCATGCAGGAAATTCGTCTGACAGGGGCGAATACCTGCTACACGTGTCACCCGGGCAACCGCACGCAATGCCAGCGAGATATCCACTCGGCGAAGGGCATGTCGTGCGTGAATTGCCACGGCGACGAATTCGCCGTTGCCAACGTGAACCGCAAGCCTTGGGTGGACGAACCTTCCTGTGCGAGCTGCCACAAGAGCCGCAAGCCGAAGTTCGATTTCGAAGAGCCAGGCAAGCTCTTCCGCAACTCCAAGGGGCACGGTGGTGTCGCTTGTGCCGTATGCCACGGCTCGCCACACGCGATTACCCCGACCGTGACGGAGGCCGACAATGTCCAGGCGAACTTGCTGCAGGGCTTCTCGGGTGTCATCCGTGACTGCAAGGTGTGTCACATCAAGACGCCGGGCGATAAATTCTTCCACAAGATCGACGATTGATACGGCTGTCCGGATTCAGTTACGGAATCTCGAAATCCTTCCCGGAACATCAATTCCGGGAAGGATTTCTTCATTCCGTCAGCGAACGCCTGATCGTAAGGGAAGTCATTCGGATCGTGCGGAGTTTCGGGCATCCCAATCTGAAGAAAAAAGAACACGGACGGTTCGAAAACCGTCCGTGCCATGTCGATCAGTCAGCTAGCGAGAATCGTGCTCACTCGCCCTTGTGGGCTTCGTGGCACGACTTGCAGTTGGCGGCTTTCTTGAGCTGAGCCGTGGCGCCGTCTTTGCCGTCGACAACAGCCTTGGCGGCCGAAGCCAGAGCGCCGGCCTTCGCTTCCCAGCTGGCTTTGTCGCCCTTCGGCGGCATTTCCTTGCACATGTCGGCGAAGAGTTCGTAAAGCTTCTTCTTATCTTCGGCCGTGCCGCCGCCAGAGGCGACCGTCTTGCACAGGCCACCCTTCATGGCTTCTTTCATGGCCTTCTTGATGGCTTTGCCATCTTGGGCGATCGTCAGGGGCATCATGGTGGCGGTGGCGACGAAGGCCAGGGCAAACGCTTTCCAGGAACGCATGATATATGACTCTCCGATACTCGGGGTTCGGTTCGCCGATACGATTCCGGACGAACCGATGGCATAGCCATCATCGGCAAATTAGCCGATCAGGTCGAGACGGCCAAGCGTTTTTTTCGGAATCTTCCGGGAATCCCCGACTTCGGGATTTCACGACTCATTTTTCCACGGTCATCGAAGCGATCAGGGCGTCCAGGTCGGCTGCCGCTGCCTTCATCGTCTTCTCAGGCCCCGTTACTTTGAGGAAGTAGGAGGTTTCAGGGGTTTCCGCGATCGCGCCCAGCAGCACGAAGCCTGGCTTGTCGACCGTTTCGGGATTTCCCGGCGCGATTGGGGCCACATAGCGCCCCTTGATCTCGACGACCGTCACGTCGGTATTCTTGCCTTTGGCCATCTTCGCGACCGGCTTCGGCGGCTTGCCGCTTTCGGTGCGGAACTGCCCGGCCCAGCGTTCGATATTGGCGTCGACCGTGCCAGCGCCGCCGGGGAATGCGAACAGTACGCATTCGCCATCTTCCTTGTCGCCTTCGGCCGCCGGAATCGCGATCTGGGCACGACGCATTTGAGAGCCCGGACGCGAGGACTTCCAGCCTTCAGGAACTTCGAACGTCAACCCGCCGCCATTGACGGTCCGGGTCTTTTTGGCCTGGGCCAATCCGAGCCGTCCTGAAACCGCGACCGCCAGGAATCCGTAACCCGCCGCCAGGAATTGTCGTCTGCGCATGAGCGTGAACCTCGTTCGATCGATCTCGAGACTCTTCGGAACCGCGATCGGCTGGAACATTTCTTGCGATCGCTTTGGACTCATGATAGTGTGCGGAGACCCGCTCGCCCAGACACGCGACCGATTCATTTCCAAGATCTCAATCCGCAGCAAGGACTTGCAAGTATGTCGGCCAGTCGCCCGCATCGCTTCGCCGCCGCTTTCGCCGTCGTCATGATTCTCGTATTCGCTTTGCCCGCCAGCGCTCAGAAAAAGGCCCCTGACGGAGTCAAGGTGCTGCTGTTATCCGGCGGTGCCCGCCAGCATCATGGTTATCGTGATCAGGCGCTGGTACTGGCCCGGGGGCTGGAAGACAGCGGCCGATACGAAGTGACGATCTGTGAGGACGGCTCGATTCTCACATCGCCGGGTATGTCCAAATATGATGTGCTGATCGTGCATGTCGACCGGCGCGACCCGGAATTCAAGTTCACCGAAGAGCAGCAGAAAGCCCTTCTGGCTCTCGTCCATTCCGGCAAGGGCTACGTTTCGATCCACGGAGCCGACAATGCCGCACCTGACTGGCTGCCTGAATGGCGCGAAATGCTGGGCGGGGTCTTTTCGCATGTCGGGCTGCCCGATTCGAAAACCAAAAAGGGCGAATTCCAGGTCAAGATCGCCCGCAAGGATCATCCGGTCACCAAAGACCTGCCCGACTTCACTCTCAAGGACGAACTTTACTACCACCTGCAGATGAAGCGGCCGATCGAGCCTCTGGCCGTTGTCGAAGTGGAAGGGCAGACGTGGCCCGTCGCCTGGGTGCTCGATTACGGCAAGGGCCGCGTGTTTCACACCGTCTTCGGCCACCGCGATTTCGGGCCTGACAAAAACGAGCCGCTGGCGAACCCATCGTTCATGAAGCTCGTCCTGCAGGGCACCGACTTCGTCGCCGAACCCCACCGCAAGCCGAAGCCGTGAGCCAGCGACCGACTGTCAGCGGGCTACGAAAACTTGCCGCTGCCGAAAGGGGCCGGCTCAGTCTCCCGCCGGCTCTCCCCCGGCACGTGTGGCCATCGCCTGCCAGACACCTCGGCGCGGCAAATTGTCCCAAAATCCGGCCACATTCATCGTGGCAACGGCCGGTTCTCCTTTGACCGGCTCGATCGGCCAGCTTTCGACCGACTCCTTCACGAATCGCACCGATCCATCACCCATGAGTGCATGCAGGCCCTGCGGGTGCATTGATGAAGCCCCGCGCGTGACCGCCTCGACCGCGTAAACGGAAACTCGCCGAAACGCGTTCGGCGGATAAGCGGCCGTGAACAGCGCATCCGGCAGTTTGCCCGTGAACCACCAGCCGCTCGAGTCTTTCGCCGTCGGGTTCGCCCGTTCCAGGCTCGCGAAGGTCGTGATCGACTTCTCCGCAAAGTACATCGTGTGGCTCAGCCCGTCGCTGATCGAACTCAGGCGGATCGGATGCACGTCGGTGAACGTCCCGTCGGCCTGGGCCCGCAATCGCTCGGGCACGCGGCAATCGGCTGATCGCCAGGGCAGGGCGATCACGTCCGTCGACCCGAAACTGCCGGCGTAATTCGTCCCCGAAACCAGCCACGGGCCACCGGGCGGGTCGGGTACCATGGGCGCAAGCCTGTTCGCCGGCATCCGGATCATCTGTTGTGCCCCCGGGTCCGATGGGCACAGATAGGTCGCCACCCGAACGGTGAAGATCGTCGTGTTCTCCATGGCGAAGACGCTCGTGTCATGGTTCACGGCATCGAACATGGCCCGCTGTTCAAGCCAGGGCAGAATGCCGACGAGGGGCCCTTTGTCGATCAGGGTCGTGGTGCAGGACGGCTTCGCTCCGCCGTATCGCGGGTCATAAAGCGGCATCCGGCCGATCGGCAATACCTGATGCGAATCGACATACCCGGCCACCGCCAGGCCGATCTGCCGCAAGTTCGAACCGCATTGGGCCCGCCGCGGACTGCACCGCTGGCAGCAAAAGCGCGATCAGCATCGCGATGATGCCGATGGCCACGAGCAGTTCAATGAGCATGAAGGCATGTCTGCTTGCCTGAGGATTGGCGGATTGCATTTTCAGTACTGCTCTGGGCCGACATAGGCTGCGGTTTGTCCGACAATTTTCAGCGGCACTTCCGTCTGACCGGGCGCGTTCGTGTAGATGAACAGGTCATATTCGAAAACGGGGTCCGTACCGGCGCGGAACATGAATTGCAATCGGGCCTTGCCGCCCGGCGGCACGGTCACGGGGACGTTGCTTCCGTCGATGCAGCCGAACGGGCCGCACATCTCGGTGGCTCCGAAAATGATGACCGGCTTTTTCGGATTGCGATTGACGAGTTCGAACGATAGGGGAATGCTGAGCCCTTGCGTGACCGAACCGGTTTCGAAACGGGCGGGATCGACTTCGAGCCAGGGCCCCTCGGGCGTCAGGAATGTCGCACCGGGATATCTCCAAACGGCTGCCGCGGCGACCATGAACGCGGCGAGAAAAAGCACTCGTGATAGCCCGTGGAGGACTCGGCCCGGGAAGCTCGATCGGCTTGCGTTCTGGAGAGGGTCGGCCTTGTTGCACCTCATCAGGAGCTGGATGCTCCGCTGTTCCGTGGATTCATGCCGTTCGACGCGCGGCACGATTGAGCCCGAAGGCGATCGAGAAAAGAGCGAATGCACCTGCGACCAGAAGAAATCTCGTTTTGGATGAGTTCGGGCTTGGGAGGATATCGCCTGGTTCAGGGAGACCATAGTTCTACAATGTGAAATTCGAATCCGAAATCGGCCCGTAGGCCACACCGTCGTAATCGAAGCGGATGAAAGTCTTCACCTTCTCGACTGGCACATGTTTGGACCTCAGATAGCTTTTGAGTTCGATCTTGCCGTTTTGTGGCTCGTGGTACTCGTTATCGATTTCCATGTGAATCTGTTCAGTGGCCTTGAAGTCCGCCGATTTCAGTGCCCAGTCGAATTGAGGCAACAAATCGATTTTCGCATCAATGAACTGCATGACCAGGTTTTTGTCACGGCAATCGAATCGAACTCTGATGATATCGAAGCCATTCTCATTGAGTTCCTCGATTTGATCGATTCGAAACTGCGGCGACTTGACTAGCGCGATCAAGGATTGCCCCCAAAGTTCGTAAGAGGCGCCGATCGCTCGCCATGCATAATTCCCTTCTTTGAATGATTCTCGAGTTGCGTCGTCTTTCCCAAGCCTCGTTACGAGCAGCGGCGATTCTCTTCGCTTTCGTGTCAATTCGAATGCGTAATTCTTCCCTCTGACGAACGCGAAACGTAATGGCGAATCGCTTTTGTAAGAAAAGGTCTCGATCGCAAACATCGGCAGGTTCATCTTCAGCTTCATTCGGATTTCGGATTTGCTGGAATCGACTTCCTCTCCGTTCAGAGTTCCCCATCTGGTTTCACGAACTTCAACCTGGAATTGATTTTGCGAGGCGACCATCCGCTCCCATGCCTCCGGTGCTTCATTCAGAAAGCGAGCCCTGAGTGCATCGTTTGCCCATCCGAAAGATTGGTGAATAAAGCACGAGGCAAAGAGTATGAAAAATCTGATCGACTGACGCATCATTCACTCCATCATCATGTTCGGAAATTTGTCGGAATGATGTGCCTTTCGAAGAAGCTGGTTTTTCGAAGGCACATCCGAAATCGTCTTGACCGAACCAGTTCGGAACGGATCAAGGATCTTCAGGGCTCAGTTTTCGCACGCATTCATACGTCGGCGTCGTGCTGCTGTCAGCGCACGAGCAATCGCGGCAACCGACAGTTGGGGGCGGTGGCGGGTTGCAGGCCTTGCCTAGACATGCTCCATTCGAAGTCGCCAGGCATGGCTCTACGCATAGGTTGCACGATGGCGGAAGTTGAAACGACTCGTCACCGAGACTCGTACTCGGAGCCAACAGCAATGCAAGCACGAGGACGGTAAGTCCGAATCCTGTACAAGCTGATGAGAGCGACTTGCACAGAGACGAACAGGAATTCATGCAAGAATCCCCTTTTCAAGACTTCGGCCGTTCCCATTCGGGAAAGCATCGATTCCGGCGTAAGCCCCTCCGTACTTGAACATCGGCGAAATCATACAAGGGGCAATCGTTATTTCGCCGTTACGCGGACACCGAGCCGCGCGTGATTCGGGTGATCCGTGAACAGGACGATCGTCTCGTCCACGATCTTGTCGGGGGCGACGTTCACCGTGACCGGCAGCCGGAAATGGCCGCCGGGCTCGACGGTCACCGGCAGGCGTCCCGTCACGACGCACGAACACCTCGTGTTCGCGCCCATCAGAATGACGGGGCGATCGGACAGATTGCTGACCACCGCCTCGACCGCCACCTCACCGCCCTTTTCCGTACGGTCAATGCGAATCGCGGAATGGCTCCAGAATCAGCCTTTCCCCACGCAGATAACGCAGTGCCACCGGGACCGAACCGAACGCCGAACTCAAGGCGAACGAGCCCGCGAGCATGAACACGGCAAATGCCCCGATCGGCAGGAGCCTGCAGAAAATCTTCGACCCGCGCGAAGACGTCAGACTGCCGTCGCTGGTTTCAGTCGGGTGGGGGGCATAGTCATGAGCGGCAATCTCCGCAAAGCGAAGGAAACGAGCGGCAACGCATCAGACTGAAAGGTACCGGGCAAGAATCAACACCCGTCGTTCCAGAATTGCCCGGGGAAGCGGACTTGTCAAGAGGCTACGCCGGAAAATATCTTCATGGGCTGATGGCATTCATAACGGGAACGGAATGTCCATGTTAGGCGTGCTTTGCATTTCGCGCCGTTCGCATCTGGAAGATCGATCGCGTGAAGCCAGGGCGTTACAGACCAACCTCGACCCGGGCGATTTCCCAGGGCGTCAGGTCAATATCCACAGCGTCGTCGGTGACTGTCAAATCCAGCACTGTCTGGCCCCGGTCGTCGATTTGTTTGGCGAATGAGGGCGGTGTCATCAGCCGTAATCTTGTGCGAGCCGCGCGGCCGGCTGTTTCGTGCAAATGAAACACCAGCGCCGCGCCGCGGCCTTCGGAACTCGCCGGGTGATATTCCAGCTTCGTCATGGCCACGTTGCGGTGGTCGATATGATAGAACCACCCCTGATGGCCTGTTTTCGGCGGACCGGTGCGGACTGGCACGACAATCGGGGGCGTCAATTTGTCGACCACCGCCTGATGCGGAAATTCCAGGTCGAGCACCAGGTCGATTTCGAAAGCCCGCTTCAATTCCCTGCCCGTGACGAGCACGGTGTCGAGCATGCGTTCGCCGTGACGCTGATGATACGGCAGCCCGAGGGGCACGATCGTCACCCGTTTGCCGTCGTGGCTCAGCTCGATCGCTTCGGCCGTCGTCGGGTATTTGGCCGTCGTCGGGTGTGCCTGCAGATGGGTGAGCCGCCGCATGCGAGATGCCGTTTCTCGCCAGGCCCACCGGCACACCAGGGCACGCCCTCGGGGCGAGGCGGCCGCGTGCGTGGCCGAGAAGAAACTCTCGTCGACTTCGCTCAATTCGATCTTCAGCCCCAGCGTCGGGCGGCCAAGGTAGGCTGTTATGACCTGTTCGAACCGGGCCACAGTGTGCGATTCGTCGGCCGGGTCGACGACGCGGCCACGCGTGCGCACTTCCAGCTTCGCCGGGCCGCCGTAGGCCACGTCCGGCTCACCTTCGGCGATCATGACGACGGAATCTTCGCCCGATGCGCCGACGACGGCCAATTGCTGACCCAACCGGGCCCGAGGCTCACCCGGGCGGCGAATGCCTTTCATTCCGCCCGTGCGTTTGTCGAGTGCCACCACGAATGAAGGATGGATGATCTCGGAATTTTCGAAGTCGAATTTCAATTGGCCCATCGGCGTCAGCGGGTCGTCGACATTCGCGAAATGGGGCACCCAGGCATAGCCGTTGGCGGGCAGGTCGACGACAGCCAACGTGCCTTCCGCCAGGAACTGGGCGGCTTTGACAGACGGGCAAAGCCGCAGGTCGGGTGCGGCCGAATCCAGCACGACGGGGACGCGCCGGGCCACGGCACAGGGGTTGAACACCAGCGAGCCGGGTGTGCCCGTTGGGGCATCATCCAGAATTGTCGGGGCGATCGCTTCGCCCAGCTTTTGGGCCATGGAGGCAGCATCGCTGACGGCGGCCAGCGTGGTCGATTCGCTGGCCAGCAAGGATTCGACTTTCAGAACGTCCGGAATCACGATATCCAGTGAGCGTGCGAGCGCGTGCATCCACGACAGACCGTCGTAAACGCCGCGAGCGGAAAAGTCGGCATCCAGCCGGCTCACGACATTCGGTTCGTCGGTCGCCAGGGCGTTTTCCAATCCGTGATCGTCATAGGCGTCGATATCGGGCGTCATCGTGTCGAACGGCCGGTCGGTTTGGGCGAAGAAGTCGCCGGCGGTGACCATCCGGCCGAAGACCGGGGCGTACGACTGAATGATCCGGAGTGCTTCGAGCCAGGGCGGTTGCGCTGCGGGCCAGCCCAGCCAGGCCGCCAGAGCCACGTGATCATCGCGCATCGACTGCCCCAGCGACCACGGGAACCGCAGGGGCATCAGTTCGTCGTCGGTGTCCGCAGGCACGCGGGTGAGGGCTTCGAGCGTTGTGCCGTCGGGGCTGGCCCAGAGCATTTTCGACTCGCGCCGGATCGGAAACTTGCCGCCGTCGAAGGCCATCGGCATTCCGAAACGAAAGCCCATGCGGCGGGCAAAAAGCGGAAGGGTGGGATTCAGGGCAGAATGGCGATGGAACAGGGTTTCGACGCTTCGGTCGTCGAGGTGGCGACGATAGACGGTATCACCATGACGATACAGTGTTCGCACCGATTCCAGCGGCAGCAGATGTTCAGGCCGTTCCGAGAACGGGCCTCCGGCGACGTCCAGCGTACCGGCGTCGACACCCTTACGGATCGCATCGACCAGATCAGGCCCAAATTCCGCGAGTGATTCAAGAAAATCGGCCGCGCCAACGAGCGTTTTGGGGCTCGAATCGGTCAGTGTCGCACGCAGGGAGGAGAGGTCCGTATTCCGACCGACCCCGTTTTTGTGCACCAGCACAAGATCCAGCAGCCAGCTATCGACCGGATAGAACCGCTCCCGGGCCCGCAGGAGCACTTCGAAAGCCGCGCGCAGATGGTTCGTGGCCGAGCCGATGTCGCCTTCCTTCCAGCGTTCGGCAGCCGCGAACGTTTCGCTGGCGAGATCCTCGTGATTGACGACATCCACATGCCCAAGGGCGATCGTGCATGCATGCAGCCAGAGCCGGGCCGTTCCCAACGCCTGAAAATCAGGCACAAGATCGGTGTTCGATTCGAAATCGTCCGGGATCTCGCTGCCGCGAAGCCTTCTGAGGAATTCCGCCAGGCTGGCGGGGGAGTCCTCGCTGGCGACGATCACCGCCGCGCCGGATTCTTCGGCCTGCGACAAAAACGAAGTCGGGAGTTTTTCGAGCAATCGCCCAGGGACGACATAAAACGCGCCTGGCTCAGGGCTTGGCGGATCATGCGGCGAACTGAGCAGCCGGGGCAGGGCCCCCGCGTGGCACAACACGGCCGGATGCCAGGCGAGCCGCAAAGCTTCGAATACGGATGTGGCCGTGGGACCGTCGACGACGTATTTCGGGTCCGATTCGACGCCCTCGACGAAAACGGACATTTTCGGTCCGGTTCTCGTCCCGTGGACTGCAGAGGCTTCGTTCGATTCGGGTTCCGAAGAGGAGAGTTCGTCGTTCATGGTCGTTCGATCCGGCAAGTCGTGTCAGTTTCAGGCGATCGATCGCTCGCGACATCCATGATCGGCGAAGGGCTTGACTCGATTTCAGGAACCCAGATCGCGCCGCAGTTCAGCGAGCTGGCCTTCCAGAGCGGCCAGCCGCTCTGTCAAGGCCTGCACCGTTTCTTTCAGTTCGTTGAATTCGGCCTTCAGCTCGGTTCGGGCTGGCGGGGCCATGCCGACGGCTCGATCGGCGGCTTGAGGTGCGTCGAAGTCGTCGTCACCCCCGCCCGAGTGTTTTGCCTTCAGGGCTTCCAGTTCGGCTTCAGGATAAAAACCGTGGCAAACGACGACGCCCCGCTTGCGGCCGGGGGGTGAAAGCGTCAGCACCATGCCCCGTTGCCTGAGGGGTTCGAGCACTTCATGCAGGGCGTCCTGATCTTCGAGCGTGTTTTCCATACGCTC
>Ga0075163_10010588_pt1 | contig 12062 bp, 7 predicted proteins | sample JI1023141ADNA_FD_71478 | JGI IMG/M metagenome (GOLD analysis project Ga0075163, IMG submission 71478) | Wastewater effluent complex algal communities from Wisconsin, to seasonally profile nutrient transformation and Carbon sequestration -... | ecosystem: Engineered > WWTP > Effluent > Algae...
GTCGAGATGGGCCAGTTGCCCGGCAGTTGGGCGCGGCGCTACCCGGACCTGCAGCATGACGACAGTGGCCTGCGCGTGGATGGGGTGGAGACGGTTTTGATCTGTGAGTCGGGCAATCGCAGTTCGGAACTCTGCGATTGGTTCTCCGGGCAGGGCACGGTTACGACCTTCGTGGTTGGTGGCTACGAGAAGTGGGTTGCCGAATACCGGCCGATGACGGGGCAGCGCGCGGACGGCACGGAGATCCGGGCGACGCCTGACTACCCGCAGAAGTCGCTGTTGCTGGACACCCCCGAGGTGCTGGCCCTGTTCACGGAGCAAGGCGCGCAGTTTGTCGACGTGCGCTACCCCGAGGACTTTGCTCGCGAGCACTTGCCGGGCGCGATCAACATGCCGCTGCGCAAGATGCGCGTGGACGAAGTCGATGCCGCGCTGCGATCGTTGCCAGCGCGGCCGATCATCGCGGTCTGCTACGACAAGCGCAGCTCGTTCTACGCGCAGCTTCTGGGCCTGCGCCTGCATCGGCTTGGGGCCGACTTCCGGGGCCGTTACACGCTGCCGCACGAGTTCACGCTGCCGGTCGCCGAGAGCGAATGGGTAGCGCGCTGGAAGGCGGATCGCGAAGGGGACACGCTGTTTGGCCGCGCGCGGCAGTGGGCGGGCACTTTGGTGGCCGCGCTCGCGGATCGTTGTGGTCTCTTGTGGGCGGTGCTGTTGCTCGTGCTGGGGCTGCGCATCGCGATGTTGCCGTTCAGCTTGTTTGCCGAACGCGACCAATGGCGGCAGCGGCGATTGGCGCCGCGGTTTGCGGAGTTGCGCGAGCAGTGGGCCGCGGACCCGATGGTGTGGCGTCGCGAATCGCTGCGCCTGCTGCGCAAGGCGGGCGTTTCCCCGGGTCGCAACCTGCTGGGTGCGCTGGTCCAGATCGGCCTGTTCGGCCTCGCGTTTGCGGGCATCGATGCGGCGGCGGCTACGCGGCCAGGTGGGCTCTGGTGGTTGGACCTCTCGGTTGCCGATCCGTTCGGCGTCCTGCCGATCACGTTTGGTGTGGTGATGGCGGTGTTCGTGCGCCTTCAGCAGCAGAACAAGCGGCGCTGGGTCCTGCCGATGGCCTTCGTGGTCGGCATGGTGGCCATCGTGTGGCCGTGCCGCGCGGCGGTGCAGGTGTACCTGATTGCGAGCATCGGCCTGATGGCCCTGCAGACCCTGTTGCAGCGGCGTTTCCTCGCCGCGCGCGAACGGGGCGGCGAGGCTCAGCCAGCGCCGCGGCGACTCGTGCCGCTGCACCATGCGGGAGCCCACGGGGAACTCGGCAACAAGGCGACGCGCCTCGGCCAGCTGATTCAAGCGGGTATGCCGGTGCCACCGGGATTCGTCGTGCCGTGGGGCCTGCAGCCGACGGCCGCCGAACTCGCGAACGCGTGCCGCGGCGCTGGAGTCGAACGCGCGGCCGTGCGCAGCTCGGCGCTTGGTGAAGACAGTGCCGAGAGCAGCATGGCGGGCATGTTCCTGTCCAAGCTCGATGTGCCCGCCGCCGAGCTGAGTCAGGCGATCGACGCGGTGCGCACTTCCTACGGTGGCCGGCCTGGTGGCGTGGTCGTGCAGGCGTTCCGCCGCGCGCAGTATGCGGGCGTGTTGTTCACCGTGGATCCGGTGCACGCGGGGCGCATGTTGGTCGAACTCGTGTTGGGTGGCGGCGAAGCGCTGGTTTCGGGGCGGGCGACGCCGAAGTCGTTCCGCTTCGGCCGCGCCTCGGGCGAACGCATCGGCGAGGCCGTTCCACCCGTGCCGCTCGAAGAACTGCTCGCCTTGGGGCGCACCGTGGAGCGGCTGTTTGGTCACCCGCAGGATGTCGAGTGGGTCTACGTCGATGGGCGTTTCCAGCTGGTGCAGTCGCGCGACATCACGCGGCTGCCCGAGCATCAGCGCAACGACGCCGCGGTCGTGGAGGCCGAACGTTTCCGCCTGCTGCGATTGCTGGCGGACGCTCCGGCCACAGAAGTGGTGCTCGAGCAGACCGAGATCAGCGAACTGCTGCCCGTGCCTTCGACCTACAGCCTGGCACTGTTCGAGTCCCTCTGGGAGGTTGGTGGCGCCGTCGATCGGGCCTGCCGTGCCACGGGTTTTGCCTACGACGTGAATGTCGAGGACGCGCCCCTCGTGGTCACCGCGTTCGGCCGCTGTTTCGTCGATCGTCGCCAGTGGACGAAGCGCAGTGGCCGGGGCCTCGCCGCGATGGCGAGTTTCCGCATGGCCGCTGCCGGGCAGAGCCTCGAGGACGATTGGCGCGCGGCCCTGCCGGCCCAGCAACGAGAGACCGCGCGGCTTGCCGCGGTGGATCCCCAGCGCCTGTCGGATCAAGAACTGCTGCAGTGGTGCGAAGAGCTGCGTGAGCGCTTCGTCACCGTGACCTATGCGCGGGCCGAGACGATCAATCTGGCCGCGGAGTTCTTCGTCGGCGCGGCGCGGCGGCGAGCCGAGCGTGCGGGGCTGGATCCGGCGTCGCTGTTGCGCGATCCGGACGGCAACGTGGTGAGCAGGGCTTTTGCGCTGCTCGCCGAAGACCGGCCGGCGGCGGATCGCGTCGATGCGTTCCTGGCGGCCTTTGGGCATCGTGCGCCGCACGACTTCGAGCTCGCGGCCCCGCGGTACGGCGAAGACGTTGCCCGCGTGTTTGCGATGTTGCCGCGCGATACTCGACGCGCGCATGGTCCTGTGCAGGAAGCGGAGACGGCCGAACTGCCGCGCGTCTTGCGGGTCGCGGTCGAGCGCGCTCGGCGGTTTCAGGCGCTGAAGGAAGCCGCCAAGCACGAGGCGATGCGGGAACTCGCGTCCTTGCGTCGTTTGCTCGTGCACGCTGGGGAACGATTCGGATTGGGCAGCGCCGTGTTCGATCTCACGCCGGCCGAGGTCCTGCGCCTCGAAGAAGCCGGTTTCCGCGCCGAGGCGTCGCGTCTCGCGACCGAACGCAGCAAACGGCGCGAGCGCTTGCTCGAAGTCGACGTTGGCAGCCAGCTGGGCGCCGTCAGCGTGGAGTCGCTCGGCGAGGCCGGAATGCCGGCCGCTGCCAGGGACTTTGCCGAGGGCGAGATCGCCGGCACCTGCGTTGCCGGCAGTCGCGAAGTCGTCGGGCGCGTTCGCGTGATGCGGTCCGTGGACCAGCTGAAGGACCTGCAACCCGGCGAGATCCTCGTGGTTCGTTGCACGGATCCGTGTTGGCTCGGTGTCTTCCCCGTCGCCGGCGGGCTCGTAACCGAGATCGGCGGTTGGCTTTCCCATGCGGCAATCCAGGCGCGCGAACACGATCTCGCCACGATCGTCGGGGTGCCCGGCGCGACGCAGGCCCTGCAGACCGGCGAACTCGTGCGACTGCGCCGTGATGGTGGCATCGACCGGCTCGAAGAGCGGCGCCGCCCGCGCCGTCTGGTCGATCTGGAGGTCGAGATGGTCGTCGCCGACCGCCGCAGTTCGATCCGTATTCGCGACCTGGGGCTGGGCGGGGCCGGCATCGAAGTCGCCGACGCCTCGGTTCTGCCAGCCTCCCGATTCCAGCTGCACCTCGATGGAGAGGTGCTCGAAGCCTCGGTGGCATGGCGCAATTGCACCCGGGCGGGCATCCGGTTTGAACGCGAGGTTTCGCCGATTTCGAAATCTGGTGCCTAGTGGCAGAACGGGCTCAGTCGGCGACGCGGCCTACGCCGATAGGCCCCTTATGTCGACACGCCTACCGATTGTGTTCTTTGCCATGCTTGGCTCGTGGGGGCAGGTGGTGGCACAGGAGACGGCTCGTCTGACGCTGGGCCTCTACTCGTTCAAGCAGTCGACGGCGGTCTACAAGCAGTTCCAGCCGGTCGCGCAGGCTTTGGGGCGCTCGCTCACGGGACACCTCGAACGGCCAGTCACGGTCGAGTTGCAGGTCATGAAGACCTACGAGGAGTGTTTCGAAGCGTTCCTCGCCGGCAAGGTCGACTTCGTGCGATTTGGACCTGCTTCGTATGTGCTGGCGAAGCGGCGCGACGCGCACCTCGAACTGCTCGCCGCGGAGCGAGAAGACTCGCGCGGAGTTGGCGCCATCGTCGTGCTCGATGACAGCCCGTTCAAGACCGTGAAGGACCTCGCTGGCAAGCGCTTCGCGTTTGGAGACCAGCAATCGACGATTGGCCGGTATCTGTCGCAGGCCGAGCTCGTGCGCAACGGCATCACGGGCGAGAAGATCGCGGCGTTCCAGTACCTCGATCGCCACGACATCGTCTTCAAGGCCGTCGAACTCGGCGACTACGACGCTGGCGCGTTGCACATGGAGACCTTCAAGGAACTCAACGCGAAGGCGACCAAGAAGCTGCGGGTGCTCTACTCGTTTGACAACGCGCCAAAACCGTGGATCGCGCGGTCAGGACTGGACGAGGCCGTGGTCGCGGCACTGCGCAGCAGCTTGCTCGAACTCGACGACCCGACGGCACTGAAGGCGCTCAAGGTGCCGGGGTTTGCGGCGACGACGGACGCAGAGTATCAGGACGTTCGCAAGGGCATGGAGCTGTCGGAGAAGTTTGCGCCGGAGCCGGTGCCGGCACCAAAGCCCGCGCCCGCGAAGGAGCCAGTGCCTGCGCCAGCGCCTGCGCCGGGCAAGAGGCCATGAGGTGACCTCCGGCATCGCGACAGCCTGGGCGCAATGGGCCCTGTCATGGCGACGAAGCGTGGGCATTCGTCTGCTCGCTGTCCTGCTGGCGTTCTCGTGCCTGCTGTCGCTGGTGGCCAGTTATTACGACTATCGCTCGGAGCAGTCGGCGGCCCGCGATGCGCTGCTCGCCAATGGTCAGTCGCTGGCGCGGCTGGCAGCGCTGGCATGTCCGGAGCTGGTGACGGTCACGGATAGCATCACGCTCGAGGACATCTGCGACGATCTCGTCCTGGGCGAACGTAACGTGGCGTTTGCGGCAGTGATTCGCGCCGATGGCAAACAGCTGGCGTGCAACCCTCGCTTTGGCATTCCGAACGATCCGCTGACGATCGAGATCCGCGAGCCGATCCGAGTGGAGCGAGAAGGCGAGAAGATCGGCACGTTCGTGCTCGGCTTGTCGCTGCGGCCGATGCAGAAGGCCTTGCGCGCCAAGACTGCCGGGCTGCTGCTGCGAGCGAGTCTCGGGTTCCTGCTCGTGGCGGTGCTGTTCTGGGTCGCGTTGCGCGCATTTGTGTTGGTGCCCCTGCATCGACTGGATGGCGCGGCGCAGCGTCTTGGCCAGGGCGACCTCGAACAACCCATTGCGGCCTTGGGTTCGACCGAGATCGGCCGCCTCGGCGCGACGATGGACGTGATGCGCACGAATCTGCTCGCCAACCAACGGCGCTTGGCGGCGCAGAACGAGCAGCTGCTGCAGCTCAATCGTCTGAAGACGCAGTTCCTGGCCAATGTGAGCCATGAGATGCGTACGCCGTTGACGAGCATCCTGGGTGGTGTGGAAGCGTTGGTGGGCGAGGGTGGAACGGCGGGGGAACGTCGCGACGCTGCCCTCGCGATGCAGCGCAACGGCGAAGTGCTGCTCGATCTCGTGAACCGCGTGCTCGACCTCGCCAAGCTCGAATCGGGCAGCCTGATCGTGGAGCCGGGCGCCTGCAAGCCGGCCCAGGTCGTGGAGGATGTCTGCGCGCGGCATGCCGAAGAGGCCGTCTGCAAGGGACTCACGATCCACTGCGACACCCAGCAGGTTGCGGATCGTGTGGTGGTCACCGATGCCGCGCGCCTGCGGCAGGTGGTTGCAGCGCTGGTCAGCAACGCGGTGAAGTTCACGGAAGCCGGTCGGATCGACGTGAACGTCCAACTGGTGCCTGGGGAAGGCAAGCAGGTGCTGCGCGTCGAGGTTCGGGACACCGGCATCGGCATCGATCCGGCGTTCCTGCCGCACCTCTTTGAGAGCTTCAGCCAGGCGGATGGCAGCCTGACGCGTCGTCACGCGGGCAGCGGCATCGGACTCGCCGTTGCCCAGCGATTGGCACAGTTGCTCGGTGGTGCTGTCGAGGTGACGAGTGAAGTCGGCCGCGGCACGGTCGTGGTGGCGACGATCGTCGTGCAGCCCGCGGTTGCCGCGATCAAGAAGGAGTCGCCGCCCGTCGTTGCCCTGCACGGCAAGGTACTTGTCGTGGACGATGCGCCGGACAACCAGCGGTTGCTGAAGGCGATCATGACGAAGGCCGGGTTGCACGTGGATCTCGCCGACAACGGCAGGATCGGCGTGGAGGCCGTGCAGCACGCAGGGGAGCCGTATTCGCTGGTCATCATGGATTTGCAGATGCCCGTTCTCGACGGCATCTCCGCGATCCGCGAGCTGCGTGGGCTAGGTTACTCGCTGCCGATCGTGGCGCTCACTGCGCATGCTGTAGCCGAAGATCGCGACCAGTGTCTGGCGGCCGGCGCTACGCAGTACGAGACGAAACCGATCACGAAGAAGCGCCTGCTGGAAGTCGTCGCCGCGCATCTGCCTCGCGAATCGCGTTAGACGCGCCGACTGCAGTCGATCCTGGGCGATTGTCCAAAAGTGAGATCGCGTCTCAGTCGCCCTTGTGGTGGGCGCCATCACGACGTCGACGCGATGCCACTCGCTGTCCATCAAGCGTCTTTCGTGCCGTGCTCGATGCCTTGCGTAACTGCAACCCGGCCAGGCCGGAAGAGGGAATCGAATGCACGCTTCATGGAAGTCCCGCGGCGCTGCCGCTCTGTTTGCTCTCTTTGCGACCCTGACGGCGACGGCGCAGACGCTGCGGATCGACCCGAACTCCACTCTGCAGGCCGGGCAGACCGTGACGCTGTCCTACTCGAACCCGAACCTCGCGGGCCAGCAGGTGACCATCGAGATCAGCGGTGGGTTCCCGGTGGTGAACACGGAAACCGTCGTCATCACGCTGGACTCGGACGGCAAGGGCACGGGATCGTGGACGGCCAATTCGGCTTGGTATGCCGCGGGATTCAACGCGCCTGGCATGGCGGAGGTCACGCGCCTCATTCGCCACTGAGCCAGAGTCTGGCCGTGCTCGCTAGCGGAACATCTTGGCGAGCATTTGCTTCGCGTCGTCGCAGAACCTGGCGCCCTCCGGTGTGGTCATCGAGGTCGCCAGCACGGCCCGGATGCCCTCGGTGACGAGCATCTCGATGCGCCCGACGGCGGCGCGGCGTTGGTCCTCCGGCAGCGTGTGGTCCATTGCCGTGGCGCATTCCTTCTCCAGCGCTTCGTTCACAGGTCGCGGGCCGCGGTCGGTGCCCGCGGCGATCAGGGCGGCGAGGCGCGTGCGCGCGTTGGTGGCCTCCGTGCCGACCGGCGAGTTCTCGTTGGCCAGCTGGGCCAGTGTGTCGCTGGCGTAGCCGCAGCGGCCGGCGATGAGGCCAAACGCCGAGACCTTGTCTTCGTCGCTGCAGTTGAAGCGCGTCGTCATCATGACCGCCGCCGGGTAGTCCATGTTGGCCGCGGAATGGCGGTGGCTTGGCCAGAGGTCCGTGAGCGTCCAGCCCGCCGCGCCGAGCAGGAGCAGGATGGCGGCGCAGGCGACCAGGGTGCGCCGCGTGCCGGTTCTCTGCCGGGTGCTGGGCGGGGCGATTCGGGCCATCAAGGCGGTAACCTCGGTTTCGCTGAGAGGCGCCATCGGCGGCAACTCGGCTAGCTGGGCTTCCGCTTCGGCCAGTTCTTCGTGGGTTGGGTCCTCGAAGCTGGTTGGTGGCGCTTTCATGAAGGGGTCGTCGTGTCGGTTCATCCCTGTTCCGTGCCCGGTTCGAGAATGGGGGAATCGGGCTTGTTGGTCTCGGTCGTAGGTGGCAGGCCAGGGAAGGAGTGGCCCATCGCCTGCATCGCGATGCGAAGGCCCTGGCGGCCTTTGAGTCGCGACACGTAGATCGAGTTGGGCGTCGTGCCGAGGCGGGCGGCCAGTTCGCCGGCGGGCATTGCCGTGCCGGCCTCCAGATCCGCCCGGAGCACTGCTTGTTGCAGCCGCGGCAATTGGGCAATGCAGGTCTGCAGGTCCGCCAGCAGGCGCAGCCGCTCAGCCGTCGGTGGATGGCGCTGCGTGGACTTCGCGGCGAGCAGATCCAGGTCGGATTCCGAACGCAGGATCGTGCGCCGGCGGACTTCCAGCAGGCGCAGCGCACAATTGCGGGCGATGACGAGGGCCCAAGCGCGGAGCGTGCCTTTCTGGCTGTCGAATCGCGCCGCTGCATGCCAGATGCTGACTGTCATCACGCTCATTGCTTCCTCGATCTCGGAGCCATCGAGGACCTTGCCGAAGTCTTTTATGAGTCGGCATTTAACGAGCGCTCCGTGGTCCTGCAGCAAACGCTGCAGGCCCTCCGGATCGCCGGCGCGCAGGAGCTCGACCGTGAGGGCGTCACGGTCGGGGTCCGGAGCGGGCGTGGTTGGCTCGTCCTGGTCTCTCACTGGAGTAGTACCCAGGATCTTAACTCGACTGCCGGAATTCGTCGGGTTTGGCGCGACTGGTTGCCCTGGGCCGCGCCCTTCCGGAGCCCGGCTTCAGGGCAGCGGGAACGCTTCGCAGAGCCCTTGTACCGTCGGGCGGAAACGTTCCGGATCGGCACCCCGCACGAGGCCGGTGATCACGTCGGCGATGGTCTTGATCTGGTCGCGGCCAAAACCGCGGGTGGTCACCGCGGCGGTGCCGAGGCGCAGGCCCGAGGTCACCATCGGCGGACGCGGATCCCCGGGGATCGCGTTCTTGTTGACGGACAGCCCGGCCGCGAGCGCCCGCTCTTCGACGGCGGCGCCCGTAACGTCCGTGCGGCGGAGGTCGACGAGCACGATGTGGTTGTCGGTGCCGCCCGTCACGATATCGAGCCCCTGGGCCATCAGGCACTCCGCGAGCCAGGCGGCGTGGTCTTTCACCTTCTGCTGGTAGGTGCGGAACTCCGGCCGCAGCGCTTCGCCGAAGGCCACCGCCTTGCCGGCGATCTGCTGCATGAGCGGGCCACCTTGCGAGCCTGGGAACACGGCCGAGTTGATGAGCTTGGCGACGTCCTTGCGCGCGAGGATCATGCCGCCGCGCGGGCCGCGCAGGGTCTTGTGCGTGGTCATGGTGACCACGTCGGCGATGCCGATCGGGCTCGGCACGACGCCGGCCGCCATGAGGCCCGCCGGGTGCGCGATGTCCGCCAGCAGGAACGCACCCACTTCCTTCGCGATCGCCGCAAAGCCCTTGTAGTCGATGTTGCGCGCATAGCTGCTGCCGCCGGCGATCAGCACTTTGGGCTGGTGCTCGTTGACGACACGGCGCACTTCGTCGAGGTCGATTCGTCCGGTGGCATCGACACCGTACTGCCGGGCCTGGAACACCATGCCGGTGTGGCTCTTATCGTGTCCGTGACTGAGGTGGCCGCCGGCCTTGAGGGCCATGCCGACGATGCGGCCGCCGGGGCCGGCGAGGGCGAGCAGCGCCGCGAGGTTGGCGGTCGTGCCCGAATGCGGCTGCACGTTGGCGTCTTCGGCGCCCGCAAAGAGCTGCATGGCGCGCTGGCGGGCGAGCTCTTCAATGCCGTCGGCGACCTCGCAGCCACCGTAGTAGCGCCGGTTGGGGTAGCCCTCGGCGTACTTGTCGGTGATCCGGGTGCTGGTGGCTTCCCGGACGGCGCTCGAGCAATGGTTCTCGGACGCGATGAGGGTCAGCGTATTGCCTTGGCGGCGGTCTTCGCGCTGCAGCCAGGCGGCAACTTCGGGATCCTGGGTGCGCAGGGGACTCTGGTTGGTGTCGGCGTGGGTCACCCGAGCACCTTACGCGGCGAGGTGCGCGACGTGAAGTACTGCGTGCCCCCGCAAAATATTGGGGCGGTTGTCTGCCAAGTTCGGGGCTGGTGGTGTTCAATCGCGGATTCGCACTGGAACGCGCCGCTGGCCACAAGGTGTGGCTTCTGCGCGTCACCTTGAGCGATTGGAGCCTCCGTAATTGAGCACACCGCAGAAAGAACTTCGTGCCTGGACCACCCGTGACAGCGTCGAGCTCTACCAGCTTGGAGCATGGGGCGGCGATTCGTATGCGATCAACGATCGCGGCGAACTCGTCGTGCAACCCATGGGCAAGAACGGTCCCAAGTTCTCCCTGCCCGAACTCGTCGAAGACCTGCGCAGTCGTGGCATCGAGTTGCCGGTGTTGCTGCGCATCTCCGACATCCTGCAGCTGCGCGTGCAGGCGCTCGCGGGGACGTTCCGCAAGGCGATCGAGGAGTGTGGTTACAAGGGGCGCTATCGCCCGGTGTTCCCGATCAAGGTGAACCAGCAGCGCGATGTCGTCGAAGAGCTCGTCGACTTCGGCAAGGACTATTCCCTTGGCCTCGAGGCCGGCAGCAAGCCGGAGCTGCTCGTTGTGCTCGCGCACATGACGAACCCCGATGGGCTCGTCGTCTGCAATGGTTACAAGGACGCGAGCTTCATCGAGACCGCGATGTTGGCCCAGAAGATGGGCCTCTACACGATCATCGTCGTCGATCGCTTCGAAGAACTCGAGACGGTGCTGACGGTCAGCAAGCGCTTCGATCTGCGTCCGCACATCGGTGTGCGCGCGAAGCTCGCGAGTCGCGGAGCTGGCAAGTGGCAGGAGTCCGGCGGCGAGAAGTCGAAGTTTGGTCTCACGGCTGGCGAACTCGTCGCCGTCGTCGAGCGTCTGCGCGAAGTCGGCATGCTCGATTGCCTGGAGCTGCTGCACTTCCACATCGGCAGCCAGATCACGGCGATTCGCGCGATCAAGGACGCCCTCAAGGAGGCGACGCGCATCTACGCCGAACTGCACGATCTCGGTGCCGGCCTCAAGTTCATCGACGTCGGCGGTGGCCTCGCGGTCGACTATGACGGCTCGCAGACGAACTTCCACAGCTCGGCCAACTACTCGCTGCAGGAATACGCCAACGACGTCGTCTTCGCGGTGCAACAGGCCTGCGACGAGAAGGGCATCGCGCACCCTGACATCATCAGCGAATCGGGCCGCGCGCTCACGGCGCACCACGCGATCCTCGTGTTCGACGTGCTCGGGGTCTCCAGCCAGCGCGTCGACGTGCCGGCGGGCGCCGACAAGCATGAGGACAGCACCATCGCCAACATGGTGCAGATCCTGAAGGACATCTCGCTGAAGAACTTCCAGGAGAGTTACCACGACGCGCTGCAGCTCAAGGAAGAGGCGATCAGCCTGTTCAATCTCGGATATCTCGACCTGAAGGGTCGCGCGATTGCCGAGACGCTGTTCTGGGCGATCTGCGACCGCATCCGGCTCATCGTCAACACGCTCGACTACGTGCCCGACGAGCTGCAGGGTCTCGAGCGCGCGCTGGCGGACACCTACTACTGCAACTTCTCGGTGTTCCAGTCGGCGCCGGACCACTGGGCCGTGAAGCAGCTGTTCCCGACCATGCCGATCCACCGGCTCGGCGAACGGCCGACGCGGCGCGCGGTGCTGGCGGACCTCACGTGCGACAGCGACGGCAAGGTCGACAAGTTCATCGACCTGCGCGATGTGAAGAGCGTGCTCGAAGTGCATCCGATCACGCCGGGCAAGCCGTACTACATCGGCATGTTCCTGGTTGGCGCCTACCAGGAGATCCTCGGCGATCTGCACAACCTGTTCGGCGATACCAATGCGATCCACATCTCGATGGACGAGCAGCACGGGTACCGCATCGAACGCGTGATCGAAGGCGACTCGGTTACCGAGGTGCTGAGTTACGTGCAGTACGACAAGCAGGACCTCATCCGTCGCATGCGCAGCCGCCTCGAGCAGGCCGTGCGCGCGGGCAAGGTCAACATGCGCGAGTCGGCGTTGTTGCTGCGGCGCTACGAGGAAGGTCTCGCGGCCTACACGTACCTCGCCGACGACGATCTCGAAATGCCCGTCGCGGAACCGGTGGCGATTCCGCAGCCGAATGCGATCGGCAATGTTCCGAGTGCGGGTGACGTCTCCGCCGCGGACGCCTCGACGCTGCAGGGCTCCGAGCTGCCGCCGGTCTGACGGTCCAGGTTGCTGCCGGCTTCTCGTTTGCCGGGGTTGTTCTCAACTTTGTGTCGAATGTGCGCGCCGAGCGCCCAATGTAG
>Ga0075163_10010590_pt1 | contig 12060 bp, 9 predicted proteins | sample JI1023141ADNA_FD_71478 | JGI IMG/M metagenome (GOLD analysis project Ga0075163, IMG submission 71478) | Wastewater effluent complex algal communities from Wisconsin, to seasonally profile nutrient transformation and Carbon sequestration -... | ecosystem: Engineered > WWTP > Effluent > Algae...
GAGAGCGGTTTCTGGTTCACGGGGGCACCTCTGGCATCGGGACGACGGCTATCCAGATCGCTGCTGCCATGGGCGCCCGGGTCTTCACGACGGCCGGTTCGGATGAAAAGTGCCAAGTCTGCCGTGATCTGGGGGCCGAGGTTGCGGTGAACTATCGCACCACGGATTTCGTCGCCGCAGTGCAGGCCGAAGGTGGGGCGGATCTGATCCTGGACATGGTCGGCGGCCCCTATGTCGAGCGCAACCTCAAGGCATTGGCAAATGACGGAAGGCTCGTCCAGATTGCGTTTCTGGAAGGGGCAAAGATGCCATTGAACCTTGCCGAACTGATGACGCGGCGGCTGACCTTGACGGGGTCAACCCTGCGTCCGCAGTCCGATCTGGCCAAGGCCGGGATCGCGCGTGCAGTCGAAACCCATGTCTGGCCGCTGGTCGAACGCGGGTCCGTGAAGGTGGTGATGGACAGTGAATTCACGCTGGCCGAGGCACCCGCCGCGCACTGGCGGATCGAATCAGCAGGGCATATCGGGAAAATCGTGTTGAAGATCGAGGGTTAGGCAGGTCCAAACCCACAATATTTTTTCCGTTTGGCCAAGATTGACGGTTTCTTCACGCGCATTCACGGAAGCGCTTTGCTACTAAGAGTAAGGCGGGATCGGATATTCGATCCATGACTTCGGCTACTGGCAGTTCCCCAACCGCTCAGGCCACGGGCATTCACGGCATACTACGCCGACACCCCCTCCTAGTCGCTGCTTTGCTAACCGATCCCGCCACTTCCCTACCGAACCGGCTCTAGCACGGCGTCCTGCAGGGTGCAGTCACGAATGACATCGTCTCCGCAACGCCGCAACGACAAGTCGCGGGTCAGGCAGATGCGGGCCTCCTGAATAAGCCCCTGCTTACAGGTGATCGTGATCTGATCGGGTGACATCCCAGGATTGGCCTCAAGAAAAGCATCCTCGATCACGCTGGCGGGAAGAGACAGGGGATGGTCGACCCCGGCAAAAAGGCTGGGCACCGTTATCGACTGGAACGCCTGCCGCGCGGTCTGGAAATAGGATTCGGCCGACAGGCCGGAACAGCGCCCGTGTTTTTTCCATTCATAGAAGGCAAGGCCAGCACCGCCCATGATATCGACCATGGCAGCGGTCATAGCACGGGTCGGATCACGCTCGCCCGTCCGGCAATAAGAGGGGTAGCCCTCTTCATATTGCGGCCAAAGCCCGTGCAGCACGAAGGTAAGCCCACGCCCCGCGTCACATTGCGGATCGTCGCGGCCATCGCCCTCCAGCGCGCACCAAGCCGAAGACCATGACAGCGACAGGACGTAATAGTCGAAATCCCCGGCGGGTTCGCCTTCGGCATTGGCAGCGCTTGCCCAGCACATTGCCGCAAGGGCCAACAGGATCTGGCGCATTTCCGCTTTCCCTTCCGGCGATTCCGCCCTATATGAGCGCCTGAATTCCCTGAAAACGTGGAAATCGCGGGTCCGCCCGCCGCCGTTTTCCCGGCCCGGGGAAGTTTTGTAAAGGAGAGATCCGATGTCGAAACCGCTTATGGCCAAGGCCACTGCCGTCTGGCTGGTGGACAACACGACGCTTAGCTTCGCGCAGATCGCCGATTTCTGTGGCATGCACGAGTTGGAAGTGCAGGGCATCGCCGACGGCGACGTCGCGACCGGGGTCAAAGGGTTCGATCCTGTCGCCAACAACCAGCTTGACGCCATCGAGATCGACCGCGCGCAGGATAATCCGCTGTACCGCATGAAGCTGAAGTTCAACGCCGCCGCCGTGGGCGAGGAAAAGCGTCGCGGGCCGCGGTATACCCCGCTGTCCAAGCGTCAGGACCGCCCCGCCGCGATCCTGTGGCTGGTGAAGTTCCACCCGGAACTGTCGGACGGTGCGATTGGCAAACTGGTGGGCACGACCAAGCCGACGATCCAGTCGATCCGTGAACGCACGCACTGGAACATCTCGGGCATTCAGCCCATCGATCCGGTTGCGCTGGGGCTGTGTAAACAGTCGGAACTTGACGCCGCCGTGCAGATTGCCGCGCGCAAGAAGGCCGCTGAAGGCACCGTGATGTCGGATGACGAACGCCGCAAGCTGGTGTCGACCGAACAGTCGCTGGGCATGGCGCCCGAACCGAAGATGCCATCCTCGCTTTCCGGTCTGGAAGTGTTTGGCGATGACGAAAAAGATGACAGCCCGGCTGGCGACTTCTCGGATGCCGAAAGCTTCTTCAACCTGCCCGCTGGCAGCCATGACGATGATGAGGATGAGGACGACAACAAGGGCCGCCGCCGCTAGGCCCGTCTGATCGTTCGTGAACAGCCCCGGTCCCTGTGGCCGGGGTTTTCGTTTGTGCCGTCAACTGGTTGCGGCAAGGTCGGCCAGCGGGGCGATCAGCAGGCCATGCAGGGTCGCCTCGTCAGACAGACACTCATCCACATCGCACAACAGCGCGTCATCAAAGGCGCGCAGCATCCGTTGCCGCCTGCCCCATGATCCCGCATAGACCCCACCCGGTGGACCCGCGCGATAGATCACGCGATCAGTCATCCTTACCACCACGTCTGCCTCGGCCAGCAGCCCGCCGAACAGGCGGTTCCCGGACTGCAACTGGTCCATCAACCCGTCGGGCAGGTTCTGGCTGGCAATGACAAGGGTCGCTTGCAACAGCGCCGCACCCGTTGCGGTTTGATGCAGGGTCGACCAGCGCGTGACCGTGTCGCCGTCGCGCTCCAGCCCGGTTTGCACGGCATGGACGGGGCCGAACAACCGGATCAACTGGCGCGTCATCAGCCCGTCATGCACCAAAAGCGCATGGCTGACCGGAAAGTCGCGTCTTAGTGTTTCGGTATCGGCACTGGCCAAGGGGGCTTCCATTCGATCACAAGGGCTTGCGGCCTTGGTCCCGTTGAGTAGGGTCGCAGAGCAAGTGTGGCAAGCAAAAAGCAGGACGGGATGGGTTTGAAGATCATCGGCGCAGGCTTTGGGCGCACCGGCACCCAGTCGCTGCAACGCGCGATCGAGATGCTGGGCTTTGGCCCTTGTCACCACATGTACGAGGTGCGCCAAAGCCCCCGGCTGACCGCGATCTGGCAGGCGATTGCCGAAGGTGGGCCTGCCGATTGGGATATGGTCTTCGCCGGGTATGAAAGCACGGTCGACTGGCCCGCATCAGCCTATTGGCGGGAAATTTCGGCGCATTATCCGCGGGCAAAGGTGATCCTGACGCTGCGCGATCCGGCGCAATGGTATGACAGCATGCTGCAAACCATCGTGCCCTCGGCCACGGTGGGGTCCGAGGTTGACCCCGATCCGAATGGCCGCGCCGGGTCTGCGCTGATTCGCAAAGTGGCGCTGGAGGGCATCTTTCAGGGCCGGATTACCGACCGCGCCTTTGCCCTGCAAAGGTTCGAAGATCACCGCAAGGACGTGATCGCAACCATCCCGCCCGAAAGGCTTTTGGTGATGGATGTGCGGGAAGGTTGGGCACCCCTTTGCGCGTTTCTGGGGGTTCCGGTCCCGGATCACCCCTTCCCAAGCGGCAATACTGTATCGGACTTTCGGGCAAGAAAAAGCTATCTGTCGCAGTCTGGATCCGCTTGATCTGCACGAATCGCAATGGACTGATCTAGCCTGCGCGACTATCCAATGTTTGGGCTTGGCGGAGGTGATCCGCTGACAAGAGATGACGGTGACACCGTGCAACAGGAACATTTCAAGGCTGTTGTCATCGGGGCTGGTGCCGGTGGCCTGGTCGCGCTGAAGGAACTTGTGGCTGCCGGGGTCGGCCCGGTGGTCTGTCTTGACAGGGGCGAAGGCGTGGGCGGCCTGTTCCGGGGCAGCTATCACGGGTTGTTTCTAACCTCATCTGCCGCCTTCAGCATGTTTTCCGACTTTCCGCCGCCAGACGGACGCCACAGCGCATTCTGGACCAAGGCAGAGGTGACCGAATACTGGCAAGGTTATGCCAATCGTTTTGGCCTGATGCCGCTGATCCGCTTTGGTGTGACGGTTGGTTCGACAACGCAAACGGCAGACGGCTGGACAGTTGATTGCGGCGACCGGGTGATCACCTGCGATCATCTGGTAGTGGCGACCGGCAACAACGTCTTTCCCGTGTCGCCCGACTGGGTGGCGCAGGCCACCGAGGTCGAGGTCATGCATTCCGCCGATTACCGCGATGCCGCCCGGTTCGCGGGCAAGTCGGTGGTGATTGTCGGTGGCGGCGAATCGGCATCGGACATCACGCTTGAGGTCGCCAAAGTCGCCGCGCGGACCCATGTCAGCCTGCGCAATGGGCCGGGCTGGGTGGTGCCGCGCTTGCGGGGCGATCTGGCCGCCGATATTTCGACGCACCGGGGGTTCTGGACCCTGCCCTTCCAATGGGGCAGGCGGATCAGCCCGAAACTGGTCGAAGCCGACCGTCGACGCGGCGAAACCTCCCCCGTTCTGGCCGAAGTGGCGCGGCTGAACGCCAAGGTCGCCTCGCCCTATGGTATCCGCGGGATCTTCGGGACGAAAAGCCTTGGCCTGCCAACGGCCATTGCGGAACACGGCGCCAAGGTCATTGGCGAGGTGGCCAAGGTACTGGATGGTGGCCGCACGCTGCTGACACAGGATGGTGAGCGGATCGAAGGGGTAGATGCGATCCTGCTGGCCACCGGTTATGGCAGCCGCGTGCCGTTCTTGCCCGAAGGCCTGCGCAGAATCGACCCGCGCAAGATGTACAAGAACATCTTCCTGCCCGAGTTTGAGGCGGCACTGGCATTTATCGGCTTTGCCCGCCCGACCTTTGGCAGCCAATTCCCGGTGATGGAACTGCAAGCCCGCTTTGCCGCGCAGGTGCTTTCCGGTGCGCGGCAATTGCCCCCGCCTGCCCACATGGTCGAAGAAGCGGCTTCCGACAGCGCGGCCCTGACCGAACAGTTCGGACCGACAGGTGACCGCGTGCGCGGGTTGGTGGATTACCCCAGCTATATGGAAGAGATGGCCCGACTGATCGGGTGCCGACCCCGGCTGTGGCGGCTGGCCATGACCGACCCGCGTCTGTGGCTGCATGTGGTTTATGGGCCAATGCAGGCAACGCAGTACCGGCTGCACGGGCCGGGGGCAAAGCCTGCCGAAGCGCGGGCGATCCTGATGGCCTTGCCGGTCAGCCCCTTCAACCACATCGTCAAGGCTGGCCTGCGTAGCCGACTGATCGACGTTCTGACCCTTGGCCCGATCCGGCGGCGGCTGGGTCTGGGGCGCTAGGCCAGGCTGGCCCCGGCATAGTCGCGGGCCAAGGCGCGTTGCAGGTCTTCGCTTTCCAGAAGCTGTTCATAGTCGCAAAGCCGCAACCGCGCGTCGATGGACGGCTCTCCCGGAAAAACGTGCAAAAGCCGGGTCAGTTTCCAGGACAGGTTCGAGGCCGCCCAGACCCGTTGCAGGGCGTCCTGGGAATAGCGGTCAAGCAGTTCATCCGTCCCGTCCGTGTAATGCGCAAGCAGGGCCCGCGACAAAAGCCGCACATCGGATATCGCAAGGTTAAGCCCCTTGGCCCCGGTTGGCGGCACCACATGGGCGGCGTCACCTGCCAGAAACAGGTTGCCCCAGCGCATCGGCTCGACCACGCGCGACCGCAGGGGAGCCAAGGATTTCTCGATCGAGGGGCCGGTGACCACCTGCTCGGCAATGTCTTTTGGCGCGCGGTGCAGGAAGGTTTTCCAGAACCGGTCATCCGACCAGGCCTCGACACCCTGATCCAGCGGGGTCTGGACATAGTAGCGGCTTAGGTTCGGGCCGCGCTGGGCGGCAAGCGCAAAGCCGTCGGCATGGTGGATATAGGTGAAATCGTCGATTGGCGGCGTTTCGGACATGATGCCAAGCCAGCCGAAAGGATAGACCCGTTCAAAGGTGCGACGATTGGCCTCGGGGATCAACGACACGCATTGCCCCCGCGCGCCGTCACACCCGATGACATAATCACACGTAACGCGGAAACTTCCCTTTGGGGAACGGAAGTCCAGCGTCGGTCGGGGCGAATCAATCCCGGCGATCTGCAACTCGCTGACCTCTTCCAAAAGCCGGGTGCCAAGCAGGTCGCTTTGCGCATATAGGTCTTCGGTCAGAAAGGTCTGGCCATAGGCCATCATCTCGGTTCCGGTCCAGCGCTTGACGTCGATCATCATGCTGGGCCGATCCTGCCAGGCGATCCGGCTGCCGTTTCGCGGGCGTCCCAGCCGATCAAGCCGGGTAACCAGCCCGCTTTCCCGAAGAAACTCCACGGCAGACGGTTCCAGAACCCCCGCGCGGATGCGGGCCAGCACATCAGCCCGGGCGCGGCGTTCCAGCACCACGCAGTCGACCCCGGCCATTTGCAGCAAAAGGGCAAGGATCATGCCCGAGGGGCCGGCCCCTACGATGGCCACCTGAGTCGAAATCGGTTCCATGCCGCACCCCTGCAAGGTCTTTGCCCGCAACCTAGGCCCTTGTGGCCGCCATTGCCAAGGTTCACATTCCTGTCGATGCGTATAAGGGTCGGGGTCAGGTTGCCCCGAAGGGAACAGGACGATGTCGGAAAACACGGAACCAGGGCTGAATCCGGCGCGGATGGTGCTGGCAACAGCGCGCAACCACCCTGACCTTCTGGCCATCGTCAAGGATCAGTCGATGCTGACCTATGCCCAGTTCGCCCGGCTTGTGCTTGCCGTCGCGGGCCGCATGCAGGCGATGGGAATCGGGCCGGGGTCGCGGGTTGCCATGTCATCAAATGACGTGACGGTCATCGCCCCGGTCGTGCTTGGGGCCGCGCTTCTGGGGGCGGCATGCGTTTCCGAAGCCGCCTCGCGCCATCTGCCCGAACGCCTGCGCCCCACCCACCGACTGGCCGACACAGAAGCCCCGGTGCAGGCCGGGACCGAGGTGATCACCGCCGACTGGGCAAAGTTTCCGCCGCTTGACCCTGACCGACTGCCGCATGTCGACGGTACCGCCCCGCTGATCTATGCCCCCACCTCGGGAACCACCGGCACGCCGAAGATTCTGACGATTTCGCAAGAGGTTCAGGCCCACCGCGCCCTGGCCACGAAGGATGATTTCGTGACCCGGAAGACCGTCTTCTGCACACTGTTCGGGGCAGATGCCTATCCCTTCATCACCCGGTTCATCAGCGCCTTCGTCAACGGGGCGACTGTGGTGCAAAGCCGGGACCCCGCGCTTTGGTATGCGGCGGGGGTCAACCATCTGTATGCCTCTGTCGCACAGATCGGCGTGTTTCTGGAAGGACGGACCCTTCCCCGAAAACTGCCGGTGATCCATGTTTCGGGTGCCCGACTTTCGGATGCGCTGGCGCTGCATTTGTTGAACAGTTTCGAGCAGGTGGTCGATCTTTACGCCTCGACCGAAACCAACCGCAGCTTCAAGAACGTTAAAGTCATCGACGACGACGGCAAGCTTGCGACGCGGGGTCAGCCACTGGACAGCCGGGTCGAGATCGTGAACGACGTGGGAGAACCGCTTGAGCCGGGCGAAACCGGGCTTGTTCGGGTGAAGAACGGGTATCTGGCCACGGGCTACCTTGATAATCCCCAGGCGACTGCGACGTCATTCCGCGATGGCGGGTTCTATACCGGCGACGTGGCAGTCTTCGGTCCGAAGGGCGAATTGCAGGTTGTCGGTCGGACCGGCGACATCCTGAACCTTGGCGGCGTCAAGGTCAGCGCCTTGGCGATGGACGATGCCTTGCGCGCGCTGCCGGGGGTTGCGGATGCGATGTGCTTTGATCTGCCGGTTGACGGCAAGGTGAACAGCTTCCTTGCCTTCATCGTGCCTGCGTCTGGTGCAAGCATGACAGCGATTGCCGAGGCTTTTCGCGCGACCATCTTGCCAACCTTCGGCGCGGCGCGGTCGCCCGAGCGTTTGATCGAAATCACCGAAGTCCCGCGCGCCCATGACGGTGGGGCAAAGCGGTTCATGTGCCGCTCGATCTATCAGGCCGGGCGGGGAAGCTGACATCATGGAAGCCTTTGAAAACATAGCGGCTCAGTATGGCCGAGTTGCCCGCCAACACGCCCGGTATCCGGCCTTGCTGGGCAATGATGTGGCGCTGTCACATGGCCAGTTCTGGTCCACGGTCAACGGTCTGGCGCGCCACATGGCCGGGGACGGTGTCGGTCCGGGCAGTCTGGTGGCCCTGAATTCGCGGAATATGGTCGTCGTGCTGACAACGCTGATGGCCTCGGCGCTATTGGGGGCGGGGTTTGTGGTGGCGGGGCCAATCCTGGCCCGCGCAAAGGTGGTGAAACCGACGCATTTCTACCGGACGCCGGAAATGGCGGGCCATTCTGCCGTCGATTTCCGCCTTCTTCCGCCGGACTGGCTGCGCTCTGACGGTCCGGGAACCGAGGATCTTGCCCCCGCCATTGTCGCGCCCGAAGCGCCGTGGATGTATCTGCACACCTCTGGCACCACCGGCGAGCCGAAGTTCATCGCCCTCAGCCAACGCATGGTGCGGGATCGCAGCCGCGCGGCCGAAATCGACTTTCCTCGTGCCGCGACGACCTTTGCCAGCTTTTTCGGCTGCACCTCGCGCCCCTTCTTCGCCCGTGCCCTGGCGGCGTTGCTGCAGGCCTGCACGGTTGTCGAAGGCATCGATCCGGCGCTGTGGCTGAAGCATGGCGTGAATTTCGTTGCGGCCTCGCCCGGCCAGATGTTCCGCCAACTGTCAGACGAGCCCCTGCCCCGCCGGATTGCCCGGCTTGAGGTCAGCGGTGCCCGGTTGCCGGTGGGGGCAGGCGCGATCTTCCTGCAAAGCTTTGACCGCGTGCTGGATGTCTATGGGGCCAGCGAAACCTCGAAAAGCTTTGCCAACGAAGTCCATATTGCCGCTGACGGTACGGTCGCCCTGCGCGGTGTTCCGCAGGACAGCAGGGTAGAAATCGTCGATGACGCCGGAACCCCGTGTGCCGTTGGTCAAAGCGGGCAGGTCCGGGTGCGCAACGGCTATATGGCGACAGGCTACCTGAACGCGCCCGAGGTCAGCAGCAAGGCCTTTCGCGATGGCTGGTTCTATCCGGGTGACACAGCACTTTGGGGGCAGAACGGGGAACTTGTGGTTCTGGGCCGCGAAGATGACGTGATCAATCTTGGCGGTTACAAGATTCAGGCGGCGCTGATTGATGCGCTGATCACGATGGTCCCCGGCGTGCGCGAAGCGGTGGCGTTCCGCAACCCGCTTCCTGCCACCAAGGATGCAATGATAGCCTTCATCGTCTACGACGATCCAGGCAACCGGGCCAATGTGAACGTCGATATCCTTGCGCGGATCAACCAGACCATCGGCTTCGGCCTTTCGGAACGCAGCCTGCGCTCGATGATCCGCCTGCCGCTTGACGAAGACGGGCTGCCGGACCGCAAGGCCTGTGCCGAAATGGTTCTGCGCCGCGCGGGCGAGTTGGGGGAAATCTGATGTCGGCACTGGATCAGCCCTGGAACATCGGTGCGGCGCTGGCCCGCGGGGCCGCAGCGCATCCCGACCGCGACGCGATCGTAGCGGCGGACATCCAGCTAAGCTATGCCAAACTCTGGCAGATCGCCCAGGCTTTCGCGCTGAACATGCAGGCGAACGGGATCGGGCGTGGCGTCACTGTCGCGCTTGAGTCCCGCGATCTTATCGCCTCGGTCGCGGTCATGGCGGCGACGGCACTGGTCGGCGCGCGCTTTGTGTTGCAAAATCCGATGACCGGAACGGAACCGGGGCCGCTGGTCGTGCTTTACAGCCCCGATCGCCCCGAACCAAAGGTACCGGACGCCCGCGTGATCCAGATGACCGCTGCATGGTCGCCGATGCACACTGCCGTTGGCCCCGACACTGCCGCCGCCTTTGTCGGTGCCAGCGATGCCGAGGCGCCCTGGTGGACGATCCACACGTCGGGCACCACCGGCTTTCCCAAAGCACTGATCCTAAGCCAGCGCATCGCCTATGACCGCTCGGTCGCCGTCGCTGCCGATTTTCGCGGTGCCGAGACGCGGTTCTGTTCCATTTTCCCCTGCTATACCCGCCCGTTCTTCGTAAGGGCGATGGCGGCACTGGTGAATGGCTCGACCATCCTTGATGCGGTGAACCCGACCGTTTTGGCAGGGCTTGGCGCCAACCTTTTCTCGGGCTCGCCCCGGCTGATCCAGGACTGGCTGACGCGCTGGCAACCCAAGGAAAAGTTTGCCCGTGTCCAGGTCAGCGGCGCGCCGTTCAGCGATGCGGCTGCCCTTCAGATGCTGGCCACGTTCGAGGCGGTGGACGATGTCTATGGTGCGGGCGAGACCAACAAATCCTTCGTGAACCGGCGCGTGCTGCAGGATGGCCAGATCCGCCGCATCGGGGTGCCGCAGGATTCGATTGTTCAGGTCATCGGGCCGGACGGTCAGGAATGCGCCCCCGGCAAGATTGGCGAGTTGCGGATCCGGAACGGCTATCTTGCCCCCGGCTACCGCGATGCGCCCGAAGCGACCGCCCGCTCGTTTCGCAACGGCTGGTTTCATCCCGGCGACCTTGCCAGATGGGAACCCGACGGCGCGCTGACCATCGTCGGGCGGGTGGATCAGATCATCAACCTCAGCGGCACCAAGGTCGACCCGGCCGAGGTCGAAGAGGTGCTGCACGCGGTTCCGGGCATTCTTCAGTCGGCGGTGTTTCTTGACCCGCTGGAACAGGTGCCGCCGCGCCTGATGGCCTTTCTCGAGGTCAAGCCGGGTGCCGATATCGTCTCGACCGTCGATGCCGCCATTGCCCGCTGTGCCCAAAGGCTGAGCGGGTTGAAAGTTCCGGGATATTTCTTTGTGGTGCCTGATATTCCGATGACCCATGACGGCGTCCCCCGGCGCACCGAATGCGCCCGCCTTGCCAAGACGCTGCCCCGCCAGACCTGACCGCCAGACCTGACCGACAGAAGGAAGCCCTGCGATGTCCGATCCGATCACCTTTGCCGCAGCCCATGCCCGGACGGCAATTGGCAACCCGGACGCACCGGCAATAGTCTTTCCCGATCAACAGCTTGGCCATGACCAGATCCGCAGGCTTGGCTTGGCATTCGCCGCCCGGATGCAGGCGGCAGGGGTCGGGCCGGGGTCGCGGGTGCAGTTGCGCACCCCTGATCCGGTTCTGGTTCTTGCCGTGCTTCTGGGCGCGTCCTGGACCGGGTCCGAAGTCTTTCCCTTTGCCGGTGACAATGCCCGACCGGCATCGTTGCCGCTTAGCCATGTGTTCTATGACCCAAGGGTCAAGGCCGAACCGGTGCCGGGCGCAATCGTGATCGATGAAAGCTGGTCTCCGGCCAGCGCGCCCGCCTTTGACACCTCCTCCCCGGTCGATACGGACCGGCCCTGGCTTTGGGTGCATACTTCGGGAACCACGGGCCTGCCGAAGTTCCTGTCGCTCAGCCAGCGGATGGTCATCGCGCGGTCGCAGGCGGTGGCTGATGAATTCCGCCCCCAAAGCCGCCATGTCCTGCTGGCGCAATGCTACAGTCGGCCCTTCCTTGCACGGGCGGCGGCGGCGCTGCTGAATGGATCAACCCTTTATTTCGGTCTCAAACCGCAGGACTGGCACGGAGCGGGCATCGACATGATCTCGGGGTCACGCGGGCTGATCAAGACGGCGTTGAACGGGGCCACCCTGTCGCCCCGCGCCAAACGGGTCGAACTGGCCGGGTCGCGCCTTCCCGACGCCGAAGCGGTGGCGTTGCTGGGCAGTTTCGACGTGGTCGATGACACCTATGGTGCCAGCGAAACCAGCAAGAGCTATTCGACCCTGTGGTCTCTGGGGGCTGATGGAAAGCCCGTCGCCACCGGCAAGATGCGCGACAGCGAGATTCAGGTGATCAACCTCGACGGCACCCCGGTCGCCTCCGGTGAGCGCGGGGTGGTGCGGGTGCGCAACCCCTATATGGTCGGGGGCTATCTGAACGACCCCGCTGCCAGCGCCGAGGCATTCCGCGACGGCTGGTTCTATCCTGGCGATGTGGCCCTGGTCGAAACCGATGGCCGGTTGCGGATCGCCGATCGCGCTGAC
>Ga0075163_10010591_pt1 | contig 12060 bp, 11 predicted proteins | sample JI1023141ADNA_FD_71478 | JGI IMG/M metagenome (GOLD analysis project Ga0075163, IMG submission 71478) | Wastewater effluent complex algal communities from Wisconsin, to seasonally profile nutrient transformation and Carbon sequestration -... | ecosystem: Engineered > WWTP > Effluent > Algae...
ATGCACGAGCTTCGGCCAGCCGCTGCTCAATTTTTTCGATTTCGGTTTTGAAAATCTTCGCTTCGTCTTCAGCGGCGGACCAAGCCTTTTCCGCGCTCTCCTGCCCAGTGCGTGAGAAGAGATCAAGCAGTCGAGCTGCGCGCTCGCGGGTAAGCTCGTGATCTCGCGTAAGTTCTCCAAGGAGCTTCGACATTCCCGAGGTGTCTGCGGCAACCGAAAACTGGGTAGCGTCCATCGATATCATTAGGATCGAATCGAGGACGGCTTTGATGACGTATTGATATCGATATTTGGTTCGGAATTCACATTTACCACGCTGGCTTTTGTCACAGACGAGATACGATTCATCGACCGTGCGGGTGTACGTGCGGGTGCTGCCGTCCTTCTTTCGCTTCGTGACCAATGCACCCGCCTTGGTTGTAGATTTCATCGTCATGATCCCAGCGCAGCGGTCACACTTGGCCAAGCCAGTCAGCATATTTACGAGGGTGCGGCCACGTACGCCGAGATGTTTACGGGCTTGCCGACGCTCTGGATTGTTCACGCGAGCGAACACGTCAGCGTCCACAACACTCGGAAAGTATCCCCGGACCACGTCGCCGATCGGGATTCGACCCTGCCCACCTTTTCGGGTCATCGGCTGATATTCACCAATCGCGGCGGCATTTTTGAGGATGTTCGAAACGAAGCTCGGATACCAGTCAGTGGCGGTGTGTCCCCATGACGCGACGCCTTCTCGATTCAGTCTCGCCGCGATGGCAGTCCGTCCATGACCTTCGTCGGACATTTGAAAAATCTTGCGAACGATCTCCGCTCGATCTGGGATGGCGACGATCTTGTCGTTCTCGACGGTCAGCCATGCGGGGAGCGCTCGGGTCATGATGTGACCGTCAGCGAGCTTAGAGCGCTTCTTCGCAAACGCTGCGGTCAGTCGTTCCGATTTCTTCTCTGATTCTTCGTTCGCAACAGACGCCTTCAGCATCAGGGTCAGAGTTTCGCTGAACGAAATATGGTCATTCGCGCGGTAGACAGCGGCACCATCCACGGTGGCAATCGAGACACCAGTAGCGACAATATCGCGAAGCCAGTCGGTAGCTTCCCAATGATTTTTACGAGACAGCCGATCCATGCGCTCGACGACCAGTACAGTGCCAGCGGGGTATTCTCCGGACCGCGCCTTGCGTTCAAACTCGCCCAATTTTCCGGACAGATTTGCCCCTGAGAATGCCGACGCGCCTTCGTCTATCAACTCTTCGCCAGTGAACTCCCATCCTTTTTGCGCAATGAAGCTGATGCAGGATTCGCGCTGGCGCTCGATCGAGTTGCCTTTGCGCTGTTCAAGCGTGGAAAATCGATAGTAGCAGATGGCTTTCATCACACGTCCTTACACCAAGGCGGAGTGACTTAATATAACGTGTTGACGTTCTGCCCGCCCGGCCCGCTGGCGCGGATGAAGCTTTCGTCGAGCTCGGCCTCGTCGATGCTGATTTCGGGCGTGACGAATATCATGATTCGGGCATACTCTGGCGCACCACCGAAATAAACCGTCCAGGGGACCTGCAATGCTGACCGTCCACCACCTCAACGATTCGCGCTCGCAGCGCATCCTCTGGCTGTGCGAGGAACTCGGCATCCCCTATCGCACCATCGACTACACCCGCGACGCCGTGACGCGACTCGCCCCGCCAGGCCTGCGCGACGTTCACCCGCTCGGCAAGTCGCCGGTCATCGAAGACGGCAGCCTGCGCGTCACCGAATCGGGCGCCATCACCGACTATATCATCCGCACCTATGGCAAGGGCCGGATGATGCCCAAGCCGGGCACCGCCGACCATGAAAAGTACCTCGAATGGCTGCACTTTGCCGAAGGCTCGGCGATGCTGCCGTTCATGCTGGCGCTCTACACCGGACGCCTTGGCGAAGCGGCCGCGCCGTTGCTGCCGCGCATCGACGAACAGGTCATGAGCCACCTCGCCTTCATCGACAGTGAACTCGGCGACAAGCCCTTCCTGATGGGCGACGAACTGACCGGCGCCGACATCATGATGTCGTTCGTCGCCGAAATCGCCGCCGTGCAGGGCAAACTCGCCGACCTGCCGCGGCTGTTCGCCTATGCGCGGCGCCTGCAGGCGCGGCCGGCGTGGGTGGCGGTGGCCGACCGCACGGCGCCGTATAGCTTCCGGTTGCCGAAGTAGGGGCTGCAAGGGCCTCCGGCGGGCAGGCCTGAGGCCTGCACCCGACTGTTTGGGGGGACCTTCGCTACCCGTTCGGCCTTTGGCCAAACCCGCTCGCTGGCGCGCGTTGCCCTCTCCCCACCGGGGCGAGGGAGTCAGAGGGCGCGGCGCGCGGCCAGCCGTTGCCCGAAAATGTTGATGCACAGCCCGCCGAGCACCAGCCCGGCGGCGGCGAGTTTCCACCCCGGCAGCGGCTCGTGGAGGATCCATGCGGCAAAGCCCATGCCGAACACCGGCACCAGCAGCGACAGCGGCGCCACCGTCGACGTCGGGTAGCGGCCCAGAAGCCAGCCCCAGGCGCCGTAGCCGAACATCGTGTTGCCGACCGACTGCCACAGCACCGCCGCCCACACCATCGGCGTCGCGGCGCGCAGGCCGTGGATAATGGCGGCGGGGCCTTCGACGATCAGCGACAGCGCCAGCAGCGGCGGCACCGAAAACAGGCTCGCCCACACGACATAGGCGAGCATGTTGGTCGCCCCCGACCGGCGCTGGACGATGTTGCCGCCAGCCCAGCAGGCGGCCGCCGCCAGCACCAGCGCCAGCCCGAGCGGCGTCGTGCTGGTGTCGCCGTGCAGTGCGATGATGGCGATGCCGGTGACCGCACACGCCAGCGCCAGCCACTGGATTTTGAGCAGCCGCTCGCCGCCGATCCACATCGACAGCGCGATCGTGAAGAACACCTGGCACTGCACCACCAGCGACGCCAGCCCCGCAGCGATATGCCCGTTGATGGCGAGGAACAGCAGCCCAAACTGGCCGAGCCCGATGAACAGGCCGTACGCCGCGAGGTTGCGCCACGGCACCTGTGGGCGCGGCAGGAAGAATACCAACGGCAGCAGAGCGAAAGTGAAGCGCAGCGTCGCGAACAGCAGCGGCGGCAAGGTGCCGAGCGCCAGCTTGATGACGGTGAAGTTGCTGCCCCACACCGCCATCACCGCGAACCCGAGTAGCAACGGCCGCCAGCCGAAGGCGCGCGTCTGCGTCATGCGCGGGCCGCCGGCCGCGCCAGCCCGAACAGCGCCAGCGCCGACAAGGTCAGCGCGCCCGCCATGATCGCCGCCATCGGCAGCGGCGTGCCGTCGTGCAGGCTGCCCGCGAGCAACGATGCCAGCGCGCCCAGCGCGAACGACCCGGCACCGATCAGCGCCGAGGCCGTGCCGGCGCGTTGCGGATCGACGCTGAGCGCGGCGGCAGTGGTGTTGGTGGCGATGAAGCCATAGGATGCCAGCGCCGCGAACAACACCGCGAGCAGCAGCCAGCGCCCACCTAGCCCGCTAAACACAACCCCAAGCAACACGATGCCGGTAACGACGCCGATAGCGCTCGCGACGTACAGGATGCGCATCGACGGGATGTGATCGAGCAGCATCCGGTTGACCTGCCCCGAGCCGATGACCGCCACCGCGAGCAGTGCGAACAGCCAGCCGAACTGCGCGATGTCAAAGCCGAGTTGGTCGATCAGCAAGTCGGGGGCGTTCGAAATATAGGTGAACAGCGTCGCGCCGTTGAACGCACCCGTCAGCAGAAAGCCGAGAAAGCGCGGGTTGCGCAGCATCGCGGCGTAGCTCAGCCCGACATGTTCGTTCCGCGCCAGTTCGGCGGTCGCCGCCGAGCGGCTTTCGGGGAGCCACAGCGCCACGGCGACGAACGTCGCGACACCGAACGCCGCGAGCGCGCCGAAGATGCCGCGCCAGCCGGCCCAGCCGACCAACCAGCCGCCGAGCGTCGGCGCCAGAATCGGAGCAACACCGAGCACCAGCATCAGCAACGAGAAGATCCGCGCCGAATCCTGATGATCGAAGCGGTCGCGGACAATCGCGCGCGCCAGCACCACCCCCGAGCACGCCCCGAGTGCCTGGACGAAGCGCCCGGCGACGAGCCACTCGATCGACGGCGCCAGTGCGCAGAGCAGCGACGCCGCGACATAGACAGCTGCACCGAACAGCAGCAGCGGCCGCCGCCCGATGCGGTCGGACAATGGCCCATAGATCATCTGGCCGAGCGCCATGCCGATGAAGAATGCCGCCATCGTGTGCTGCACCGCGCCGCTGTCGACACCGAGACTGCGGCCGATGGCGGGCATCCCCGGCAGATACAGATCGATCGTCACCGCGCCATAGGCGGTCAGCGTGCCGAGCAGCAGCAGCGTGGCCTTGGTCGGGTGCGGGCGGGCAGGCTCGGTTGCAGGATTTGGGGTGTCGGACATGGCGGTTGGCGGTCAATCTGATAGATGGCGAGGAAGGAAATGCACGCCGCCACATATTGAGTCGGTTGCAAGCGGCGGAAAATCGGCTAACGCTTACGTAAACCAATTGGGGAGTTGAACAATGACGGCAATCAATGCGGTAATGGATTTGACGCGCGACGGCGAAGTGGCGGTGCTGACGCTCAATTCGCCGCCCGTCAATGCGCTTTCGGCGCCGGTGCGCGACGGGCTGGCACTTGGCATCGCTGCCGCGGGTGCGGACCCCGAGGTCAAGGCCATCGTGCTGATCTGCGCCGGCCGCACCTTCATCGCCGGTGCCGACATCACCGAGTTCGGCAAGCCGGCGGTTGCCAGCGCCAGCCTGTTCGACGTCCAGACGGCGATGGAACACAGCAAGAAGCCGATCATCGCCGCCATCCACGGCACCGCGCTCGGCGGCGGGCTCGAAGTCGCGCTGACCTGCCATTACCGCATTGCTGCGGCTTCGGCCAAGTGCGGCCTGCCCGAAGTCAAGCTCGGCCTGCTGCCCGGTGCCGGTGGCACGCAGCGGCTGCCGCGCCTTGTCGGCCCCGAAATCGCGCTCGACCTGGTGACCAGCGGCCGCCATGTCGGTGCCAAGGAAGCGCTCAAGATGGGCGTGTTCGACGAGGTCGTCGCCGATGACCAACTGCTGCCCGGCGCCGTCGCCATGGCGCGCAAGGCGATTGCTGAAAAATGGCCGTTGCGTCTCGCCCGCGACGTCAACGACAAGGTCGATGCCGCACGCCCCAATTCGGCCAAGCTGTTCGCCGACTTCCGCGCCAAGAACGCCAAGCTGCTGCGCGGCTTCGAAGCCCCCGAAGCCAATATCCAGTGCATCGAAGCTGCGGTGAACCTGCCCTTCGACGAAGGCATCAAGGTCGAGCGCGCGCTGTTCGTGCCGCTGATGCAGGGCCTGCAGTCGCGCGCCCAGCGCTATGTGTTCTTCGCCGAACGCATGGCCGCCAAGGTCGAAGGCCTGCCGGCTGACGCGCAGCTGCTGCCGGTCAAGTCGGTCGGCATCATCGGCGCCGGCACGATGGGTGGCGGCATCGCCATGAACTTCCTCAATGTCGGCATCCCCGTCACCATCGTCGAAATGAAGGAAGAAGCGCTGACGCGCGGCATCGGCGTTATCCGCAAAAATTATGAGAACACCGCCGCCAAGGGCAAGCTGACCGCCGCCGATGTCGAAACGCGCATGGGGCTGCTCAAGGGCTCGCTCGATCTCGCCGATCTGGGCCAGGCCGACCTGATCATCGAAGCGGTGTTCGAAAACATGGACATCAAGAAGGAGCTGTTCGCCAAGCTCGACGGTGTCGCCAAGCCCGGCGCCATCCTCGCGTCGAACACCTCGTACCTCAACGTCGATGAAATCGCTGCGGCGACCAAGCGGCCGGGGTCGGTTGTCGGCATGCACTTCTTCTCGCCGGCGAACGTCATGCGGCTGCTCGAAGTCGTCAACGGCGCCAAGACCGAACCCGCCGTGCTCGCCACGGTCATGGGCATCGGCAAGAAGATCGGCAAGATCGCCGTCGTGTCGGGCGTCTGCCACGGCTTCATCGGCAACCGCATGCTGAGCTTCCGCCAGCAGCAGGCGCAGAAGCTGATCCTGGAGGGTGCATTGCCGTCGGATGTCGACCGCGTGCTCTATGACTTCGGTTTCCCGATGGGGCCGTTCCAGATGAGCGACCTCGCCGGGCTCGACATCGGCTGGAACGCCGCGACGTCGAAGGGCGAAACCATCCGCGACCGCATGTGCGAAGCCGGGATGCGCGGCCAGAAAAACGGCAAGGGCTTCTACAATTACGACGCACAGCGCAATCGCACGCCGTCGCCCGAAACCGAAAAGATCATCCTCGACTACGCCGCCGAACGCGGCATCAACCGCCGGTCGATCGACGATGAAGAAATCCTCGAACGCTGCCTGCTGCCGATGGTCAACGAAGGCGCCAAGATCCTCGAAGAGAAGATGGCGCAGCGCGCGTCGGACATCGATATCGTCTGGATCAACGGCTATGGCTGGCCGGTCTATCATGGCGGGCCGATGTTCTGGGCCGACCATTACGGGCTGGCGAAGGTTGTCGAGCGCCTCAAGCACTATGGCATCACGCCGGCACCGCTGCTCGAAAAGCTGGCGGCGAGCGGGCAGACCTTCACCGGCCAATAACGCCGGTCAAATTGGCGATGCCGCGCGGCTTCAGGCGCGCGGCATCGACACCAGCCGCGCGATGATGATCGCCGGATACAACTGGCCGATCAGCGCTTCAAGCGACGCCAGCGAGCGCGCAAGGCGGCTGACCGGCAGGATGTCGCCGTAGCCGACGGTGGTCAGCGTCACGAAGCTGAAGTAGATCCAGTTGGTGATCGGCACCGACACGTCGACGGCCTGGGTGAACGCACCCGGGTGGCGCGTGGCGATCGCCAGATACCCGATCCCCCAGATCATGCCGATCAGCAGGTAGAGGATAACTGTCCCGACGACACGTTCGCTGAGGTCGGTGGTGCGGCTGAAGACGTTGATCGCCACGGCGGTTGCCAGCACCAGCAGCGTGATCAGCACCGAAGCTTCGCGCACCAGCGGCAGCAACTCCCCCGCCAAAATCCATTCGGACCAGCGCAGGCCGAGCGCCAAGAACGCCAGCACCGCGAGCACGAGCATCAGCCGACGGTTGGCCGACACCGCGAGCGTTCCGGTGATGAGCACGCAGGTCAGCAGGATGTCGACAAGCAGCTTGGCCTGAAACGCCGTCTGCACCGCCGCCGGCAAGGCGAACGCCAGCAGCAGCAGCAGAATCAGCAAGACCGTCAGCATGCGTTCGCGAAACGCCGCCGATACCCGTTGCTGCGCGCCCCGCAGCCGCGCGCGCGCTGCGCGGGCTTCCGGCAGCGCCGCGTGGTGTTCGGCCGTTGGCGGTGTCATGGCATCGCATCCCCTTGCGCGGCAATTTGCGACGTTGCGGCGCCACGCGCAACCGGCAGATACGACAAAACCGGCGTGGCACTGTAACCTTGGGCGCGCCGCCAACGTATTAACCGTCATAGCCCCCCCCGCGGAGAGTATCCGGTGCCCGAACTGACGATATCGCGCCGCAACCTGATAGCCGGCAGTGCCGCCGCTGCCGGCGTCGCCTTGCTGTTCAACCTGCAGGGCCGCGCCGGGGCCGCAACCGCGCCGCCAGGACCGTTCAAGGTCAGCTACACGCCGGCGCAGTGGCGCGCGCGGCTGTCGCCGGCGGCCTATTATGTGCTGCGCGAGGAAGGCACCGAACGCGCCGGTACCAGCCCGCTCAACAACGAACATCGCGCCGGCACCTTCGTCTGCGCCGGCTGCGCGCTGCCGCTGTTTTCATCGACGACCAAGTTCGACAGCGGCACCGGCTGGCCGAGCTTTTGGGCGCCGCTGCCCAAGGCCATTGGCACCACCACCGACAGAAGTTTCGGCATGGAGCGCACCGCAGTGTGGTGCACGCGCTGCGGCGGCCACCAGGGCCATGTCTTCGACGACGGCCCCAAGCCGACCGGGCTGCGCTATTGCATCAACGGCGTCGCACTGAAGTTCGTCCCCAAAGCTTGAGGGAAGCCAGAATGAACACCCGACTCATCCTTGCGACGATCCTGCTCGGCACCATGGCGGTGCCACTCGGCGCCGCACAGGTGCCACCGCCGGCGCTCGACCAGCCGCGTGCGGCCAAACCCGCAACCTCGACTGCCGTGCTGGCCGGCGGCTGCTTCTGGGGCATCGAGGGCGTCTATGAGCATGTCGCGGGCGTCACCGCGGTGCGGTCGGGCTATGCCGGCGGCAAGTCGGCGACGGCGAACTATCAACTGGTCGGCACCGGCATGACCGGCCATGCCGAAGCCGTCGAAATCCGCTACGACCCGAGCAAGATCAGCTACGGCGAACTGCTGCGCATCTTCTTCACCGTCGCGCACGACCCGACCGAACTCAACCGCCAGGGCCCGGACACCGGCACGCAATACCGCTCGGCGATCTTTCCGCTGAACGGCGAGCAGGCGAAGGTGGCGAACGCCTATATCGCGCAGTTGAACAAGGCCAAGGTGTTCGGGGCGCCGGTGGTGACCACCGTCGAAACCGGTGACACCTTCTATCCGGCCGAGGGCTACCACCAGAACTATCTGCGGCTGAACCCCGACCAGCCTTACATCGTCATCAACGATTTGCCGAAGATCGCCGCGCTCAAGGCGCAGATGCCGAAATATTACCGGGCGACGCCGGTCGGTTGACGCCAAGTATAAGGGCCTCCGGCGGGCAGGCCTGAGGCCTGCACCCATTAGAATAGAGCAAGTCATTCCCGCGCAGGCGGGAATCCATTCAACGTAGCCGAAGATGGATTCTCGCCTGCGCGGGAATGACTTAGTGTTATGGGTGCAGGCCTCAGGCCTGCCCGCCGGAGGCTCTGCCCGTCTAAATCCGCCCCTCGGCGCGCATCCAGTCGTAGCAGTCCTTCACCATCACCTCGAGCGGCACGACCTTGAAGCCGAGTTCGCGCTGTGCCTTGGCGGCGGTGATGGTGCTGTTACCGCCGAGCCCTTCGGCCATTTCGGGGGTGAAGGCGGGTTCCTTGCCGGTGAAGTTGCTGGCGAAGTCGCCGAACTGCGCGACGAGCTTGACCAGCGCGACCGGCACCGTCGACGACGGCGCCTTGGCGCCGAGCAGCGCGGCGATGGCCTGCACCAGATCGAGCATCGTGCGGTTTTCGCCGCCGAGCAGATATTGCCCGCCGTTTTCGCCTTTATCCGCCGCTGCGATGTGTGCGCCGACGACTTCATGGACATGCGCGAAGGTCAGCCCGGCGGGCGGCACGGCGTTCATCTTGCCGTCGCGCACCATGTGGAACATCCGCGACCAGGTGCCGATGTCGTAGGGCCCCATGATCGCGCCGGGCTGCATGATGACGACTTCGAGGCCCTGCCCGACGGCAGCGCGGGCGATTTCCTGCGCCTGCCACTTGGTCAGTTCGTAGTTGACGCGCGACTGCGCGGCGCGGCTCGGGGTTTCCTCGGTGACCGCGCCGGTCACCGGGCCGTACGCCGAAATCGACGAGGTGACGATCAGCCGCCGCACGCCCTTGGCAATGGCGGCATCGACGACGTTGCGCGTGCCTTCGACATTGTCGCGCGTCTGTTCGGCATTGCGCTTGCGCCACATGTTGGTGTTGCCGGCAACGTGGAACAGCGTGTCGACGCCGTGGGGAATCGCCGCATCGAGTGAGGCGCGGTCGGTGATCGCGCCGGTGACGAGCTTGGGCTGGAAGCGGTTGATGAACTGCAGGTCCGACGTCGGCCGCACCAGCGCGGTGACGTCCCAGCCTTCGGCCTTGAGCCGTTCGATCAGATTGATCCCGACGAAGCCGGTGCCGCCGGTAACGAATGCGCTGCGTGCCATGATGTGTCTCCCCTGCGGAGACCCTATCAGTGCGGCCAGCCGGCGAACAGCCCGCGCAGCGCCGCGACGAACGCCAGCGGCTGGTCGATCATCACATGATGTTCGGCATCGGGAATGGCGATGCCCGGCGAGCCCGCGGGCAAGCGCGCCAGGATGCGTTCGACGCGGTGCGGCGGCATCAGGAACGACTTGTCGCCCCAGACCAGCGCCACCGGGCAGCTCGGGTTCGACAGCAGGTCGAAGGTATCATCGACATTGAGCCGGCCGAAGATCATCGGATCGAAGCGCCAGACCCAGCCTTCGGGGGTCTCGCGCAGTGAATGGCGCGCGATATAGTCGGCGATATAGGGATTTTCGCAGCCCTGCGGCGGTGCCAGCCGGAAGCGCGCCAGTGCGGCGGCGAGCGTCGGGTTGGGCCGGTGCGCCGAGCCGCTGCGCTGCGGCGGGCGGTGGCGGTGCGGGTCATCGGGTTCTGAAAACGGCGTATCGGCAATCACCGCGCCCTTGAAGCGGGTGCCGGCGCGCTGCACCGTCGCCATCATCAGGAAGCCGCCGAAGCTGTGGCCGACCATCAGCGGCTTGCCGGCATCGAACGCCCCGGCGGTTTCGGCGACGGCGATCAGCTCGTCGACGAACAGCTCGAAGCCGTAGGTCTCGCGGTGGTCCGACCGTCCCATGCCGCTCCACGAAAACGCCACGACGCGGTAATCGGCGGCGAAGAACGGCGCGATGAAGCTCCACCAATCGGCATTGGCGCCGTTGCCGTGCATCAGCAGCAGCCCCGGCTTGCCGCGTTCTCCCCAGGTCAGCGTTTCGATTTGCGTGCCGCCGACATCGGTGAAGCTGCGTTCGGGGGCATGCGCCAGTGCGGCGCCGAACCACGCCGGTGCGGGCGGGACGGCGCCGTTGAACACCGCCAACGGCGCCGGAATCGCCGCCCACTCAGCCATGCGCGCCGCGCGTGCCGGATCATCGGCACTCAGCGGATCGATGGGGTCTTCTACCGGCGTGGGCGCGTCGCTCATTTGTAGTGACGCTCGTCCCACCACGGGAAGAAGTCGGGCATGTTCTTCGACACGGTATCGGGATACTTCGCCGGACGCTTTTCGAGGAAGCTGACGACGCCTTCCTTGGCATCGGCCTGGCGACCACGGGCCCAGATGGCGCGGCTGTCGATCTTGTGCGCTTCCATCGGGTGATCGGCACCGAGCATGCGCCACATCATCTGCCGCGTCAGCGACACCGAGACCGGGGCGCAATTGTCGGCGATTTCGCGCGCCAGCGCATTGGCTTCGGCGAGCAGCTGGTCGGGCGCGACGACACGGCTGACGAGGCGGCCGGCGAGCGCTTCCTCGGCACCGAAGACGCGGCCCGAATAGCACCATTCGAGCGCCTGCGAGATGCCGACGATGCGCGGCAGGAACCAGCTCGATGCGGCTTCGGGGACAATGCCGCGGCGGGCGAACACGAAGCCGAAGCGCGCGGCGTCACTGGCGATGCGGATGTCCATGGCGAGCTGCATCGTCACGCCGATGCCGACCGCCGGGCCGTTGATGGCGCCGATGACCGGCTTCAGGCTTTCGAAGATGCGCAGCGTCAGGCGACCGCCGCCGTCGCGCACGGCGTGGTGGCTGTAGTCGGTGGAACCATCGGCGCGCGTCGGCGAGTCGCCACCGCCGCGACCGACGCCGAGCGCGTCATAGTCGAAGGTCTTGGCGCCTTCGGACAGGTCGGCCCCGGCGCAGAAGGCGCGGCCCGAACCGGTGACGATGACGGCTTTGACGTTGTCATCGGCGTCGGTCATGTCGAACGCCTCGATCATTTCGCTCATCATCTTGCCGGTGAAGGCATTGAGCTTTTCGGGGCGGTTGAGCGTGATTGTCGCGATGCCGTCGGCGACCGCGTAGATGATTTGTTCGAATGCCATGGGGGGCTCCTGCTGCTCTTCCCCTACCCGTCAGGGGAGGGGCGACTCGCCGTCAGGCGAGCGGGGGTGGGTGCTTGGGCGCACGCGCATGCACATGCTGGCGTCGCCTATCGAAACGCAATTAACGCGCCTCGGCGAGCGGGAGGTGCCAGTCTAAGCGATGGCACCCACCCCCGCTCGCCTTTGGCGAGTCGCCCCTCCCCTTGCGGGGAGGGGAAACAGGTCAGAGGATTTCGATGATCGTGGCGTTGGCGAGACCGCC
>Ga0075163_10010592_pt1 | contig 12060 bp, 1 predicted proteins | sample JI1023141ADNA_FD_71478 | JGI IMG/M metagenome (GOLD analysis project Ga0075163, IMG submission 71478) | Wastewater effluent complex algal communities from Wisconsin, to seasonally profile nutrient transformation and Carbon sequestration -... | ecosystem: Engineered > WWTP > Effluent > Algae...
TTTAATCTCCATCCTTTTAATAAGTTCTATAAGATAATAATTGAAATATTAATTTTTCAGATAGTTATTATCTTAAATCTATTTTAAAAGCGCCAATTCCTGAAGAAGCACATTAGAATGATCCATAAATATAATGCTTTGAATCCAAATGTCTAAAAACTACTTTATCACCAAAAAATATCGATTTTCCCTTTTTTTATTAAATTATTGTTTTAAACTGTTCTTGTTAAGTTTTTGCTCTTGGTAAAGTTTCTGCTTTTTTTGTCTAATTTTTAATCGAATTCATTTCATCATTAATTTAAAAAGAAGAAGTAGGTAAGACTTAAAATAAGGATTATCGATAATTAGAAACATCAAAATTAGATTAATTCTCTTCATATCCATATGTTTGAAAATACAATTTAGGATCAGTATACCTAAATAAAATAAAATTTACGATTTTGAAGTTATATAATTATGTGTTGTGTTATCATTAGATTTTATTCTTATAATATGACCATATTTGAGACTCTGCGAAGACATATTTATCCCAAGTTTGATAATATCAAATCAAATGCTATATTTTTATAATTTGAATATAGTGAGTTTGATTATAATTATAATTTTATAAAATTATTAAGAAGTTATAAAAAAATACTTTATACTACTTTCTTCGTTCAATTTTACTCCAGTCTTTAATGATATTAAAAATCCTTTTCTTAAATAAGTTGTTTTTAATATTAAATGTTTTGTTAATTTATTTCTAAGCTAGTCTTATCATCATTTGCATAGTTCCATATTTCTAATTCACATATTTAATAATTTTTTAATTCTTAACTTTTTTTGTGTAAATATCGGTTATCATAATTAGTATACATGTTTTTGATAGGATTTATTCAATAATTTTTGGAATATAGCTCAAAATAATTTTAAAATAAATTTAGAGAACTGTGACAGAAAATCAGCTTAAATCTTTTGATTTTTTTGGTTTTAAGCTTGCAATTTGTCGCTTAGTTTCAATTTATCTGAATGATTTGTTTTCTATAAGAATTCAATAGGCTCCCTCGAATTCTATATTAAAATACTAAATCTCGATTTATTAAAATCATTATAAAAATCTTCATGTACCCAGAAATATCTAAAGAGGTCTATTTCTTGCCCAAAAGAAGTCGCAGAAATGTTGGAAAGCTTAATAACTGTCAACCTAATTCATTTGTCACAAACTTTTATTCAGTTAAAATGCATTCATCATTCACTTAAATATTCCTTTATGAAGTAAAATTCCCATCAGATATCCCTAGTGATTCAACTCAAATTTTCAATCGTTGTTTATTTCAACTCAGGACTGAAATGAAAGAAGCTATTGGTTTTATATGTTTTTCCGGGAAAACTGTTTATGGTTCTAAAGAAAGTAAATTACCATTGGTTTTCAAAAGCAAAATAGGATAAAATGTAATATAATTACAATTGAAAGTTGTAAAAAAATTAGCCCTTACATAATTACTTAAAGATCCAAAAACTCGTCCTTTAATATTTCACTTTTTAAATTCAAAATTAAAATCATGTTTAAGAGCTGCAAATATATGTTAGCTTGGTAAACAAGGACAGTTCTTCCCGAAGGATCAGCTTCTAAACAGCGTAAAAAAATAAATGCAGAGATAGTACTAAGATTTAGAGCTTGCAGGTATGAATGTATTGCGTGGATATAAATTTACATTAGTTATGATGAACAGCTAATTAAAATTACAACTAGATGTGTGTTCAAGAGTGCTTCAAAAAAATAATTTGCTTGAAGATTTTCAAGACTTTGTAGGTTCAAATTAATAATTAAAAGCTTATTACAAAGGTGCTGTTATTATTACTAGATATGGAAATTACAAAACTTATAAAATAGACGAAATAGATTTCAAATTAAGTCCCTCTTCAACATTTTAAATGCGTGGATAAAAGATTTCATTCCAGAAATATTTTAAGAAAGCTTACAATGCAGATATTTATGATTTAAAACAACCTTTGATTCGTGTATTAGCTAAAGATAAAAGGCAAATGACCAAAACCCAAAAAATATAAACATTTACTTAATATATTTACTTAGTCCCCGAACTTGTTTCCTCAACTGGTATGAAAGATTAGCAAAGGGCAAACTTCCAATGCATGAAAGCCTTAGCACCATTTACTAAATTAAACCCAAGTGATAGATTTTATGAAAGCTGCAAAGTTTTGGATACTTTAGCACAGGCCAAAGATATTTTATAAATTGGTGGTTATCAATAAATGAACGGTTATCAGTTGTCACAACCCAAGGTAAGATTCAAAGAACTTGCCAATATCAGAAGTGGAGCTATTGCTAATCGAGGATAATTATTTAAACCACATAAATTTTCAACCTGGATGTTTGTTTATTGTAAATTCAACCAACAAGATTTCAATGAAGCTGTCTCTGCATAAAATTATTTAAAATAAGCTGGTGTAGCTTATGGTATTTAGTTCCAATAACCAATCTATGTTTAAATTTTAGCAAATAACAAGACAAACCCTTTATAAATTTGTGACCAAATCAAACATTGTGTAAAAAGAGAGACTAAAAAAATATAACTTATATTTTTAATACTTAAAAATAAAGAGCCTTACTTTTATGGTGCTATTAAGCATGTATTAACAAATTAAATTGGCATTCCTTGTCAAGTTGTTTTGTCAAAAACTTTGAATAAAGGGAAAGGTATTCTTTCAATTGCATCCAAGATTGCAATCCAAATGAGCTGTAAGGCTGGTGATGCTCCTTGGATTGTAGATAATCCAATTCCTTATTTTAAAAATAGAAATTTTGCATATTCAGCTATTTCTTCTTCAAAGAGCAAAGGCGGATTCGCTATATCATTTGTTGGAACAATAAATAATTCTTGCTCAAAGGTTTATAGTAATTACATTCTTCGAGTTCAAAAAAAGTAGAGAATTGATGGCGTTCATCTTAATAAATGGTTTATTGGATGGATTAAAGCTTATTTTATGAAAAATAACGGATTACCTGATACTTTGATAATTTATAGAGAATCTGTTGGTGATTCACTCCTCACGCCAGTTTTAGAACATTAAATTCATAACTTAAAATAATCTATCTAAGTTGTTAAAAAGAAGACAAAATCTCCGAATTATAATCCTGAAATTATTTACATTTTTGTAAATAAAAGGGTCAACTCTAGATTCTATCAAGCAAATAGAAATTAACTATAGAATCCAGAGCCAGGCAGTATTGTTGTTGAAGAAATGTCGACTGATGATAGGTTTGATTTTCATCTTGTCGCTCAGAAGGTAAACCAAGGTTCAAGTACTCCAACACATTATATTGTAGCATATGATAGTTCTAATATCCCACAGTAAGATTTGTTTAGATTCACTTATGATCAATGCTATAATTATTATAATTGGCAAGGCTCAGTTAAAGTGCCATCTTGTTTGCAATGTTCAAATAAGCTATCAAAATTAGCAGGATAGGCAATTCAACAACCTTTAGTTGAGTCGAAAGCAGGTGTTAATGAGACCTACTTCTTTTTGTGAAATGATGCTAAATCTCATTTATTTTTTGTAATTAATATTTATAAACTGTATTGATATAATATTATATTTAACAAATAAAATCTATTAATTATAACTCAAGCTTTAAGTGGAGCAAGACTTGATCTTCTTACTTATTGAACCTATTTTTATTTATCTTTAACTCTTTGTCTTAAAGTTTAGATTTAAGCAAATAGTACAACCATAAGAGCCATATGTTCATTAATTCTTTTTTGTAAAGCAACTTAATCTGATAATTTTAATCTAATTTCATACAGTTGAGTTTCTTGATCTTTATTCTAAGCTGTTAACCTTTATATTTATTTGATTAAGCCATGATTCTAAATATAATATATTAATTTACTTTCTCAAATAGAGTTTGTCTTTATACTTTTAATTAATTAATAATAACTTGTAATCTTTAGAATTATGAATAAAGTTTTCTAATACTTTGTTAATATTCAGCTAGATGTCTTTTAGAATTCTAATATTATTTTGTGATTAACGAATGTGATGATTGTAATTATTTGAATTCTGTATTTTGTCCTGATTGTAATTGGCTGAATTTTTGTTGGAGTAATTGATATTATTATGTTCTTTGTTTGATGATAGCGTTTAGTTTTTAAATCTAGATAGTATAATATCCTGATATATTCGTTTTGAGATTTTACAACTAGGCGATGTATTTTTGCACTTATCCTTGATAATGTTTCGCTTCATCTGTTTTTGTTTTTAATACTAGATTTAATCTTTAGATTTATTGAGTCATTAAAGCTATTCTATTTTAATCTTATGCTATCCTCTTAGCATATTCTTTATTTTTACGGTCTAAGGATTCTAGTTCATTCTTCATTGTCGTGAAATTTTGTTCATAAGCCGAAACTTTTCTTGATATTTCAACCTAATATTTTTGGTTAAAAGATAATTAATTTTATTTTATTTGTCTTCGAAGTGTTTCAATTTATTGTGTAAATTGCATAATTCTTCGTTCAAGATTATTGCAATCTTCAACTTTTTTGGCTAAGTTTCCATTTACTCTTTCTAATTATCTAGTTATTTGCATAATTCTATTTTATGATTCAGACAATTTTCGATTTGATTATAATTTATAGTCTTAGAATTGTCTGCTAATACCACTGAAATTTTGTTCATATGTAGAAACTATTGTAGATTTTTATGTTTCTATACGCTTAGATGTTGTAATTTCAAACTATTTAAAAGTACGTTGTAATCTTTAAATTTATACAATTGCATTCTTGAGTTTCATATCTGATTGACTTAAATCTTATGTTCTTTGCCTTAATGCTTGTGCTGATCTTTATAATTATTGCGAAAGAAGTGCAACTTTAGTTTCAAGTTAAGCATTTATTCTAGCGGCATTTCTCTTGAATTAATCATATTCACGTGTAATGGTTGTAATATTTTGTTAGTACAATGAGACTGTCCTTGACATTTCTGTATCTAGTCTTTGATTTGAGAATTTTTATAATTCAACCATTTTTCTTTTCAGATTTTATATTTATTGTTGCCAATTACGATTTCTTTGTTCAGATTGATTTAATTACTATACTTTTGATTTAAGCACATTATTTAATCTTTAAATTTATTGATTCATTAAAGCAATTTTATTTTCATATTAACTTAATGCTCGCCTTATTTAATCATTTTCTCGTTTAAAATTAGTTATATTTTGTTAAAATACTGTTGTTTTTTGATTAATTTACATCTGATATTTGTTATTGAATGATATTTCGTTTTATTTGATTCTTCTTCTTAATTACTCACTTTCTTGCATGAATTGTCTTAATTTATTTTCAAGCATAATGCACTAATCTACCTTATTTTTTAAATTAAGATTCACTCTTTCAAGTTATTGTCTTACTGAGTTAAACTTAGATTCATATTATAAAATATTTCTATGAACATCTCCAAACTATTTTAGTCTTCTTCTTAATTCTTAAAGTTAATTTGCTTGATTTTTTGAAACTTGTTATGAGTTCATTAACTTTCTTCTAAAATCTTCAATTTGAACATTTAGGTTTGAAATATTTTGTTCATAGACTTGGAATTGTCTAGTAACTTAAACTTAATATTTCTGAGTAATACTAGTTTACATTTATCGAATTCTTATTATTAATCTTTCATGTTATTCAGAGTTATTTTTCAAGACTCCATTTAATCTGTTAATTTATTTTTAATAATTTATTCTTAAATTTTAATATTCATTTATTTTTAGTCTTGCTGCTTCCAATTATCGTCCAAGATTTTGAATATTTTGTTAGTATGTTGTGATTTTTCTGGTGGTTTAAACTTAATATTTTTGTGTCACTGTCATTTGTAATTATCTAAATTTATTATTCAATATTTAGGTTTCTTGCACAGATTGTCTAAATTTGTTTTACCATTCAATTAATTTTCTGTTTCTATCTTCAATCTCACGAGTAAGGTTAGTTATCTTAGTTTAATATTAAGTTATTTTTCTTCGTAAATCTTCTTTTTATCTGTTAATTAAGCTTAAATTTTGTTAATATCCACTGATCTTTCTCGAAGTTTCAATCTAATATTTATTTGTTATTTAAACTTTTAGTTCGTTAATATTTCTTCTTAAATTTTCTTGTTCTTGTTGTCCATTACGAATTACAGTATTAAGTCTTTCAATCTATTGACTCATTATAGCAATTCTATTCTAGTATTATGGAATTTTTCTTTTTAAATCTTCATATTATCTAGTAATTCTTGTCATATTTTGTTAATATGATGATTGGCTTCTTGTAACCTCTCCTTCGAAATTTTTTACCTGGAATTTAAAGGATTCATATTATTGTGAAACAACTCTATATCTATTTTCGAGCTGAGAAACTTATTCATTTTTTTTTCTTAATGCATTCTCATATTAATTAATTCTTCTACGATGATCTTACAATTCCCTATTTAAACCTGACATATTTTGTTCAAACATTCCAATTTTTCTTGAAGTTTCAAGCTCGTATTTTTGAGTAATATTTATTTGAAGTTATTTATTTTATCTTCTTGATAACTACAACTAGTTTCTTTGACCTTGAATGACTCCTTAATATTAATTAATTTTTAGTTTAAATGTTTGATTTAATCTCTAGAGTTATTGTGTGAGAAGAACAATTTTATTTTAATATTAGTTTACTTTTCGATTGCTATCATTTCCCATATCCATCATTCTTCTACGAAGTTAATCATATTATCTTTGAATAGAAGATAAAGATTGTTAATAATTACTGAACTTACGAGAAGTTTACATCTTATCTAATTAAAACTTTTGAGAGTATGAAGATTAAATTTAATATTTATTTTTTCTTAAAACTTATATTTCTTGAGTGATGTTTCTTATATTTATTTATGCTCTATTAAGTAATTATATTTTTTATCTTAAGTTTTGATTTATTCTTTAATTTTATTGAGTTATGGCTCTAATACGATCTTAATATTATTTTACCTTTCTATTGAGCTCAACAATTTATTGTAATCTTCTTCTTAAATCTTAGTTTTCTCTAGTTAATTTAAATTGCGTTTCTTCATAAATAGATATTTTTCGACTAGTTTAAATATCTTGTATATTGCTACTAGGTTGCTGATCTTTTTGAGCAAATCGGCGAACATTTTCAAGTTAATCTGTTTTAAGCTTTAATTGGAAATTCAATCTTTCGATTTACTGGGTAAGTAATACTAGTTTGTTTTCATATTCGGCAATTTTTCTATTAATGTTATCAAAATCTTTAAACTTTTTACTTAATTAATCATTTTGAGTTTTTAATTATTTTATGGTGATTTAATACGAGCTATATTGCCTATTTGTTTAAACTTCATATTTTTGATTTATTAAATTTTACATTTCGCGTATTTTCTTTTTGTTAAATTATGATTACTAAGTTTTTTATTTTAAATATTGATTTAATCTTTAAACTTAACGATTTATTGCTTGAAGACGAACTTAAAATTAGTTTCCACTTTATGAAGCAAATTTAGCCAACTTTGATTCATATTATAAAACTTTTCTTTGCATTTCTGATTCATATTTTTGAGTAATATTTCTTTATTTTTCTAAACTCTTTCTTTTAAAATCTTCAAAGTCAGTTTTCAATTAATCAAATCCCATTCGATCTAAATTTGATGTCTTTGTCATTGAAGTAAGTCTTTATATTTATTGAGAAAGTAAGGCTACTTTAGTTTAATATTCTGCAATTTTTCTTCTTAATTATTGAGTATTAGCTTGGTTATTTTTCATTTCGACATTTTATCTTTAAATAACTGATATTTTAGTATAGTTATATTACAGTTCACTAAATTGTTTGTATAATATTGTATATTTTTGTGTTTATGAGGCTTTTTATTATTATAATCTTCTAATTTCAAGATTTAATTGTCTTATCTGATCCTCATACTTAGAAGATTGTATTGGTTGACTACCACCACTTACTTGAGAAGTTTGAATTTTGTCAAATTTTATTTTAATTGTTTTATATTGTTCAGAAATTTCACGATATCTTGATTATAATTATTTATAATCTTCTTAAATGCGATTATGCTTATCTTTCCAATATAATTAATTTCTAGAAGACTAGTCAATTTTAGCTGTTGATTATCGAATACGTAAATTTAATCTTTAAATTTATTGACCCATTAAAGCAAACCTTTCTTCCATTTGATTTGAGAATGAAGGATCAGGTCTGTTTTTAATTTTGCTCATTTCATCAATTTAAACTAATAAATTTCTATTTTTTAAACTTAATTAATTAATTTACTCATTTTTAGCCTCATTAAATTATTTGAGCCTTTTAATTTAAAATTAAAGTCTGCTTAATTAGCTTTAATATCTTAGTCTAACTGATTTAGTTTCATTTTAGAGAGCAAATTTATTCTACTCAGCAAATTTGTTATAAAGTTCTTTCATTTATCGTTCTCTGGCTGATTCAAGCGCTTCAATTCGAATCGAATAGTTATTAATTTGAAGAATAAAATTTTACTTTTAAGACTTAAAGTAATTATTTTCGTTTATTAACGTCTAAATTTGTACAAGAGCAGATTCATAATTTGCTCGAAGATTATTATCAACGTGATGTCTATTGTTTTTCAATTATTAAATTTAAAGCTGCATAAATAAAAATGTACTGTTTGCTTCTTTATAAAATCTTTAAGTTTAGAATTTTAAGATTTAAAAGTTCCTTCATCTAGTAATCTTTGAGTCAATTATTTTATTTGAATTTAATAAGAGTGTCGATCTAGTTATCTTCTTTCGATTTCTCGATAACGAAATTTATAATCATCTAAAAATTAGCATAATCTTTAAATTTAAGCAGACTGTAATAGGCAGACAATCTCAAGATTGTCACCCATAAAATGTTATTTATCGCTTGGTAATTTTGCTATCATTGATCTTCATTAATATGTATAATACTTTCGAATGTCATATGGATCGCCTGGTTAAACAACATTCCATAGTACATCTCTGCGTGCTCCAGAGGAGTAAGTTGATTTACCTAGTTGAGGACTTGGAGATTATCTTGAATTCATTTGATAAAATTTATTAACTTTATTAAATAAAAAAAGATCTTCATTTTAAACTAGTAAGCAAGTTTGAAAAAATTAATTAATCTTTTTGATGAAATATTTACTCAAAATGCATAAAAAAATCTATCAATAGATTGTTTTTATATGTATGCGCCCTTTTGAGGAAAGTATAATTTTTATATTTTGAATATATTGCTAAATAAATTATATTGAAATAAATAAAATATGATTATGCACAAAATCTTATTAATTATAATTAATTATCAAAGTAAATATTTCCAAGTTGTAACTTCAGCAGCTTTTCCTCTTCTACCTTTTTCATCAACTAAGCATACGCCGCAGGCTCTTAAATAATTTCGGATTCGATCCGCTTAAGCGAAGTTTAATTATCTTCTAGCTTTGTTTCGAAGTTATAAATATTGCTCTATTTTCTCTGGTTCCATCCTTCCATTTTTAGGAATGTCTATGTTTTTCATTACATTTTAATTATTAGCTTGTAGAGGTTGTTGAGTTGCAAGGTCGCTTTTTTTTATTGGTAAATTTATTGCTCTTCCTTGCTTTCTTGTGTATTCTAGATATTCAGAATATACGTTTTGCAAAAGCTTTTAAACACTTTGACAAGCATAACTATATATAGCTTAATCTTTTGCGCTGATACATAAGTGAAGCTATTCCTATGATTATAATTGTTCAGGACCTTCTTTATACCCTGATCCACGGCCTCTTAATCTTAGTTTTAGTATCTAATTTAAATTAATTGAATTTTTCTCGTTTAACTGGTCAAGTGCAGATTATATAATTTTTTTCATATTCGTACCTTTGGATCCAATAATCCTTCTTGCCACTTGAAAATCTTTTTAATTTTCAATTTGAATGTCATATCTACATGTAAATTTGCATTGTTTTAATGATTGATTGTTTGAATCTTTTTTATTTAAATCTTCATTTACATCCCATTAAATTTTTAGATGATATTAGTTTAGAATATAGTTCATATTATTATACTATTCTGAAGGGCACCATTCTACATAAAGACTTGAACAAGTATGTCTAAGTGAAAAATTATTCATTAATTTCATAGCAACATAAGCTGAACTAAAAGATTTAAAAAGTATGTAATAACTAGTTTAGCAATGATTCTAGCAAATGGTGTATAAAATACCGAATTTTGAAAATACAGTATTTAAATCATCAACATCTATTGCTGAAACGACACCTTTATTATTAATACATTTGACTTTCAATATTGGATAAAATTGGTCAAGTTGCTATGATAAAAAACAAAGTACTTAAAGCTTAATTTTATCAATTATTGCTTGTATGAAATGCTAATTTTGCAAAAGTTTAATAATTCTAGACCCATTCGTATCTGTCTGCTAGAAAGAACTAATCTATAGTTAATCGTGATCAAGCTAAGTTAAAAAAGGTATTACTATTTTAAAAACTGAATCAAATAATCTTTTTGATGAAGATTTGCTATATTATTCGTGTGGATCAATTGGGGTATGAATTTATTTAATATGAGACATCTTTCGTTAATAATGTCTGTTATTAAAACTTAGATTACTAATAACAAACCTTATAATAAATTAAACATTATACTAAATTTTTATTTTATCTTCAATAAACAAATAGAAAAATATAATAAGTTTAAAGAAATAACTTGTGTTGAAATAATTTTTTTATTTAATTTAAAAAAATTTTTATATAAATTTAATATTCAATTTTTAGTTTCCTATCTCAACTAAATTGATTTTGATTTTTTTTTACATAAACATTTTTAAGATGTAAAAATTATAGAGTAAATTGTTCTGTATTTTTGCAACATAAAATTATAACAAGCTTTCAATTTTTAAAATTTTTTATTTAAATACGGAGAAATTATGATTTTTAATCTTTCATTTATGTATTTATTCGAGGCTTTTAAAAAATAATATAATTAAGAATAACAAAAAATTGATTTTTTTTAAATTGAAATAAATCAATTTAAATGATCTTGATCATAATAGAAGCCTTAAATAATCATTAAAAGATAAATTTATAAATGCTTCGGTTCTTGTTGCGAAATAAAACGAATAGAATTTAATCAGCAAATAACACAAATTAATAATATTATCAAATATCATAATTCTCAAAGATAAATAATTCCATGGGCTTAAGTATATCATCACCTTAGCTTAAATTAAAATAAGATAACAAAAAAGGTTTCACACTAGAAAGAGCAAAAGCAAAAGTTGCAGTCATCGAGTACAATTAATAAACTAATAGTAGTGATCAAAAAAATTAGACCAGAAAAGTTTTTGAGTACTAATAGAATATAAATTTATCACAAAATAATAGAGCACCTCTAACTAATAGAAGTGTAAGTAAGGTAAACAAACCAAAAATCTCAAGAATTAGTTGATCAATGATATACAATATTAACTCATTTTTTATTAATCATATTCTGGAAAAAACTAAAATTTGCCAAACCTAATTATTATGAAATTCAATAATTAATTCATTAAACCATTATACTTTAAACTTAGCTTTAAAAAGCTTAAAATAAAAAATGAAACAAATTCCAACATTTGCAAAAAATATGCATGAACTTCAGATTCTAAAAGAATAACTATTAACTATTCAACATATGTTTTCTCCAGTATATTTTCTTAATAATTTAAGAATTCAGTAAATTATCATCAACTCACTTTGATTACAGAGTTGAAATCCTAACTTCAAAATTATCATAAACAAAATATAGAATTGCAAAATAAAATAAAAAGCAGTTAAAAAAATAATTTGTAAAGAATTTAGAAGATTTAAAAAGAAAGGAAATAATTGGAAGAGGTTAATTTGGAATTAGTTGGATATAATGATAAACTTGTTCAACAACTGGAAATCACCAGTGGAAAATTGTATATTTTGAGTTATATAGATAAAAATTAATGGAAGAGGTTGAACATTAACGAAAGCTGAGAAAAGATTTAGAGACTAAACATAATAGAG
>Ga0075163_10010594_pt1 | contig 12059 bp, 10 predicted proteins | sample JI1023141ADNA_FD_71478 | JGI IMG/M metagenome (GOLD analysis project Ga0075163, IMG submission 71478) | Wastewater effluent complex algal communities from Wisconsin, to seasonally profile nutrient transformation and Carbon sequestration -... | ecosystem: Engineered > WWTP > Effluent > Algae...
CCCACTCGTTGTCGTACCAGCCGACGATCTTCACCAGCTGGCCGAGGCCCATGCAGGCGTCGACGTCGACGATGCTCGAGTGCGAGTCGCCGAGGATGTCGGACGAGACCAGCGCCTCCTGGCGGACGTCGAGGATGCCCTGCAGGCCCTCGCTCTTCGCGGCCTCGCGCAGCGCCTCGAGCACGCGGTCGAGGGTCGGGCTGCCCTCGAGCGTGCAGACGACGTCGTAGAGCGAGCCGTCGACGACGGGCACGCGGACCGCGGTGCCGTCGACCTTGCCGTTGAGGCTCGGGATCACCTGCGCGATCGCCTTGGCGGCGCCGGTCGAGGTCGGCACGATGTTGATCGCGCCGGCGCGACCGCGGCGCAGGTCCTTGCCGGACAGCGTGTCGATGATGCCCTGGCCGTTGGTGTACGCGTGGGTCGTGCCGACCAGGCCCCAACGCACGCCGAACGCGCGGTCGAGGGTCATCAGCACCGGCGTGAGCGCGTTGGTCGTGCAGCTCGCGTTCGAGATCAGGCGGTCCTTGGCGGGGTCGAGCGCGTCCTCGTTGACGCCGATGACGATCGTCTTGTCGAGGCCCTTGCCGGGCGCGGCGAGGATGACGTGGCTCGGGCCGTCGCTGGCGGTCCGGTGCGCGGCCATGCCCTCGCGGTTGGTGAACCTGCCGGTCGCCTCGATGACGATGTCGACGCCGTGCGCGGCCCACGGGATCTTGCTCGGGTCCTTCTCCTTGAACAGCGCGACCTTGCTGCCGTTGACGTGCAGCGCGTCGCCCTCGGCCTGGACCTTCGGCAGGTTCCAGCGGTGCACAGAGTCGTGCGTCATCAGGTACGCCAGCTCATCCGACTCGGCCAGGTCGTTCGCCGCCACCACCTCGACCGGCGGACCCTTGCGCGCCACCGATGTCCCGGCGTCCCCCCGCGCGAGCGCGTGACGAAGTACGAGCCGGCCGATGCGGCCCATTCCGTTGATTCCCAGGCGGATTGGCGTCATTGCGGCGCGAGGATAGGGCAAGCACACGCCGCCCGGCAACGCCGGCAAATCCCGCGCTGCGCCCTATTCACCGCGTTCCAGCCCCTTGTGCCCCACACCACCGCAGCCGTGAGTCCGCGCATGCGCCCGGGCGGCGCTCCTGGTACCGTTGCCCCGCCCCCATGTTCCGCCTCGCCGCCCTCGCCCTCGCCCTCGCCCTCGCCGGCTCGTCCGGCGGCTGCAAGAAGCAGCCCCAGCAGCGACCGGACCGCGTGGGTCGCGACGCCGCCGCCGTACCCGCCGCGGCCGCGGACCCGCGCCTGCCCGCCGCGCACAAGCTGGCCAAGGCGCCAGACGCCGGCGCCTTCGTCGAGTCCCCCGCCGCGCTCGCCCTCGCGGCCGGCGCGTTCATGCCCACCCCGCCGCCGCTGGCCCTGATCGGCGAATTGCTGCTGAGCACGCAGGGCCCGGCCGACTGGGCCAAGGCGACCTCGGAGCAGCTCGACGGCCAGCGCCCGTGGAGCTACGTGCACGTCGCGGGCGAGGACGTCACGCACCTGCCGCTGACGAAGGCGGGCGTGGCCCAGACCCAGAAGCTGCTCGCGCGCTACCCCAGGCGCGGAGACTTCGGCGCGGTCGAGCTGCCGCGCCCGGCGCTGGAGATGATCGGTGGCACGTTCGCGCCGCCGACCGCGGTGAGCAAACCGCGGCTCGCGTGGGTCGACGAGGCCAGCGCCACGCTGACGATCGCCGTGACGCCCGCGGGCCTGGCCACCGGCCGCGAGCTGCCGCGCACCTACGGCGGTCGACCGCTGTGGTTCTCGCTCGGCGAGGCGCGCGGCAAAGAGCTGCTCGGGCGCTTCCCGTACGGAAGGATCGAGGGCACCGGCGCGGGCCTGCACAGCCTCGACATCACCGCCGCGGCGCGCCCGAATCAGCCGCTGCCGACGCTGCGAGACCTCGCGCCCGGCGCCCTGTCCGGCGCGCTGAGCAAGGACCTGGCGATCGGCGCGACCACCCGCTGGACCGGCTACAAGGAGGCGGTCCGCGAGGCGATCCACCAGATGCAGGCGCAGGTCGACCGCGCCGGCTTCGCCGGCAAGATGATGCTCGACCCGATCGCCGACCAGGCGACCCGCGTGCTCAAGATGTGGAACGGCCGCGTGCTCGTCGGCGTCGGCCCGGCCCGCCACCTCCGCGTCGCCCTCGGCGCCGAGGACCCCCACGCGGCCCACCGCGCCCTGCTCACCCTCGTCCGCGACATCAGCGAGAACCTCCAGCTCGCCCGCATGTTCGTGTCCAACGTCCCCAACGTCGCGCTCAAGAAGGTCGGCGACGACCCCGACGTGTGGCTGCTGTCGGTCAGCGGCATCAGCAACCAGCTCCCCGCGGAGGCGCGCACGCTCGTCGAGGACGGCCGCCTGCGCATCGCGTTCAGCAGCAGCGCCCACGGCGGCGCGCTGCTGCTGGTCGTCGGCCCGAAAGCCGACGCCGAGCTCAAGGGCTGGGTCGCCGACACCAACGCCGGGACCTCGGGCAAGGAGGGGATGAAGGACCTCGCCAGCGCCACCCTCGCCGTCGGCGCCGGCGCCCTGATCCCGCTGGTCCAGAGCGGCGACAACGTGAACCGCATCATCGGCGCGGTCCTCGGCCTCGGCGCCGACCGGACCCCGACCCGCGTCGTGCTCCGCCAGGTCGAGCAGCGCTTCGAGATCTCGGTGCGCGGCCCGGAGCCGAAGACGAAGCGCTGAGCGCGATCCCGCGATCAGCCTGTCCCGAGAGACAGCCGCGACGAAAGCCAGCCTGTCTCTCCGGACATGTCCTCGCGGACAGCCGCGCTAGTCCTCGTCCTTCGGCTTGCGCTCGAAGTCCGAGCTCGTCACGTTCGGCACGAAGGCCAGCGCCTCCGACACATAGAGGCCCGTATGAAGGATGAGGTGCGTCACCGTGCGGACCAGCACGCCGCCGGGCACCTCGGCCACATATGCGGCGCCACGGTTGCCGTCACCATCGTGCCTGACTTCGACCCACTTCATCGCGTGCCCTCGGTGTTCGGGGTTCATGCCCGTACGCGACAGGAAAGTCGCTGAGACGGCGAGGCATTGTAGACGAGCGCTCCGGCCAAGCCAAGGAACCTGCGCGCGCCCCCGAGGCGCGTGAGGCGAGCGTCACCCCGGCGAGCATGGGGAATTCTCGCCTCCGGCCCCTCCGTAAATCGCTCAGGCCGCGAACACGTGCACGCCGGCGACGGACCGCTCGCCCGCGCGAGCAGGCATGCTGTCGGGCAGCGTCCACAGCGTCGCCCCGGCGATCAGGTCCCACAACATGGCGCGCAGGTCGACCCACGCGAGCCACGTGCGCCGCCCGAGCCGCGCCTGAAGGATCTGCACCAGACCGACCTCGAGGCTCGGGAAAAATCCTTCATACCGCTGCAACAACGAAGCGGCCCCTGGGGCGCCCAGCCCCCCGCGCAGGAGCAGCGCCCGCGCCCGCGCCCGTGCCTCGCGCGGCGTGACCGGCAACGGCGTCGCGGCCAGCTCCGCCGGGTCCAGCCGACCCTCGCCGCCGACCAGGGCCGGCAACGTCAGCACCGGCCCGTGCCGGCGCCACGGCGCCGCCGGCCGCCGCCGACACCCGATCCACAGCGCCCCCGCAGCGCCGTCCCGACGCGCCGTCGCCAGCCAGCGATGCGCCTCGAACAGCTCCGCCGTCACCGCCGCGCCCAGGGCCCGCCCGTCCGCGTCGAGCACGGTGTACTCGGCCCGCCACACCCCTCCAGGCGCCGTTTTGGCCCGCCGCCCCCGCATCTCCTGAAAATTTCGCAGTGTCGTTCGTGACTTGATTCTTTCTTGAACCATTGCAAATCCACTCCAAATAAACTCTCGCACATCACCACCCCCCTCGCAAGTTCCCTCGCGCCAAACTTGCGCGGCGCGTATAAAAGGCGGACGCGTAAGTCCTGTAAAAGTCCCGCGCAAGAACGAGGAATCACCGCCATGCCGGCCCGGACCAAAGCCCCCAAGAGCCCCTTCGCCACCACGCAGGAAGTCGCCGCGGCGGCCGGCGAAGTTCACCGTGACACGCTGCGCCGTTGGTGTAAGATGGAGCTTTTGCCCGAGCCGACGATCATCAGTCGCGGTCGAGGCGGAGTGCACAGCCGCTGGCCGGGCTGGGCGGTCGACCGCGCCGCGTGGGTGCATCAGCAGCTCGAGACCGGCTACACGCTCCCGGAGATCGTCGAGCAGGTGAAGGCCGGCCAGGCCCCCGCCGCCACGACCCCGGAGGAGCCCGGCGAATGATCGCGGTCGGTCGGGCGGCTCAGCGCTGACCCGCGGGCACGCCGGCCAGGACCGCGACCACGCGCTCGAGCAGCATCAATTGTTCGGGCTGTAGATCCGGCAGGCGCACCGCGAGCGCGAGGCGCAGCTCGGCGCCCGGCGAGCCGGGGAGCGGCAGGCTGAGCCAGGCCCACGCGCCCTGGTCGGCGCCGGCGCTGGTGACGACCTCCGGGCCGCGGCGGACCTCGAAGCCCGGCACGCCGAGCCGCGCGAGGATCGGCGCGAGCTCGGGGGTGAGCCGGCGCCAGCGCGGCTCCTCGCGGTCCGCGGCGCTCTGGGCGAGCACGTCGATCGCGGCGAGGATCTCCATCACCTGGCGTCGACGGTCGCGCAGGCCGAGCAGGTGGTCGCCGGTGAACGCCGGCAGGCGGCGCAGCAGGTTGTGATAGCCGAGCAGCACCGCGACGATCAGCATCGCCACGACCGCGCCGGTCAGCGTCCACCACCCGCCGACGCCGAGCACATTTAAATAAGCCAGGCCGGCGAACAGCCCCGCCGACAGCCACAGCACCTGGACCACGCGCGCGTGCGGCAGCCCGCGCGCGAGCAGGCGGTGGTGGATGTGGTCGCAGTCGGGCGCGAAGATCGGCTGGCCGCGCGCGGCCCGGCGCAGCACCGCGAGCGTCATGTCGAACAGCGGCAGCGCCAGCACGGTCAGCGGGATCGACAGGTTGATGATCGCCACGCGCTCGCGCACCGGGTGCACGAGCAACAACAGGCTCGTCAGCAGGAAGCCGAGGAAGTAGCTGCCCGCGTCGCCCATGAACACGCGCGCGGGGTGGCGGTTGTGGACCAGGAACCCGAGCACCGCCCCGAGCGCGGTCGCGGCGATCCACCCGACCGCGACCGCGGCCGCGCCGTGGCTGACCGCCGCCGCGACCACGACCGTCAGCCCGATCGCCACGATCCCGCCGGCGAGCCCGTCGAGCCCGTCGCTGAGGTTGATCGCGTTGACGCCCGCGACCAGGAACAGCACCGTCAGCGGGTCGGCGAGCACCGCCGCCGGCCCGAGCAACGCGTGCAGCGCCTCCCACTGCAGGCCGAAGCCGAACACCGCGAGCGCCGCGGCGAGCAGCTGCCCGGCGAGCTTGTAGCGCGCGCGCAGGCCGACGAGGTCGTCGTAGAGCCCGAAGCCGCCGCAGATCAGCGCCCCGAGCACCGCGCCGGTGATCGGATTTTTCGAGAACCACTCGTGCGCCGCCGACAGCTCGGTGGTCCCGGCGAGGCCGCGGATCGCCACGATCGCGAAGCACAGCATCAGCACGAACCCGCCGACCCGCGGGATCTCGCCGGTGTGGACCTTGCGCAGGCTGACCTCGCGGTCCTTGCGGCCGAGCGCCTGCCACCCGCGGATCGCCGGCCCCATGCCCAGCGCGACCAGCACGAACGCCAGCCCGCCCGCGACCCACAGCACCCACGGCGTCGCGCTCACACCCCGCTCCTGTCCCCGGGGACATGTCCCCGGGCCGCGCGCCCGTCGCTCGACTTCGCGCTCATCCTGTCCTCGGGGACATGTCCCTCGTCACCTGTCCTATGAGAAATGGACGACATGTCCCTCAGGGCATGTCCGATGCGCCATGTCACGGCCACGGCGGCTCGTCCTCGCCCGGCAGGCCGAGGCGCCGGCGCAGCGCCTGCGCGCAGCGTTCGGCGGCCCGGCCGTCGCCGTAGGGGTTGGCCGCGGGCAGGCGGGCGGCCGCGGGGTCGTCGAGGAAGCGGCGGGCGGCGGCGACCAGGCGCGGTCGGTCGTAGCCGACGAGCTCGGCGCAGCCGGCCGCGATGCCCTCGCCGCGCTCGGTGCTCGCGCGGGTGACGAGGACCGGCTTGCCGAACTCGGGCGCCTCTTCTTGCAGCCCGCCCGAGTCGGTGACGACGAACAGGCACCGGCGCAGCAGCCAGATCGCGGCGGGGTAGTCGACGGGCTCGAGCAGGTGCACGTTGGCGAGGCCCGCGAGGCGCCCGCGCGCCGCCGACTGCACGCTGGGGTTGAGGTGCACCGGGTACACGAAGTCGACGCCGGGGTACGCGCGCGCGAGCTCGGCGAGGCCCTCGCAGACCGCGACCAGGCCGCCCTCGAAGCTCTCGCGGCGGTGCCCGGTGACGAGCACCAGCGGGCGCGGCCCGGTGAACCGCAGCAGCTCGAGCGGCGCGCCGACCGGCGGCGCGCCGTCCGGCGGCAGGCGCTCCGCCATCCAGCGGGCCGCGTCGACCACTGTGTTCCCCGTCACCTCGATGCTGTCCGCCGCGATGCCCTCGGCCAGCAGCGCCTCGCGGGCGCGCGGCGTCGGGGCCAGGTGCAAACTCGCCATGCGGGCGATCAGCTGGCGGTTGCCCTCCTCCGGGAACGGCGCGCCGAGGTCGTGCGTGCGCAGCCCGGCCTCGACGTGGGCGACCGGCACGCGCCGGTGATACGCCGCCATCGCGGCCGCCAGCGCCGTGGTCGTGTCGCCCTGGACGACCACCCAGTCGAAGCGCAGCGCGTCGAGCACCGGGTCGAGGCCGTCGAGCAGGCGGGCCATCAGCGAGCTGAGGCTCTGGCCCGGGTTCATGACCCCCAGCTCGACCTCGGGGGCCATCGCAAAGGTCTCCAGCAGCGGCGGGACCAGCTCGCGGTGCTGACCGGTGTTGCACAGGGTGACCTGCCAGCCGGGCCTGGCGCGCAGCGCCCGGTCGACCGGCCAGAGCTTGATCACCTCCGGGCGGGTCCCGAACACGACCAGGATGCGGGGCTGGGTGGACGGCATCGCGGCTCGTCGATAGCATGCCACGAAGGTGACCCCGTCCACGCCCCCCGCCCCGGAAACTTCCGCGTACGACGTGTGCGTGCTGGGACTCGGCTACGTCGGCCTGCCGACGGCCGCGGTCCTCGCCACGGTCGGCCGCCGCGTGGCCGGGGTCGACCTGCGCCGCGACATTTTGGACACCATCAACGCCGGGCGGATCCACATCGTCGAGCCCGAGCTCGACGCGCTCGTGCGGGCCGCCGTCGCGGCCGGGACCCTGCGCGCCGTGCCCGAGCCGGTGCCCGCCCGCGCCTTCCTGATCTGCGTGCCCACCCCGATCACGCGCGACAACCTCCCCGACCTCAGCTTCGTCGAGTCCGCCGCCCGCGCCCTGGTCCCCGCGCTGCGCCCCGGCAGCCTCGTCGTGCTCGAGTCGACCGTCCCGCCCGGGACCCTGCGCGACCTCGTCGCGCCGATCGTCGCCGCCTCCGGCCTGGTCCCCGGCCGCGACGTGTTCCTCGCCCACGCCCCCGAGCGCGTGCTGCCCGGCGCCGTCCTGCGCGAGGTCGTCGAGAACGAGCGCATCGTCGGCGGCCTGACCGACGCCTGCACCGCCCGCGCGGCCGAGTTCTACGAGGGCTTCGTGCGCGGCGCGGTCCACCGCAGCGGCGCCGAGGTGGCCGAGCTGACGAAGCTGGCGGAGAACGCGTTCCGCGACGTCAACGTCGCGTTCGCCAACGAGCTCGCCAACGTGTGCGCGCGCCTCGGCCTCGACGTCTGGGAGGTGATCCGCCTGGCGAACCGCCACCCGCGCGTGCAGATCCTTCGCCCCGGCCCCGGCGTCGGCGGGCACTGCATCGCGGTCGACCCGTGGTTCATCGCCGCCGCCGCGCCGCAGGACACCCCGCTGATCCAGGCCGCGCGCCGCGTCAACGACGAGCGCCCCGCGCGGGTGCTGGCCCAGGTCCGCCACCTCGCCGCCCGCCTGCGCCGCCCGAAGATCGCCTGCCTCGGCCTCGCCTACAAGCCCGACATCGACGACCTGCGCGAGAGCCCCGCGCTCCACGTCGCCCGCGACCTCGCCGCCGAACCCGACCTCGACCTCATGCTCGTCGAGCCCCACCTCCAGAGCTCACCTATCGCAGGCGCCCCGCTGGTCACCCTCGAGCACGCGCTCGCCAGCGCCGACATCGTCGTCATCCTCGTCGCCCACCGCCAGTTCCGCCACCTGCGCCCCGAACACCTGCTGCGCCTCATGGTCGTCGACCCCGTCGGCCTCCTGGCTTCACGTCCATGACCCTGCCCGGGACCTGGCTGCGCACGATCGTGCACCTGACCCCGCGCCAGGTGCTGTATCAGTCGCTCCGCCGCCTGCGCGGACCCGCGCGCCGCCCCGCCGGCGTCACGCGCGAGGGCCTGCACGGCGTCGCGCACGCCCTCCCGCCGCCGTCGCCGGAGGGCACGCTGCTGGCGACCGGCGGCCTGCGCCTGCTCGGCCTGCCCGGCTACGACCCCTGCGTCGACGGCTGGGAGCCCGACGCCGACCCGCTCTACTGTTACACGCTGCACTACCACGGCTGGCTGTCGCTGCTGCCGCTGACCCGCGCCCGCGCCCAGGTCGAGCACTGGATCGAGCACCACCGCGAGGGCATCGGCTGGGAGCCGTACCCGACGGCGATGCGCGTGCTCCACTGGCTCGGCTGGCTCGGGCACAACGAGTCTCACCTCGACGCGACCGCGCGCCGCGTCATCCTCGGCTCGCTCGCGGCCCAGCTCGCGCACCTGCGCGTGCACGTCGAGCACCACCTCGGCGGCAACCACGTGTGGACCGACCTCGCCGCGCTGTGCTCCGCCGGCCTCTCGCTCGCCGGCGACGCCGCCGCGCCGCTGACCCACCTGCTCCCCGCCTTCGCCGAGCAGGTCGAGGCCCAGCTCGACCCCGACGGCGTCCACCGCGAGCGCACGCCGACCTACCACTGCCTGCTCGCCGAGCAGCTCGCCGGCGTGGTCGCGCTCAATCCTTCTCGCGTCAACGCCCCGGCCTCCGCGCGCCTCGAGGCCGCGCTCGAGCGCATGCTCGCCGCGCTGCCGGCCTTCACCCACCCCGACGGCGACGTCGCGCTGTGGAACGACTCGCAATTGAACGCCCCGGTGACCCCGCAGCGGCTCGCCGCGCGGCTCGGCCGCCCGCTCCCCGGCGGCCCCGCCGACGCCCCGCACGCCGGCCTGTTTCGCCGCCAGTTCGGCCCGTGGACGCTGCTGTGGAACGCCGGCGGCGTCGGCCTCGCGCACCAGCCCGGCCACATCCACGCCGACGGCCTCGCCTTCGAGCTCTCGCTGCTCGGCGAGCGCATCATCGTCGACGCCGGCGTCGGCACCTACAACCCCGGCTTCGCCCGCGACTACGCCCGCAGCACCCGGGCTCACAACACCGTGACCGTCGGCGAGGGCGACCCCGACCAGCACGAGCTGTGGGCGAGCCACCGCGTCGGCGGCCGCGCGCGCACCACCGACCTGTCCCACGGGCCAGATCTACTGGAGGCCCGCATCCACGGCTACCGCGCCCCCGCGGCCCACCACCGCCGCCTGCGCTGGGACGGCGAGCGCCTGACCTGCGACGACAGCGTCGAGCCCCACGCCCCCGCGACCGCCCGCCTCTACGTCCCCGAGACCTGCGCCATGCTCCTGCGCGACAACGTCTGGCACGGCCGCAGCGCCGGCGGCAAGCGCTTCCGCATCATCACCCCCAGCGGCACCCCGTGGAGCTGCTGCCCCGCCCACGGCTGGGTCGCCATGAACCACTCCGTCCCCCGCCGCTGCATCGCCGCCCCCGTCCCGCCCGGCGGCCTCCGCCTCGAGCTCATCGCCGACACCTGAATCCTCCGCTCGAAAGGACATGTCCGCCGCGACATGTCCCATCCTACCTGTCCAAACCTACCTGTCCAAACCGACCTGTCCCGAGCGACCTGTCCCGAACGACACCCCGACCCGCCGCCGGCCCATCGCCGCCGGCGCCTGAACCCGCCCCGAGAGAGCCCGCCCCATGACACAGCCCCGCAAGCCCGAAGCCGAGGTCGACCCGCAGTTCCCGGACCGCTGGTCGCCCCGCGCGTTCCGCTCCGACCCGCTGACCCCGGCGCAGATCGCCAGCCTGTTCGAGGCCGTGCGCTGGGCCCCGTCGTGCTTCAACGAGCAGCCGTGGCGCATCGTCTACGCCACGCCCGGCGACGCCGACCACGCCCGCCTGCTCGACCTGCTGGTCCCCGCCAACCAGGCCTGGGCCGGCCGCGCCCCGCTCCTGATGCTCTTCTTCGCCAGCCGTAACTTCGCGCACAACGGCAAGCCCAACCGCACCGCCGCCTTCGACGCCGGCTCCGGCTGGATGTCCCTCGCCCTCGAGGCCCGCCACCTCGGCCTCTACGCCCACGGCATGGCCGGCTTCGACGTCCAGCGCAGCTACACCGAGCTCGGCGTCGACCCCGAGCAGTTCGAGGCGATCGCCGCCGTCGCCGTCGGCTACCTCGGCGACCCCGCCGACCTCCCCGAGAACTACCGCGCCCGCGAGGTCCCCAGCGACCGCCGCCCCCAGGCCAGCTTCGCCTTCCGCGGCCGCTTCCCGACCCCGGCGACCTGACTCGCCACCGCCGCCACCGACGCCATATCCGCGCCGGGGACGGCGCCGCGGCCGGGACGCCAGGCCCGGCTGCGCGGCCCCACGCCGGCCCCCAGGGCCTGGCACCTTGACCGCGCCGCAACCGTGTTCACTCTGAGCCGACATGTCCTGGTCCTGGAACCTCGGCCGACTCTTCGGCATCGACACGCGCGTCCACGCCTCCTTCCTGCTCGTCCTGCTCTGGGCGGCCATGAGCAGCTACAGCGGCGCCGGCACCCTGCTCGCCGCGCTGCTGGGCGTGGTGTTCATGATCGCCGTCTTCGCCTCGGTGGTCGCGCACGAGCTCGGGCACGCGCTGACGGCCCGCTCCTTCGGCATCGAGACCCGGCAGATCCTCCTGCTCCCGATCGGCGGCGTCGCCCAGATCGAGCAGAAGCACATGCGCCCGCGGGTCGAGCTGCTGGTCGCGCTCGCCGGCCCGGTCGTCAGCTTCCTGCTCGCCGGCACCCTGTTCACCTTCGCGGCGATCGGCGGCGACGTCAGCCCCGACACCTTCCTCGGCAGCCTCGCCTGGACCAACCTCGGCCTGGCCGTGTTCAACATGCTGCCCGCCTTCCCGATGGACGGCGGCCGCGTGCTGCGGGCCGCGCTGTCGAGCCGCATCGGCCACCGCCGCGCGACCCGCATCGCCGCCACGATCGGCAAGGCCGGCGCCGTGATCTTCGGCGCGCTCGGCCTCTACACCGGCCACTTCATGCTGATGCTCATGGCCGCGTTCCTGTACTTCGCCGCGCGCAGCGAGTCGAGCGCGCCGCCCCACCCGGGCCCGCGCGGCGCCCACGACCCCGCGCTCCTGCGCGACGGCGACGACCCGAACGAGCTGCTCCTGATCCGCACCCCGCACGGCCGCGTGTTCGCCATCCGCCGCGACCGCCTCAACTGATCAAAAAACCGCCGCGCTCGCCGAAGGCGCCGCCTCCCCGGAGGTCGGCGCCTTCGTCACGTCCGCCCTTGATCAAAACTCCGACGGCGCCATGCCCTCGCCGTCGCACTGATCGGCCGGCTTCTGGATGGACCAGTTCCTCATGCAGTCGAACCGCGCCCTCGGATCCGCCTTGTCCTTGCAGCGCTGAAAGTAGTCCGCGTCCTCCAGCTGCACGATCCCCGCGGCCGATTCGGCGCCACCGAGGTCGAGGTAGTGCCACGACCGCGTCAGCCCGTGGCGCATCGGCCGGATCTGCACGAACGCGCCCGAGGCCGAGAACCCGCCGTCCTCCGTGAACCCCCACTCGACCCGCCCCGGCTCGCCGGAGATCAACAGGTCGAGCACGCACGCCAGCTTCTCCTCGTCGACCACGAAGACACAGTCGCCATCGGTGTCACCGTCGGTGTCGACATCGCCCGCCGAC
>Ga0075163_10010595_pt1 | contig 12058 bp, 7 predicted proteins | sample JI1023141ADNA_FD_71478 | JGI IMG/M metagenome (GOLD analysis project Ga0075163, IMG submission 71478) | Wastewater effluent complex algal communities from Wisconsin, to seasonally profile nutrient transformation and Carbon sequestration -... | ecosystem: Engineered > WWTP > Effluent > Algae...
GAGCAACTCGATCGGCGGTCTCGATCAGCAGGGCGCGACCGACATGATCGGGGCGATCAGTTCTGCCGACCTCGAGGCGATCAGTGACCCCGACCCTTGACAGACGATTGCACGCGATCTACCGCCGTTCCTGGGCGGGAAATTCCAGAAGAGCCGCACGCCTACGTTAGCCGGCGCTGGGGTGTTATCATGCTGGCGTTCCCGCTTCGTGGGCCAAGCCTCCCGCGATCGGGGCGAGGTCGTCACAACCATGATTCACCGATCGCCGATCCTCCGCTTCGCCATCGAGATTTTCCTCTATGCCCTGGAACTCCAAGCCCGCCGACATGAGCGGGATCGGAAACTCGCTGTCATGCATCTGGCGCAGGTAGTCGAGTTGGCTGTGAAAGCTGCGCTGGTAGAGCGCAACCATCAGATTTTCGAGAAAAATGGGAAAACCCTCGGGACACATGAGGCCCAGGAGGCACTGTCCAAGGCTTGGGGCAAGCCCATCCACATGCGAGCGAGGATAGAACTCCTCATTGATGAACGCAACGCAATTCAGCACAGATACGGCAACGTCGACGAACTGACGCTCGATTACCATCTGGAGACGGTGATCGAGTTCTTCCGCGTCCTGATGAAGGAGGACTTCGACACAGACCTTGACGGGATGGTCCGCAGCGCCGTTCCTGCAGACATCCTGCGCAGCGTCCGGTTCATCAGGTCGGATGAGCCGGCCAAGGAACCCAGCGCGAGCGTCGATGCGGATCGCCCGCAGCTCGCCCTTCTTGGCGGCTTCGCCACCTTCGAAAGAGCATTGCGGGAGCGAACGCGTTCAGTGGCACCGGAAGCGAATATCAGGTCCGTCTTGGACCTGGCAATGAAGTTCCTCGGCAACGTGCCGGACGTGCCACAGACCCTGCTCAAGACCTTCCCTGACGTGGTGCGACTCCGAAACTCGGTCGCGCACGGCGTCCACGATCCGGTTTCGGAGGAGGTGAAGCAAGCGCTCAGCGTGCTGGACGAGGCCCTCAAAGTTATAAACAGGACCGAGTACGACAACACCCTTCGCCTTGCCGCCGAAGCCCATCACAAAGGCCGGCGCGGCGTTGCGTCACTTGACGCGGGGGGACCTCCGCCCTCCCTGGGCGTTTCGGGCGATGTCAAGCCAGCGCATTTCCTCGTGGAAGAAGTCGCACCAATAGGAGATGCCGACGCCGGGCCCGCTACAGCCTGAAACGGTCACGCCACCGACGTGGCGTGACGCCTCGCCGGGGCGAAGACCCAGCACGAGGAGGGCAGCCGCGCCAGGCATGGCCATTAATCGATCAGACGATCGTGTGTTTCAACGTTGGCTACAGGCTGCAACAATGGAGGTTCATGCCGTTCATCGCCGTGTCGTCCTGGTTCTTCCGCGGCTCCTCGAACAGACTCGTGATCCCGCACACCGCGGAGCCGGTCGGGCAGGTCTGCCATGCACCCCACGACCCCCACGGGCCGCCCCCCAGTGCCTTGAGGACCATCGCGGACTGTGAGCACTGGAACTCCACTGAGTTCGCCCCAGTATCGTCCCCACCGCCCTGGTGCGGCTCGGACTGAATGCGCGCGGCGTTCAGCCAGTCGTTACCGCCGCCGAAGCAGCCCACGGGTCCGGTCCAGCCGCCCCACACGCCATCGTGCGAGGAGATGGTCTCGATCGAGAAGTCGAGCTTCGAGCGGCAGATCAGCCGAACCGCGTTGAGCGCGGTGTCGTCCCCGCTGCCCTGCTTGCCCTCGACGCGCATCTCGTAGCCGACCGCATAAGCGTTGGGGTTGCAATACACCGTCGTCCGGGGCGTGCCCCAGTTGCTGTTCGAGGGCGGGGTCAGGACGGCGACGACGTCTGAGCGCCAGCTCGTCGAACCGGTCGGATGTGGGCGCTCCAGCGTGAGATCGTCGAAAGTGTCCAGAGCCTGTTCCGACGGCTCCGGCTCCGCGGTTTCACTCGCCGAGCCCTCTTCGTCGCCCCCGGAACTGGTGTCAGGCATCGACGTGCTCGCGCCGCCCTCCGTCGGCGTATCGTCGTTGGACTGAGGGCTCGACGGGTCGTCGCAGGCGCTGACGAGACCGAGGGCAAGCAGGAGTGCGAAGCTGTAGTGATTCATGATGGACATCTGTTTCTCGTTTCTGTCGGGGTTGTTCACGGCGCATGCGCTGCGCCGTTGGCCTGATTCGCCAGACGGTGCTGCATCTGCTGTCCTTTGTTTGAGTGCACCTTCCATGCGAAGCGTTCGCGTTTTTTTCACATTTTCTCGAGCGGCGGCATCTCCGCCGAATATCTCAGAACTGGCGCGGCTCGCGGTCGGGCGCCGGTGCCGCCCTTGACGGCTCCTGCGCGCTCCGCTTCGTGCTTTGACGGCGGTCGGGAGTGGATCCACTTGAGGCAGTTTGGCGGATCCACTTTCTTGGTCACGCCGGACGGACTGCGGGCGTGACGGTGCCCGGATCCGGTAGCGCGAGGTCAGGACGTATCGGTGGCGGAGGACTCAGTGCAGAGGCGGGCGAGGTGCTGACGGTAGCTCGGGCCGTTGATGTCGAGGCGCGTTTCCTTCATACCCGGCGCACGCCACAGGCGCTGTGCGGCACACCGCCCTCGGCGCTCAGGGACGGGTAGCCGCACCCAGTGGGGCGCTGCAGCCGCAAAAACACGCCTCGCGCCGCACCAGCTCGCGGGACCGACGTTACGCCCTGAGTTCGCCGACGCGGACAGACCGACGACTCGCCAGCGCAGGCCGAAACCCGCGCACGACCACGGAGCGCGGTGTCGTCACCACCGGACATTGCGCCGGACCTCCTCTTCGAGCACGACACGGGCATTCGCTAGGCGGCTCTTGATCGTACCGACGGGGACGTCGTACAGACTGGCGAGCTCGACCGTCGTCAGCCCGTTGACGTAGCGCAGCTCGATGAGGATCTGCGTATCGACCGGCAGGCGCTGTAGCGCGGCCACCATCCCTTGTGCCGCCATCTGCTCGCCGAGCATGGTCGACAGCGACGGATCGAGGGCTGCGATCGACGAGCGCAGCGGATCGATATCGACGGCCTCCGGACGATAGCGCCGCTTGATGTATCGACAGAGCACGTGTCGTGCGACGCCGAACAGGTAGGAGCGCACCGTGGTGCGAATGCCCGCGCCCCCACCTCGCCTCCGCGTCTCGCTCAGCTCGACCCATACGTGCTGCACGAGGTCGTTCACGTCCTCCGGTCGGACCTTGGTCCGATAGAACTGCTGCAGCGTCGCGGCGAACCGACGGAACAGCAGGTCGCCCGCTCGCCCGTCCCCCGCGTTCCACAGGGCGAACAGCGACAGGTCCGAAGCAGGTCCGTCTCCCTGCGTGGCATTTGTGTTCACATGCATTAGAGTGTCGCACGACCGTCAAAGGTTCGCGTGACAAAAATCACGATACTATCAATCTTTCACTTAAACCCTTCATGGCCAGACCCACACGTCCTCAATGGCCTCGACCGCATGGATGAACCAAGCCACGAACAGTTCGCCGCGAACGACCCCTCCACGGGTCCGAGCGCGGACCTCGTCACGCGCCTGTCCGGCCTCCGCGTCGAGCCGACGCAGTGGCCCGTCCTCGGCGCGTCGGACCGCTACAGCTTCGGCCCGGTGTTCGCCTCGGGGGGCCTCGGCACGATCCGGCGCGCGTTCGACAGGCGCCTGCGACGCGCCGTCGCCGTCAAAGAGCTCCGCCAATTCATCAAAGGGAACGTCGGCGAGCAGAGGTTCCTGCGTGAAGCGTTGATCGTCGCACGGCTCGAGCACCCGGCGATCGTGCCGATCCACGACATCGGATTGCACGCCAGCGGTGAGCCGTACTTTTGCATGAAGCTCGTCGACGGCACCTCCCTGCAGGACCTCATTCGCGCCACGCTCCGGCTCGCGGATCGCGTCGCCCTGCTGCCGCACGTCGTCGCCGTCGCCGACGCCATCGCGTACGCGCACGACCGCGGGGTGATCCACCGCGATCTGAAGCCGGCGAACGTCCTCGTCGGCGCGTTCGGCGAGACCGTCGTGATCGACTGGGGTCTCGCCAAGGAATTGCACGCACAGGACGAGGACCCGCTCGAGCCGTCCGCCCTCGACACGGACGACGTCTCGGAGGCTGGCGACCTGACCCACACCGGCGAGTTCGTCGGGACGCTCGCCTTCATGCCGCCAGAGCAGGCCCTCGGCACGGACGGCGACACGCGCGCGGACATCTATGCGATCGGGGCGATCCTCTACCACGTGCTGGCGAGGCGTGCGCCCTACGAGGATACGAGCCCTGCGGATCGCCTGTCCGCGCTGCTCGCCGGTCCGCCGATCGACCTGACCCGGATCGTGCCGGACGTCTCCGCGGATCTGCTGGCGATCGTCCGCAAGGCGATGGCCCGCGACCCGAATGCCCGCTACGCCAGCACCAAGCAGCTCGCCGCCGACCTCCGGCGCTTTCAGGAGGGCCGCTTGGTCGCCGCACGCACCTATTCGTCGCGCGAGCTGCTCGGCCACTTCGTCAGTCGCCAGCGGACTATCCTCCGCCTCGCCGCCATCAGCAGCCTCCTGCTCGCTTTCCTCGGCATCTACAGCTACGCCCAGATCTCGGCGCAGCGGCGGATCGCCGACGCCCAGCGCGCCCAGGCCGTCGACGCCCAGCGCGCCGAGGCGACGATGCGGTCGCTCGCCGACGTCCGGGCCCGCGACAATCAGCGCATCGCCGTCGAGCAGCTCCGCGAGACAGCAGCGCGCGACCTCTTCGAGCGCCATGAGCCGCAACACGCCCGCGTCGCGCTCACGCAGGCCCTCCGCCTCGACTCCTCGCGCGGCGACCTGCGCCGCATGCTCCACGAGGCCGCCGCCCACGCGGACAACCTCCGGTTCGAATTGCCAGGCGTCGCGGGTTTTCGCTACGCGAGCAGCGGCGATCGCATCGTCACATGGCACGACGACGGATCCGTCGTGGTACGAAACAGCCGTAGCGGCGCCGAGGACTATCGTATCGCCGTGACGGGGCCCCCCTCCTGGGCGATGTTCGTCCCGGGCGCCGACGACCGCATCGTCATCGCCAGCGCCGACGGCATCCGCCGATATACGCGCGGCTCGCTCGACTGGCAACTGGGCCCGGAGATCTTCCGGCTGGCCTTCGTGGTCCTCGCCGTCCATGGGACGAAGGCGCTGCTCGCCGGAGACGAGGGCGGCATGATCCTCGACATGGAACGCGGGACGATGGTGTTCGTCCCGTCGGTCGCGTTGGGTCGCCACGATCCCGCAATGAGGCCGCCCGACTCGCTCTTCGCGGGCCATTCCGACCATCTCAAGGCGACCTGGCAAGGAGCGTCCGTCCTGGTCACCGCGCCAGAGGACGACGATCAAAACACGACGACGCCGTGGCCGAGCCGTCTCGCCCGTATCGACGCCGACGGCGAGCGATCCAGGCGCGACGTGAGATTCGTACGCAACCCGACCCACTCCCTCGTGTTCAGCCCAGACAGCCGTACATTCACGTATATCACCGGATCCACGGCGATGCTCGCCGACGCGGCCTCGGGCCGAGAGCGTCACCTCGAAGCCTGCGGAGACATCTCGATCGCACGGGCCAGGCCTCCGGAGCCCACCGCCGCGTTCACGCCGGACGGCGCGGCGCTCCTCCGCCTGCTCGGCGACGGTCGTATCGCCCGATGGAACACGAAGACCGCGAAATGCGAAGCCAGCCGCGCCGATCTCGATGTGCAGTACGACCGCCTCGCGGTCACCCATGACGGCGACTCCGTGGTCCTTGTCGGCAAACATGGGCTCATCCGCGTGCTCGACAGCCGAACGCTGGCGCAGCGCGGCCAGTTCCTGGCCGACACCCGGCCGATACACAACTTCGCGGTCCACCCCCGCGAGGCCCAGATCGCCGCCCTGAATACGGACGGCGTGCTGCGACTGTGGAGCCTCGGCGATCCGCGGCAGATCGCCGCATCTGCGCCGGTGAGCGCCCCGACGCCCGCCGAAGGCCCGTCGAATGACGAGCTTCACCACCTCGCGGGGTTGCGGGGGATCCCCAGCGCCGAGGCCCGCGATTTCTCGGGCATCCGCATGGTTCAGGACGATAAATCATCGGATCCCGGGGCGCGCGAGCTCTTGCGCGCCGGTAATGGTTGTCGGACGAACCTGCTCCTGGTGAACGCCTGGAATGGCACAGAACTGGCCCGCCTGTGGGGCAACCTCGGCAATTTCTCGCATGACGGCCGCCTCGTGTTCACGAGCTTTGCGGGCGACGGCCTCAAGCTCTACGACACCGCCAGCGGGGCGGAGTTCGGCGAACTCGTCCACCCCACGGACACCACCGACTACACCTCTTCGAAGATCGAGGCGGTGACCCTCTCGCCGGACCGCCAATTGTTCGCGTTCGCCGACACCCTCGGCCCCATCACCGTCTGGGATGCCGACACGCTCGAGCAGCGCGGCGTCTTGCACGGTCACATGGACGAGGCGACCGACCTCCATTTCTCCACGTCCTCGGACTACCTCCTGTCGATCGCCGACGAGCAGAACTCCGACGGCCAGGTGTTCCTGTGGGACGTGGACGCGATGCACGGCCGTCGCATCATGGTCTCGGGGGTGACGGCCGTCGCGTTCGCGCCCGACGACGAAGTCGTGGCCATCGGCACCCGCCAGGGCGTCGTACAGCTGTACGACCTCTCGACCGGCGCGCAGGTCAACGAGCTGCGCGGGCACAGCCAGCCAGTGACGCACATCGAACACGCGGACGGCGACCGGTTGATCACCACAGCCGCCGGAGAGCGCACGATCACGTGGCAACTCGGCAAGTCACCGCGCCCCGGCGCCGAGCTCGAGTGACACGTAGCACAGTCGGACGCACTGGTCATCAACACTCGTTGATCAGACGGTCCCAATTAAACCGGACCGGAGGAGACGATCATGCGACGTATCACGATGTTCCTTGTCCTTGCATTGCCGATGTTCCCCGCCTGCGACTTCGAACCGAACGAGTCAGACCCCGCCGAGGCGGTGTTGAAGTTGGTCCATATCGAGCGCACCGCCGAAGAGGCGGTCATTCACGCCGACGACGGTGAGCCGCTGTGGTCAGTCCCGCCGGAGGATCTGGTCATGGACGCGGAGGAGGAGCGCAAGCTGGCGGCCCAGCGCTGCTTCCTGTGCGATGAATGCCATATCTACCCGGACTGGTGGTACTGCACCGGCTGCGTCGAGGTCCCCTGCAATTGACCGATTCGCGCGCTGGTGCGGCAGGCGCTGGGGCAGGACACGCTGTCGGGAGCGTGGTGCCTGTTCACGAATCGGCGGCGACGACGGCGAATCATTGTTCGGCGGTGGTTCGGTCGCGGCCGTCGTTGTTCCGCCGATGGACTCCTCCGCCAGGTCGGCAGGGGTGAGGGTCGAGGGGTCGTCGCATGCCCCCGCGGGGTCAGCGACAGGATGACGCAAAGTTTGTTCGTTGCCTGCATATCTCTCGTTTCCGACGCCGGCCGGGACGCCCGGCCGCTGACGCATCCGAGTGATCGGATGCGCATCGCGTCATTGATGACGTGCCGGATGAAAGGGTGGGCGTTCCGTCGGAGTTGCCTTTAATGTGAAGGTGGTCAGGACCCCGGCGGCGTCTCGAGCCAATCATTGCCAGTGCACGCTCATTCCCCTCGGCCGTGGTGCATCAACGTTTGGACCGCCGCTGCCGTCGGTATTTTGTGATACAACGCACGGGAACGGGACACCACGCTGGTGACACAGCATGAGCTCATGAACACTGCGACCATCGAGGGGAGAGTGACACCAGACCTGTCCAAGGACCACGCGCTGCTGCTGCTCTGGACCGCGGGCGACGCGGCGGCCGGGCGCGAGCTGTCGCGGCGCATGCTGCCGCTCCTCCGCTCGTTCTTCGCCAGCAAGGCGCCAGCCGACGAGGTCGACGACCTCGTGCAGCAGGTGTGGCTGGAGCTGGCCGAGACGCTGCGGCGCGCGCGGGAGGTTGCGATCCACACAACGGTGCGCGCCTACCTGCTGGGGATCGCCCGCCACGTGCTGTTCCGGCAGCTGCGCCGGCGCGCCCACACCGACCAGGTCGACCCGATCGACTCGTCGATCGCGGTGCTCGAACCGTCGCTGTCGCAGGTGGTCGGCCGCCAGTTGCAGGCGCAACGGATGCTGCGTGCGCTCCACCAGTTGCCGCTCGACGTCCAGGTGATGCTCGAGCTCCGCTACGTCCAGGAGCTGACCAACCCGGAGATCGCGGCGCTGTACGCGATCCCCGAGGGGACCGTGAAGAGTCGGCTCGCGCGGGCCCGGCGGTGCCTCGACGAACAACTGCAGACGAGGAGCGCGGGCAATGGCTCCGGAGCATGAACCCCACGGCGTCGCTAGCAGCGACGCGATGGCCGCCAAGTTCTCCGCGCTCCGCGGGCAGATCGTCCCGCAGGCGCCGGCGCAGGCGCCCGCGGCCGACCGCTACGTGTTCGGCGAGGTGTTCGCGCGCGGCGGGCTCGGCCAGGTCCGCCGCGCGTTCGATGTGGTGCTCGGCCGCACGGTCGCGGTCAAGGAGATGCTGTCGCCGTTGGGCGGCGAGCGGTTCGTCCGCGAGGCGCAGGTCACCGCGCGCCTCGAGCACCCGGCGATCGTGCCCGTCCATGACCTCGGGGCGCACGCGGACGGCCAGCCGTTCTACTGCATGCGGCTGATCGACGGGCGCTCGCTCGACGAGGTGATCGCGGGGTCCCGCTCGCTGGCCGAGCGCATCGTCCTTCTACCCCACATCGTCACCGCGGCGGAGGCGGTGGCGTTCGCCCACAGCAAGGGGCTGCTGCACCGCGACCTCAAGCCCGCGAACATCCTCGTCGGCAACTTCGGCGAGACCTGGGTGATCGACTGGGGCCTCACCGGCTACCTCGAGAGCGACCACCCGCCCGCCAGCGAACCACAGCCTGGCGACCCGCTGCGCGACCGCCTGACCCGCACCGGCGAATGGCTGGGCACGCTGCCGTACATGGCCCCCGAGCAGCGCCGCGGCCAGCAGGTCGACCAGCGCGCCGATGTCTACGGGCTCGGCGCGGTGCTGTACCACACGCTGGCCGGCCTGCGGCCGTACGGCGACGGTGACGCGCCGACGATCGACCGCGGACCCACCGACCTCGCGTACCTGGTCCCCGAGACACCGCCCGAGCTGCTGGCGATCGTCCGCAAGGCGATGGCCCGCACGCCCGAGTCCCGCTACCCCGACGCGCGCGCTCTGATCGACGACCTGCGGCGGTTCCTCGATGGCCGCCTGGTCGCGGCGCACACCTACCGCGCGGCCGACGTGCTCCGGCGGTGGAGCCGGCGTCACCGCGGCGTGCTGTCGGTGGTCGCCCTGGCGTTCGCGGTACTCGTGGTGTTCGCGGCGTTCGGGGTGCGCAGGATCTCCGACGCGCGCGCAACCGCCGAGCGCAACGAGCAGCGCGCGACGAGCCAGCAGCGCGCGGCCGAGGCGGCCCGCGACGAGGCCCGCGAGGCACTGGCGACCTTGGAGGAGGAGACCGCCCGACGCCTGCTCGAGACGCGTCAGCCCCTCGACGCGGTCGCGCCACTGCAGCGGGCGCTCGCGCTGACGCCGGACCGCGGGTATCTCCGGTCGATGCTGGCGCACGCGCGACGGCCGCTCGACGAGCTCCACTGCGAGGGCCAGATGCCGGAGGCCGACGCCGTCGTCGTCCACCCGACCCGGCAGCTGGTGGCCCTCGGCAGCTCGCGCCGCGAGCAGATCGAGCTGTGGGATGAGGATACGTGCACGCGCAGGCACGTCGTCTCGCCCCCCGGAATCCTGCGAGGGCTGCGCTTCTCCGCCGACGGAGCCGAGCTCCACGCGCGCACGGGCGAGGACGGGCTCATCCGCTACGCCATGCATCCGACCGACGAGCCGCGGCTCGTGTCCGTGTACGACCAGTACCCGGAGGAGTCCGGCGGCCTCGCCGGTATGTTCACAATGGACGGCGCGGACGCGCGGACGCTGCAAGCCGTGCGCGACGGCGTCAGTGTCACGCTGGAGCGGTGCGGTCGTCCGGCGCGGGCCGGCGACGTGCGGACGTGGCGCGGCGAATGGCACGGTGCCGCGGCGATCGTCGCGCTCGACCGGTCGGGCGATGTCCGGGTCTGGAATCCCACCGACGGAACATGCATGGGGGTGGTGAGCGACCGCCGCGTGACCAAGTGGAGGGTCCGCGACGACACGACGCACCGCGAACTGCTGACGCTGGACAGCGACCTCCGGCTGTCGATCTGGCCCTTCGACACCGGGGAGCTCGCGCTCGAGTCCACCCTGAACCTCGACGAGGGCGGCATCTTCGACTTCGACGTCGTCGGTAGCACCCTGGCGACCCTCGGGATCGGCGGCTCCCTACGGATCTGGCGCGACGAGATCGTCGCGACTTCGCTACGGGGCGTGGCCGCCCGGAACGTGGCGATCCACCCCGAGGGGCACACCGTGGCGGCCAGCGACAAGCTCGGGGTCATCTCGACCGACCTCGCGTCGGGCGCAGCGTCCAGCTGGGACCTGCCCGAATTGGACGAGCTCCGCTGGGATCCGGACGGCACCCTCGCGGCCAGACGCGGGACGCAGCTGTTCGCCTGGGACCCCGCGAGCGCCGCGGTGCCGGAGGCCCTCGAGGTCGGGCACATTTTCGCGCCGGAGGGCCTCGAGCACGACGCCGTGGCCGGCACCTCGCTCGTGGTGATCGGCGGAGCCGTGGCCGGCCAGTCGCCGCCGTACTACGACCTGCGCCTCCACGACCGAGCGAGCGGCGCCTGGTACGCCTACAATGTCTACCATCATCAACCTCTGGTCGTGCGCTCCGCCGCCGGCAAAGACGGCACGCGCATGCTGCTCGGCAACACCGGCGCGCTGATCGAGACGATCACCGGCGAACTGGTGGCAGATGTCAACAGTGCGGCCGTGTTCACCCCCGACGGCGGGGAGATCCTGGGCTTTCGGACGGAGGCCCGCGGCCTGACTTTCTACGATGCGGACACCGGCCGTCCGATCGACAGCATCGACCCGGACTCGATCCGGCCTTGGCCGCGCTGGCGGCTGGCGACGGCCCACGACGCCTACCTCGAGCCAAACCTATGGCTGCGCCACCGCGCCGCGATCTTCTCGCCGTCCGGCGACCTGTTCGCTGTGCAGGGCCCCGACTTCGACGTCACGCTGTATCGCCACAATCTGCCCGATGCATACGCCAAATTGGCGGGGCATCGCCTCGACACCTACTCTGTGCTGTGGAGCCCCGACGAGGCGCGGGTCGTAACGCTCGGGCGGGACAACGTCGCTAACCTGTGGGACAGCGAGACCGGACAGCGGGTCGCGGAGTTGACGTCCGTGTGGATCGGCGCGAAGGTCGTGTTCTCCCGCGCGAGCCCGCGGATGGCCCTCGTCGAGCGCGGCGGCCTGATTACGATCGTCGACACCGCGAGCGGGGCGCGGCTGTTCGTGATTCCGACGACCTCGCCCGTCGACATGGCGTTCGCGCCGGATGGACGGTTGCTGTACGTCATCGAGGGGACGCCTGGCGAGGCCATGAGGATGCGGGCGGTGAACCTTGACGAGGCGCAGATGCTCGCGGGCTGAGCAAGGTCATTCCCGAGGGCGAACACAGCGAGAGCTTCGAGTCGCCTGACTGCCCTCTCGGACCGGCGCCGCGCTACGGGAAGGTCAACGAGCACAACGGCAAGATCCCGCGCGACATTGGATCGACGCCTGGGAACGGCAGGCGATCCTCGGCAGTGGCGAGGATGACGTCGTGGGCGAAGCGGTCGCGCTTCGCCGCCACCAAGAATTTCGCCCCACTCGCTCTCAAAATCTCGATCGCGGCGAGCAACCCGGGCCGCCGGTCGAGAGCGGTCGCCCCGGAGACCCCGCGGTCTTCGAACATGCCCTCGATCTCGAGGCCACGGCTCATCGCCCAGCGCTCGAGGCTGGCCCGCTGCGCGTCGGGTCCGAGGTGCTGCTCCTCGGTCGAGACGCGGATGTAGCCGACCATGCGCGTGCACGTCGTCACGTGTTGA
>Ga0075163_10010596_pt1 | contig 12058 bp, 7 predicted proteins | sample JI1023141ADNA_FD_71478 | JGI IMG/M metagenome (GOLD analysis project Ga0075163, IMG submission 71478) | Wastewater effluent complex algal communities from Wisconsin, to seasonally profile nutrient transformation and Carbon sequestration -... | ecosystem: Engineered > WWTP > Effluent > Algae...
GGCGTTTGCTGTTTTCGGGATTCGACCGGATTATGGAATCGTGGGCCCACTCCATTGATGAAGCTTCAAAAGCGACTCGCACGAATCGGACTCTTGCTGTCGATTTTTGGATCTTCGACATCGGACGTGCACGCGATTGATCTAAACGAATTTCTAGGAAGCCGACTCGACCCGAATCTTCGTTACGAGACGATCAAAACTCCCCACTTCGAAGTCCATTACCCTGAACACCTGAGAGAACTCGCCTCTCGCCTCTCGCGGCAGGCGGAGGAGACCCATCGGGGGGTCGTTCGCATTTTGGGCGTGGAAAGCAGCCCACTCGAAACGACCCATCTCGTGGTTCATGAACGCGCAGATGTCCCCTCGGTGTTTACGTTTGTGACCCCGATTCCGGAGATTTACCTCGATGCCGCGATTCCGAGCCAATCGACCGGGATCAATGACTACCGCGGAATCCATGAGTGGTACTTAAATCACGAGTACGCTCACATGGCCCATTTACAGATGCGCGGCGGAATCTACAAAGGCCTATCGTCTCTCTTCGGTTCGTGGGTTCGACCCCAAGTGACGATGCCCTTTTGGTTGAAGGAAGGCCTCTCCATCTACCTCGAGACGACATTAGGTGGAAAGGGACGCGGCGAGAGCAGCACTTACCGTATGATGATGAGATCTGCCCACTCCGAGGGTCTTCTCGGCGATTCCGATTTCGCTCACAAGGACACCGTCTTCAGTTCCGAGAACAAGAAGTGGCCCTGGGGAATGCGACCCTATCTCTTTGGGTACTACCTTGTAAGGACGCTCTCACAGGGGAAATCGGGCGGACTCCCCGCAATGCTTCGCGATCAATCGAGCGCGTTTCCATTTGAATTCGGTTCGGGACTCGAAGAGGCCGGATTTCATTCGTTCGACGATCTTTGGAAAACGACTCTCGAAGCGGTTTCGAAAGAGTCCAAAGCGGAGATCAACCTCCTCAAACGAAGACCCTTTACCCCGATCGAGTATCTCACTCAGACCGGTCAGCTCTACTACGGGCTCACGATCTCGCCCGACGGTAAGCAGCTCTTCGTCACACGCGATCATCCTGATTATGAAAACGCCATCTTGAGTTTTTCTCTCGATGGAGACCTCCGGAAAGAACCCCGAGTCGTGACGACTCGCTCGACGGGGTACCAAACCAGCTTTTCCCGTTCGGGCTACTATATCGCGTTCGACCAATCTTCGAAATCTGCGGGCTACTATCAAATCAGCGACATCTCGATCCTCGATCTGCGCACGGGGAAACTCGCGACCGTCAGTCCGACATTAAGAGCGAGAGATCCCGACATCCATCCCGACGGGAAACAACTCGTTTACGTGATGAACGTCCAAGGGAAAAATCGCCTCATCTCTTCAAATACGGGATGGGGAGATCCGGTCGATCTCCTCGGCGACGTGGGCTATCGTCGGATCAGCACTCCAAGAATTTCCCCCGATGGAAAACGCGTCGTCTTCCAACTTCATAACGAAACGACGGGCGGCGAAGATCTCGCGATCACGGACTACTTCGGAAAAAAGCAGTTTCTCATTCAGGACGGCTCGCAGAACCGCTCGCCCAGCTGGGCTCCGGATGGAAACTCTATTTACTATTCCTCCGATCGCTCGGGTGTATTCAATATCTACCGTTATGATTTACGCACGAAAACGAGCATTCGACTGACTCACGTCCTGGGTGGAGTCTTCGAGCCGGTGGTAGACCCGAGAGGTCGATGGATGCTTGTCACGAGCTACCGGGGAATGGGATACGACGTCGCTCGAATTCAAGCGCGCGAACTTCGAGTCTGGGAAAAGATTCCCCAGCCCGACCGCCCCTGGATCGTGACTGAGTCGCGAACTCTGCCGACCGATAAACCCGTCTCTTACACGTACTCGGGGACTTCGCACCTTTCTCCTAAATATCTCGCGCCGAGTATTAAGCTTCGTCCTGGGACCGCGCAGTTAGGGTTTTCGACGACTGCGGTGGATCCGCTCTACTTTCAAAACTACGACCTCGCTTTACGCTACGACACTTCGACGAAGCTCGCAGTCGGAGAGTTCTCCTACCTGAACTCATCAAATCCGACGGCGATTGAAGTTGGCGCCGAGTACGACGCCCAAAAGGTCGAAGGCTACTTAAACCCCTTCAAAGTGTTCGCTTCGAAGTTCGCTCTCCATTTCCCTCTCGATCCCGTAGCGGACCAGATCTACGTCGGGCCGGAATTCGTGTTTCAATCCCTCAGTCTGGTCGGAAATTCGAAAGACATCGGATTAGGAGTAGGCGCTCGTTTCGATTCGGAGTTCCGAGAGATCGGGCATACGTTTCCAGAATATGGGACATCCATTTCCGTAAAGTCCCATCGATGGTTTCCTTTGGCTAAGGGTGATGATGGAGCGACTTCCGCGCGTCTCACGCTCCGGACCCACTATTCTTTACCGTGGCCAAGGCACGCTCTCCATCTTGGACTTCAGGGAGCCGCCTACTTAGCAGCTCGTCCAGGAGAGAATCGGGCTTTTACCGTGGGCTCCCAAGCTTCGTTCCCCTATGATTTATCAAGCTCGATCTCGCTCCAGGGGACGGCAGTAAATGCGTTTGCGGCGACTCGCGCTGGCGTGGGAACTCTGCTTTATACGTTTTCGTTGGCCGACATCCAGCGAGGACTGGGCGCATCTCCGTTCTTCTTTGGAAGAACATCCGTCGGGTTACAAGCCCAGGCCGCGAGTCTTCCTCGGGCAGATCTTCGAGCCGACGGACTCCCTGCGAGTTACGGTGGATCCGTCTATCAGAATTTTTTTATCGGCCACATCTTCGAGTACCAAGCCCAGCTTGGAGTCTTTAGGGGCACGGCAGCGATTGGCGGAGAGACCCGAATTCTCTTCTCACTCTCGTCAGTGAAACTCTGAGAAGTTCGACTAGCGGTTCAGGTTCAGAATAGGCGACTTCGTTTGTGCAGAGATCGAATGGATCCGGTTATGACGATCCAAGCGAGCGTTCACCGCCGCCTTGCCCCCGGAAGCATGTCGATAATTGACAGAATTCACGATCGCGCGCCCCCCGGAAGCGTGGCGGACATTCATGGCATTTACGAGAGCACGAGCTCCGGAAGCATGCCGAACGTTTACGGCATTGACGAGAGCCGTTCCGCGGGTCAAGCGGCCACCTGCCGAGGCGTCGCTTACAAGACCCAGAGATCCGATCACTGAGAGCATCACGACAAGAGTGCTAAAAAATTTTTTCATAATGAATTCCCCCGAAAAGCTTGCACTTACTATTGATGCAACCGCGAGGCCAAGCCCAGCACCCCCTAAACCCGTGGCTAGGCTCAAGGGGTGTCGAACGTGTTTACGCCGCTGACGTTTAGCGCTCGTGTGTCTCGGGAGACACACGGACTTAGTTCGCCGAGCATTTCAGATTCTTTTCCAAGCAAAACGAAACCAAGGTCTCGCTTCGACAATTCGCCAGAGCCTCTTTTCGAGCTTCTGCTTCCGACTTTCCGATGGCTGAGACCCGTTTTCCGTTCGACGCGACGATACTGCAGGTAAAAGTCGATACGATCTTCGGAGTTCCGCTCGAAAGATCGAGCGCTTTGGTACCCGCGTTCTTGGTGGCGGGGTCGTCGGGGTGAATCACTTTCATTCCCGAACAACCCACGAGCGCGAAGAGAGAGAGGGCCCCAAAAACAGTCGAAGTTATGTTTTTCATGTGTGCTCTCAATATCTGCTGCTCATATGAAAAATTCAAACTGGAGAACGGGGCATCCGTCGTTCGTCAAAGAAATGACGGACAGTGGACTTCATCAAGTCGTTCCGACGACCGATAAGAGAAGGAATGGGTAATGCCCTTAAACAATGGAGCATCACGCTTTTCGCCCTAGTCATAATCGGCGCCGAGCACCTCGCGCGTGCGGACGAGTTCCCGAACGGCTGCTCGCTGCTTCTGCTCCCAGAAAAAAGCGAAACCACTCTCCAATCGACGAAAGAGCTCCAGCGAATATTTTCGGAGTCGTACGAACCCTATCTCTGGGCACGTATGGGGAAAGAGGACTTCTTAGACTATCGGCGTCTCATTGAAGAAAAAGACTGGAGCGTGAGAGCGAGCGCGCATCCCATCGAAATATACGGGGAAGACACCTGGCTCTCTTTCCGTGAGGCCGATTTCTATCTGAGTTCGATTCCGGATGGAAAATTTTCACTCTCGGTCGACCTGATTCGCGAAACCCATCGTTTGATAACTAAAAATATCTTCAAAGGACTTTCGAAACTGCATTTCGCAGGACTTCCGAAGACGATCTTCAAGCAAGGCGGAGTCTTGAAAAAGGCGAATAACTATGGGTTTTGGTCCCTCTTTCATAATCTCAGCGAAAAAGAATTCCACGGCCTGAAATCGAATCCATATGTGGAATTTAAGGAACTGCCCTTTCCGATCAGCCGAGAGGGAAAGCGGCGAGGCCTCATCGTTTATACTCATGCAGATGACCTCGAAAAAAGCTTAAACGACCTTTGTGAGTGGACGAATTCCGCCTTGAAGACGCGAGATCCGCTCGAAGTGGCTGCGATTTTTCAGCGCCGCTTCACCTCCCTCCACCCTTTTCAGGATGGAAATGGGCGAACGTCGCGAATAATCATGGACCGCATCCTGCGCGAAAAAGGAATCGCGCCCCCGATTCTCCTCGACCATAATCTTGATCTTTATTCGAGCGAAGTGGACTGGATTCAATCCGTCCGCGAAGGCGCCCGTCGCACGACTCAATATTTAGAGAAAAAGCAGATCGCGGCGATGAATGCTGAAATTCAGCCTCCAAGTCTCCACGTTACGAATTATTTCTTCCCCCCCACACAACCTACGCCCCGCCACCTCATCGAAGTCGGGGGCATGAAGTTCCTATCCGCAAAGGAGGGAACTCTCCTGACAAACCGATTCGGGCAGGTCTACGTTCTAATCGGAAAGAAGCTCACGCCGATTTCCGATCGCACCTACCTCTTTCTGGAAGGCTCTTTATACTGGCCTGATTCGGCGTGGAGTATCGCGAAGTCCCGAACGAAGCGCTGGCTCGCCGAGCATAAAGCTAATCCGGCGGTCGCATCCTCTATCGAAGTGGTCCCTTATCCCGAGACCCGCATGGCCGATGCGATGAACGCATTCCGGATCCCACCGGAATTTTCCGCCGACTTTGATCGCAGTCCCCTCTTCCGCGAACCGAAAGATCTGAATGAGGCCCTGACGATCTTTCCACGCCTCAAGCAAACAACTTTTGAATCCTCTGCTGACAGTTTGAAGCAATTGTATAAGGCGAACGCTCATATCGATCCGAGATATCTCAAATCCTTTCGATCGAGTCTGAATCGTTACCTCGCCCAATATCAGAAGGTGAATCTTGAACTCGACGACCTCATCCGGGACCTCGGGCCGCAATATCCCGGGCACGCCGCTAAACTTCGAAGTCGTCGAGAAATCGCCGAAGCCTCGCTCATGCGTTATGTGAAAAGCATAAGGGCGGAATGGAACCGGCTCCCCCCGAAAGATCAGGCCGCACTGGAAGAACACCCAATGGTGCGAACGACGCTCACTTACCTAAAATACTCCCCGTTTGCGAAAGCATTTTTCGGGAAAGAATTCGTGCACGACCTCGATCGCGCCGTCTATCTACTCCGCTCCGATAGTGCGAGCATTGGTCAGCTCGGAATTTACAGCGATGCTGAAATCCATAAACTCTTCGGGATCATTCCGGGTGCGAGGGCTCTCGCCGAGAAGATTCTTGCGGACCCGAACAAGTTCGGTGAGGGCTGGAATAGCATCCTGAACCGCCTCGGCGGCGACGAAAAGAAGACGTTTCTCGAGAAGCTCTTTGGGAATACGAGCGTGATCGACGTGCTTCGCAGTTCGACCTATTCTCGCTATAATGGCCGAAGCGCGGAAATTGAATTTAAACGAAAATTCGTCGATTTTTATTTTCACTCCGAGAGTTCGGCGGGCTCTGACTACATTTCGCTGAGTGGAAATCTCGAACTTTATACCCAGGGTATCTTAGGCACGTCTTTTAACTTCAGCCAAGATCCGAACGCCGCTCTCTATCTCGTCCGAATCCCGAAGGGCGAAGCTCTATACAATAGCTTTTCGACATTCCCCGAAGAATACGAAATTCTCTCGCGCGATAAAATTTTACCTTCGGCCATTCGGGAAAAAATCAAGCTCGACCCGGAGGTTGCAGAAAAACTGAAGGCGTTCAAAGCAAACATCGGAAAGACCGGACGAGAATTTTACGAGCGATACTTCGAACCCCCGTTCGAGCCGGACGACGGTTTCGCTTTTCCGGGCAGGTATCCCGAAGGAGCGCCTCGCACCGGCACGATCGACGGATTCCCACCGCCGGTCCCTTATCCGGGCGGGGTGATCGAAGATGGTTTCGGAACGAATCCGGCGCATACAAACGGCCCGCCGATCGGGCCTGTGCCGGGCAAGCCACAGAAACCGGAGAACCCACTGCCTCCCGGCGCATATCCCGACTTCCCCCCCTTTCCGAAGCCCGGCGAAGTTCACGATCCGAAGGTCATCATCACTCCGAATTGAGAACCAAGAGGGACTCCTTAGGAGTTCTTCGCGCATCAGCCCATTCTTTCCCTTTTTCTCCCGTTAAATAAAAAAGATAAAAACGAGTTACCCTCGCCACCAGGCGAGGGGATGTCTGAGGCTTTTAGCTTTTTTATTTAACGGGAGAAAAAGGGAAAGAATGGCGGACCCGAGAGGATTCGAACCTCTGACCTTCGCATCCGTAGAGGGAAAAAGTCGGAAACCTCGGCGTACGACAAAGTACAATGCCGCACCTAATTCGTTAATAGTTACGAAAACTTGTAGAACTTTCTTCGTCCTGTGGTATCTGCCGTCGCACGCCGAAATACGGCGGATTTGGATTTCCGGTGGATTTCCGAAGACGGGGAAAATGTGAAAGACGCAATCACACATTCGCTACTGGGCCGGGCCGTTTTGAAGCCGCGTGCGAAGGTTTTTCAGATCCATGACACCCGCCTGAAAGGATTCATCCTCCGAATTCAGCCGACAGGGATCATGACCTATTTCTTCGAGTATCGACGATCGAACGGCCGGAAAACTCGCATTCGGATCGGCACCACGAACGACGTCGGCCCGACGGTCGCTCGGGATCGAGCGAAACAACTCGCTGCGGATGTCGTACATGGAATCGATCCCGCCGCCGCCAAGCGGGAGGCACGGGCGAATGCTTGCACGCTCGACGAGTACCTCGCCAAACATTACGAGCCCTGGGCCGGGGCGAATACCCAATTTCGGACCGGAAAAAAATCCGCGGAACGAATTCGCAGCGTTTTTTCGGAGCTTCTCAAAAAACCGATCACCGATCCGACATTTGCGTGGTCGATCGAAAAATTTCGAACCCGACGCATGAAAGACGGAATCAAAAAGGCGACTGTCGATCGAGATACGGCTTCGCTCAAGGCGATGTTCAGCCACGCGGTACGAAATCCCCTGATCAAACTCACGGAGAATCCTCTCAAAGGTTTGAAGCTTCTGCGAAAACAAGGAGAGGACGACGAAGGAGATGAGCGGGTTCGCTATCTCGGTCAAAACGATCCAGAGGAACGAAAACGTTTTTGGGATGCGATCGAGTCCCGCGAGCAAAGAATCCGGGACGAACGTCGTCGCTATAATAAATGGCGAAATGACCGCGCGTTAGAGCCCTACCCAAACCTCGACATCACCCCGTTCGCCGATTATCTCAAACCGATGATCGTACTCGCCCTTCATACCGGAGTAAGGCGGCGGGAACTCTTCAATCTTTCGTGGGATAATTACAAACCGAACCTCGCGAAACCGACGCTGATCGTGCCCGGGAGATTCGCCAAGAATAAGCGGACGCGAACTATTGACCTGAATCAAACGGCGAAGAGCGCACTCGATCGCTGGCAAAAGCAAACCGGGGCGACGACCGGACTCATTTTCCCGTCCTTCAATGGCGGCGTACGGGATAACGTAAATAAAGCGTGGGATAAGCTCCTAGAAGACGCAAAGATCAGTGACTTCCGGTGGCACGACATGCGACACGATTTCGCGAGTCAACTCGCGATGCACGGAGTCGACTTGAATCGAATCCGGGAACTCCTCGGCCATAGAGACATTAAAACGACGCTTCGCTATGCGCACCTGTCTCCTGAGGCTAAAGCGGACGCCGTCCGTTTACTCGATCGACCACTGGCTTTTGGTCCGGGGGCCGGGGCTCAAACACCGCAAGAATCCGTATGAAAAAAGCGACTAGAAATAATCCCTACGAGAAACTGATCAGCAATGAATTCAAGCGTGAACTCGCGGAAAAAATCGGACCCTCTTTCGCGAAGAATGCGAAACAAGTAGACACGATGATGCGGGAAATTCGACAAGCCTTTCTCGCCCATCCAGAAAACCATTTCCTAATGGACGCAAAGGAGGCGCCGTCGAAAGATAAAATCCTAAATCTCATGTCACTCGCGGAAAACTTACGCGATTCACTCGTCTACCTTCCGGCCCAGGCGGTGAAGGAGCTTCGCGAACTCGGCTTTGATACCGTTCTAATCCAGAAAAAAGGCGAATCCGATGCCGCTCACGAAGTTCGAGCAAACGGGTACATCGACCTCAATTTTCCGAACTCGGTCGAAATTCTTAGCCAACTCCTCGGCGCCTGTACGAGGTGGGTTGAAATATACTCCGGACGCACAAACCGGAGTCGTCCTACTCGAAAGGCTGCGATTCTCCTCTACGAACGCCTTTGTTGGATCTTCATGGAATCCAAACCATTCGACGACGAAGAGGACATCGAGACGGAATACCTGAATGAGATGTTAGAATTCGTGGACTCGATTTTGAACGCCGCGAATTTTCCGCACCCTTCCATCGGAAGATCGGTTCGCGGAAAACTATACGATGGCGCGTTCGCCAAGATCGCGCTTACTCACTTCAGGAAGATGAAAAAGGGCCTGAAAATTAAGTAGATTTTTAGTCGGCTCAAATTCGAGTGACTAACTATCGAAGGTCGCTTTTCGGCGGTCGTATAAGGACCCCTACGTATTCATAAATACGAAGGAGGTCCAAAATGGATTCAAACAAGAAACGTGCACTGACCGAACGAGAGGCTGCCGAGTACACGGGTTTCTCTCTCACCGCGCTGAAAGAAAATCGTCTTTACGGGCCGAAGCGTGGCCATCTTCCACCCGCGCCGTACATCAAACTCGGCCGATCTATCCGGTATCTCCGGGATGACCTCGACACCTGGCTAGAGAATCACCGGACTTCCGTGAATGAAACGCAGGGGGTGCGAAAATGAGCCACCCAACTCTGGAACAGTTTCTTTCCGAACATCAGGTTCCCCGCGACTTGGTCGATTTCACGGGGGCTTTCCCGCCGAAGCGCTTTGACGGCCTCGGGACGGATACACGCTGGGTTTGGAGCGCCGAGAAAAAATTGAAAAGCGGTCGTCTCGTTCAGATCGTAAAAGTCGGCGACTGGAAAGACTCCGATCTCGACGCGAGATGGATCTCAGAATCGGGATTAGCCGGAGAGGAGCGGAGCGAACTCGACCGGAGGATCGAAGAGGAACGTGTCCGGATGAACGCGGAGCGAGCCCAGGCCGCTGAGAATGCAGCTAGTTTTGCCGAGACGAAATTCAGCCAAGCGAAGTCCGATGGACACTCCCCTTACTTCGCTAGAAAAGGTCTTGGGCCGGGCCTCTACGGCTGCCGACTCGATGGCGACGGCGAAACTGCCCTGACGCTCGTGCCCGCGAGAAACATCGAAGGGAAGCTTGTTGGAATTCAGACCATTCTTGCCAAGGCTCCGAATGATTCTCCCGACAAACTCTTTACTCGGGGTATGGCGACCAAGGGAGCGTTTCATGTGGTCGGGTCCCTCGACGAGTCGGGGACCGCGTGGTTCTGCGAGGGAATCGCGACGGCCATCTCATTTCATGATGCTACCGCGTTTACGGTGGTTTCTTGCTTTAATGCAGGAAATCTCCGTCCGGTCGCCGAGTCTTTCCGGAAAAAGTACCCAAAATTGAAGATGAAAATTTTCGCCGACAACGACCAATGGAAAGATACCGGGAATACTGGGGTTAAAGCCGCCATCGACGCGGCGCGGGTGGTGAACGCAGAAATCTCCGCGCCTCTTTTCTCCGATGCAGACTCCGGAAAGAAACCGACCGATGCAAACGACCTTCATGTCCTGCGCGGAAAAGAAGCCGTACTGGCAGCGGTGAGAAAAACTTATCCGGCCCCTCCGGCGAGGAAAGGGGGGAAACCCGAGGATGCCGCAGCGACGGCCCTCCTAGCGCTTCTCGATTGGGAAAATAATTTCGAGAAAATCAAGGAAGACATCGGACTACTATTTCATCCGACCACTCTCCTTGGCCTTACAGCGATTCGAGAATTCTATCCGGCTGAATTCGCTCGCGTAAAACTCGCACTGAAAGGTTTAAAGAACTTTTCGGGCCGGGATTTCGATCGGGCGATGAAGTCGGCCGAGCCTGCTCCGGAGGACGCACCGCGCCCGAACGAGATTTATTTCGTCGCGAAGAATCGGACATTCATGAACGTGCGAACTTCTCGCGGTGAATTCGTGCAAGAACTTTGTGGATTCGCCGCAAATATTGAGGAGGAATGTATTTACGATGATGGAGTCGAACGTACCCGGCATTTTTTGATCGCAGGAATCTTGGGAAACGGAAAAAAAATGTCTCCGATTGATGTCCCCTCGCGCGAATTTCCCGCGATGAACTGGTGGATGGATGGATGGGGTGCGCGGGCGATCATCAACGCGGGGAGCACGAGCAAAGACCACCTGCGTGCGGCGATTCAAATCTTGTCCGGCGATATTCCGACGCGGGAAGTTTTTACGCACACCGGTTGGCGGAAAACTCCGGCAGGAGATCCTGTTTACCTTCACTCGGGCGGGGGCCTGACGAAGGACGGCCTCTCGAAAGAATTTCAGGTCAAACTGAGCGGGAACCGGATGAGTCTGTTCACTCTCCCGGAACCGTCGGATACCGAGACGACGAAACGGATGGTCCGGACCGCCCTCGATTTTCTCTCGATTGCGCCGCTGAAGATCAGCCTTCCACTTTTCGCCGCAATCTTCCGAGCCCCGCTCGGGGCCTTCCTGCCGAACGACTTTGCCCTATTCGTCGTCGGAAAGACTGGCGTGTTTAAGAGCGCGGTAACGGGTGTCGTTCAATCCTTCTATGGGAGTGGGTTCGATGAGCGAAATCTTCCCGGGAACTGGAGTTCGACGGATAACGCCCTCGAACGGCTCGCGTTTCTCACGAAGGATGCCATTCTTGTGATCGACGACTTCGCCCCTCGCGGGAGCCAGAACGATGTCGCACAGATGAATAAGAAGGCCGACCGTTTCTTCCGGAACATCGGAAACCAAACGGGCCGGGGCCGGATGCGAGCGGATCAGAGCCTTCGCCCAGAGAACCCTCCCCGGGCTTTGGTCATCGCCAGCGGCGAGGAAGTCCCCACCGGCCAAAGCCTTCGCGCACGGACCCTCATCGTAGAAATCCCGCCCGGCGCGGTGAATCTCGAAGCATTGACTCGCTTCCAAGCGGCTGGCCGGAGCGGTGAGCTGGTTTCGGCAATGTCCGCGTTTCTGATCTGGATGGCCTCGAAGAACAGCGAGCATCAAACGACCATCCGAAAACGACGCGACGAACTTCGGACCACGATGCTCGGAAACGGCACGCACCGCCGGACCCCGGACCTATTGGCGAATCTCGCCGTAGCGGTGGAGCTGTTTTCCGAGTTCGCCACGGACATCGGGGTTATGACGGCGGAGGAGAAGTCCGCATTTTTGACATCGTCTACCGAGGCGCTTACGGAAATCGGGCTCGAACAAGCACGGTACATCGCTGAGGAAGACCCGACCGGCCAGTTCATGAATCTTCTTCAAGCGGCGATTCTTTCCGGCCAGGCCCACGTCGCCGACGCGAAGGGAAATCTGAGCGGTCCTCCGGATGCCGAATTCTGGGGATACTCGGGTACAAGCCCG
>Ga0075163_10010597_pt1 | contig 12057 bp, 11 predicted proteins | sample JI1023141ADNA_FD_71478 | JGI IMG/M metagenome (GOLD analysis project Ga0075163, IMG submission 71478) | Wastewater effluent complex algal communities from Wisconsin, to seasonally profile nutrient transformation and Carbon sequestration -... | ecosystem: Engineered > WWTP > Effluent > Algae...
AAGGCCTACGCCGCCTGCTCCAACATGCCGCGCTTCGGCCACATGAGCCTGCTCGACGAGCAGCAACTGCGCCACGTGATGGCGCTGCTGCTCGATCCGAAGTCGCCCGTCAATCAATAGCGGCCGGTCGGGTCCACGCAAAAGGCCGCCCTCGGGCGGCCTTTTGCATGTTGGCCGGCGCGCGGCCTACATCAGCGCATCGGCCCAGATGTTGCGCGCCCAGGCCTGGGCGTAGCGGCCCTCGAGATCGGAGCGCACGTCCGACACGCCACCCGAGCCGCCAATGGTGCGGAAGGTCTTCTGCGTGGGCACGTACTCGTGCACGCTGGCCACGTGGATCACATGCGCATCGTCGACGAAGCTCATGCACACGTTGGTGAGCATCGGGTGGGGGTTGATCTCCAGGCCCTTGAGCTCAGCCACGATCGCGGCGGCCGTGACCTTGGCGTGCGAGTTGGCCATGTGCCCCGACTTGGGCATGCCAGCCGCCACCTGGATGGCGTCGCCGATGACGTGGATGTTCTTCTGGACGGTGGACTCGAAGTTCAGGAAATTGACGTGGCACCAGCGGGCATTGGCATTGGCCAGGCCGGTCTGCACCGCGAGTTCGCCGGCGCGCATGCTGGGCAGCACGTTGAGCACGTCGGCCCTCACGTCGTCCTGCACGTCGAACTTCACGGTGTTGGTCCTGGCATCCACCGCCACCGCCTTGTGCTGAGCGCGGTACTCCACCATGCCGGGATACAGCTCCGACCAGGCCTTCTTGAACAGCGGCCCCTTCGACGTGACGTCGGGGTTGCCATCAAGGATCAGCACCTTCGACTTCGGCTTGGCGCGCTTGAAGTACGCAGCCACCACGCTGGCCCGCTCATACGGGCCGGGCGGGCACCGGTACGGCGCCTCGGGAATGACGATGGCGTAGGTGCCGCCGTCGCGCATGGACTCCAGTTGGCGGCGCAGCGCAAGCGTATCGGCCCCGGCCTTCCAGGCGTGAAGGATCTGGCCGGCAGCATTGGCTTCCTGCAGGCCCTGCACGCTGTCCCACATCATGTCGATGCCTGGCGAGATGACGAGCTTGTCATAGGCCACCGTGCCTCCGCCAGCCAGGGCCACGGTGCGCTTGGCCGGATCGACCGAGCTCACGCGGTCCTGCACGATGCGCACGCCGTGCTTGCTCGACAGGCCCGTGTAGGGATTGGTGATGTCGGCGATCTGGCGCTGCCCGCCGATCACCAAGTTGGACATCGGGCACGAGACGAACTGCGCGTTGGGCTCGATCATCATCACGTCGATGCTGTGATCGGACAGGAGCCGGATGTACTTGGACACCGTGGCGCCGCCGAACCCTCCACCCACCACCACCACCTGGGCACGGGAGGCCGAGCCGGTGGAGGCGCAGCCCGACAGGCTGGCCAGCATCCCACCCGTGGCTCCGCCCAGGAACAGGCGCTCTAGAACTTGTCTGCGGTCGAGCATGGTGCCGGCCCTCACTTCTGCGCGGCGAAGTACTTCGCCACTTCTTCGAGTTGCTCTTGCGAATAGCCCTTGGTGATCTGGTGCATGATCGTCGCGGGGCGCTGTCCGGTGCGGAAGGCCAGCAACTGCGTCAGCGTGTAGTCTGCCGGCATGCCAGCCAGGCGGATCAGGGCCTCGCCCTCGACCGCGCGGCCGTCGGTGCCGTGGCAGGTGGCGCAGGTGGCGGCCAGCGCGCGACTGCGCAGGCGCTGCGTCTCACCGGACTGGGCCTGGGCAGCCGATGCCAGGCCGGCCAGCAGCAGCAAGGCCGCCAGCGATCGTGCCGTCGCGCAGCTCGTGCGGCGCTCGGCGCCGGTTCGGGTGTCCATGGTTCGCATCTCCTCTTGCGCGCAATTGCACGCTTGTCTTCGCAAGTCTGCCCAGCGTATAGTGTCTCGAATATCACTACATCTGCATGTAGCGTTATCCCTATGCGCCTGATACACACACTGAGTCGCCAAGCCAGGTCTGCCGGCTTGGCATTGCGTCGGCGCACTGCCTCGCTGGGCTGCGCCATCGGTGCGGCACTCGCAGCGACCTTGCCAGCGGCGGCGCCTGCGCAGCCGGTTTCGAGCGGCGGCGTGAAGATGGAGGCCACGCAGGTCGCCCCGAACACCTACTTCGTGCAGGGCGAGGCCGCGATGGGCTCGGCCGCCAACCGGAACTTCATCTCCAACGCCGCCTTCGTGGTTGCCGACGGCGGCGTGCTGGTGATCGACGCGCTCGGCTCGCCGCCACTGGCCGAGCAACTGCTGGCCCTGATCCGCCGCACCACGTCGCTGCCCATCCGCTACGTGGTCGTGACCCATTGCCACGCCGACCACATCTACGGGCTGCAGGTGCTTCAGGCCACCGGCGCGAAGATCGTCGGGCATGTGGGCTGCCGCGACTACCTGGCCTCCGACACCGCGCGGCTTCGTCTGCAGGCCAGTCGCGACGAACTGTTCCCGTGGATCGACGAGCACACCCGCCTGGTGGCGCCCGATGTTTGGATGGGCGACAACGGGCGCGAGGACGACCTGCTGCTGCACATCGGACGCAGCGTGTTCGTGGTGCGCCACGCCGGCCCGTCGCACACGCCGGAAGACCTGGTGGTGTACGCACGCGACAGCGGCGTGCTGTTTGCAGGCGACATCGTGTTCCGCGGCCGCATTCCGTTTGTCGGGCAGGCCGACAGCCGCAAGTGGATCAGCGCACTCGATCGACTGCTCGAACTGCGTCCCACGATGCTGGTGCCCGGCCACGGCCCGGTGTCGCCCCAACCGGCCGAGGACCTGGTGCTGACGCGCGACTACCTCGCCTACCTGCGCCAATCCATGGGCGAGGCGGCAACCAACCTCGAGCCCTTCGATGAGGCCTATGCGCGCACCGATTGGTCGCGCTATGCTGGCCTGCCGTTGTTTCGCGCGGTCAACCGCATGAACGCCTACAACACGTACCTGCTGATGGAACAAGCACCGAAATGAGCGCGGCCGAGCCATCCGCGCGCCGCCGCTTGCTGGTTGCAGCGTGGGCTGCCGGCGCAAGTGCCGGTGCGGCGCTGCCATTGTTCGCCCTCGCCGCACCCGCCGCCAAGGGGGAGCCCGTGGCCTGGCCCGAGGTGCGGCTGCTCGATGGCAGCCCCATGCCGGCACCGAGCGCAAGCGGCAAGGCGGCCGTGGTGGTGTTCTTCTCCACCACCTGCCCGTTCTGCGCTCGCCACAACCAGCATGTGCAGGCGCTTCTGCGCCAGACCTCGGGACTGCCCTTGCAAGTGCTCGGAGTGGCCCAGGACAAGGACCCGCAGGCCGTGCGACGCTATCTTGCCGCGCGAGGCCACGGCTTCGCGGTCACGCTGGCCGACAAGGAACTGCACGAGGCGCTGTCCGCACGACGCGTGATCCCGCTCACCTGCGTGATCGACCGACACGGCCGGCTGCGCGAAGTGATCCCCGGGGAGATGTTCGCCGAGGACGTGCTCGAACTGGCCCGCTGGGCGCGGGAGGCTTGACATGCTGCCTCGGTCGACATCGGCGCCCTGGCGCGGCGCGCTGGCCACGGCGGCGGCTTGTGCGGCCGCCGCGGCGCTGGCCGATGCCGGCCCGCCTGAATTCCGCGGTGCCGACCTCGGGCTGGGCGCCCGGTTGATTCGCGAGCACCAGTGCAGCGAATGCCACGTGAGGCGCGTGGGCGGCGACGGCAATGCCATCTATCGGCCGCTCGGCCGCATCAGCACGCCCGCCAAGTTGCTGACCATGGTGGAGGTCTGCAATACCGAGCTCAACCTGGGCATGTTTCCCGAGGACGTGGCCGCCGTGGCCGCGGTACTGCAGCGCGACCACTACCGGTTCAAGTGAAGGCCCGGCCCGGGCGGTTTATAAGTCTGTAAGCATAGAATCAGATTCAACGCACTTCGAGGGCCCGGGGCCATGAGCGACACCACCACCGGCACCGCTGCAAGCACCGACGCCGCCAAGATCGAGGCCACCGACAGCGAGACCGCCAACAGCGACGCCGTCTTCGAAACCGTGGCCGAGTTGTTCTCCCTGCTGTCCACGCCCATCCGGCTGCGCATCATCGGTGCGCTGTGCAACCAGGAAAAGAACGTCTCGCAGCTGCTGACCGAGATCGACACCACGCAGCCCAACATGTCGCAGCACCTGTCCACGCTGTACCGCGCCGGGGTGCTGGGCAAGCGCCGCGAGGGCACGCAGATCTACTACCGGCTCGAGAGCGAGCGCGTGGCCACGCTGTGCCGCGCGGTGTGCACGCAGGTGGCGATCGAGCTGGATTCGCCGACCGGGGTCGACCGCAGCGATCGCCTGCTGTTGCGCAGCGCCCACTGAGGCGCCCGGCGCGCGCCGGGACGGGTGCAGATGCGCCCTAGCGCACCTTGCCCAGCAGCACCTGCACGTCTTCCAGCACCGCGGCCAGCTCGCCTTCGCGCCGCGCATCGGGCGCGAGGCGGCTTTGCAGTTCCTGCTGCATGAAGCACACGGTCATGCGCACATAGGCGCTGTCGAGTGCCTTGCGCACCGCCGCCATCTGGCTGGCGATCTGCAGGCAGGGCTCGCCCTCCTCGATCATGCGTTGGACACCGCGCAGCTGGCCTTCGGCGCGGCGCAGGCGGTTGAGCAGGTCGGTGCGAGAGCTTTCGTCGTTGAGTTGGGCCATGGTGCAGGACTCCGGTACCGCCGCAACTGGCGGATCAGCCTGCATTGTCGCCGCGCGCGGAACCGGGTCGCTTGCCATGATGCTGTGGCCCTGATCGGAGCTCAGCGCGCGCAGGCGGCGGCCTCGGGCACGCCCAGCTTCTTCAGGATCATGCCCAGCGGACACACGTTGGTGAAGCCGAACTGCAGCAGGTTGGCGCCGACGAAGGCGGTGAAGGCCAGCCACCAGTGGCTGACGAACACCGGGCTGGCGTCCACCCCGAGGGCCAGGGACAACAGGATGAACAGGCCTGCGAAGACATGGATGTAGCGGTCGACGGTCATGGGATCACTCCTTGGAAGTGGGGGCGGTGGGGGAAGACTCCGGCCCGGCGGATGCCGCCGCGTGGCGGTCGACATGCCTGGACCGATATGCCGAGAAATACAGTACCGGGATCACCACCAGCGTGAGCAGCGTGGAGACCAGGATGCCGAAGATCAGCGACACGGCCAGGCCGTTGAAGATCGGGTCGTCGAGGATGAAGAAGGCGCCGATCATGGCGGCCAGGCCGGTCAGCGCGATGGGCTGGGCGCGCACCGCCGCCGACGCCACCACGGCCTGGTCGAAGGGCATGCCACGGGCCACCTGCAGCTCGATGAAGTCGACCAGCAGGATCGAATTGCGCACGATGATGCCGGCCAGCGCGATCATGCCGATCATCGACGTGGCGGTGAACTGCGAGCCCAGCAGCGCGTGGCCCGGCATCACGCCGATGATGGTGAGCGGGATCGGCGCCATGATGATCAGCGGCGTGAGGTAGCTGCGGAACTGCGCCACCACCAGCAGGTAGATCAGGATCAGGCCCACGCCATAGGCGGCGCCCATGTCGCGGAAGGTCTCGTAGGTGATCTGTGATTCGCCGTCCCACTTCAGGGCATATTGGCGGTACGGGTCGCTGGGCTGGCTGATCCAGTACTCGCCCAGCGCGCCGGTGCCCGGCAGGGCCGCGGCGGCCAGGTTCGGGCGGATCGCGAAAAGCCCGTACAGCGGCGAGTCGAGCTTGCCGGCCATGTCGCCGATGACGTAGCTCACGCCGTGCAGGTCCTTGGTGAACAGCGGCTTGTCGATCACGCCCTGCTCCACCCGCACCAGTTCCGACAGCGGCACCAGCTGGCCGGTGGCCGCGCGCAGCGGCAGAGCCAGCAGCGCGTCGAGGCCCACCTGCGATTCGCGCGGCAGTTGCAGCCGCACCGGCACCGGGTACTTGGCCTGGCCGTCGTGCAGCCAGGCCGCATCGGCGCCCGACAAAGCGGCCTGCACCGTCTGCGCCACCACGGCCACCGGAATGCCCAGCGACTCGGCCTTCTGGCGCTGTACGCGCAGGAAGGCGCGCGGTGCGTCCTCCTTCAGCGAGGTGTCGATGCCGACGATGCCCGGCGTCTGCGCAAAGCCCTTGGCGATTCGGGCGGCCAGCCGCTGGCGGCCGGCCTCGTCGGGGCCGTAGACCTCGGCCACCAGCGGGCTGAGCACCGGCGGGCCGGGCGGCACCTCCACCACTTGCAGGCGCGCGCCGTGCCGGGCGGCGATCTGCTCCAGCGCCGGGCGCAGGCGCTGCGCGATGGCGTGGCTCTTATCGCTGCGGTGGTGCTTGTCCACCAGGTTGACCTGCAGGTCACCCTGGTCGGCGTCGGCGCGCAGGTAGTACTGGCGCACCAGGCCGTTGAAAGTGATCGGGCTGGCCGTGCCGGCGTAGCCCTGCAGGTTGAGCACCTCCGGCTGCTTCGACAGGAAGGCGCCCAGCTCCTGCAAGGCGGCCGCGGTGTTCTCCAGCGGCGTGCCGGCGGGCATCTCGACGACGAGCTGGAACTCGCTCTTGTTGTCGAAGGGCAGCATCTTCAGCACCACCCACTGCACCAGCGTGAGGCCCACCGACAGCGCCAGCGCGGCCAGGATGCCGGCCAGCAGCAGCCAGCGCTTGCGGGCGCTGGCCAGCAGCGGCATCAGCAGCGCCTGGAAGAACCGCGGCAGCCTGGCCGTGGGCGCGTCGACGCCGGTCGCCGCAGCGCCATGCCCGCCTGCGGCGTGCGACTTCATCAGCTTCAGCGCCAGCCACGGCGTGACCGTGAAGGCAATGGCCAGCGAGATGGCCATGCCCAGGCTCGAGTTGATCGGGATCGGGCTCATGTACGGGCCCATCAGGCCGCTGACGAAGGCCATCGGCAGCAGCGCGGCGATGACGGTCAGCGTGGCCAGGATGGTCGGGCCGCCGACCTCGTCCACCGCGACGGGGATGATGTCGCGCAGCGCCTTGCCCGGCTCGAGCTGCTGGTGGCGGTGGATGTTCTCCACCACCACGATGGCGTCGTCCACCAGGATGCCGATCGAGAAGATCAGCGCGAACAGCGACACCCGGTTGAGCGTGAAGCCCCAGGCCCAGCTGGCGAACAGCGTCGCCATCAGCGTGAGGATGACCGCCGCGCCGACGATCACGGCCTCGCGCCGGCCCAGCGCCAGGCCCACCAGCAGGATCACCGAGCCGGTGGCGAAAGCCAGCTTCTGGATCAGCTTGTTGGCCTTCTCGGCGGCGGTCTCGCCGTAGTCGCGTGTGATGGTGGCCTCGATGCCATCGGGAATCACGGTGTTGCGCAGTTCGTCGAGCCGGGCGCGCGCGGCCAGGGCCACGTCCACCGCGTTCTGGCCGGGCTTCTTGGTCAGCGTGAGCGTGACGGCCGGTTGCGCGGCGCCACCGGCGGGCGCCGAGGCGCCGGGCGAGGGTTCGCTGCCCTGCCCCTGGGTGTGCCAGACATAGCGCTGGGCCTGAGCCGCCCCGGCCTCCACCTGCGCCACCTCGCGCAGGTACACCGGACGGCCGGCGTTGACGCCGACCACCAGGTCGCCCACCTCGTCGGCACTGCGCAGGAACTCGCCCGTCTGCACCGACAGCATGCGCTGCGAGGCACCGTCGACCACCGCGCCGGCCGGCATGCCGAGGTTGGCCGCCGCCAGCGTGGCCTTCAGGCGCAGCACGTCGACGCCGCGTTCGCGCAGGCGGGTGGGGTCCAGCGCCACCTGCACCACGCGGCCGGGGCCGCCGATGGTCTGCACCTCGCGGGCACCGGGCACGCGCTTCAGTTCGGCCTCGAGCGTGTGGGCCACGCGCTCCAGGTCGGCAGCGCTGCGCCCGTCGCGGGCCCACAGCGTGATGCCCAGGATGGGCACGTCGTCGATGCCCTTGGGCCGCACGACGGGTGCCAGCGTGCCCAGGTCGCGCGGCAGCCAGTCCTGGTTGGCATTGAGCACGTCGTACAGGCGCACCAGCGCCTCGGTGCGCGGCACACCCACCTTGAACTGCACCGTCAGCAGCGCCATGCCGGGCCGCGAGACGGAGAAGGTGTGCTCGATGCCGGCGATCTGCCCCAGCACCTGCTCGGCAGGGCGGGCCACCATGGCCTGCACGTCGGCGCTGCTGGCCCCCGGGAAGGGGATCATCACATTGGCCATCGTGACGTTGATCTGCGGCTCTTCCTCGCGCGGCGTCACGAGCACGGCGAACAGGCCCAGCAGCAGTGCCACCAGGGCCAGCAGCGGTGTCAGCGCATTGGACTGGAAGGCAGCGGCCAGGCGGCCGGAAATGCCCAGGCGCGTGGGGTCGACCCCCGTCGTGGCATGGGTCGATGCGGCATCACTGGCCACGATGTCGTGTGTCACGGGGTCGTTCGTCACGGCGTCGGTTGGCATGCCGGGCTGCCCGCTCACTGCGCCGCAGGCGTGGCACCCGCCAGGCCCGCCTTGACGGCGTCCAGGGCGTAGCGCTCGCCACCCTTCAGACCCGCCAGCACCTCGACGCTGCCGGTGCCCCGGTCGACGCCCGCACGCACGGCACGCAGCACGAAGCCCTGGTCGCGCACGACATAGACGGCCGTCAACTCCCCGCGCCGCAGCAAGGCGGCGCTCGGCACGGTCAGTGCCTTGGCCGTCGCTGCCGCCGCGGCAGGAGCCCCGACGAAACTGACTCGCACCGACTGTCCCGGCGACAGCGACGCGTCGCCGGAGGCCAGGGCGGCCGGCAGGTCCAGGCGCCATTCGGTGGTCTGGGATACCGGATCGGTGGACGGCAGCACCGTGCGGCTGGCCGGCACGATGCTTCGGCCGTCGGGCAGCAGCACGCGAACGTCGCGCGCCTGGCGTGCCTGGGCCGCCATGGAAGCCGGCACCTGCACCACCGCGCGCAAGGCGCCGGGTGCGTAGACGGTGGCGATCGGCCGGCCCGGCGAGGCCAGGTCGCCAGCCTCGACATGGGTGGCCAGCACGATGGCATCGAAGGGCGCCGCCACATTGCTGAAGCCGCGCGCCAGCGCCGCCTGGCTGCGCCCGGCCTGGGCCTGGGCCAGGCCGGCCTGCGCCGCCTTCAATTGAGTCTCGGACACGTCGAGCGCCGCCTGGCTGACGAAGCCCTGCGCCCGCAGTTCGCGGTTGCGGTCGGCCTGGACCCGGGCATTGCGGAACTCGGCCTCGGCCTGCGCCACCCCAGCCTCACTGCGCTGCAGGCCGGCCTGCAGATCGCGCTCGTCCACGCGGGCCAGCGCCTGGCCGGCCTTGACGCGGTCGCCCGCCTTGACGTTGAGCGCCAGCACGTTGCCGCCCACCTGAACCGAGATGGTGGCCTGGCGCACCGGCTGGATCACGCCGTCGAGCGTGAGCCCGAAGGCGGTGTCGGCCTCGCGCGCCAGCGCGGTGGCAACCGGCAAGGCACCGTCCGCCGGGGCGGTTGTGCCAGCCTCGGCGGCGTGCAGGGCGATCAGGCCAGCGGCTGCGGCGACCACCGCACTCAACCAGCGGACCGGCTTTCCATCAGAGACTTGTCTTATACCCATCAGGGTATCTTACAGCATACCCATACAAGTATGCAAGCCGATCAGGCCGCCGAGCACCGGGGCCGGCCGTCGGCGGCGGCCGGCGTCGGCAGATCAAGGCTCGCCCAGCACCGGGTTGACTGCCCCGTTGCCCGCTCGGACACCTTCGCTCATGACCAGGCCCTCGGAGAGCACCAGGCCCTCGCTCATGACCAGGCCTTCGCTCATCACGAGCCCTTCGCTCATCACCAGGCCCTCGCTCATGACCAGGCCTGTGCCGCTCACCGTCCAGGCATTGGTGAAGATGCCACTGCCCGAGCCGAGCCAGCCGCTCAGCACGCTGCCGGTCGAGAACACCCCGGTGCTGCCAAGGTACGAACTGCGGCCCGCCATCGAGTCGGCGTAGATCAAGCCTGCCGTCAGCAGCGGCCGGTTCGTCACGGGGATGTCGGTGAATCCGCTGACGAACCCCGTACCCGCCCAGTAAGTCGGCGTGCGCAGGCGCAGCACGCTGCCGGCCCATGTCAGGCGTGGGTCCCAGATCGCCTGGTACCGGCTGAAGAGCGCCGGGCCGCTCATCACGTGCCGGCCGCCGACAAAGACCATCGCGGACCAGGTGAAGAAACCTGTATTGCCCAGACCCACCGGTGTCGGCACCTCCATGCCGGGCGCGAGCATCGCATCGCCCGGGTTCAACTTGCCGGCGGTGATGGCCGTGGCCAGGTCCGTGCGCACTGAACGAGCCAGCGCCACAGCACCCGTCACGTTGAGTTGCCCCGCCCCCTGGCTCATCAGGTTGGCACCGGTCACCGGCTGGGCGGAATATTGCAGCATCGCCTTGATCAACGGGGGGGTCAGGCCGGGGTTGGCCTGCAACATCAGGGCCACCGCGCCCGACACCACGGGCGCCGAGACGCTGGTGCCGCTGAGCAACATCAGGGTGCTGCCTTCGGCCGACGTGCCCGTGACGCCGGCACCCGCGCCCGAATAGCGCAGGCCCGAGTGCTTGTTGGCCAGCGCGTTCCAACCCCGGTCGGACAGCCAGGCCGCGGCGCCGACGACACGGTTGCCGGGCGCCACCAGGTCGGGCTTGAGCAGGTTGTCGATCACGCGCTTGCCCGAGGCATCGACATAGCTGCCGCGCGTCGGACCGCGCGAACTGAAGCCGGCCACCGTGTCATCGGTGCGGGCATCCGTCGCGTGGAAGTTGGTGGCGCCCACGGTGATCACCGACGGGTCGTTTCCCGGCGCCGCGATGGCACCGTACTGCGTCTTGCCCGCGCTGTTGAGCCCGTTGTTGCCCGCCGAGACCACCACCGTGATGCCGGCGGCCACCGCACTGCGCGCCGCCATGCACAGCGGATCGGTCTGCCAGGTTTCGGTGGACGAGGCCGCGATGCTCAGGTTGAGCACGCGGATGTTGTATTCCTTGGCGTGGTAGATCACCCACTGGATGCCTTCGATGGCATCGCTCACCGTGCCGTTGCCGTCGGCGTCGAGCACCTTCACGTCGTAAAGCGTGGCATTGCGCGCGATGCCGTAGAAGCCGTTGTAGGTGCCGCCGGCCGCCAGCTTGCCGGAGCCCGCCGCCATCGAAGCCACGTGGGTGCCGTGGCCGTACAGGTCCTGCGCCGAACCCCCGTCGTTGGCAACCAGGGCCTCGTAGCTCTTCTGTGCCGCACTGCCCGGCTGCAGCGCCAGCAGGTTGCCAGCCCCGGCCGACCAGTTGGCCACGTTGCTGTTGAGCATGTTCACATGCCGGCCGATGCGGGTCCGCCCGGTCGCCTTGTTGTCCTGGAACATGCTGTGCTTGTGCATCAGGCCCGAGTCGAGGACGGCAATGCCCACCCCGGCCCCGTCCAGGCCGGTCCAGGTGCCCGGATCGCTGGTGCCGCGCACGCTGCCCGCCTTGGTGCCGGTGATGCTCTCCAACTGGCTGAAGACCGGGCTCACCGTGCGATTGGGCGACAGCCCGACGACGTCGTCGCGTTCGGCCAGTACCTTGACCTGGGCTGCCGGCAACTGCACCGTGAGCGCGTGGATGGCGCCATGGCGCACCAGCACCGAGCCGCCCAGCGCCTCGACCTGGGCACGCAGCGCGCGCATCTCGGGATCGACCCCATCGCCCACCACGATCATCTGGACATGGTGCCTGCCACCCACGTCGCGCGACCAGCGCAGGCCCGGCCTGGCGCGGCCGTCGATGCCTTCTCCGAGGTCCGCGGCGATCTTGGCGTGGGCGGGCCTGGTCATCCACCTGGCCTGCAAGGTTTCCGCGGCCGTCGATGCCATGGCGAACGCGAACAGGGCCGAGCCCAGTGTCCATGAAAGTCCGAGTCGCCTTGCATGGGTCGGGGCGCGAGACCGTGACGGGAACCGCATGTGAATACCCTCGTTAGATTGGAAGCAACGAAGGAATTGTCGGCAGCCGACCCCTCAGTTGGTCGGTTATGAAATGCCAATGTCGCTCGTTTTCGGTGTCATTTCACAAGCCGAAAAAAAGGCCGGGATTCGGGTCGAATCCGGCCTCATCGTCAGGGGCTTTCGGCCGCCACAA
>Ga0075163_10010598_pt1 | contig 12055 bp, 6 predicted proteins | sample JI1023141ADNA_FD_71478 | JGI IMG/M metagenome (GOLD analysis project Ga0075163, IMG submission 71478) | Wastewater effluent complex algal communities from Wisconsin, to seasonally profile nutrient transformation and Carbon sequestration -... | ecosystem: Engineered > WWTP > Effluent > Algae...
TTTACAGGCGAACATTCAGGGCAGCTTGAAAAATACAAAAAATCGGCAGAAGAATGGTGTGCTGAAAACAACTTTGAATTAGTACCAATTTACTTAAAAACTGGTAGCGAATCCGACACTAATCTAAAAGGGATAAAAACCAAGGGATTTGAAATTTTTAGCAGACAAGAATTTATTAACCTATTAGAAAAGAACTTAGAAATACGTAATGATATTTTTATAGACTTTAAAGAGCGGCTAAAAACCTTGCATATTTCATACACCGAATTTGAAAATAAGATCCTAGACGAATGGACGGATTTATGTTGGATAGGGTTTTATCAACTTCTTGAAAATGAAATCAAATTGGTAAACTGGGGTTTAGTAAATAATCCTGCAGGTGGCTTTTGGAATGCAGTTCTTAATTGGGAATATTGGAATGACTTTCCTGTTTATATACAAATAGAACAAGGTAAATTGTGTTTTAAAATCTCAACAGACCCAGAAGAGGTGGAACTGGATGAAACTTTTGACAAACGTTTGGTTAGAGAACAATGGTCCAATATTATCATAAGAACGGCAAATGCCTTAGGACAATTTGAGGTGAGACGACCTGATAGATTTGGATACGGGAAATATATGACCGTTGCAATTGTTGATAGAGATAACTGGCTGGGTCATGGGAACGAAAAAATCAATAGTGAGATAGTTATAAGAAAATTAAAAGAATATAAAGAGATGATGTTTTCTTGTTTAAAATTATCACAACAACAATTAGCTACGGAAACAACTTAATTAAAAAATATTATCCCGTTAACGATTTAAGAAATATTATGCAAAATATCGACGCGTATTTAGAAAACATGGATACTCTCTTTTTGGAATTATATAGAGAGTTCCAAAAACAACCTACTGTTGCTCGGGATAATTTACCACCATTTGGCGGTATATATGTCTTTTATCAAAATGAACGTCCGATTTACGTAGGCCGGGCTGATAATATTCGAAAAAGAATACAATTGCACACCAGGCCGAGTTCTGGAAGTGAAAGTGCAAACTTTGCGTTCAATCTTGCAAAATTGGATTTTATTGAGAAATTAAGTGAAACCAAATTTGGAAGGAAAGAGCTAATGAAAGATGAAGATTTTATAAAGGCATTTTCTGGGCACAAAGAGATGCTCTTTGCATCGACAATAAAATGCATAAGAGTGGACAATGATATAATTCAAACTATGTTTGAACCATACCTAGCACTCAAACTTGGAACATATCCAAAAAACAATTGCTTTAAAAACCATTAATATGATTAATGTAATTCCAGATCCTGATACTGGCAAAATAATTCAGATTCAATATCAACACAATAATTATGAAAAAGAAATTGAGGTTTACGTAGCTGTTGTTACAAATAATAATAATCCAGGTAATGTAGGAACTATTCTTGAAACGTATCGAAAAATGTCTTCAGGGGCAGATTCGGATGCAGAAACTTATTTTAAGCAAAAACAAACATTAATTACCAAATACATCGGAAGAACTTCAATTTCCTTTCTAAACTTTACACCTGACCATATAATATGCTTTTTTCCGAATGATGTCAACAGACATAATATATTGAAGCTATTTTTAGAAAAAATAACCAAGATATACAATAATAGGGTTGATATAGATTTCTCGAACTCATTTGTAAAGAATGACCCAAAAAAATCAATAAAAGAAGGGCTCACTGCAGAAGATTATAATTTAGTGCTTAAGGATAATACGCCACTTATTAAAAGCTTACTTATCATTGATGATGTGATAGACACAGGAGATACAATTAACATTTATCTCACTAAATTATTTGAAAAAGGATTTATTAATAATGATACTGTGATTAAGGTTGCTTGTATATATAATAATGCAAAAACTATTAAAAAGGAAAATGTACTAGAAGCTTTGAAAAAAAGTAATCCGAAATAATTTCCTATAGGTTCAATTATTTTTTTTCTCATAATATTCCTCCTCGCCTTTGCCTGATTTTTTGAAGTCTTTCATTTCTTTCAATACCGCTCGAATCTTCGAAATATTTATTTTTTGATTCTGTAAATTATCAAATCTACCCTCACTTATCATTTTTAGGATGTCTTTAGTTTTTAATTTATTATTTTCGCTAAACAGCGACTCGATGGCTTGAAATAAATTATTGTCGTTTACGATTGGACTCTCTGTTTTACTATTCTTTTTAATACCCTTTCGAATTTTTGCCAAGATTTTATTTTCAGACGACTCCTTTTCCACAAACGTTTCCCGCTGAGTTTCAACCTCATTTACTGGCTCTATATGTGAAGCGGAGACTTCATTCAAATTTTTAGCCTCGTTTAATGGTTCTGTGAAAGGCGCTACTTCAATATTTTGTTTACCATTTGACTCTATTGAATTATGAATTTTAAAAAATTTCAAACTTGAATGTGCATAGTAATAATCATAGCAATTCCCGTATCCTAAATAAGCGCCTACCCAATTAATTAATATCTGACATTCGATAGGATAAATGGGTTTATAAAATTTTATTAAATCTCGAAGTGAAGTACTATCTAATTGTTGCCCTTTTTCATTAAACTCGTCAATTAGTTTAAGGAACATTGGAATAATTATGTAAAACCTTTGTCCTTGAACGGACAGATTATTAATAAATTTTGTTGCTGCACTTTCTTTTTCTAACGTACTAACAATGTTTTTTAAATTGATATTCGGGTCTTTTGACTTAATATCCTCAAGTAATTTATATATTTCTGTTTTCTCTAAAATCGTGGAATTAAAAGTTACACTCCTTTCCCTTACTGCTTTTCTGGTCAAAATTTCAGCCGTTCTATAGAAATAACCCAATGTCGTCAATGGATAATAAGCTTGGTACACATACAAAAAAACAAAGTCAATTAATGGTGATGACGGAGAAAGCGAATCAATTTTACCATTTTTCCTAGCTTTTAATGAAGCATTTACGATTTCATCATTAGGATTTCCGAAATTATTATTTTCAAAATCCGATTTAAATAAAGAAGCTAAACAATCCATTCCCTTTTTCGCTTCAGAGATAAAAAATTTATCGTTAATCTCATTGTAACTAGCGCTTGATAATATAGGGGCAGAAAATTTAATTTTATTAGATTTTCTCAGTTCGAGGGCATTTGCACATTCAATTGAGATAGGAAAAATTGCTTCGACATCTACTATATTAATATGAAAAAAATCTAAATTTTCATTTGAGTCTGCTTCACACTCAATTACTAAATAATTTTCATCATAAACAAATGGCAAGTATGCACTAAATATTTGAACTAGCTTTACTTGCAGCTCATCTGATACAACAGGCGATTCTATAACAAGAAATGTAGGGATGTAAAGCTCTCCAAATCTATATAATTGGTCAAATTGTTCGGTACTTATTGGAGCATAAATCTTTTTCATAATTAAAAATCTAATTCAATTTCATCATTATTATTATTTTGAGAAGTTGGCTTGGTTATTGAAATTTCGGAAACAATATTTTCATCATCAATGAATTTTTCAAGTAGTGTATGAGGATTCCCACAATATGATATGTAAAGATTTTTTTTGCATCTAGTCATAGCTACCATTAAAAGTACATCAGGTTTAAACTTGCTTATGTGTAAATCCCAAGATAAGAAAGGTAAAAAAACGTTATCAAAATCCAACCCCTTGGAACTATGGTAAGTCATCAAAATAACATCCTTACGATTTTCTGCATCTTCTAAGCTCCCATGTCCGCTACCAATATATTGAAGTCTAATTTTATTAGATCGAAAGTGCGAATTTAAATTTGTATAGTCTGGGTTCTTCCCATACTTATCTTTTTTTTCTTGCCAGGAGGGGGCATGTAATTGTTCAAGCAATAATTGTGAAAACCTCAAAATATCATCATGTTTCGGTAAAAGAATAACACTCGTTTCTTTTTTGTCCCTGCCTGATGAATCAGGGCCCTTCAAACCTTCTTTATAAACATATTGAACCTCATCTTCCTCATACTCAGCCTTACATAAGCCAATGGACCTATCTGCTGGAGTAAATTCTCGATTCGCACTCCAAATATTCGTAGATGGCAATAATTTTTGAATTGCATTAATAATGGTACGAGTTACTCTATGAACATAGCTTAAACTAATCTCATTTGCATTTAATATTACTCCGATTCTGGCGGGGTCCACCGTTGGCTCATTAATACTAGGAGCAGTTTCATATATAGATTGATTCGCATCGCCAGACACTATAATTTTACCATTGACGTTTAGTCTGCTTTTCATTAAATTCAAAATACTTTCAGGTAAATCCTGAACCTCATCGCAGAAAATATAATCGTAATTTAAGGGTTGGTCTTTGAATTTGAAGTAGGTTAAAACTGGAATATTAGTTGGCATATTAAGCTCTCGCATTCCATTCTTAAACATATCAATCATTGACCAAGTGAATACAACGATACAAGTTTTAACATTAGGTTTTTCCCTCAAAACCTTTCTAAGTTTGTGAACCAATAAAACAGATTTTCCACTACCAGCAAAACCCTTTATCCAAATATTCCTATCGATTTGTTGTCTAAAAAACTCTTTTTGATTAGGGTCAAGTTTTTCCTCGCTTATCATCCAGGCCATAGTTGTTAATATTTAATGAGATTTTCGACACTTTTCGATTTTGTTAGGTTTTTTTCATTCCAGAGCCCTTCTATATTGCGTTTGGGTTGACTTTCTCTAATCAATTTAGCGAAATCATGTTTGCCCAATTCATCAGCAGCAGAAGCAAACCAGCTATACTCCCATTCCAACAACGAATGATTATCAAATTTGTTCTTATATTTTTTAAAAGCGTTTTCAATTAAATCATCGCCGCTATGTGCCTTTTCCTTATTCTTTAATCTTCCTTTTTCTATTAATGCCTCAGGGCCTTCGGGTTCCAATTCCAAAACTTTTTCTAACATTTCATAGAATTTCTTTTTATCAGAATTTTTAAATTGCAAAGCAAGATTGAGTGCAATAGTTGCGTTTTTTGGATTACTATCATGAGCTTTTTGATAATATTCTGTAGCCTTCTCTGTATCACCGGCATTTGAATAAAGGATGCCTATTTCGTTTAAATTGAAATTATTTGGATATAAATCATTCATTTCCTCAAGAGTTTGAGCTGCATATAAATCAAGGCCAGCAGAACGATATGCTTTATAGAGACTTTCAAAACCTTCTTTTGTAGGTCTGCCTCCATTTCTTTCCGCTTGCAAATTGAATTGTTTTTCAGCTATCAACACTGCTCTTTGTTCAGTTGTTTTTTCTGCATTCGAAAATGGAGCCAATGGTTCTGCTATCAACTCACGTCCGTCGATGTATGCCCGTAGGTTTAGTACCTTGTCAGAATTAATTTCAGCAGCAACTTTAACAATTGTGCCTTTTTTATACGATTGCTTTTCCGGAACGTATAATTTGAAATTAAAGAGCATTTTACTTGTATTTCCAATAAAAATTGGAAGTTCAATAATTTCCTGATTGTCCTCAGCTATTTCTAGGTCATCAATCTTATTGATATCGCTGGGAACTTCAGTTCCTGCCGGCAATAATGTAACTGTACCTCCCCTCGTTAAAACAAGTATTGGCTCATTTGTAATTGGCTGAATCAAGTTTTTTTTGAAGCCATTAAAAATTAATGAATGAATAGCTGCCCCTTTGGACACATGCGTTTGCAAATCACTGGGCACAATAATCTCAGATTCGGGAAAATATTTTTTTACAGCATCTCGTATGTATGGGTTCTTTGAACTACCACCAATAAATAGTACATAGTCTATATCCTCTTTATTTTCTAAAGACGCCTTTTTTACCGCTGACTTAATAGGATTGAATACACTTTCAAATTTCTTAATGTATTCATATGCGTTAGATGAACTGACACTTTTAGGGTCACAAAATATTTTCATTGCCATTGCAAATTGGGCATATGATAATTTTGGAGCTTCGAATGTAAAATTTCCGAGCCTTGCAATTTCAATTGGAACATTATATCCCACAGATTCAAACGATTTATCTAATGCCTGGCTAGGAAGAACATTATCACTCGATTTAAGTCCTATCTTTTCACAAATTATTATTTTAAGCTGTTCTGCAGTTTTTAGAAGCCTTGGTAAAATATCCTTTTTTATTTCGCCCTTACGGAAATCAGAAACCTGAAAATTATTTTGAGAAGCAAACTGAGGTAACAAAAATTCCAGAGCCAAATATTTGTCAATATCATCGCCCCCAATTTCATAATATTTCGATATAGACAAATTTTTTGAATACAATCCTTTAACTCCGTGCCCGATTTCTAATATTGATACATCGCAAGTACCAGCTCCAAAATCAAAAACTAAAACATTAATATTTCGATGCTGAGGAACTTTTAATGGCGACTTATCTACCCACGATTGCTCTATATAACTTATAAATGCTGCGTTTGGCTCATCAATTAAAGATTGCTTAGATATGGAAATTCCGTTTTGAGCCAGGGCATCTATCAGTTCCTTCCTTTGGTTAGCTTCGAAGGATGCAGGAATACTCACAGCATACTCAATATTGACAGGTAAATTATTATTTTGGAGGTACTCTTGAATCTTCGTTTTTAAAAATCTTACAAATAACCTTAATGCATCTTTAGGATTTCTTATTTTGATATTTTCACTTTCTATTTCGCAATCATAATACAGTGCTCCAACATCTGTTCCCAATGCAGTCTTAAAAGAATACCAGATATTTTTTCCCAATTTAAAATTTCCATCATGTTTTAAATCTGCAGCTCCTTGGCCAACAATTATTTTGTTTTTTCCAATCGCTTTCAAATATGCAATAACCGTAGGTATTTTTTCTGAAATATGCTTAATCCCGTTTATTAATTCTTGCTCAATAGAAATCGTTCTTGTTTTGAAAGTTGAGGTAGCAATATCATAAGTGGCTATTGAAATCACGGTTGTTGATGTACCGAAATCAATACCTATATAATTCGTATTAAGTATGTCTGTCCCTGATAACCTCGAGGGCAATAAATTATTTAAAGAGATATCCATCATGATTACTTATAATTTAGTTTAGGTATTTGAAAGATACTCAATTGCTATTACTTCTACCTCCTGTCCCGTATTCACATTGGTAATTATTATCGTACTAGAGAGCTTATTATAACCCTTTAAATGAATTTCCTTCTCATTGAAAAGACTTGACTTCGATTTCTTTTCTAACACTTCTACAATCCTTATAGTGCAGCCTTTATCATAGTCATCTGAAATAGTATCGTTAAAAACTAATGCCAATTTATTGATAGCTTCAGAAGTCTCCTTTAAATGATTAAAATAAATCCAGTCATTATGTTTGTATTTAGGACTTAAAGAATCGCCTTTAGCTTGAGATGCAAAAACAGTTTCGGGATACCCACTTAAATTTTCTTTTACTTCCAGCCAGCCATCTGGTTTTGGTGTTTTATGCTCTTTAATGAATTTCTTATAGGCCTTTAGTGGTGAATACACTGGTATATATTTAATAAACATCTCCGAAGCAGGAGGGTCTTGTACAAGCTCAGCTTTTGATTGATGTCTCGTTAAGATCTCATCTGATTCTTTAATAAACTCGTCAAACCCAACAAATTTTTCTCCCATCTCATCTAATTGGGCAGAAAAAATAAGCAATCCCTTATATCCTTTTATCATTCCGTCTCCCGGAATTTCATCAAGCTTTTTAAGTAATGTATTTTTCTTAGTATCAGAAAATATTTCTCCTTTCGTTTCAATTACATAAATGTAATTATCCCTAAAAACAATAAAATCAGGATAGTATTTTTTTGAGCCATAAGTAAAATAAACGTTACGCTGATTTCTAATCCAGAAGTTTGGGTTTTTAAGTTGATATTCAACTTCTGATTGAGCAGCTATAGAAAGCGAATCATCCTCCCCATCTCTTAATGAAACTACATTATGCTCAGATTTATTTCTTTTTAAAATGACATCTGCATATTCAGCTAATTGCATCTCTGGAAATGAATCAAATTTCTCGTAATCATAAATAGATTTTTCATAACCAAAAAAATGATAGTTTGATTCGATTAATTCAATCAACTTATTTCTGTCATGCCTCTTCTGTCTCATTTTATTTTGCACCTGGTCTTCAGGGATACGTAACTCATAATCCTCAAATCTTTTCATTAAATTCCAGCTGTCTGCCTCATTTACTTCTCTGAAATCAAGGCGGAAATAATTTTTTTCAATATGATTGCGATAAAAATAACTAAATGAATTTACAAAGAGGTTCAAGGCTAACTTATCATCACTTTCATCCAATTTGTAGTACTTAAGACCTTTGCCATTGAATTTATCAACATAAGATTGAAATGCATCCTTAACTGTATTGGAATCGGGAAGACAATGCAGATTTTTCTGAACGTGTCCATAAATAGCCTTTATTTCTTTTTCACCAATGGATAGAGTTGTCTCTATCCCGCCACTTTGTTGTAATTGTTTATGATATTCTTTTTTATCAGCGAAAATGTCAACCTCAACAAAAAAAGAATCAGGTCGATATTTAATAAATCTCTTTATTTCATCATTTGACCCGGCAAAACAATTGTCATCTGTATATTTTGAAACCACAGTATCGTAATCGTTTATTAAGTTAATAAGACTAACACCTTCCTTTGCTTTAAAGTCTGCTTTTATGTGAGGCAAATATTTACCTTTCAATAAATTTGATTTAGCCGCATTTACAATAGGTCGTTTAGGCTTATCAAAACTCAAATATTTGTTGTTAAGTCCAAATTCTTGTTGAATTGCAGTAATTACCTCTTCAAAGTTTTTACCCTGGTCGCAAACGATGTGTAATTTCTCTGCCTGCTGTTTAAGCGGGTTAAGGTCATCATCAAATTCTCTAACATCTTTATTTAAACGAACCCCTCTGCCAATAATTTGTTTTACGGACGTTTTAAAATTTGTTTCAGTGTCATTGATGACTGCCATTGTATAAATATTTGGCAGGTCAATACCCTCATCAAGGCGTTGCATATAAACAACAATCTCTACTTCATTTTTACGGATGTTATGAAATTTCTTTTCTGTTTCCTTATCCGAATTCCCATAGTAAAAAATAGTATTTATAGCGGTCTTTTGAATATCAGAGCGAACTAACTCTATATCTCCTTTATAAGTATCATTAAATAAATCTGTAAGTAATGATGTTATTTCTAGATCTTGACCTCTTATTTTATCCAAAATGATACTAATGTTTTCCAAATCATTGGCTAATTCATTTCGGATGTAATCGAAAACCTTTTGCGTATAGACAGTATCTTCTTTCACTTTTATAAATGCTAGCGGTTTTAATCCTCTGCATTTAGGGTCTAATAAAACAGCTTTCCTTTTAAGTAAGTGAATGAAGAAAAGAGTAATCAGTTTTAGTTTTTCTGATTGTAATATTAAATCTTTAGTTTTCCTTGCTTCATTTGCTAATGCTACCGCTCTGACCAATTTTCCGTGCCCATCTTCCAAAAAACGTCTTATGTCATATTTGTAAACAATCTGTTGGTTCTTTTTCTCCTGACCTCTTTCTGCTTCAACTGCTGTTGCTGTAAATTCCAATACAGCTGTCGGATGAAAATTATTGATAATTTTTTTCGCTGCCGGAGTTTGATGGTGGTGAGCTTCGTCAGTGATAATTACAAGTTTTTCGCCTTTCAAAAATTCCTTAATACTAATATTATTCCCGTCTTTGTCCTGCCATATGGCACTTTCCCAGGTCTTTTCAGTATTGGTTGCATTAGTTCCAAACTTGCTTATATTGAAGATAAAAATATTTGCATCTTTTGAATCATCAAAGAACAAATTCTGTGTGTAGTTATCCCCGGTAATAACATTAAAAGTGAAGGGCGTATCATCAGCCCAGACAGAATCATAACCACCAACTGAAAAATTACGAATCGTCTTTTGGTAAATGTCAGTAGATGCCGGGGTAATTATTAAGAAGTTTTTGATGTTAAATTTCTGATTTAAAAAATAAGTACTTGCCCCCATTAACATTGTTTTACCTGAACCAGTCGCCATTTCATAACTTAGAAATGGCGCTTTGACTTTTGTATCCCTATCTATTTCTTCTAATAGATGTTTTTTTTCCGGTCTATTATCATTACACCTAAGTAAATAATCTAAAATGTATAATGCTTCCATCTGGTATTTACGCAAAGGATGCTTGGTAATGCCCGTTTCAATATTATTGAAAATAGCATAGTCATTAGTTGCAAATAAATTAATAGTTGCACTGTTTGTCCGGTAATCATCAATTACTCGTTGAAGCAGTTTAGTATGCTCCTGAAAGTAAGAGGTGGGTTGTTTTGCTTTTGCCATGTCTTACTTTTCTAATTCTGCAAAAATTGCGTGAGGGACTTTTATTATTTCTAAATCTTCGGGTTTGGAGTCATAAGCCATTTCCACGCCTCTGTTTGTAAAAATATTTATGTACTCAGGCGCAAATTTTGATTTTATCAGTTTATATATTGCTTGGATTTCTTCATATGGCATTATGCCTAACTTTGCCTTGGGCTCATTCAAGGAAACAATTGCAACTCTCATCTTACTTCCTATTTGTTGAATCCCAATTGTTGGCTGCCCTTCCTTATTTTGAAATAGTTGCTCTGCTTGAAAATTGATAGTGGTATTCAATAAATAGTCATAAGAAAGAAGCAGGGACTCTTCAATAAATTTCTTCCCCAATGACCAGTTAAAATCTCCCGTCCCATCATCATTCAATTTGATAATCGAATTACCTAAATGATAATATTTGAATGACCCACCGCCTAACCAATTTGCTGATTTTGTAATACCTGTTTTGTCTTTACCCTCTAAAATAAATTTAAGCCTTGGAATTATTACTGAATCAGCATGCTTTCCCACTTCTACCCCAATCCATCTTCTGTTCATTTTATGAGCACTCGCAAAAGTGGTCCCTGAACCACCAAATATGTCTAGGACATAATCCCCCTCAATAGTTGCTAACTTTAATACTCTTTCTATTAAGCCTTCTGGTTTAGGATTCTCAAAAACTTTTTTTCCAAATAATTTTTCTAATTCTTGTGTACCATTTGTTGTTGTTGGCAATTCATCCCAAAGTGCAGGTTCATTGGTAAGTGAATTAAGAATTTCGTCAAGCCACAAAGTAGTTGGGGTTTTCCCTTTATCTTTTGCTTCTGACCAAAATCTCTTTAATTGAGGTTTTGAGATTCCCTTTTTACCAAAGACAATCCTTTTATCTTCAAGAAGTTTCAAATACTTTGTTTCCTCGGTTGCCCAATGTCTCCCTGGAGCTGGATAAAATTCTTCGCCAGTGTTCGGGTTCTTAATTTTGTAGGTAAGATTGGCACGAATTTCTGGTGCATCAAAAGGGTCGGCCACCCATTTGCCACGCGGGTCATTATCTGGGTTCGAAAATTTTTCTTCATCTGCTTCTAACTTAAAATCCTTTTTTGAATTTAATTCCTTATTTTTTGCATAAAGTAAAATATGGTTGGTCGATAGTGACACAAATGTGTCATTCGAAACTGACTTTCTACTTTGCCAAACAATGTCACCTAAAAAATTGTCCTTCCCAAATATTTCATCCATTAAAAGTTTACAATGAAAAATAGCGTTGTCATCAAGAATTACAAAAATGTATCCGTTTTCATGAAGTAGTTCACGTAAGATTACCAACCTATCTCTCATCATTGTAAGCCAACAAGACATTTCTAAGTTATCATCATAATTTTCAAAAGCCTTACCAACATTATAAGGAGGGTCAATGAAAATGCATTTTGGCTTATTTTCTGTCTCCAGGGTTGAAAATATCTTTTTTAGGGAATTGAGGGCTAATAAATTATCACCTTTAATTAAAATATTTTCAATTTTGAGATCGTCTTCCTTTGATTCCATTAATTGCCATTGAGTACCAATTCCTGGAATTGTTCCTGCTTTATCTTTAGGCACTGCTTTAAACACTTTTTGAAGAATGAGTGGCCTTGCTTCCTTTACTCGTATATCATTTCTATCAAC
>Ga0075163_10010600_pt1 | contig 12055 bp, 11 predicted proteins | sample JI1023141ADNA_FD_71478 | JGI IMG/M metagenome (GOLD analysis project Ga0075163, IMG submission 71478) | Wastewater effluent complex algal communities from Wisconsin, to seasonally profile nutrient transformation and Carbon sequestration -... | ecosystem: Engineered > WWTP > Effluent > Algae...
TAAGGCGCGGTTTTGTAACCTATTTTTTAGCCATAAAGCAGGAGCTGTGAGAGTCCGGATAGTTTTTTCATTGAAGAACAGAGGTGGCTATGTGCCCTTCCATCATCAGTTTTTATTAGCACAAACCATCAAGGGTTTGATCATGTTGGGTAAGAACGAGAAGTTCTTTTCTTATACCCAATATAATTTCTCGGGCCTGAAAGGTCAGATTAAAATCAGCCGAAAAGGACTGCACTTTTATTCATCTAAAGTAACACTGGTATTCTCTTCATCCGATCAGGAGTTTCTGGATTACTTTAACAGTGTTCTGTTTGCTCAAAAGGAATTGCTGGTGGGTGCGTTACAACTTATCCCCGAATCAGTAGAAAATGAAGAGCCGGTTTCCATAACCGATTCTGTTAAGTTCTTATGTATCTCGCCCATCGTGCTGGTGCCCGCCTCGTTTAACGATGAAAGCGGTAAGCGTTTTATCAGCCCCGAGCTGGACGAGTTTTCGGATTTACTTTACGATAGCACCATTGCCCGCATGGAAGCCAGCGGTAAATACAAACCCGAACAACTGGCCGACTTCTATAAGTTTCAATTAGTGGCCGATAAGGAGTACATCAACCGCATTCAGGCTTCGCATAAAAAGTTTGCCCGCATTTATCCTCTTTACGATCTGGATATTAAATATGAAGTCCGCGGCTACACGTTTCCGTTTACGTTGTATGCTCCGCAGCCGGTGCAACAATTTGTGTATGAAAATGGCCTCGGCCACTTCTCGCACAAAGGTTTTGGAATGCTGGATGTAGCCCACGCAGATTCCATCCGCAACGAGGCCGACCTGGAAGTAAACTACGCTTAGCGACTATTAGCCGGTAACTGATAATAGCCCACCAGTAAATCTGCCTGTGGGCGAAAAGGCCGGTAGTAAACAAAGACTTCATAAAGGTTTTCAGTTTCAAAATGGCTGCCTTCAAGTTGAAAGCTGTTTTGATTAGAACCCTCCAGCCAATACTGATAATCGTACCAGCCTTGTTTCAGAAACAAAGTCTTTTCATAAGCATTTGCTCCGCGATTATAATCCATGCGCGATGCAGCCGAATGATCCCAATTGGTAAGGGTGCCCATTACATGAACATTGCCCACTAACGGAGGCGATGCTAAGCTGAATGTTACAAAAACATAATCGCCCGAAAGGGAGGGATCGCGATTGTCCTGATTGTCGATAACATAGTTGCCATTCATATCGCGGTATTGTGCGTAAGCCTGACCTTCGCGGGATTTATCGGTAAGCACCGAAAGATGGAAAGGTCTTTTATTTCTATCTAACCGGCCGGTATTTACTCCCGGAAAGTTGAGTGAGCGAAAGTCTACAAACCGAAATTCGTTACCCGCCATAAACTGATTGGTTTTATCAAAGAACCGGTATTCCAGTTCGCGCCTGTCTTCGCGAATGAAAGTTGGCTTAATACTACCACGGGCATTATCCCACCGTTGGTTTTGGCGCACCCAAATCTGGATGGACTCCATCGGGTTAACTACATCTAACTTTGAATAATTAAGTTTAAAGTTAAGTTGCTGATTGCTTACGCTGAGTGTGCCGAGGCCTTGGTTCTGCCCATCCATTACCAGGGCTACATCATTACTGTAAACCATAAACCGCTTACTCAGCAGTAAATCATCTTCATCATTTTCGCGATAAGCCACCAACAGGTAATTGCCTGGCAGTTTTACGCGAGGTACTTCAAAATAATAATGAACATATGGAACGGAGGTATTGGTAGACATGTCGTATTCAGTAATGGCATACTCATTATACTCGTTCATAAATTCCAGATCCTGAAGGTTGGATTTTGTCCAATCGTAATTGCAATGCACAATGCGAACGTAATAGTTGCTGCGTTGCCCGATCAGATCATCAAATTCCAGAACCAGACTTTGCGTGTTGATGGGTGCTACGGCCGGCCGTAACTTATCCTGATTTCCGTTAAGGGCGGGATAAAGTTGTACGGTGCGGATTTCTTCTTCGTAACTTTTGTCGGTATAAACCAGCTTTTTCTGCGAAAATGAAAGATTAAAGCAGCTTAGGAAGAAAATAATTGCAATTAGCCTCACGATTTTAACAATTTACGTTTTTACAAAGATGCAGGTAAATCAAATGGCATTCCAACTTAAATACCGCAAGCCGGGTCTATAATGGCAGAACGGTTCATGTTGAACGATCAAGAACTGATTAAGGGATGTGTGAAGGGGGAAAGGGCCTCGCAAGAGGCCCTCTATTCCCGCTATTGCCGAAAAATGATGGTTATCTGCCAACGATACGCCAAGTCTACTCTCGAAGCCGAAGATATTTTACAGGAAGGCTTTATAAAGGTATTTGCTTCCATCAAGACTTTTAGGGGCGAAGCCCGGCTCGATACCTGGATTACCCGCATTATGATTAACACCGCTCTTAACAACCAACGCCAGAAGTTGTACTTACTACCTATGGTTGATGTTGCCGATGCACGGCTTCACGAATCGGAAGATGTAAGCCTGGCCGAGTTTAACATTAAAGAATTGATTGCCATGATTCAATCGCTACCGGATGGCGCCCGCGTAGTATTTAACCTTTTTGCTATTGAAGGTTATAATCATAAAGAGATAGCAACCATGCTGGAGATAAGCGAAGGAACTTCCAAGTCGCAATACAGCAGGGCAAAATCATTATTGAAAGCAAAACTGGAGAACGTAAGTGCATATGGAAAATTCGGAGAGGCAAAGATTTGAGGAGAACTGGAAGTCGGCATTTGAGAATGCCGAACAAAGTCCGTCCGACCGCGTATGGTGGTCGATAGACACGGCATTAACTAATGCAGAAGGTGGGAGCATGAGGCGCAAGGTTGTTTTTTATAAACGACTGGCCGCGGCCTCGGTGGTGCTGGCCCTTGCGTTGGCTGGATCGACCACGTATTATTTATTGAATGAAAAAGGAACCGAACTGGCTGTTGCTAACAATCAGCAAACCACAACCGCTGATAACAATCAAAAAGAAACTGCGGCAGAAAGTTTAACCACTACTACACGTAATACTCAAGAGAATACAACCGGGCAATTAAATCGCGAAAGCGAAGTGGAACAATTGATTACTAAACCTGATGGAAACCAAACTCAACTTCAATTGGTAAATAATCAACTTGCTTTAGCTGATGCTGAGGAAAAATCTAATTATACCGATGCGAATCAAGCTGTGTTGTTCTCAAAATTTGAGTTGAATGCGTATGATCCGCTCGCGCAACAATCCGTAACCGACTTACATCCGAAAAGTAAAGTTCGTGAAGTAACCATTGTGCGCAAGTTACCAGCCATGCCCGCTTCTATGATGGCCGATTCAAGAAAGAAGAAGTCAACCGACAAAGAAAACTTGTGGGCTGCGGTGAATGCCTCAACCGGTAGTTATGGTTCAACTGCTTATCAGGATAACGCACAGAATTTTTTGATGACGAGTCAGCCTAGTTCGTTTAATAACTTTGTGTCAGCCACCAGTAAGGTTAAATCAAAAGGAAGTGCTTATTCGGTAGGCGTTAATGTAGGTACGCGCCTTACTGAGCGCTGGGTGTTACAAGGTGGCGTTTCGTATCTGAGTCAGAACCTGGGCTACACGTCCAACTTTGCGGCATTAGATGCCAATAACTCCCGAATGGCTATTGTGTCAGAATATACAGGTGTAAAACAAAACATTTCATTGTCATCAACATCTCCTTACGACATTAACAGCGTAAACGAATTGGTTTCAATTCCTGTGCAGGCAGGTTATATGTTTGTAAACCGTAAGTTTGGTTTACAACTTAATTCGGGCGTGGCTACCGATATGTTTATCCGCAATACACTTACCGATAAAAGCGGGCAGCTAAGTTCATTCTCCGAGTCTGCCGGATCGGATTCACCGTACAATACATTTAGCTGGACAGCCATTGGAGGTACAGAGTTAAGCTATAAGATCGGTTCGCAATACCGGATTTCAGTAACACCGGGTTTCAGGTACGCACTTACGCCTATGTTAAAGTCAAGCACAGAAAGCGCAAGTCCATTTATGTGGGATATGGGTTTTAGATTCCGGTACATCTTAAAGTAATTACCAATGAAGACTTTATTTATTAGAATATCGCTTGCTTTGCTGGGTTTACTTTATGTGATTTTTACGCTTGTGCTGGGAATCTTTAGCGAACGAAGAAGAATTTACCTTTAAGTACTACACCGATTCGAACTATTTGGATTTACGCTGTGTCCAACACAAGAATAAACTAAACTATGGTGGTATGAAGATTTTACGCTTTTCAAATTTCCTGCTTTTGTTGTCGTTGGCCTGGGTAGGCGTATCGTGTTCCGATAAATGTGAAGAAACCTACCATTACGTTTATTACGAGCCAATTTACTCCACCTCTGCAGCCATAAAGGCAGCCGTAAAACAGGAGGCAGCAAAACCACTTTCGCAAATTGGTAGAATTTATTTTAAAGACGGATTTCTGTTTATCAATGAAGCAGGTGAAGGGATTCACATTATAGATAATCGAAATCCGGCTGCGCCTCAAAATATTTCTTTTCTTGCCATTCCGGGTAATTATGATCTGGCGATTCGTGGCAACACCTTGTATGCCGATAGTTATGTAGATCTGGTAGCATTTGATGTAACCAATCTGAACGACATCAAAGAAGTGAACCGGATTGAAAATCTCTTTAACAATTACCAGACACTGGGTAGAATGGTTTCTACTGAGCAGGGTATTCTTACCCATTGGGAAAAACGGGAAAATGTAAATGTGCAGCAATCCGAATGCAACGCGTACTACCAACCATGGGGTGGAATTTATTATGAACGTGGTGTTGCCTTTGGCGGAGATTCTTTCAGTGCGAAAGCAACCATTGCACCAAACCCAAGTGCTACCGGCATTGGTGGTTCTATGGCGCGGTTTACCATTATGGGTAATCATCTCTATGGTCTTGATGGAGCCAACATCGACATTGTTAATATCAATACTCAAACTGATCCGAAGGCCGTAAAGGAATTTACATTGGCGTGGGATATTGAAACACTTTTTCCACACAACGATAAATTGTTTGTGGGGTCACAATCGGGTATGTATATCCTGAATGTTTCTAATCCCGAATTACCGGTACAGCTTAGTCGCTATTCACACATTCAAAGTTGTGATCCGGTTGTGGTAGAAGGTGACTATGCTTACGTAACCTTGCGTAGCGGAACAGCGTGCCAAGGTTTCACCAATCAACTGGAAGTTATTAATATCAGTAATCCGGAAAGCCCGATATTGGAAAGAACTTACCCGATGACTAATCCGCACGGTTTAGGAATAGATAACGGAACATTGTTTATCTGCGATGGAAATGATGGCTTGAAAATTTACGATGCAAGCGATATCAATACAATAAGCCAAAATCAGCTTGCGCATTATAGCACGATTAAAGCCTTTGATATTATCCCATACCAAAATATTGCTATGATGATTGGTGAAGATGGATTATATCAATACAATTACGCCAACCTGCAGGATATTAAATTGATCAGCACCATCACCATTTCGCGGCCTGAGTAATGCGGTTAGTAATTTTTGCTTTGCTGATTAGTGTATCTGGGTTAGCTCAATCGGTTCAACCGGATTCGGTTGGGATAAAGAACAAGAAACTAAAGTATTTCTTTTCGTTGCAAACTGCTTCGTTGATTGGCTGTGATGATTGCGGAAAAGGGAAGGCGATCACTTTTTCGGGCGCCATAATTCAAGGTGTTAGAATTAAAAAGTTTAGTCTTGGTGTTGGCCTCGGGCACGATTCCTATCATGATTGGAATACGGCTCCAGTTTTTCTTTCGGCCAGTTGGAATCTGCCTTTCAAAGGTGCAGTTGGTGTGAGTAAACAAAAAAATGCTTTAGTACTAAAAATAGATTATGGTACAAGCTTAAAAACGTGGCGCTATTATCCCTATGAATATCCGGAGTATGGCTATAAGGAAACCACCGGTGGTTCAACATTCAATCCGTCATTAGGCTATCGCGTTAATTCCGACAAGATGCACGTGACGTTTGGCGTGGGGTTTAAAACCCAAACCATTCGCGATTTATATGAATTCCCTTCGTGGCGGTGGACAGGTACTCAATATGTGGAGGGCGACCCCAGCCGCAGAACGCTTAAGCATGACCTTAGCAGACTCATGTTATCGTTGGCAGTTGGTTGGAATTAATTTTTTAAGGCCTCCAGTTCGGTAAGCAATGCTTCCCACTTTTGGTTTTCGGCTGTAAGCGAGGTCTGCACTTTTTCAAATTGTTGTTGGTATTCGCCCAGTTTTGAAAAATCTGAATATACTTCAGGCTTTGCCAACTGATCTTCAATTTGTTTCTTCTCGTCTTCCAGTTTTATAATCCGCTCTTCCGATTTTTTAATTTCACTATTCAGCACTTTAGCCTTTTTATCATTTTGTTGATTGGAAGGAGCCGGTTTGTTTACGGGGGCAGGTTGTTGCTTCTTAGGAGGTGCTTCCGGTTTTGTTACAACTTGCTCGGTGCTTTTGTGCCAATACTCATATTCATCATACGTGCCGGGGTATTCTTTTATTTCGTGATTTTCGATATACCAGATTTTGTTGGCCACCTGACTTACAAAATGCCGGTTGTGCGATACCACCACAAAACTTCCCTGGTATTGTTGTAAAGCCTGGATCAGAATATTCTCCGAAATAAAATCGAGGTGGTTGGTAGGTTCATCCAGCAACAAAAAGTTGGCTTCAGAAATTAATGTTTTAGCTAAAGCTACGCGCGATTTCTCACCACCACTCAACACTTTAATTTTCTTGAACACATCTTCATCCGAGAACAAAAAACATCCGAGTACACTACGCAATTCCTGTTCAGTTTTATTGCTACCCGATTGTTTTAGCTCGTCCAGAATTTCATTGTCCACATGCAGCGACTCAAGTTGATGTTGCGCAAAAAATCCATATATCACATTGTAGCCAATGGTGCGTTCACCTTCCACAGGTTCGGTATTCGCAATAATGCGCAACAGGGTTGACTTACCTTTACCATTAGCACCAATCAAGGCTATCTTATCGCCACGTTCAATAGTTGCCGTAGTGTGTTTCAGAATTTGCAACGATCCATAAGCCTTCGAAATATCTTTCATAGTTACCACATGGCGGCCCGAAGGCTGATTGAATGTAAACTTAAAGTTTACGGTAGCGGCATCGCTTACCACTTCGTTAATCAAATCCATGCGCTCTAAAGCTTTTACGCGCGATTGTACTTGTCGCGCTTTGGTTGCTTTGGAACGAAACCGCTCTATAAATCTTTCGGTCTGCCGGATTTTTGCTTGCTGATTTTCGTATGCGTTGGTCTGAATCTCTTCGCGTAATTCTTTTTCTTCTAAGTAGAAAGAATAATTGCCTTCATAAGTAACCAATTGCTGATTGGTTACTTCAACGGTTTTGGTAATTACATTATCTAAAAAAGTACGATCGTGCGAAACAATAACCACTGCACCTTCATAGCTACGCAAATAATTTTCCACCCACTCAATAGAAGGTAAGTCTAAGTGGTTGGTAGGTTCATCCAGCATCAGGCACGAAGGTTTTTCCAGCAACAGTTTGGCTAGCATCACACGCATCCGCCACCCACCTGAAAATTCCCGCAAAGGACGGTGTAAATCTTTGGTGGTGAAACCAATTCCTTCCAACACTTCTTCTGCTTTGGCTTGCATGGTGTAGCCGTCTAAGTGCTCAAATTTTTCCTGCAGTTTGGTCAGTTTGTCCACCAGATCATCTGAATATTCAGTCTCCAGTTTGTGGAGGATTTTTTCAATCTGGCGTTGGGTGTCTACTGCTTCTTTGAAGGCTTCCATCGCCACAGTAAGTATGGCATCTTCTGTTTGGTAGGAGAGTAAGTCCTGATTCAAAAAGCCAATTGTACAATCTTTCGCTTTGCTGATGGAGCCACTGTTGATGGATAAATCGCCATTGATGATTTTGAGCAGGGTGGATTTACCACGCCCGTTTAGCCCAATCAACCCGATTTTATCGTCTGGGCGAATAAACATAGAGGCATCTTCGTACAATGGGCGACCACCTATAAAATAAGAGATATTGGAAATTGAGATCATAACTCGAAAAACAGGTGCAAAGGTAGGGGATATGTACACCGAATGCCAAGCATCGGCAAAAGGTTTCTGTTTGTATAAATGGCTATTAAATATTGCATTCGGTTTTGCAAATTTGCCTTCCAGTTAAAAAAAATCATTTATGAAATTATTTGTCAGTGCTATTTTTCTAATTACAATACTTGCTTCCTGCGAATCAAAAAAGCAGGAAACATCTGTTTCTACTGATAGCTTGCTTATGGCTATTAAGCTACCACCTGGATTTAAATTATCCGTATTTGCTGAAGTAGAAAACGCCCGATCATTGGCTTTATCGCCAGCGGGTATAGTGTATGTGGGTAATCGTAATGAAGACAAAGTTTATGCGGTGCAAGATACCGATGGAGATTTTGTTGCCGATAAAAAATGGGTGTTGGACACGGGTTTAAACATGCCCAATGGCGTAGCTTTTCGCGATGGCGATTTGTATGTAGCCGAAGTAAGTCGTATTCTGAAATACGAAGGCATCGAATCTAAATTGGATAATCCAGGCGAGCCGGTTGTGGTGTATGATAAGTTTCCAACTGAAACACATCATGGCTGGAAGTATATTGCTTTTGGCCCTGATGGAAAACTCTATGTGCCGGTAGGTGCACCGTGTAACATCTGCGAACCTACCGATCCTGTTTATGCTGCCATCCATCGCATGAATGCGGACGGCACTGGCTTGGAATTATTTGCCAGTGGTGTACGCAACACAGTTGGTTTTACGTGGCATCCGCAAAGCAACGAATTATGGTTTACCGATAATGGTCGCGATATGTTGGGCGATGATATTCCGCCCTGCGAATTGAACTACGCTCCAAAACAAGGATTGCATTTCGGATATCCATACTGTCATGGTGGTACAATTAAAGATCCGGAGTTTGGCGATAAACGAGCTTGCGATGAGTTTACAAAACCTGCGCTCAATTTTGGTGCGCACGTAGCGCCACTTGGTTTGAAATTTTATACTGGTTCTATGTTTCCGGCAGAATACCAGAACCAGTTGATTGTAGCCGAGCATGGTAGCTGGAACCGATCTAAGAAAAGCGGGTATAAATTAAACCTGGTAAAGATTAATAGTAATAATGAAGTAACCGGCTCAGAAACTTTTGCCAGCGGTTGGTTAAATGAAGAGACTCAGGAAGTATCGGGTCGCCCGGTTGATGTATTGCAATTGCCTGATGGTTCGTTGCTGGTATCGGACGATCATGCCGGAAAGATTTACCGGATTACGTATGCGAAGTAGTAATTAGATTTTCACGCAAAGACGCAAAGCTCGCTAAGTATAAATTATTGTTGATGTAACTTTTTGCGTCTTTGTGTGATCTCTAAAAATCATCCGCTACTTCTTCAATCTGTTTGCCTTTATCCACATACATCATGCGGATAACAGGCGCTGAGCGATAGGTGAGTTTAACTTCTTTGCGATGGCCTTTATACACCAGGCTTAATGTTTCTGCTTTCCAGTAATACGATTCGGTGCGTAAACTGTAGGTAGCCTTACCATACGATTTTTCAAGGCCGCGCATTACTTTAGGATCGTGGCCGGTGGTTACTTCTATTTCGTAGATAAAGCCTTTGTATGCTTTTAGCGAAATCTGTTTTACCGGCACATCGCCAATGGTCATGTAATCAACATGCTTGGTTTCATACGATTTTGTTGCAAACTCTTTTCGCTCGATCAGGTCTTTTTTAAACTCAGCGCCCTTCACGCTGTCAATCAACATACCGAGTTTAATTTCTTTAAAGCCGTTACGTTTTTCCAGTTCGCTTACATCCTGCGCGTAAGCAACCGAACAAACAATCAATAATGGCACAGTTAATATTCTCATGGCTTGGGTTCGTTGAATTGAACGGGGACAACCACTTTAATCTTATCCCACATAAAAACCAGATCGGCAACTTTATTTTTTTGCTCTACTGTAATGGTAAATGCTTCGTATACCACATCGGCTAACGCTTGTACCGGTACATCGAAACGAGTAACATCTTGTTTTGCGTTATAGTTGTATGATCCCCAAAGGCCGGTGTCCTGATTAATAATAATAGTCCATTTATCCTTATCGGGAATAGTGAAAATAGAGTAGGTACCAGCCTTAAGTGCAAAACCATTTATAACTACATCGTGGGTAACCGTAAGTTCGGTAGCTTCATTGGCACCGGTGCGCCATACTTGCCCGTAAGGCACAAGGCTTCCAAAAACTGCGCGCCCTCTTTTATGCGGTTGACTGTAGGTTATTTTAAGATAAGTATCTTTGTAACGTGCGGTTGCAATAGTAAGCGGACTGGGCCGGGGTTTTACGGTATCCTGGGCAGGGGCGAGGAGTGGAACAAAAAACAGAAATAGAAAAAATGCCCTTGAGTTCTTAAACATGCCTGTAATTTTCATCGCGAATATACTATTTTGAACTTTTATTTATACTCATGACCCGACCCGCGTTTGACGATATCTATATGGAACTGGCCGTTAATCTGGCCAAACGTTCGCATTGTTTAAAACGCCACGTGGGGGCTGTGCTTACCAAAGACACCCGCATTATTTCTATTGGCTATAACGGCCCACCATCCGGCACGCATAATTGCGATGAAGAATGGCCAGAGGTGGGTTGCCCCCGCGACTCCAAAGGCGGTTGTTCGTTGGCTATCCATGCCGAACAAAATGCGATTCTCTATGCCGTTAAAAATAAAACCTCGGTAGAAGGTGCCACTTTATATGTAACGCTTTCTCCTTGTCTTGCTTGTTCGCGCATTATCTTCAGTATGGGTATTAACCGCGTGATCTATCTCAATTCGTATGCCGAATTTAAAGGACTGGCGTCCGATGAAGGTGTGGACTTTCTAAATAAGTTTGGTGTGGAGTGTGTGCGTTACAACGGCAAGCTGGATAATGTAACGCATATGATTTAGGGTTGAGATTTAAAATTCAAGATTGCTGGCAGTCCGATGTCATCAGCTATTTAGCCAAAATATTTTTTGGGTTTTTGTAAGTTTTAGCACACTACCTGTACTAAAGCTCCAGATTCTACTTTATGGATAAAGGGTTTATTGATATTTTGAATGAACACCGAAATCTTATTTATAAGGTCTGTAATCTTTATTGCGATGATCCGGAAGACCGCAAAGACCTCTTTCAGGAAATTGTGTTTCAGATCTGGAAATCGCTAGGAAGTTTTCGGAATGAGGCTGCTTTGAGTACGTGGATGTACCGCATTGCTTTGAATACTGCCATCACGCATTTCAAAAAAGAAAAGCGAGCTGTAAAACCCATTTCGGTAACCGGAATTGACTTACCCGATTTAGACGATAGTGGGGCAGGAGAGGAAGAACTACAACAACTTGCGCGTGCTATTGAACATCTTGATAAGGTGGATAAGTCAATTATCTTGCTTTACCTCGAAGAAAAAAGTTATGACGAGATCAGTGAGATCACCGGCCTGTCGAAATCCAATGTAGGCGTTAGAATCAATAGAATAAAGACAAAACTATCACAAACATTAAACCCATAACCAATGGAACTGGAAGTCTTGAAGAAATCGTGGGCAAGCTTGAATGAGAAATTCCAACACACCACCACGTTTAATCAAAAACTAATTGAGAGCATCATCTCCTCGCGGACTTTTACTACAGTAGAAAGAATAAAACGCATGCACACCGGTTTCTATATCGTGTTAACGGTTGAGATTGTCGTGCTGGTGGCTATTCTGGTGGGCAATCCGTTTGATTTTCAATATAACCTGCAATTCTTGCCTTATGCCTTGCTATTGATTGGAGTTATAATTGCATTTATGAATCTCAGGCATCTTTCCAGTGCTATTAATAAACTCTCGGCCCGAAGTACCATTGATTTATACCTGAAGGGTATCGTTTCTATCTACGATCAGAACAAACGATATGAAAAGTGGTTTGG